>Ga0181578_10001439_pt1 | contig 22902 bp, 19 predicted proteins | sample 071ome_21_FD_148659 | JGI IMG/M metagenome (GOLD analysis project Ga0181578, IMG submission 148659) | Coastal salt marsh microbial communities from the Groves Creek Marsh, Skidaway Island, Georgia - 071401CT metaG (spades assembly) | ecosystem: Environmental > Aquatic > Marine > Intertidal zone... | reverse complement strand
GATCGCGCTTTTGCCGTTCATGGGGGAGAAGAACGCGCTTTGGGCGTCCGACTATCCTCACCCGGACAGCACCTGGCCCTTCTCCCAACAGCGGATCGAAGATCAGATGGCCCACCTGCCGGCGGATGTCCGGAAACGCCTTCTGCACGACAACGCCGCAGATCTGTTCGGGCTGGATTATTAATAAATCTGGATAGCCAGGAACGATCCTTATATAAAGAATTCTAATTATTAGAATTCTAATAAATTGAGGACCGGGGCCAACAAATGGCCCCCGCTAGGCGAGGAAAAAGTGCCTGATCTTCTGGCGTTTGAATTATCTTTGGTGGAATTGGCCCACAAGTGGCGCCGGGTGGTCGATGACGAGCTACGGCCGTTTGGCCTGTCACAGGCGACATGGCGGACGCTCTATTTTATCAGCCGGACCGGCGGCGAAATTCCGCAGAAAGACCTTGCTTTCGCCATCGGCATCGAAGGGCCCAGCCTCGTACACCTTTTGGATCAGTTGGAAGGCGCCGGGCTAATCGAACGCCGGGTCTCCAGCACGGACCGCCGCGCAAAGTCCGTGCATCTGTTGGACAAAGGCAGTGAACAAGTGGCCCTCATCCAGGATGTACTGTCGGAGGTGCGGCACCGATTGTTGGATGCCATTGATCCGGCGCAATTGGAAAGCTGCCGTCAGGTCTTTGTGCAGATCCTGGATAACGCAGAAAACACCAAGCCGGCGCAAATGGTGACCCGCGATGTCTAGAAGAATGATCCGTATCGTCCTGGCGATTGCTGTGCTGGCGGGCGCCGGTATTTGGGGCGTGCAGTGGGTGGAGTACCGTTCCGCCCATGTGTTCGAGAATGATGCGCGGATCACCACCGATCTGATCGCCATTTCCAGCCGGGTCGAAGGCTGGGTGACCGACGTGCCCGTATCTCAAGGCGATATGCTGGATAAGGGTGAGTTGATCGCTCAGATGGATGACCGGGAGGCGCGGCTCAAGGTCACCGAACTCGAGTCCCGGCTGGGTGAATACACGGCGGAGAATGAGGCGCTGCAGGCCGAGATCAAGCTGGTGACTGCGCAGATTGACCGGCGCTACAAGGTCCAGGTGCACGAGACAGACGCCAAACGGGCGGCGCTTCGCACCACCACCGATCAGGTCAAATTGCGCAAGTCAGAGTTAAACCGGCTGAAGCCCCTGGCGCGTAATCGGGTCGTTTCGCCGCAGGCGCTGGAGAAAGCCGAGGTCGAGCTCCTGAATGCCCAAAGCCGCCACCGCACGGCGGAAGCCGAACTTGCGGCGGCGGGCGCGCGCCTGGCCGAGATCAAGGCGGAGAAGGGTCGGATCGACGTATTGGGGCGCAAGCGGGCGCAGGTCGAGGCGCGCCGGAAGACCCTGGTCGCGCAGATTGAGCAACAAAAACTGAATGTGAAGGACAGGCACATTACCAGTCCCATTTCCGGAGTGGTGGACAAGGTCTTTGTCGACAAGGGGGAGTTTGTACGGCCGGGCCAACGTCTCGCGCTGATCCATAATCCAAGCAATATCTGGGTGGAAACCAATGTGCGGGAGACCGAGCTTCGCCATGTCACGCTCGGTGCGCCGGTGAAGATTTTTGTGGATTCCTATCCGGACTCACCGTTTACGGGGTCGGTGCTGCGCATCGGCAGCGCCGCTACCAGCCAGTTTGCCCTACTGCCCAACCCGAACCCCAGCGGCACCTTTACCAAAGTGACCCAACGGGTGCCGGTTAAGATCAGCATCAAGGGAACCGAGACCCGGCCCCTCCGGCCGGGCATGATGGTCGAGGTGGAAATTGTCGTCACCGGCAAGTGAGCGGGCCTCTTATGACATCTCGACGACCGAACGCTGGCTGATCACGTCTAGCGTTTGCGTCGGCTCCATCGCCACCATTCTAACTGCCACTATCATGAATGTGGCTGTGCCCAGCGTCATGGGGACATTTGGCGTCGGTCAGGACAAGGCGCAGTGGGTATCGACGGCGTTTCTGGCGGCGACGACGCTCGCCATGCTCGCCAATGACTGGTCGGTGCGGCGGATAGGCGCCCGAAGCACCTACATCGGCGCGCTGATTATCTTCATCGCCGGATCACTGCTGGCCGGCACGGCGACCACTTTCGATGTGCTTATCCTCGGGCGCATCATGCAGGGGTTTGCCGGTGGGATCGCCCAGCCCTTGGCCATGATGACCATGTTTCAAATTTATCCGCCGGAAGCGCGCGGTCGCGCCATGGGACTGTTTGGTTTGGTGATCATTCTGGCCCCGGCCGTGGGGCCGTGGGTCGGCGGAGTTACAGTGGACGAGTTGGGTTGGCGCTACACGTTTTTCCTGCCGATCCCCATCGCGCTGATCTCGATCGCGTTGGCCAGCCTGTTCCTAAAGGGCCGCAATCCGAACATCCAAGTCCCCCGGTTTGACCTGATCGGATTTACGCTGATCACCGTGGCCGTCATCAGTCTCCTGGTGGCGCTGACCAACGGTTCGGAGCAGGGCTGGTCCTCGGACACGATACTCGAATTGTTCATAGCCGCCGCCGTTAGCCTGGTTGCTTTTGTCTTTTGGGAGTTGCGCACCCCTGATCCGCTCATGCGGGTGGAGATGTTTGCCATTCCCCGGTTTGCCGCCGCGAATTTTGTCTCCTTCATGTTCGGTGCTGCGATCTTCGCGGCCATCTATCTTGTGCCCCTTTTCGTGCAGCTGGTCCAAGGTTACTCCCCGACCGAGGCCGGTCTGTTGCAGTTTCCGGCAGGTATTGCCATGGCGATCTTTTTCCCCATTGCCGGCCGTCTGGCCGATTTCGGGCGGGAGAATTGGCTGACGACGTTCGGCCTAATTTTATCAGCCTACGCGGCGTTTCTTATGGTCGGCGCACATACAAATACGCCGTTTTTTGATTTTGCACTCTGGATGGTGATCAGCCGGATCGGGCTTTCGTTCATTTTCCCGCCCCTTTCCACCGCCAGTCTCAGCGTGCTACCGCCGGATTATGTGGGACAGGGATCGGGCACCATGAACTTCACCCGGACCATCGGTGGCGCCTTCGGGGTGAACATTACGGCGATATTCGTGGACTACCGGGCGGCGGTGTACCGGGACGCCATGACCGCCATGCAACATGACGGCAACAGCACGACACTGGAGCTGATCAATGAGCTTAGGACCATGTGGCCGGGCATGGGCTTTCCGGAGAATATCGGCGAGCCGCTGTCGCACCTATTTATTGGCCAGGCGATCATTCGCCAGGCGGAGATGCTGGCCTTCCGGGACGGATTTCTCTTGCTGGCGCTCGGAGTCGCATCGGCGATCATTCCGGCGATCTTTATCAAAAAACCCGGCGCCTAGGGTCCGGACCCCTAGATATTCCACGGGGGTTAAAACGAAATGGTCTCGGCGGCAGCCGCCAATTCTTGCGGAGTCACATTGATACGCTGAATTGTGGCGACACCGTTCTGGACCACGACCCCGGATAGCGGTTCGGTCAGGGTAACCGTTTCGCTGCCGTTTGAAATTTCGAGGACGCCATTGTCGATCAGGACCATGGTCAATTTATCGGGCTCCTGGTGACCCCAGAAATCTGTGCCGCGGATACCAATGGTCGCGACCGGGGTAATCAGGGTGAGGGAGCCACCGGGTACTTTATTGATCTTGCCGGACACCATCCGGAAGACACCGCCAGCCAGACGGAGAGTCGCAGAGGACTTCTCGGCGCCGGGGTCGTAGACCATCTCGTCGATCAGAAAATCGGACATGTCGCCAAGGGTGATGACGCTTTCGTCAAGTAACTTGAACTCGGCCCGCGATTTCTGACCGGTGAGGATGCGATCCTGGTATATGACCTCGCTGCCGGTCCTCATGATGCGTTTTTGGTTGGAGACCAATGCGCTGACATGGCCTTTAGTGCGGGTCATACCACCAACCACTTCATGTTCCGTCACGGCGACTTCAAGATTGCTTTGGGCTGAGACAGGCGCTCCCATAAGGGCAAAAGGGGCTATAATCGCAACGAACGAAAAGAGGCTTTTGCCCAATGAAGTGTTTGGGGCGTGGTTGGAGGTAAACATTGTCATGCGTTCCTGTCGTTTTCTTCGTTCGTCTGCGCGAAATTGCGCACGTTAGCGATCCCAGAGATACACGCCAGGTATCAACACGCAGTGATGATCGTCACAACTCACGCCGATTTGAAAACAAGTGCCCGTGGATTGGGAGACGATCACTGGGTTTAAGCGCGTACCGTGCCGCATCCCCGTGTGAACGGTAGGTTTGTGTGTTGTACTCCTGCACCGAAGGAAATATCCCACAAATTGGCGTAGCCGAAAATGTGGGATAATTATTGACAGCTGGTCAGTCAGGTTCGACACTTCGATCACAAAATAAAAATATCAGGCAGGAAGGTGATCTTTGAAAGAATCCGCGAAACTCGTGCGTGAGATTGAACGCTTCTGCGGCCAAATCGGTATGGCTGAGAGCACCTTTGGCCGGCAAGTCGTGAATGACGGAAAGTTCGTGAGCCGCCTTCGGGAGGGCAAAGGCGTCACCGTGGCGACCGTCGATAAAGTCCGAAAATTTATTTCCAAGAATAAGGGAGGCGCCAAGATGACCACTCGAAGCACATCCAAGAAGAAAGCCGCCGCCGGCAAGGCCAAAAAACCAGCACCGGCGAAGCGGGCCAGGAAAGACGACAAGGAAAACGACCCGACGGCGTTCCGCTTCTACGACAACCGCCAGAAATATCTGATGTTCGTGAACACCTGTAGCGAAAAATGGGCCGTGGCGGAACGGGCCGGACTTGAACTGTCGAATATCCATCCCCGGCCGCCGGCGCTCCGCGTGTTTGATGCGGGCATGGGTGATGGCACGGTGCTAACAGGCGTCATGCGGCACATGCATCGCCGGTTTCCCAACTTTCCGTTCTATATCGTAGGAAAGGAAATCAGCCTCGAAGACGTCCGCCTCAGTCTGGAGAAAATGCCCGACCGGTTCTATGAGCATCCGGCGACGGTCCTGGTGGCGACCAATCTTTATTATACGGAGGCGCCCTGGCTGAAGCCGCGATCCATGCAGGCGGCGGCGGCGTTGAACTGGATTGAGGTGCCGTTGTCCGGCGACTCGTCCCACGAATTCCATGAGCAGATTAAAGAATTGCAGCCCACTTTGTCAGAAGGCTGGAACGTGAAAGCCAGCGCAAAGACGGGTAATCCGTTGTATGAACGGCCGTCGGTGCTGGTTATGTACCGGGAGGATCACAAGTTCCTGCTGGATCAGGTCATCCCGCGGCCCGGTCAGGCGACCGCTGATTACGACCTGGTGATTGCGTCCCAGCCGTACCGGGCCCGCATGCCGGTTGAGTTCAAAGTAGAAAAGGTGATTGCGCCCCTGGCCAAGTCACTGGGACCCGGCGGCCGGTTGCTGGGGATTCATTCCTATGGGCAGGATCCGGGGCTGGAGATCATCCAGAATGTCTGGCCGGGTGAGAATCCCTTCATCACCAACCGGCACGACATCATGCGCGTGCTGAGACGGGATCTGGGCAAGACCAACCGGGATCTGAATTTCAACGTCTATTCGGACAAACGGTCTTTGTTCCGCTATGACATGCACACCTTACCGAGCGAGGTGAGCGGCGCGGGTATTGGTTCGTCGACCTTGCTGGCGGCCTGGAACGCGGCGATCTATGTGGCGCAAATTGAAGACGCCCGGCTGGAAAGTGTGATCTCCGACGGCTCCTACCTGGAGGCCACTCGCGAGGTGCTGAACCGCCGGAACGGGCTTTGGTTCAATGATGAATCCTTCGTGGTGACCCGGAAAAGAGATTAGGACAAAGGAAGAGATATGTCTGACAACAGCGCCCCCAGTAATCTGGCTCAACGGCTGGCGAATGGCAAATTCGCCATGACGGCGGAAATCACCCCGCCGGTGAGCGCCTCCGCCGATGCGCTGATGAAGAAGGCGGAGATTCTGGGCCCCTACGTGGACGCGATCAATGTCACGGACGGGGCCAGCGCGCGGGTGCATATGTCGAGTGTCACCGCCGCCGCCATCCTGGTTGCCAATGGAATAGAGCCCGTGGCGCAGTTTACCTGCCGGGACCGGAACCGTATCGCATTGTTGAGTGATCTGCTTGGCGCCGGCGCGCTGGGAATCAAAAACATGCTGATGCTGACCGGCGATGATCCGTCCGCGGGTGATCAGCCCGAGGCCAAGCCGGTGTTCGATTATTCCAGCGGCGACCTGATCAAAATTGCCAGCGAGATGACCGATCCCGGTATTATCCCTTCAAGTGGCGCCAAGGAAGAAGACGGCGTGCCGGCCGATCACAAAAGTATCGACGGGACGCCGAATTTCTTCGTCGGCGCAGCGGACATGCCGGCGGCGGAACGGAGTGATCGGTGGCCCAGTGGGCTTGACGCGAAACGGGCGGCCGGGGCCAAGTTCTGCCAGACCCAGCTTTGTTATGACATGGATGTGGTCCGCAAATACGGCGAAATCCTGGTGGAAGACGGCTATGCCGCCGATCTTTCGTTTTTGATCGGTAATGGCCCGTTGCCCTCCGCTCGTTCCGCCATCTGGATGCGGGACAATCTGTGGGGCGTGGTAATGCCGGATGCCGTGATTGAGCGGCTGGAAGGGGCGGATGATCCTAAGGCCGAAGGCGTCAAAATCTGCATCGAACAACTTCAGGAAATGTCCGAGATGCCTGGCATCGCAGGTGTTCATCTGATGGCGCCGATCAACACCTCCAGCATTCCCGCCGTCGTCACCGGATCGGGCTTAAGGGATTAGACCTTTCCGGCCCAATCTGATAGGTCAAAGCCAGAATTTTTAAATTAGGGAGATAGCGTTATGGCTATGCGAGACAAACCACCTTTCCGTTATGATCATATCGGGTCGCTATTGCGTCCGGATGCGCTTTTGGCGTCCCGCGACAAGTTCGCCGCCGGTGAAATCACCGCCGAGGAACTGAAGGCGCACGAAGACGAAGCCATTAAGGAAGTCGTCAAACTTCAGGAAGAATGCGGTCTGATTGCGGTTACCGACGGTGAATTCCGCCGGGCCAGCTTCCACGTGGATTTCATCAGTAAGATTAAAAATGTCACCTCAAGCTGGGACTTTGACGAAGCGGTCAAGCTGGGCGAGAAACACGCCGCTGGCCAAGACAAGCAAATGCCGTACATCCCCTACATCAACGGCAAGATGGATCGCCCCGATGGCGGTATCGAGGTTGAGAACTATAAGTATACCTCTACCCTCACCGACCAGATGGTGAAGATCACCGTGCCGTCGCCGACCATGACCCACTTCCGGGGCGGCCGGGAGGCGATCGACAAGGATACCTATCCGGAGATGGAGGATTTCTTTGCCGATCTGGCGCGGCTCTACCGGGAGGAGTTGGCGGACCTATATGCCGCCGGTTGCCGGTATGTGCAGTTTGACGATACCAACCTGGCGTATCTCTGCGACGAGAAGATGCGGGCCAATGCCCGCGCGCTGGGTGAAAACCCGGACGAACTGCCGGAGAAATACGCCAACCTGATCAATGAATCGATCAAGGACCGTCCCGATGACATGGCCGTTTGCGTTCACTTGTGCCGCGGCAACGCGCGGAGCCAATGGTTCGCCGAGGGCGGCTATGAGCCGGTCGCCGACATCATGTTCAACATGACCAAGGTCGATGGTTTCTTCCTGGAATATGACGATGACCGTTCCGGCGGGTTCGAACCCTTGCGCTTCGTACCCAAGGGCGACATGCAGATCGTGTTGGGTCTGGTCACCACCAAACGGCCGGAGCTGGAAAGCAAGGATGAGCTCAAAGCCCGGATTGAGGAAGCGTCCCAATATTGCGACGGCGATCAGCTTTGCCTGAGCCCGCAATGCGGCTTCTCGTCCAACGCCGTCGGCAATCTGGTGACCGTGGATGATGAGCGCGCAAAGTTTCAACTGGTGAAAGAAACCGCCGAAGAGGTTTGGGGCGGCGCGTAACACCTGATAGCCTTCCCGACAGGTTCCGTCGAGGGTGTTTAAAATTCAATACAGGCCCTGGCGTACACCGGGGCCTGTTTGTTTTTGCGTGCCTCTGATTGTTACGGCGCGCTAAGCTAAACGCGTATTTTAATTTGTGTATGTTCGAGATTTAAATTGAAAGGGAGCCTCATGAAAAAAATTGCACTCGCACTCGCGGCCGGCACGTTGCTGTCGGCTTCCGCGCACGCCCAGGGCGTGACGCTCACCATGTCGACGGCGCAGGCCGGTGACCCGACGGATATTTCCGCCAAGAATATGGCGGAAGTCGGGGCGAAAAAAGGCCTCGCCACGATCCAAGTTCAACAGGGTAAGGTGCTGACCAAAACCCTGCTGGAAGTCGCTCAGGGTAAGTCTGATATTTCCGCTGGTCCGTTTACCCTGGCATTGTTGATGTCCAAAGGCCTGGGCCCGTATTCCGGCCTTGGTAAGGAAAAGGGCAAGGCGGCGGCGGCCAATCTTCGGTTGCTGTATCCGTATCGAATCGCGTCTTTTTATCTGACGGCTTATGCCAGCTCAGGCATCGATAGTTGGGCAAAGCTGAAGGGCAAGAACGTCCACAATGGTCCGCCCCGCGGTGGCGCCCTGATCACGGCCCGGCAGTTGATCAGTGTTGCGTCGGGTGGCCTCAAAGAGAAAGAAGGCTATAACGGCCGGCAGGTGGCCTGGGGTCAGGCCAACGCTATATTCCTGGATCGTTCCGTCGATGCGGCCGTGCGTCCCGGCACCAATCCGGCCCCGCACTTCGCGGTTTTGACCGGCGCCGGCAAGATGAACCTGATTTCGGTGCCGAAAAATATCTTCGAGAGCGCTGCCTGGAAAAAGCTTGTCGGTGCGCCGGGGCGGGTGTCGATCATTCAGCCAATCAGTGATTTCGCTCACTACGGTGATACGGTGAACGTCGTCTCCGAAGACGACATGTTCCGCACGGTTGCGACGGTTGCCGGGCCTATTGTCCACAAAAAGATGGACAAGAAGCTGGTGAAAGCTCTGATAGCTGCCCACATCGAAAGCCTACCTGAATTACTTCGCAATCAACCGATTGCCAAGAACCAAGGGTTCGGGAAGGTTTCGAATGCAGAGTTCGGCATGTGCCGGGCCGGCCTGAAGTATCATCCCGGCGCCATCGAGGCGTGGGAAGAAGCCGGTCACAAGATCGACGACTGCGCCAAGCCGAAGTCGTAAAATAGTTTCCGCCTAGAATAAGCCTTCAATATCGCCCTTTTTATTAAGGGTGATATTGTTGGCGGCGGGCACCCGGGGCAGACCCGGCATGGTCATGATGTTGCCGCAGATGGCCACAATAAATCCCGCACCGGCGCTGAGGCGCACCTCCCGAATTTGAATTTCATGACCTTCCGGCGCGCCCAAGAGGCTTGGGTCGGCGGAGAAGCTCAAGGGCGTTTTCGCCATGCAGACCGGGAAACGGCCATAGCCTTGCTTTTGATATTCCGCGATCTGGCGGTGCACATTGTCGGGCGCCGTGACCGCCGCCGCGCCATAGAGGCTGTGGGCAATGGTCTCGATCTTTTCCCACAAAGGGGTGCCATCCGAATAGAGGAAGCCAAAGTCGTTTTTGCCCTTGTCGATTTCGCCGATGAGTTTTTTGGCGAGGCCGGTGGCGCCTTTGCCCCCTTCGGCCCAATGATTGCACTCGACCACCGGGACGTCCAATTCCTTACCGGCGCCAACGACAGCGGCGACTTCGGCATCTGTATCCTTGGAGAAGCGGTTGAGGGCGACGACGACGGGCACGCCGAACAGTTTCAAGTTGGACACGTGCTTTTTCAGATTCGCGAGGCCGGCGGTGACCGCCGCCACGTTGGACTTGCCGAGTTCATCTTTGGCGACGCCGCCATGCATCTTTAATGCGCGGATGGTGGCCACGATGACCACGCCGTCCGGGGACATGCCAGACATGCGGCATTTGATGTCGAAGAACTTTTCCGCTCCCAGGTCTGAACCAAACCCTGCCTCGGTCACCACATAGTCGGCGAGTTTACGGGCCGACTTGGTAGCGATGAGGGAGTTGCAGCCATGCGCGATATTGGCGAACGGGCCGCCATGCACAAAGGCCGGCGTACCTTCCAAGGTCTGCACCAGATTGGGCTGGATCGCTTCCTTCAATAGCACCGTCATGGCGCCTGATGCATTCAATTGCGCCGCGGTCACCGGTTTACGGTCGCGGGTTTCCGCCACCACAATCCGGCCCAGCCGATCCTGCAAATCTTTGACATCATTGGCGAGGCAAAAGACCGCCATGACCTCGGACGCCACGGTGATGTCGAACCCGTCTTCCCGGGGAAAGCCATTGGCCACGCCGCCCAAGGACTGGGTAATGGATCGAAGCGCCCGGTCGTTCAGATCGACCACCCGCCGCCAACGGATGCGCCGCGCATCAATGCCCAGCTCGTTCCCCCAATAGATATGGTTGTCCAGCATGGCGGACAGGAGATTGTGCGCTGAGGTAATGGCGTGGAAGTCACCCGTGAAGTGGAGGTTGATATCCTCCATCGGGATCACCTGGGAATACCCACCGCCGGCCGCGCCCCCCTTCATGCCGAAGCAGGGGCCCAGGCTGGGCTCCCGCAGGCAGATGGCGCTTTTATAGCCCAAACGGTTCAGCGCATCGCCAAGCCCTACCGTGGTGGTGGTCTTGCCTTCACCTGCCGGCGTCGGCGTGATGCCGGTCACCAGGATCATCCGGTTGCCGGGTTTTTCCGGCAGTTTGGAAAGATAGTCCAGATTGATCTTGGCCTTGTAGGGCCCGTAGTTGAAGACATGCTTGGCCGGAATATCGAGCTTGGCCGCGATGTCGCCGATCAGCTTTGGTTTAGCCGCGCGGGCGATTTCGAGATCGCTGCCGACCTTCCGTTTCCTGGTGGCTTTCTTCGCCATGGTGTCGAGCCTTACTGTTGGATGACGAGAGAATATTGTCCGTCGGCGGCCATACATTCGGCTTCCGGCAGACCCAGTTCCTTCTTCACGATATTGGTGCCCTGAACCAGGGAAACCATCTTATAGCGCGCGTGCCGGCGGCTCATGCCTTCCCGGCCCATGCCGCAGTCTGAGCATAGGATCAATCGCTCGGCGGGAATATACTTGAGCGCCTCGCGGATCGTGTCGGCGATTTCCTCCGGCCGTTCCACCTGAAGGGAATGGTGGTCGATGACGCCGATGGCGATCTTCTTGTCGGTGATCACCTTGCCGATGGCTTCCAGATCAATATGACCAGAGCTGCAGGACTCGAACGTGATCACGTCCGCGTCCACCTGGGCCAGATATTCGAGGGAGGGTTCGTAGGATTGGACTTCCTTGAACATGCGCTGCTGCGACGGGTTGCCCCAGCAAGTGTGGCACCAGACTTCGGTCTTGTCGCGGAGGCCCTTGGTGGTGTTGTTGAACACATCAACCAGTTCGGCCATGTCCAGTTTGCCGAAGACTTTGCCCCGGACCGGGATCATGTGGATTTGCGGCTCTTCCAGCTGGATAACGGGGCATCCGGCGTCCGCCAACTCGTTCAGTTCCTCGTTGATGGCCGCGCCCAACGCGTAAATCCGCTCTACCGGGTCGGTGTAGTATTGGTCATCGACCGCCGCGCCCAACAGTTCAGGCGTGATGGTGCCAAATTTCACCGGCCGTTTGGTCATCCGCTGGGCGGCCTTCCACATGGCGGTGTATTGTAGATCACCCCGGCCGATGGGGCCGACAATCTGCGGCATGACGCGGGCTTCGAGATAATCATGCAGGATATGCCCCATGGGGAAGGCGACGCCGCCGGTTTTCATAATGGCCGGCTTCGGGTCCTTGCGGTCAAATCCGTCCATGTGGAACAGCGGATACGAGGTCCAACTCTGGCCGCCCACGTCCGGGTCATAGTGCGCATCGCCATCGGTGCAGATATCCAGGCCGGCGGTTTCCTGCTCCCGCAGATAGACCGAGACCGCATCCATGTACTGTTCCCGGTAGACGGTGTTGACCATGGCTTCGAGGAAGGACTGGCTGCCCAGGCGTTCGGTAAACCATTCCGGGCGCGGCAGAGAGCCGATCAGCGAGGTCGGCATGACGAGGTCTTTGGTGGCGTTGAGCATGATGCAATCTCCCAGGTGTATTAATATTAGGGGGTCTCAATCTCGCCCCTTCATTACCCGATATCATATGCTTCACTATTGAATTTACAACAGCCAAATCATTGAGAACTCAGAGGCTTTCCACGTAATCCGCCATCCGCGCGCGCATCGCTGAATCCGGCATGGGGCCATGCCCGGCGCCCATATTTTCGATCATATGATCGATCCGGCTGGTGGCGGGAATGGCGCAAGTAACAGCAGGATGGGACACCACGTATTTCAAGAAGAACTGCGCCCAGTTTTGGCAGCCGATCTCGCCGGCCCAGCGGGGCAGGGGTTTATCGTCATAGGCGTCGAACAGGCCGCCCCGCTGAAACGGCCGGTTGATGATGACCGCCAATTTGCGCTCGCGAGCAAGGGGCAGAAGTACGTCTTCGGCCTCCCGGTCCCGGACATTGTAGGTGAATTGCACGAAGTCGATGGGCTGGGTGCGCATGATCGCGGCAAAGGCGTGATGTTTGCGCCCATGGGATATGGTGATGCCGATGTAGCGGATGCGGCCCTGGGCTTTCAGCTGCAACAGTGTTTCGAGATGGGTTTCCCAATCCACCAGATTGTGGATCTGAAACAGGTCGAACTTCTCGATCCCCCAGAGATCAAAGGAGTTGGTGATCTGGCGCTCTCCCATGAACCGGGTTTGGGTCCAGACCTTGGTGGCGGAAAACAAACCCTTGGGCTGATCCAATTCCGCAAGCGTGTGGCCGATCACCTCCTCCGAGGAGCCATACATGGGCGATGAATCGATCATCCCGCCGCCCCGCTCAAAGAAGGTTTTCACGACCTGGGTGCGCTGGCGGCGAAGGTAATTGTCGCTGCCCACGTTCATGGTGATCCAGGAACCCATTCCGATGACCGGCAGGCGCTCCCCGGTCTTAGGGATGGGCTTGGCCAGCATTGGAGTCGTCGCGCTTAAACCAGCCCGTGGCCAGGCGAGCGCGCTGATCCCGGCGCCGGCCAAGCCGGCCATACCTGTAAGCCCGGTGAGAAAGGTGCGGCGTGATACGCCGGAATAAGACTGTGCCACCATAACCTTCGCATGGTGGCACAATCGGTCCGAGATTTCAGACAAAATTCGGTGAGCTGGATGCTCGCCAGAATTATTTCTCCGGCGCGTACTTGCCGGTGAGCTGCGGCGCGTGGGGCGGATCGAAGCCCTGCTCCTGGCGGTCCAGCCGGGTTTCCCGTGACCAGGTGCGTTTCAGATCATCCTGAATGTTGATCATCAGCTTGCCCAGCCCTTCACATTCCAGCTCCACCACGTCGCCGTCCTGGAAGGCGTTCAGCCCCCGGTGGTTGGTGCCGGTGGCGAGGATATCGCCGGGCTCCAGCGTATGGGCCTGGCTGACGAAGGCGATGCACTTTTTGATGTCGTGCGCCATGTCGTCGGTGTTGAAGTCCTGTTTGATCTCGCCGTTGACCCAAAGCTTGATCGGCATCTTCTGCGGATCGTCGATTTCGTCCTTGGTGACGATGTACGGCCCGATTGGCGCGAACGTGTCGCGGTTCTTCATCTGATAGAAAAACGCGGTGGCCGGGCCGAGGCCGCGGGCCGAGCCGTCGATGAAGTTCACATAGCCGAACACATAGTCCATGGCGTCGTCATAGCTGACATCCTTGGCCCGCTTGCCGATGACCAGGCCGAGTTCCGCCTCGCCTTCCCAAATGGTGGCGGGGATGTCTTCCATGATCATCGTGTCGCCCGGTCCGATGATGCTGTGGGGCGACTTTGTGAAGGCGTTGATGGGCGCCGGTGCGTCGCGGGTGCCGTTTTCCATATAGTTCACGGCCATACAGTCGATGTTCAGCGGGCGGGGCAGGGGCGGACGAATGCGCACGCTGTCTTCCGGCACGACCGGGCCGGCGGCGGCGGCTTCTTCCAGTTTGGCCCGGTATTGATCAAAATTCTCGATCAGGCCCGAGATCAGGTCCTGGGGGTGGGTGTGCGGGATGTCTTGCGCGGCGGCCGAGACATCGACTACGCCGGCGTCGGTCAGCACGCCCAGTTTAAAATCGTCGAAAAAGAGTATCTTCATAATCGTCCCCTGATGGTTCCTTGCTTGCCGGCTTTCCGGCTCTGGCCGGATTGGGGCATTCCTCACCGGACAGGTCAAGGCTGTTTGGCGATGTAGAGGGCCAGAGAAGGTCAGAGAAGGATTGAGGTTCAGGACTGGAGGCCTACAATACGCGACAAATTCAGCCCAATTCAGGAGCCAGTCACCATGGGAATTGTCGCTATCGGTCAATCCGTTACCCGGGATGAAGATCCCGTCTTGCTCACTGGCCGCGGCCAATATAACGGCGATATCAATCTGCCGAATATGGCTTATGGTTATGTGCTGCGTTCGCCCCATGCCCGGGCCAAAATTAAATCCATCGACACGTCCGCTGCCGCCGCCATGGAAGGTGTGGCCGCCGTGTTGACCGGCGATGATTTGATGGCGGATAAGATCGGCAAAATGCCCCTGGTGGTGCCGCCAATCCCCGGTCTGGATATCGAGACCGTACATCGCCCGGCGCGCTATGGTCTGGCTGTTGGCGAAGTGCGCGTGGTGGGGGACCCGGTGGCGTTTATCGTCGCCGACAGTCTGCTGATCGCCAAGGATGCGGCCGAATTGGTCGAGGTCGACTACGAGGTGCTGGACCCGGTGACCGATGCGTTGACGTCAAAAGACGGCTCCACGGTCACGGTGTGGGAAGACCGGCCGGGTAATATCGCGTTTGAAAAAGACTTTGGCGACAAGGAGGCGACAGACGCAGCCTTCGCCGCCGCCGCCCACGTGGTGCGCCACGAGATGGTGGTAAACCGGGTGGCCGTCAGCTCCATGGAACCCCGGGGTACGACCGCCGACTTTGATCCGAAGACGGGCCACACGACGGTCTATATCGGCACCCAGGGCGTATTCGGCATGCGCAAGACCCTGGCTGAACAGATTTTCAATGATAAGGAAGAAAACTTCCGGGTGGTGACCGGCCATATGGGCGGCAGCTTCGGCATGAAGAACACGTACCCCGAAAACATCCTAACCATCTGGGCGTCTCGGCGTTTGGGCCGGCCGGTGAAGTGGGAAAACGACCGCCAAGAGTCGCTGTTGAGCGATTATCAGGGCCGGGGCAAGCAGGCGTTGGCCGAGCTCGCGCTGGATGCGGACGGCAAGTTCCTCGCGATCCGGGCCGACATCGTCGCCAATCTGGGGGCATATCTCTCGCCCTTGGCCTTCATGCATACGATGCTGAGCATCGGCGGGCTCACGGGCGTCTATAACTTCCCGACGGCGTTCCACAAGATCACCGGCGTCTTTACCAATACCGGCTCAACCAACCCGTACCGGGGGTCAAACCGGCCCGACACGGCCTACATCCTGGAACGGATGATCGACATTGCGGCTGAACAGACCGGAATCGATAGGTTCGAGCTGCGTCGCCGCAACATCATTCCGTCTGCGATTATGCCCCATAAGACACCGCTTGGGCCGGTCTATGACTGTGGCGAGTTCGAAAAGAATATGGACGATGCGTTGAGCAAGATCGACTTTGCCGGCTTTGCCGCCCGCAAAGAGGCTTCGGCCAAGGCGGGTAAACTGCGCGGCTTCGGTCTCGCCAACAATGTGGAAGCCGCCGGCGGCGTTGGTCAGGAATTCGCCGACATTGCCTTTGCTGAAGACGGCAGCGCAACGATTTCTGTCGGCACCACAGACAACGGCCAGGGCCATGCCGCCATGTACAAGATCGTGGTCTGCGACCGGCTCGGCATCGATCCGGACAGGGTGCGGGTGATCGAAGGGGATTCCGACGCGCTGGCCCAAGGCAACGGCACCGGTGGCTCCCGCGTTTCCTCCTACGGTTCCAGTGCCGCGCTGGCCGCCGCCGACGGACTGGTGGAGAAAGGCCGCAAGATTGCCGCACATATCCTGGAGGCCGGCCTCAGCGATATTGAATTCGACGACGGTCGCTTCGTGGTCGCCGGCACGGACAAGGAAGTCTCCATCGACGAGGTGATCAAGGTGGCCTTCCAGCCGGATCAATTGCCCCCGGATATGGAAGCGGGCTTTGCCGAGGAAGGTGTGTTTACCGGCAAGGCGCCCAATTATCCCAACGGCTGTCATGTTTGCGAGGTGGAGGTCGATCCCGATACGGGCGGCGTTGATCTGGTGCGCTATGTGGCGGTCAGCGATGTCGGCACGATTATCAACCGGCTCACGTTGGACGGGCAGATCCATGGCGGCATCGGCCAGGGGGCCGGGCAGGTCCTGATGGAAGGGCTACAGTATGACGAAAATTCGGGCCAGTTGCTGACCGGTTCCTTCCTTGATTACGCCATGCCCCGGGCCAGCGATTTCCCGGCCTTTGAACTAGCGGACAACCCGACCTTTACCGAGGCCAATCCCTTGGGCGTTAAGGGGGCGGGCGAAGTGGGCACGGCCTGCGCCATGCCGGCGGTGGTCAACGCCGTGGTGGATGCGTTGAAGGATCATGGTGTCGCCCATATCGACATGCCGCTCTCGGCGGAGAAAGTCTGGGCCGCCATGCATCAGCCAAGACATTGAGGCTGCTTAGCGATGGCGCACGAGATTATCCGATCTGAAGACTTAAGCGAGCCGGCCGGCGTCTTTGTCCAGGCAACACGTGTGCCTGCCGGCAGTGACGTCATTCACGTGTCCGGGTTGACCAGCCGCGCCAAGGATAGAAGCACGTTTGCGCCCAACGATATAAGAGCCCAGACGCGGCATATACTTGAAAATCTGACGAAAATTTTGGCCAGCGTCGGCGCCACCTTGGATGATGTCGCTAAGGTGACCGTCTACATCACCGACATGAATGATTTTGACGTCATCCACGAGGTCCGGCGGGAATTCTTCGTGAATACCCGCCCGGCCTCGACGATGGTTGAGGTGTCGAAGCTTGTCCATGACGACATGCTCATCGAGATTGAGGCCGTGGCCTACGTTAAAACCGGGTGACGTGAAACCGATGTCCGATCCCCTGGTCTACCGGAACTTTACTCAAGCCCAGCTGAACGACGCCTACAATCAGGCGACCCTGGTCCCCGATATCAGCGATCACCAGGCCCGCCAGGCGGACGAGACCGCCAAGGCGCGGGAGATTCTGCCCTGCCGGCTCGGCGTTCCCTACGGACCTAAGGACGCCGAATATATCGACGTCTATGGGGAGGCGGATGGATCGCGGCCGGCGATGATCTACACCCATGGCGCCGACTGGACGGGAGAGTTCGGTTTGCCCAGCAATCTGATAAAAGGACTGACCAGCATCAGCGGGCTGTATGATCTGGAGCCGGTACGGCATAGTTCCCGCAACGAGTACCTGTTCCTGGATGAGGCGGCGGCGGACCGGTTGTCGCCCATGTCCGTACTGGACCGGATGCCGCCGGCGGTGGTCACCGGCTGGGGAGGCAAGGAGTTGGACGAGTTCCAGCGTCAGAGCACGGAGTTCACTGCAGTGCTCAAAGCTTCAGGGCGGACCGTGGCCGACAACTTCTTTGCCGGCGACAATCACTTCCAAATGGCGAACCGCCTGCACGAGACAGGCAGCCCGATCTTCACCGCCACGTGTGAAATGATGGGGTTAGTTTAAGGAAGGCCGTTAACCGGCCGTTGAATCCTTGGTTCGGTTGGTTTTGATGCCGAATATTATATAACCGGGACAAATCCCCAAAAAGGCTGTCACCAAGGGTACGATCCCGATCCACCCGATAAAGTTATAGCCGGTCTCCGGTCCAAAATTCGCGAATGAAATCAGCCCTATGCCGATCATTATCCGCAGGATTTTGTCGCTGCTGCCCACATTTTGTTCCATCAGACCTGCCTCTGCACTATTGATATTTCGACCATGACACCCCAACTTACCATAAGTGGTATCGGCGCAGGGATTTTCAAGACCAGTATCGCAACAAATAGAGGTTCAAAGGAACGCTCACCAGAAGCGTTAGATAAAGATAACGGGGGCTACAGGCGCGATTCAGAACCCAAAATGGATAGCCGCTTATGCGGTCTTCTATACGTTGGTCTATCACGCTCAGCGCGGGTTGGCGCCTGAAGGTGATCTGCCCCTGATTGACCTGACGGCAGGCCTCACGTTTGCTGCTGCGGCCATTTCGGGCTGGCGCTGGCTGCCGGCCCTTCTTGTCACCGCGTTTGCCAATGCCCTACCCCAGCTGCTTGAAGAGCAGGATATTTATTTAGCGGGTTCCCAATTTTTTCATGTACTTTTGTTTGGCGTTTCAGGCTGCCGGTTCGGCCTCTTGATCCGCGAAAATGGCGGCAGGTTTTCCCAGTATACGGGGGTCAGCCTCTTCGCGATTGGTCTTGGCGGCTCCTTTCTCTACGCCGTCGCGGTGCAAAGACTCGCGGGGCTCACGGCGCCGATTGGCCGGGATGAGCTGGAGCATCTGTTTTTCCTATCCTGGGGAAGCAACTTTGCCGGCCTCATGACGATTGCACCCTTGGCCCTGTGGGTTTGGGGGTACCTGCAAGGTTTCTCCCGGCTTTCCGTCGCGGTTTTGAAGGAGCATGTCACTAGTTCAACGCTGGTTTCCCTATATGTGTCATCGATCGCGGTAGTCGTCATGGTCGCTTTCTTTCCGACCTTGGTTGTGGAAGCGCCGAGAATTCTATTTGTCACGCTAATCCCGGTCACCCTTATTGGGTTAAGCTACGGGCTCCTGGCTGCATCGACCGCGACCGCATTGGTGGGTGTTTCACTGGTGTTGGCAACAGTGATTGTCGGCCAATCCCTCTTCAATGAAATAGAGTTCCAAATCCTCATGGGTGTGGCGGCATCCCTTTCGGTAATTGCCGGCGGCGCCAGAAACGACCGTGAAGAGGCGCTCCGGCGGGCGGAAGTCTCGCTACAGGCGAAATCCGATTTTCTCTCCTCCATGAGTCATGAGCTTCGAACACCGCTCAACGCTATCATGGGATTTGGCCATATGCTGACTTCCGATCCATCCGCGCCGCTGTCCGACCGGCAAAAGGAATATGCCGAGATCATCTCTAAAAGCGGCGAAGATCTGCTTTACCTGATCGAACAGGTACTGGAGCTGAATAAAATCGAACCGGGACACCTAAAGCTTCAACTCGAAAATGTCGCTGTGGCGGAATTGCTGGAAGCCGCCACGGCGCAAATGCTTCCCTTGGCGCGGGAGCGGGGGATTGGGATTGCCAATAAGGTTCCCGGGGTAGGTCCGCCTGATCTTTGGGCCGATAAAATACGGCTCGGGCAGGTGCTACGAAACATTCTGTCCAACGCGGTGAAATACAATGAAGACGGCGGAAAGATCATTTTGACCGGTGAGGCCATGGAGCCCGGTTGGTATCGCCTCTCCATCACCGATACGGGTCCCGGAATAGCGGGGGATGTGGCCGAGAAGGTGTTTGAACCGTTTGATCGTTTAGGTATGGAAAGCGGCGCCGTGCCGGGCACGGGCATCGGCTTGACCATTTGCAAACAGATCATGGATGCGCTCGACGGGCGGATCGGATTTGATACCCGGCTGGGTGAGGGGACGACCTTTTGGATCGAACTTCCCGTCGCGTCTGCACAAATATCTAACTAGCGGCTGTTGCGGTCCTACTCTTCGTAGCCAAAAGCGCGGACGTAGGGCGCGAGGGTTGGCAGGATCGGGGACAGTTGATTTTCGTAGCGTTTCCAGCGGGCGACGGCGCGCCGGTGAACCTCCCCGGTGACCTCGCGGTAGCTGGGCGTCTTGATGTCTCGTTTCTTGGCCGCCTCTCGGTATTTGGACACATCATCGTGCCAGCCGACACCGATAAAATCGAGGATTTCGCGAATGGTTAGCTCAAAATCGCCGACCAAATCCTCATAGCGATATTCCAGATAGGGTAGGGACAGCGCCTCCCGGTACGCCAGCCAAAGCCCCATCACCTCGGCATAGGCGGTTCCCGTCGAGCCGATATCCAGATAATTGGCCATGGCGTCGTTCAACGTAAATTTTTGCATGAAGCAGCTCAGGCAGGCATCCCGCGGATCGCGCAACGCCACCAGCACCTTGGCGTCGGGCCAAAGCTTTTCCACCAGGCCCAAGGGAACGATGTTCAACGGCAGCTTATCGACCAACGTCAGCCCGGTTTTTCCGCCGAAAAGGTCGGCCGCCTGGGCGTCGAACTCTTGGCGCAATAGATCGAGATCATCCTGGCTAGCCGTGTCCAGCCAGGCCGGGAACGGCTGCCCTTGAGCCTGCGCCATTTCGTTGGCCAGTCTGCGGACCGGTCCGAGCGGCGAGTTTTCCTCGGTCGTCACAATATCCGGGTGGGTCATGAGCACTTGCTCTACCAGGGTGGTGCCGGACCGGGGAAAACCGACGAAGAACACCGGTGGCGGGGTGTCTTTCTCCACAGGCGATGGCCGCGTCTCTTGACGCAGGCCCAGCCAGGCTCGCCAGGTTCGGACCGAGTGAAGGAAGCGGTCCGCATCACACTTGGCGGCGTCGGGCAGCTCCCGTTGCAGGGCGTTACATTCGGTGAAGGCGGCGAAGGCTTCAGGGTAAGACCCGAGGGCTTCCAGAATAAACCCTTGTTCATAAAGCACCTCGATACGATCGACCAAGCTGAGCTCCAAGCCGAGGAGCGGGGTCAGCACCGCCAGCGCCCCCTCGGCGTTTCGAGTGCGCCGCATCACCCGCGCCAGGATCAACCGGGACATGGGCAACGGGGATTGAGATTCAAAGACCCGCCGGGCCTCGGTCTCCGCTTCGCCCAGATCGTTGGACAGTTCCAGGGCGGAGGCCAGATTCAAGCGTAGCTCTTGATCATCAGGATACCGGCTCAGGCCCTCGCGCCCGGCGGTGATCGCATCGGCGATCTTGTTCTGCTGAATCTGAGCGGTCGTCAGTTTGTCGTAAATGTCGGCGGAATAGAGCCCGGCGTTCAAGGCCGCGCGGCACACCCGTTCCGCTTCCCGGGCATTGCCCAGTTCAATCAAAGTCACAGCTTTGTTGTGGATGGCGGTGACAAAACCCGGCTCGCAGGCAATCGCCGCGTCGAACGCGGCTAGCGCCTCCATCCGGCGCGTCTGCGCATTCAGGATCGAGCCCAGTGTGTTGTGATACTTCGCGGTAGTGGCCTCCAACTCAAGCGCCCGGCAGAGAGATGCTTCGGCCTCGGACAGGTTTTGCCGCTGATAGTAGGCGATGCCCATCATGTGATGAGCTTCGGCATTTTTGGGATCGGCCGCGAGGACCTCTCTATAGACGGGTTCGGCGCGGTCCAACTCGCCTCGGCGGTGAGCGTCTATCGCCGCCAGAAACCGCTGCTCAAGATCAGACATGAATTTTCGCCGCCTTCTGCCCGATCATGATCGGCATCGGTCGGCAGATTACTCCGCCGCTTCCAATTCCCGTTCCGACCGGAAGGTGCGCCAGTCCTGGGACTTGGGCAGAATCCGCTCATAGGTGCGGAGCTCGACATGCTTCACCCCGTCGGGGCTGGTGCCGATGGCCTCGCCGCCGGCGGCAAAGTCTTCCGCCGCTTTCAGCATCTGCTGGCGGAACTTGACGATCGACAGATCGCTGGAACCCAGGATTTCATCCGACCGGTCGGTGATCGGGCCCATCGATTCCCACATGGCCATGTCCTGTGCGGGAATGCCGGAGATGCCGGTAAAATCGCCTTTCCTCATGGCGTCCCGGTCCTGCTTAAACCAATTATCCATATTCAGGGACTTGTCATAGTTTTCGTCCAGCTCAATACCGACCCGTGCGGCACAGAACTTGCGCCAGTCGTCCTGGCTGATGCCCTTCTCCGGGTCGGGATGCCAAGCGATCCAATAAAACATGGTGTTTTCGTCATCCATGGGGAACAGCATCTGCGACAGGTGATACTGATTGTTCGGCGGGATCAGCACGGTGAATGGCGCGATGAAAGTGGTTGTCCGCACATAAACATTGTTATCCGGATCGACGATGGGTTTGCGCAGCGCCGCATAGGTAAAGCCGTAATCAGTCATCTCGATTTCCAGCTTGGGCGATTTGTCGTTGGACGGGCGCAGCCAAGCGTCTTCGGTCGCGGTCGAGCCTTTCACCTCTTCCGCCGGTGGCATGTTGGTGGAATGCAGGCTGGAACTGTGGGCGGAGTCGATGGAGCCTTCCAAGACTTGCGCCCAATTGCACTCCGTATGCATCTTCACCACGCTGGTCTTGATGCCGGGGAAGGGCGCCCAAGCCGGCGGCTGGAACGGGGTCATGCTTTCGGCCGGGCCCAGATAGACCCAGACGAAGCCGCCGCTTTCCTCCACCGGGAAGGCGCGGTGTTTGAAGGATTTCATCTTGCGTTCGGCGTTTGGTTCGGACGCCATGTCGAGGACCGTACCGTCAACGCCGAACTTCCATCCGTGGTAGAGGCAGCGTAGGCCGCATTCTTCATTCCGCCCGAAGGCAAGAGAAGCCTTCCGGTGAGGACAGCGGTCATCCAGCGCGCCCAGCTTGCCGTCCGAATCCCGGAAGACAACGACCCATTCGCCCAGCATTTTAGTACGCACTGGGGTGCCGTCGGGCTCCGCCACCTCGTCGGATAGACAGGCCGGCAGCCAATGGCGCCGCATCAATTGACCCATGGGCGTGTCCGGGCCGACCCGGCACAAAGTGTCATTCTGTTCATTGGTAAACATGATTCGCGAACCTCACTCTGATTGCTGTCCCGGTTCTTTAGCCTGTCGGACAAGAGTTTCTTGATAAAAGCTTTTCCAGCGCATAAACTTAGGTACCTAAGTT
>Ga0181578_10001437_pt1 | contig 22910 bp, 20 predicted proteins | sample 071ome_21_FD_148659 | JGI IMG/M metagenome (GOLD analysis project Ga0181578, IMG submission 148659) | Coastal salt marsh microbial communities from the Groves Creek Marsh, Skidaway Island, Georgia - 071401CT metaG (spades assembly) | ecosystem: Environmental > Aquatic > Marine > Intertidal zone... | reverse complement strand
CACCGTCAAGTCGTCAGGTACGACCCAGAAGTCGTTCTTAACTTCCACAAAGAACGGTTCCACTACCGGCTGATGCGACGGCATGAACATGAGCTGGTTCATGACGTAGGAGCACTTGTCGGGCGTCCCCAGCCGCAGCTCCGTCGCCAGCCTGTCTATGACCGCCGGATACTCCTCGGCCAGCACGGGGCGCGAGAGGGGCACAACCACCCGCAGGCGAGGCTCCTCGGGCGTGTGGCGGAAGGTGGAGTAGATCACTGCAGCAAACGATCCAGTAATCTCAAGGAACTCGACCATGCTGAGAGGGATGTCGACCTTGTCGTAGTCGAGGACTGCCAAGTGGCGGACGGCGACGTTGCCCTTGCGGCCCTTGGACGGGTCAGTCAGCGGCCCCCCAATGAACGAGGCGCGTTTGGCCGACGCCTCCTTGCTGTCGAACTCCACCGACTTGGCGAAGCCCTTCACAAGCTGTTCCCAGCTCAGGTGCATAACTTCCGCAGAGTTGAAGTCCCGGCAGTAGGTGACAATGAATTTTGCTTTTTGTTCGGTCATCCGAACCCCCTCGAAACCTGTGGATAATTTTATTTTTGTTCAATTTTGTTTCTGCGCATTTCCAGCAGCTCGAGCGGCGTCGGTTCCAGAACCCGGCGAACGTCTTCAAGATAAAAGCGATAATGACCCGACGGCAGGCGCAGGTAGGGTATCTCCCCAGCCTTCGCCATTCGCAGAATGGTGCCCTTCGACACGCCCAGAAGGGCGGCCAGTTTAGATGATGTTATCGGCTTCAAAATTTTTCTCCCACGGAATTGACACAAATCGTTGCATATCGTAATCAATCGTTCTCGACAAGAGAAAAGAAAGGACAAAATCATGGAACAAGAATTTGAAAAGTTAACCGCGGCAGTCGAACGGATAGCCGCCGCGTTAGAAAAGTTAGCTGCAAAAGACGCTACCGCGTCAACGGCTGCTGCTGATGAGATTGTGGACAAGAAGTCTGAGGCAGCTCCGAAGCCCAAGAAAAGTGGCGACAACCGTGTAACAGCGGCGGAAAGTGGCGACAACCGTGTAACAGCGGACGACGGCATAACTTACGACGAGATGTACAAAGTTATGTTTGAGATTGCGCAGGCGTCATCTGAAGCCAAGAAACTGATCCTGCCATTGTTAAAGTCATACGGCTACAACCACGTTCAGAAGGTCGAGCCGCGTCACTATGCAGAAATTCATGGCCAACTACTGACCATCGCCGCGATGGTTGCGAAGGGGGAGATCGAGTAATGTCTGAAGAAAACAAAAGCCAAGACCCGGTAACCAGCAGCGACGACAAGATACTCGGCGCATGGCAGGTCATGGATCGCATGTTCGCAGAGATGAACTTTACAGTGCTCGAAGCGGTTACTACGCTTGTCTCGTTGCTCGGTACGACACTCGTCAAAGCCCTTCCACCCGAGAAGCACGACGAGGCAATCGACGAACTGATTGTTGAGCTTCGCGCAATGATTGCGGCAATCATTGAGGAAGACGAGGAAGAGAAAAAGAAAGGGCTGAACTGATGGCTCACGCTAAGTTGAGCGCGAGCGGGGCACATCGCTGGTCGGTGTGCCCCGGCTCAGTCGCGGCGGAGGAAGGTATTCCCGACCGTTCGTCGCCGTTCGCCGAGGAGGGTACTCGTGCGCATGACATCATGGAAAAGGTTCTGAACCGGCAGGGAGAACCGCGGGACTACACTAAAGATCAGGAGATGATCGACGGCGTCCAGCTCTATGTCGACTACGTCATGAACCTCTACCCTGAGCGGAAGCTCAAGGCTCTCTTTGTAGAACGCCGCGTTAGCTTCGCCGACTGGGTGCCCGACGGTTTCGGCACGGCGGACACGATCCTGATTACCGACGACACACTGCACGTCGTTGATTTGAAATATGGCAAGGGCGTGCAGGTGTTTGCGGATAACAACCCGCAGGCGCTCTTGTATGCGCTTGGCGCATACAGCGAGTTCGAGTGGGTGTGGCGTCCAAAGAATGTGAAGGTGAGTATCGTCCAGCCGCGGCTAGATCACATCAGCGAGTTTGAGATTTCGGTCTCTGACCTGATGAAATTTGGCGAAGCCATGCGGCAGGCTGCCGAGGCGACGCAAGAGCCCGACGCGCCGCGCGTACCGGGAGAAAAACAGTGCCGGTTCTGTAAGGCAAAAGCAACATGCCCGGCACTGATGGCGATGACTGCAGAGACAATTCTTGCAGACTTCGAGGATCTCGAACCATCGAAGCCAGCAAACAGTCTCACGGAAAAGCAGTTGTCCTTGGTCATGAACCGCAAGCCCATAATCGAGGCGTGGCTGTCGGCTGTAGAGAAGACAGTCAAAGAGAAGCTCGTCGCGGGCGAAGGGTTTGAGGGGTTCAAGTTGGTAGAGGGTCGCAGCCTGCGGAAGTGGCAGGACGAGAGTGACGCGGAAGAGTTCCTGTCTGAGTATTACGACGATAATCAGATTTTCAGCAGGAAACTGATTTCTCCGTCGCAGGCTGAGAAACTGATTGGCAAGAAACACGCTAATAAAATTTCTCACCTTATTATAAAGCCGCAAGGTGCGCCGACCATTGCGCCGGAGCAAGATCCGCGGCCAGCGATAAAGTCTGTGGTTGATATGTTTGACGTAGTTGACCCAGACGATTTTGATGAGTAAGCCAGAAAAGACGCTGCGGCGTTTCAACTAAAACTGAAAGGTAGAACGATGAAACTTAAACTAAACAATGTCCGCCTCTCCTTCCCGAGCATTTTCCATAAAGCCGTATTCAACGGCAAGGAAACGAAGTTCGAGGCAACCTTCCTCCTTGACAAGGACAAGCACGCCGACAAGATCGAAGAGATCAACGAGGCGATTAAGGCCGCGATTAAAACAAATCTCAAGGGCGCGAAACTCGGTCCGGACAAGATTTGCATGAAAGACGGAGACGAGATTGGCTACGACGGATACGACAACACCATGTCGTTCAAGGCCAGCAGCCAGAAGCGTCCGATGGTAATTGACCGAGACAAGAGCGCACTAACTGAGGACGACAATCGTCTATACGCAGGCTGCTACGTCAATGCGTCGGTCGAGCTGTGGGCTCAGAATAATGAGTATGGCAAGCGGATTAACGCGAACCTTCTCGCGGTTCAGTTCTTCAAGGACGGGAAACCGTTCTCTGATGGCGTGAGTGCGAGTTTAGATGACTTCGACGCATTCGATGATGACGAAGACGTTGATTTCATGTAGAGTAGTCTTGAGCGGTTCTCCATGACGCTCAAGTAAGTCTGACGGAATCTCCGATGACACCTTCACGTCAGACTTCCCCGCCGAGTGTACCAGCCCTCGGCGGGGTTACTTTATGGGTATCAAATGAATTTCAAACGCACACGTCACCGGCCTCAGAAAATACCTTCGATGACGTATAGAGACGTCAAACGGTTTTGGGCTAAAGTAGACGTAAGGTCGTCAGACGAATGCTGGAATTGGAAGTCCACGGCGACCGCGGCCGGATACGGTAGATTTAAGATAAATAAAAAAGTTTATTCTGCTCATCGAATAAGTTTTCATCTAGCCCACCCAAAAGTTGACATTACAGGTGCAAAGAATGTCATAATGCACTCCTGCGACAACCGCCGCTGTTGCAACCCCGCCCATCTGCGTTTAGGTACTCTGCGAGACAATTTTATGGACATGCTCCAGAAGGGTCGCGGCGGAGCAATAATTGTCAACTTCAAAAAGAAAGAGGCCACTCCTCATGCTAGTTCTAGATTGCGAAGTTTACCAAAACTACTTCTTACTTATGTTCAAAAAATTAGAGACAGGAAAGTACGCAACGATTGAAATGTTTGAGGGCCAATCAATCGACCCCCGCAGAATAAATCGCCTGATGGCGTCAGACACGACGGTCAGCTTCAACGGAAATTCCTACGATCTATACATAATTGCGGCCGTATTGGCCGGTTGGGAATGTTCACAGATAAAAGAACTTTCGGACGACTTGATTAAGTCAAAATTGCCCGCGTGGAAAATTGCGCAGAGGCACGACCTGCAGACTGACCCGTGGGACCACATAGACATCTTTGAGGTAGCGCCCGGCAAAGCCAGCCTGAAAATTTACGGTGGCAGGCTGAATGCTCCCCGCATGCAGGATCTGCCAATCCAGCCAGACGCGATGATCACCGCCGATCAGGCGGAAGAGCTGAAGAAGTATTGCGCAAACGATCTCGACACCACAGAGCGTCTCTACAAAGCTTTGGAGGGGCAGATACGCCTGCGAGAGGAAATGGGGCAGCAGTATGGGGGAATTGATCTGCGCAGCAAGAGCGACGCACAGATAGCCGAGGCGGTCATAAAACACGAGCTGACAGAGCTGACCGGCAAGTCCTACAAGCCGCGCAAGGCTGAGATTGGGTCTCTGCTGAAGTACGAAGACCCCGGCTTCGTTGAGTTCCAGTCGCCGCACCTGCAGGAAGTATTCCGCATGGTTCTGAATAGCGACTTCCCCGTCGGACTGAACGGCTCTGTGCAGCTCCCAAAAGAGCTGCAGGACAAGAAGATCATGATCGGTGACACCGAGTACAAGATGGGCATTGGCGGCCTGCATAGTTGCGAGAAGTCGCGCAGCGTCGTGGCAACATCCGAGCAGATCCTTGCCGACTTCGACGTTTCCTCGTACTATCCCAACATCATCCTGAAGCAGCGCCTGTCGCCGAAGTCGATGGGCGCTGACTTTCTGACGGTCTACAAGGACATTGTAACGCGGCGACTGCGGGCCAAGGCTGCGGGCGACAAGGTGACGGCAGACACCCTGAAGATCGTCGTGAACGGGTCGTTTGGGAAGCTGGGCAGTATGTACTCCAGCCTGTACGCGCCGGAGCTGATGATCCAGACGACGGTCACGGGCCAGCTCTGCCTGTTGATGCTGATCGAGATGTTGGAGGGCGCGGGCGCAAAGGTCGTCAGCGCCAACACCGACGGCGTCGTCGTTCTGTTCGACAAGGCACTCGAAGACAAGATCATGGGCGTGACGTTCGAATGGTCGATGCAGACCAGCTTCGAGCTTGAGCGGTCAGACTATCGCTCGCTGCACAGCCGGGACGTGAACAACTACATTGCGGTTAAGCTGGACGGCAAGACCAAGCGCAAGGGCGTCTATGCGGACCCGCTGCTGAACAAGAACGCCGACTTCCAGATCGTCAGTGACGCCGTCGCCAATTATCTGAGCGCAGGAACATCACTGAGCAATACGATACTGACCAGCAAAGATGTTACGCGGTTCGTTCACATACGAACTGTTACGGGCGGCGCAATATGGCGTGGTCATTTTCTCGGCAAGGCTGTGCGGTTTTATTACTCTGCGGACGCAATCGAGAAGGAAGCAATTCACTACGCGAGGAACTCCAACCGGGTTCCGCGATCGGAGGGCGCTAGACCTTTGATGGAGTTGCCCAAAGAAATGCCGCGCGATGTGCATTACGCCAAATACTTACTCATGGCTAAAGATGCATTAAAAGACGTCGGGGTTGAAGTATGATAAGATACTGTTTCTACGCCCGCCTGCACGACGTCAATACTGTCTGGACGAGCGGGTGCCTGATAACGCCAATGCTGGAGCCTCACGGCCATTACAGCGTGATTGCAGAGTTAGTTTGTTGCGGTAGGTAACATGCCCCGGCCAATGTACGAGAGCGATAAGGACCGCCAGAACGAGCGGGAGATTGCCGAGGCCTTGGAGAGACGTTGGGATTGCGACGCAGAAAAACTAAAGATTGCTTGTGAAATTGACTATTCTCTGACCCGCAAGGGCCGGATCGTTGGCGTAATGGAGATAAAATGCCGAAACTACGACTACGATACGTTGGACGGGTGGGGCGGACTTATCCTGAGCGCACACAAGTGGCAGGCTGGACGACGCTGGAAAGAAACGCACAATATAGCGTTCATTCTGGTTCTTGGCCTGACCGACGGTGTTTTTGCGTACAGGTTAAAAGCCGAAGATCCTTGGCCAGAAATGAAACTGAAGACGGCTGGAAGACGTGATCGGGGCGACGCTCAGGACATCGAGCCGTGCGTCATCATCCCAATGCAAAAATTTCAGAAACTCGATTGACGAATAAGGTTCGCCGATGCTAGAAAAGCAAATAGAGCGAGCACTTGTACGTCGAGTGAAAGACCTTGGAGGGTTATGCGAAAAATTTGTCTCCCCCGGACGCCGCAGCGTGCCAGACCGTATTGTCACGTTACCCGGCGGGAAGATCATATTCGTAGAATGTAAAGCGCCCGGAAAAAAGCCTACGCCGCTGCAGGAGCGGGATCACAAGAAACGTCGATCTCTTGGATGCACGGTGTTAGTAATCTCGAAATTGGAAGATATAAGTTCAATAGAATGCTAGACCGCAACAATCTTCACGCATACCAGAACCGGGCAGTGTCCTTCATCAAGGACAGAAAGCGTTGCGGTCTCTTCCTCGACATGGGTCTCGGCAAGACGACGTCTACTCTGACGGCAGTCAGCGACCTGATCGACGACTTCCAGATACGCAAGACGCTCGTCATCGCGCCCCTGCGCGTCGCCAACAGTGTGTGGCGGCAGGAGGCGGCCAAGTGGGCGCACCTCGATCACCTGCGCGTCTCGGTCGCTACGGGCACGGCAAAGCAGCGCCTTGAGGCCCTGATGACATCTGCGGACGTGTACGTCATTAATCGCGAGAACGTCGACTGGCTCGTCAAGCACTACGGCCCCAAGTGGCCATTCGACATGGTCATAATAGACGAAAGTAGTAGCTTCAAGAACCCATCAGCAAAGCGGTTCCGGGCGTTGCGGCGTGTTCTTCCGATGACCGAGTACATGGTCCTCCTGACCGGTACGCCCTCCCCCAACAGCCTGCTGGACGTCTGGCCACAGATGTTCCTTATCGACTTTGGAGAGGCTCTCGGGCGCACTGTTACGGCCTACAAGCAGCGTTTCTTTGAGAGCGACTACATGGGATATAAATGGAACATCCGGGAGGGCGCCGCTGAGAAGATACACGCCCTGATGTTGCCGCGTGTCCTGCATATGAGCGCGGAAGACTACCTCGACGTGCCGCCGCGCATTGATCTGATCGAGAGTATCGAATTACCACCAGAGGCTCTGGCGACGTACAAGGAATTTGAGAAGACGCTACTGGCAGAGCTGGAGGACGGCGAAGAGGTCGAGGCGGCGACGGCAGCGGTCCTAGCAAACAAGCTGCTGCAGTTTGCCAATGGTGCGGTCTACACCGATGAAAAGAAAAACTGGTCAGAAACGCACAAGGTAAAGCTAGACGCCTTGGAGGAAATACTCGACGAAAACCAGAACGAGACGCTGCTTGTTGCATACAATTACAAGTCCGATTTGGCTCGTTTACAAGAGCGTTTTCCGAATGCAATTGTCCTCGATAAAAAACAGAACACTATTGACAAGTGGAACGCGGGTGAGATTAAAATGCTTTTGGCGCACCCCGCGTCGGCCGGTCACGGATTAAATCTACAAAATGGGGGCAGTCTCATTGTATGGTTTGGCCTGACATGGTCACTGGAATATTACCAGCAATTCAACGCACGCCTACACCGACAGGGTCAAGAAAAGCCGGTGCGTATTCTTCACATAATCGGTAAGGGTACGATTGACGAGAGAGTTATGGGCGTCCTTGCTCATAAAGACATGACGCAGAGGGGTCTGCTTGCGGCCCTGAAACCGTCATCAAAATAGAAGAGGGAAAAATGCAAAACGTAAGAGAAATATTAAACGAAAGAGAAAAGATCAGTGGTAGGTACAGAGATGTATCCCGCATGATCCAAGATACTTTGCGGCTTTGGGCTACGGGGCCAAATTGGAGCAGAGGAAAGTTGACTGATGCGCAAGTAACGAGTTTGGAAATGATTGCTATGAAAGTCACGCGCATTTTGCAAGGCGATAATAATCATATTGATAGTTGGCGTGACATTTCAGGATACGCTGAATTAGCTGCAATTGATCTTGAAGAAGAAGAGATCAGCATCAAACAAACAGTTAAGATTGTTGATGGCGCGTTTGGGGCAATCATTAAAAAAGAACCAAAAGAGGACCTGAAGAAATGAAAGTCACCTTGGCCCTCGCAGCATCTATTGCAATAGCCACTCCCGCAATAGCCCAAGAAGAAAGCGCGGCAGACTTTTTCCGCAAGGATAAGCTCTATTGGAGCAAAGGATTAAAGGCCCCCGCCATTTTTTCTTATGGAGATAACATCTCCCGTATTCGCAGCGTTTCAAAACGTAAGAGGCTTGTGAGGCGCATGGTGGCGCGTCAAGCAAGAGCCAAATTAGGCAGGCGGTGGGTACGATCTGCCGTTAAGATAGCTTATGTTGAGAGCAGGTTTAATCCGAGGGCTGTTGGGCCGCGCACACGACACGGGAGGGCGAGGGGTGTAATGCAAGTTATGCCAAGGTCTGCTCGCGCTCTAGGCTTTAATCCACGCAGGCTGAATGAGGCGGCCTACGGCATAGCCGCCGGTATTGCTCACATGCGAATGTGTATTCGCAGTGGAGTCAGGACTGAAGCTGAAATGTCTGCGTGCCACGTTGCGGGGCCTAGAGGCTGGGCCATAAGATTGCGTCGTAAAGCGCAGCGTTACAAGCGTATATATGTCGCTATGGTTAGAAGGGCTCCCGGCTATTGGGACTAGGAGGGGATAATGGAATACTTGTTTGGATTGGCGCTTATCAGCGCCACCGCAATTTCCGTCCTAACTGTTGTCGGTTGCGGCTTCTTCACGTTGGTGATGGTCTTGGCCATCGAAGAAAAAATTCAAGAATGGAGAAAGTAAAATGGAATTTGACACGCCGGAAGCTCTCTATCAGCACTACAAGAATGTCCGCCAACGCATTGAAACAACCTCCAAAGAGGCGGCAATAAGGAATGGAGTCATCGTACTTCCAATCAAAAAATTGCCGCCGCCTGAGCAGAAAAGAGCGGCAGAGACAGAGCAAAGCGAAGAAACTCCGGTTATTTCGCTTGAGCCACCAAAGCACTTGAACGAAGTGCAGAAAATTATGTATGAAGTAGCTATAAAACACGGTGTCCGGGTTTCTGATTTGCGTGGACCCTCTCGCACAAAGCGTTTTGTTATAGCGCGGCAAGAAGCAATGTGGGAGATCAGAAATAGACGACCAACTTTTTCTTTACCGCAAATCGGACGGTTGTTTGGTAAAAGAGATCACACTACAGTTTTGCACGGGATACGAGTTCATCAAAAACGTTTAGATGATCTTGAAGAATTGCGCGACTGAATAAACATGCGCAATCTTGTTGGCAATAGTGCCAACAGGTGGACTGAGGCCAGTTACTGACTTTTGTTCCGATGTTTGTTCCCGAAACTGACTTGCCCCCGGCCTCGTCTTCGGTCGGGGGTTTTTTATGCGTAAGATTTAACTATGATCTTTCCGTTTCCGCCGGTTGTTAATGGCGAAGTGTTCGACTGGCCTCCAGCGCCGCCTCCGGGCTGTACGCCCGACTGGCCGTAGGTCGGGTTGTACCATCCGCCTCCGTCTCCACCATCGCCCCCATTAGTGGATGTACCACCCAGACCGTAGCTGTAATAGTTTGAGCCGCCCCCGCCGCCAGCACCGGCGTAAGTGGTATCAGAGCCAGCGCCGCCATTCGTTCCACCAGCCCCGCCCGTTTCTTCGGTGTCTAATGTTCCGCTAATAGACCCCGTCGGCGTGTATGACGTTGCAGCTTGCGCTGCCTGAAATTGACCGGCTCCACCGTAACCACCGATAGCCCAAAATGTCTCGCCAAACCAAGAGAAACCTCCGGCAGCTCCGGCTGTTCCATCATGCGGGGCGCTAGTGCCGCCCGTTCCAACAAAAACGTTTTGCGTAGAACTCAATTCTGAAAACTGGACAGTATATTTTTTGTAAGCTCCGCCCTGCCCCCCTTGAGAAGCTTCGCCGCCGTTGTATCCATTACCCCCTCCGCCTCCCGCGCCCCATATTTCTATTTCAGCATAGGAGGCACCACTCGGCTTTGTCCAAGTCCCGGATCCAGTGGAGGTAAACTCTTGCGTATCTATTAGAGTGCCCGGCGGAGCCTGTATGTCAGTAAAGCCGAGCCATATAATTGATGTCATTATGTAAGGCCGCCACCCGTTATGACAAACAAGTTGGTACCAACGCACAATACCGAGCAAAGTCCATACTGGGCCAGTGTCCGGTTTCCGGTTGTAGCGGTTCCGACTTTACGAAGAGTTACGCTAGTCCCCTGTGTGATAGTCTGAGACGAGCCGCTGTTATTGTATATTCCAACGGCTTGACCAGCAGAAAACACACCAGAGGGAACGGTAACTCCTCCGGTAGTAATGCTTATGTATTTACCAGCGTCGCTGGCGACTAGAGTATACGCACTGCTCTTCGAATTGGCCGGTATATCGCGAACGTCTCCCAGAGCATCATTTACAACATCCGCGGTTACGTTTCCTGAAGCAGTGACTGCCCCCGTCACGTCAAGCGTAGAGCCGTCCCACGTCAAGTTTGCTGATCCGGTGAGTACATTGCCAGAGTTGAAGATAAGTTGCGTGTCTGATCCAGCGATAGTCGTCGTGGCCCGGATGTTTGTCCCGTCAGAAAATATTACGACGTTTTGCGATCTCGTAATGGTAGCAGATGTACCGCCCCCAGCAGACGCAATTATTACTGACCACGGTCCCCCAGAAGCGTCTGTCGTCGTGTTTCGAACGATCCATACGCCGCCTATGCCGGACGGGATGGTATATGTAACGCTCGCCGAAATGGCCCCAGAAATATCGAAGATAAGATTTTGATACTGACTTGAAGTAAGCGTCGCAGATCCACTTGTGGCGTTTAGACTAAGTACGCCACCGAGGGCTTTATCGAGAATATCCAAGTCACCATTTACCGGCACGTTCCAAGTGTCGACGTAGTCGCCGTTGGCCGGTTTTTCTAGAGACTTATTTGTTGTGTATGACGACGCCATCGATTGATCCTCAAATATGCTGGTTCGCTATATCAAGGGCCTTGGCGACCTGATCGTCGCTTTCCTTGAGAAATTCCTCGGTGCTCTGCGTGACCTGCTTCCGGGCCGCGTTAGCGAGTGCCCGCAAGTTTACCGCACCCTTGACCGATCCGCCAGTGGCTCGACCGGGGCGTTCAGTTGTTGGAGTTCCCTGCCCGTAAGCTGTCACAGTGTTACTTAGAATTGTGCTCATTTTATTGAACAAGCGCCCGACGGCACTGTTCTGCCGAGCAAGGTCTCCTAGTCGCTGTATGTCTCGTGGGTCGGTGGATGTCGCCAAAGGCAGCAGTTTGTTGGCAATACGTCTCTCAGTCGCATCTAACGCAATCTTGCCTGCGGATCCAATACCTGCCCCTATAGCGGCTTTAATCGCCAATTCAACAGAAAACTGGCCGCCAAGAAAAGCCGCCTCCATAGCTGCCCCACCAACAGCTCCAACAATTGCGGGCGGGGCCAGCTTTTCGGCAAATTCTTTCATTCCGCCTTTTTCTGCAATAAATTGTAATTGCTTAACTTTAGACAGGAGTTGTTCTGATAGAACTTGACCCTGTATTGCGGAATATCTCTGAGGTCCAAGAACCATCAGCGCCCGGCTACGGAAATCAGGATTGTTGAATGACTTTGCCAAAGAGTTTATACCCGACTCGCCTTTAGCCGCCGTTTCAGACAAGCGCTGGGCAAACCCCGTGGCAAACAATTCTCGCTGCTCTGGTGTCATTGTTCTAAACGCATCGGCAATTTCTTTGCGCTTGAAGCTGTTCATGTTTCCAAAGAACTTATAGCCTGCCTCCGGGGCGTCAGCCGCATTGAATGTTTCAAAGGCAACGCCGCGGGCGTTCCTATAGCCGGGAACAGTATCGAGTGTCTTGAGTATCTGATCTCGCGCATTTTGAGCAGAAGACGCAAGCGTGTTGTCTCGTTGCCCCTTCGCAACTTCTCCAATGTCTCGAAGTTCCCGCTGCACCTGATGCCAATAAGACAAGTTTCCGTTTGTAACCCTTGGAGGAACGGCTTTTTGTCCGGGCGTAGTAACTACACCAGACGTTGTCCCTGTTGTCTGTGGGGGAACAGCGGCTTTGCCCGGAGTAACGGAGGGTACACGGATATTAAAGCTAGGGTTGTTCTTTGCTGTTTCTTCCGCCCTTTTCATTGCCTGCTGAACAATTGGCCTGCTTAGTAGGGAAGAAAATTTATTTTGCGGCATGGATTGGGCAAGAGGATTAGATCGCGTTATGCTGTAGACTTGATCGCGGATAATTTTTCCGGACTGCTGCGCCAGCTCTTGCGCACGCGCAGCATCAATTGGTCCACCAAAAATATTGTCAATGTTTCCTTTGAGACGTTCCCCGCTCTCCTTCACCCGCTGCTGCAACTGCTGATTGAAAGATGTCGCAGCCTCAGACGCAACAGGTGTGCGCTCCGCCATGCTCCCAAGGAGCTTGCGCGTTTGCGGACCGGCCATATCAGCAATGCTAAGAGGCGCACCCGTGCGCATTGCTTCCTGTAATTGATCCATCGTCATGTTTGTCTGGCCACGACGAATATCTTCAGCAAGAGCGGCGGCTATGCGTCTATTGCTTACGCCTTTAGGCACAACCATCCCGCGCAGACCGCCAAACAAACGCCCAACGGCACTCGCTGCGAGGCCAGATCCAATGCCGCCAGCCAATGCGCCCGTAAGGCGACTAATTTCTTCGCTCCCCTTGTCTTCAGAAGAGAGCGCCAAAAGCTCAGAGCCTACGCCTGCGCCACCTCCGGTTATAAGCCTGCCCGGTAAGGTGCGCAGTGCTCCCGGCAACCCTTGTGCGGCAAACTCAGCGCCCTTACCAACAATCTTACCGGGCGTCGTCTGCGGCTCATAGGTGAGCGCTTCCGGAGCGCCAGCGGCCTTCATTGTCTGTTTGAAAGTTTTCTCGACACCCTTGTATGTGGGCAAGTGCAGGATGGGGGAAGAATACCCCTTCTTCTGCATTTTAGTCTGATCGCCCACCCACGGAAGCGGCTTCCGACCGTATTCCTCTTGCTCTTTAGGAGAGATTATGTCGAGCTTCTTGGCCGTCCACAACGCGCCGGAACGAAGAGCTTCCGGGATGTCTTTAGCGATGAATGTCTCAACAGAACCGGGGCCACCCACTACTGTAGCAGCAGCGCCTTTTGCACCTTCCGACAATACGGATTTCGCAACATCTAAAGCCGTTTCCCGAAGCGTAGGGCCCGGAGGAAGTGGCTTATTTATACCTTTCAAACGTATATCGAGCGGAAGAACTTCCGGTTCCGTGCTTTTTGGTTGCGCGGGGGCTAGATGGAAAAAATGATCTTTCAGGAGAGGATTTTCTTCGTCCATTATTGTTCTCCGATGAAATATCTGCTCATGTTGGATAACCCAAAAATCTTTTTTAATCCGTCGTCTATTTGCTTAGGAGTATATTTTCGGCGTCGGATGTCGAATAGAAGTTGCGGTCTTAGTAATATAATTTTTGATATGGCATCCACTTCCTTGGTGTACAGGGAAGATGGGCGCAAGCGCTCAAAATCCTTTGACGCAAGGTGGCCCGTCGCCCCTTTTACTGCGCTGATATATGCGTCGAGGTGGTTTGCACGATCTATCGCCCTCTGCGTCTGCACCATTAGATCGGCAGATAGCTTCGCAAAAGCCTGCGGGTCCATGCTCGGTTGCGCAATCGCTTTCTTCAAAAGATCAAGCGCCGCGTAACTTTCTTGCCCCGCCCCCTTGGCACTGGCGGCAGCCTGAAGAGCAGATATTTTTTCATTTATTTGTTTAATTTTATCAGCTTTGCCAAACACATTTGGACCAAGTCCAAAACTACGAGCAAGCGTATTCAAGGCACTGACAACTTCGGCTCGCCCATTGAAACCAAATCCCGTTTCGTTTAAGCCCTTACCCTTAGCTGCTTTGGCAAGGTTCTCGGCTAGATCGCCCATATAACGGGCGCTATCTCTTGCCGCCTGCGCGGAAGACTTGACTGCTGTCGAATATCTTTTTGCGGCGTCCGTGGCTATTGCGCCTGCTTCACCAGCGTTGTCGACGATCTTACGATCTTCTTTAGCGACGGCAATTGTTTTATTGTCAATAAACGGTGACGCAACAGGCGTCTTCCCTACGGCAGGCTTCTTTTCAGTAGGCGTCTTCCCTACGGCAGGCTTCTTTTCAGTAGGCGTCTTCCCTGTAGCAAGTGTTTTTGGAGAAACTGCAGCGTCTTCGGTCGGTAGACCGGCTTCTTCTAATTTCTTTTTTGCTTCAGGCCCCGTGGGTACACTGCCCAAGAGCTTGGGAGCTTTGCCACTTTCAACCAAATCCATGTACTCTCCGTAGCGCATCGGCGTTCCGTTAGCGAGCCACACGATCCGGGTCGTACCAATTACCTGAACGCTCTTCTGCACGTTACCGATAGCGATGCTGCGAGCCGTCTCTGCCTGAACAGTCGCAGGACCCTTAGCCTTCTCCTCCTCGGCTTCCTGCTTACGCAGGGCGGTGTAGGCGCTTAGACCGCCGATAGCGCCCTCACCGAGCGCTCCGCCAAGGGTGGGACGTCTCGAGGCCAGCATCGATCCAATACCTCCAATGAGGGGTACAATAAATTTCTCGGATGTCAGAGCTGACGCCGTATCGGGGCTGACACCCAATTTGCCGAGCAGGCCCTTGCCAAAGTAACTCCACGGGGCAGATCGCGGGGTGTCCTTTACGAACTGGCCGGGCTCCTTACTGAAGCGGTAGCGGTCATCGCCGGGCAGGCCCTTAGACGGACGATTGAGGTTTTTGGCACTTTCAACCGCTCTTGCGGCAGGCGTGTAGGTGAAATTGGCGTACTTGGCGTCGACAGTCGGATCATAACGACCGGCTTTGGCCATGACTTCGCGAGCGTATCTTTCTTTATTGGAACCGGCGTTGTAGGCCATCAGGGCCTCGGGGCTGGAAGGATCGAGCCCCAGATGCCGGGCCTTGTTCGCCAGATAGTTTGCGCCAAACAGGATGTTGGCCTGCGGATCCCGCAAGCTCTCAGGATCAACACCCTTCATGCCGTAGCCCGGATCACGGGCAGTGCTGGGCAAAATCTGTGTTAAGCCAATTTCACCTGAGCGGCCAACAGCCTTTGGGTTGAAGCTACTTTCCTGAGACATAAGAGCAGCAATTATATTCGCCGGAACGCCAGTCTTTTCCGATACCTTGGCAATAATCGGCTGATATTGTCGGGGCACATTGAGGGCGGTCTCGACAGCTCCTATGGCAGGCATGTCGGGATCGACAAACGGGCCGCCTCTCTGAGCAGCCTGCCGGGGAGCCAGTCCCGCAGCCACGTCGGTCGCCTTCTTGTAGTCGAGCATCTCAAGACCGCCAAGATTGTGGACGGCGCGGCGGTCGCTCTCGGTCGTCATCAGGCCCATGCGGGTCTTGTTGTCGCCGTTGTACTTGAAGGTATGGACCGGCTGGCCATTGAACAGGTGGCCAGCAACTTCGTCGTCGTGCTTGCTACGCGGATCGGAGAGGAGTGCCAACAATCCCGCCAACGCAGCCTTACCGCCTTCAGCCAGTGCGGGAGCAGCGACGGCTCCAAGGGCTGCTTCGGCACCCAAAGCTCCTGCTGCTCCGGCAGCTCCCGCGCCAACGGCCTCAGCGCCCAGCATGCCGAGCCCGGCACCAGTACCGGCGGCCATTTCAGCGCCCAAGGCACCAAGGCCGCCCGCGACAGTCTCAGCACCCGCGGCACCGAGACCCGAGCCAGCGGCCATTTCAGCCCCTGCACCGCCGAGGACACTGCTAAGGCCCGATCCAGCCTTAGAAGCCGTATCAACAAGCGATTTACCCGTCTTGACGACATTCATAAGTTGATTAACGCCTCCGCCGCTTGGCCGCGGGGCACTGGAAGGAGGTTTTTTGGGATCTCCTCTTGGGGTGCTTGCAAGACCCTTGTTAACGTCATTAAGCGCAGCGGTAAGATCAGAAGAACCTGCGTTTACCGGCTTAATTCCTTTATCTCTCCTAAAGAAGTCTGAATTGTTATCTTCTTCATCTGAGTAGGGCATTTCCCCCTCAACAAAGCCCTTCCCTTGGTATCCGATACGACCCCCATAATTAGCTTTCGTCTTGGCTCCATTTGGTTTCTTATCGTCATTCTTTTCGGTAATTTTCTTATATCCCCCGTAGACATCCTTCGCTATGGATGCCACTTGCTGTCCTATAGATGCAGCCTGCGCGAGGCCGCTCGGCCCTCGGGAAGGGAGACGGCTGGCGGTCGCCAGTTTGGCAACAGCAAGGGGGTTCTTCGTCCCCATAGCGGCGTAACCGCCCCCGCCGCCCCCGCCGCCCGGTGTTCCGGACGCACCCGCGTAAGACTGAGAGCCAATATTTATGTTGCGTCCCACTGCCTCCACAATGGCTTTCCATGTCGAATCGCTCATACCCCCGCGAGCACGCTCAGGACGGCCGCCAGCACCATAGTAACCCGGCTCATCAACGTACCCGCCGCGAGCCCAGTTATCGTCGTAATTCCAATTATCTACAACTACTGGGGGCGCGGGGGGAGTGATGACCATCGGTTGTGCGTCAATGCCCGCCAATTTGTTCATAAGTTGCTGCCTACGCATGTTAGCGTACTGCTCACCGCTCTCAAACGGACGCCCATTGTACAGAGACGCCAGCTCGGCCTGCCACCCTTCGCGAGTGCCGAGGGACACGCCTTCCGTCGGCGGGGCGCGATTGATTTCACCCGCAAACGGCTGGATTGGAATATTACCGGTAAGCATGGCCGGAGCAGCGCCGCCCAAACCACCCGGCGGTTGTGTTTGGAAAGGATTAGCAATTGGAGTGAGGTTCAGCGAGCCCAAAGACATGGGCGCTGACATAGGCGGTCTCGGGGCAATTCTTTCGCCCTGTAAGCCGCCCCCGACAGCCTTCTCGGCCGCATCAGAAGTAGCCTTCTTGTAATCCACCGTAAGGGCTTCTGCTCCACCTAGACCCGGAACCTTAGCTTTATTGACAGCTTCTGGGTGCTTTTCGGCAACTTCCTGTGCAGACAAACCAATTTGTGTGCGGGGGTCGCCTTTGTAATTAAAGCTATAGATGGTCTGGCCATCTTTAGTCTCACCCACCGGCCGCATGTTCTCCTTCAAGCGTTCGTCGGAGAAGAAGCCCGCAGGCTGCGTCGTCGTGGTCGTGGATCCAGACAAAGAGCCGGTACCCATAGCGATGTTGCCAAGGAACTGCGCGAGCTGGAACGGGTAGGCACGTTGCTGTTGGAATTGATTGTAGAGTGCCTGCAGGCCAGCCTGCTGCGTCTGTTGTTCGGTCGTGCCAGCAGCCAATTGCGCTTGTGCGCCACTGAGTGCGGCCTGCTGTGCGCCAGTGCCGAGACCACCAAGTTGCTGTCCTGCAGCCAACTGGCGTTGAAGATCTTGCGCAACAACGTTTTGCTGACCTACGGCCGCATTGAGGGCATTTTGATACGCTTGCTGGTAGATCGGGTTGACGGCCTGAGCCATACCAAGACCCTGTTGACGGGCTAAATTAGCCATCTGAATGCCCGCCCGGTCACCACCAAATGCGCCAGACTTTATTGCATTTCCTATAGCACCCTGAGTTTGTTCACCCTGCTGCTGTCTGAGGGCGGCGATAGTTGGGTCTGCTACAGCTTGAGTATATGGGTTTTGATAATACTGAATTTGCTGCTGGGTTAATGGCCCAACGTTTTGCGCTCCGCCCATAGTCAAATTTGTGCCAGCCTGATAGTAAGGCTGTGCAGCTCCAGCGGCCTGATTTACATTGTATATGCCAGCCTGCTGCGTGGCGGTAAGCGGCGCAACAAAGGCGTTGGGATCCTGACTGTAGGCTTGAAACGGTTGTTCTGCGACAGCTTCGGCACGGGCGTTTACGGCATTGTATCTAGCAAGTACCTCGGGGGGTATTTGTACTTGCTGTGTAGTAGTTTGCGTCTTGCCACCGCCCATACCATTTCTCCGTTTCCGGCCTTGGCCGGGTAGCGGGAAGCTCTACTCTGCAGCAGGCTTCCACTCTCCAGTTCTTTTCCCATACAGGAAAAAAGCACCGGAGGGTTCACCAAAAATTCTTCGGTACATTCTGACCTTCCCCTCCGTCCTTTGATTGGAAAGGACGCCAATCGTTAGGGGTAAGCCAAGCTCATCCGAGACTTTTTTGGCGAAATCACATAGTTTTCTAGCCCTACCACCGCTCGCCGCCCTGAAATCAGGATGAATGAACACGGCGCGTTCTTCGAGAATTTGGTGGTCACTATACCATATGTTACCAATTCTCAAAAGGATTGCCCCTTCCGCGGCGCCCCCCGGCTCGCCAATTACGCCAATGATACCCTTGTCTCGATTTAATGCTGGCCATATCTCGTACAGTAGCTTTTCCTGACTTGGCAAAACGAAGCCATTCTCCTCGCAGGCGGCCATTGCCAGAGCCATTATCTCTTCAAGATCGTCCGGAGTTGCTACACGGACGACCAGATTATTGCGTTTTTCACCCTTTTTCTCAGCCAATTAACCCTCTCCTCAATCTTTTTTGGGTCCGGGCAGCTTCTGAAGCGTCTTGATTGTTTCAGAACGGGTGCCCTTTACCCACTCATCCAGAGCCTTGTGGCCCCGGTCCATGTCGCCGTTACCGGCCCACATTACTTCCTCGGGAGACAAGACGTATTCGCCGCCAGCGGCGACAATAGCAACCGGATCCCCCTCCTGTTCAGCGTCAGTGATTGTAGCGCCGCCAGCATCCTTAAACATTATTTTGACGGCGCGGAAGCCCGCCATAGTGTTACCCTCACCCAGCGCCGAAACAATGTCGGCGGGTATGACGTAAGCGCCGCTCGGGACGTGCATCGGCAGGTGATCGGTACGCCCGGCAACCGGGCTGTGAATAGGCCCAACGTGGAGCTTTTCTGGAGCGCCGGTCGGCAGGGGCGCTTTTGTTGGGCCGCCGGACTTTTTCTTTTCCGGCTCGTCAATCCAAAACTTCTTGTCGACATTCAGCGAATTAACGTGCGGCAAGCCTTTTGGCGCAGGGGCCAATTCGCGAAGCTCTTTTGGTACATCATTGACGTTCGGCATCCTAGCCTTCCCGCCCGTCGCCCGCACCTTTCGAGCGGTTTCAAGCGCCGCGGCAACAGCCTGCTTCTGAGGATGACCAGCCTTCACCATCTCCGAGATGTTGGAACTAATAGTTTTTTGAGATGAACCGCGCTTCAGGGGCATTTTTACACCGTCAAGTTATAGAATGAGAGAGCACCCGTACCAGCGCCCACTGGGCTATTATTCAACCCACGGGCTGCCAATGTATAGGTATCACTGCTGGCAAATCCTTCCCCTGTCAGAGTAGCGTTATATCCTAACTGGAGGGAGAAATTATAACCAGTCGGAACGTCAGTGCTGAAGGTAGACTGCGAGGCATCAGCCGCATATGAGGTCTGGACTATGTTATTTGCCGTAGCAGTAGCTGCCGTAGCCGCCAGATCAACATCCACTTGCCCACCAGACAGGGCTGTCCCGCCCCATGTTGCCCCGGTAAGCGTCGCGTTCTTTATTAAAACAACTTCGTAACCGGTTGAACCGCTGCTTGTTGGGTAGAATTGTATTCCTTCCGGCAAGACAACAGCACCATAATAACTTGAATTTACACGGATTGATACCAGAGGCGTAAAATCAAGACCAGTGTTATTGGCTACCGTTATGCCATTTGAGTCTCTTCGGGCAATGTATCTTTGAGATGTTTGTTGGTATCCAGCCTCAGAAATTACCGTAGAACAAATCATCTGCAAAGTGGCCGCGCCAGCGGTCGTGCCGGTGGTAAATATCTCATACCTAAGCGGCAAAATTGCAGTCTGCATATATACCGCAGTCTGGAAATTGGCGTTCTCAAAGGTATGGCAAATAACATACTGGCCATTGATAACGAACCCACAGCGGACATTACCAACCCCAAGCCACTCAAAATCAAACCAAAGAATTTGGGTTTTTGTTAAATCAAGTGTAACGCCAGATGGACCGGTTCCATCCAGCTTGTCTCCGTTCCAATTAGATTGAGCAACATAGCGTGTATCGTCTACGGAGCCACCAGTATAAGTGCGGATAACAAACGTTACGCCGTTAGGACCCTGCTCCAAATAAACACCGTTATTTCCGTTGTAATATCCGACCCGCTGCGTCAGGTTTGTGGTAGCCGTGTTCATGGTAAAAGTCTGCATCGTCAACAGGCTCTTACCGGGCTGGTACGGGAAAGTGCGGCGTGTCTGAGCTAGAACATGAGAGCCAGACGTTGTTGTTACATTCAAGTTCACAGATGACTTATTGGTATTGTATGCAGTAGTGCCGCCGGTGTCTGTAACATAACTATAAGAAGCTGTAGACTCAAATCGAGACTGCGCATCAAAAACAGTGTACGGACTAGACACCCGCAAACGACCAAAGGCGTCTACCGTTCCACCGCCAAATTGCGTATAGATGGCGTTGTTTATTGTTGATCCATAAGGAGGATAAACTGTAATGGTCATTGGCCCGGCCCCCCACCAATTTTAATTGAAACGGCGGTCGTGGATGCCTTGGATTGGACACTCCCGCCAGCCAGCAGGACTTGTTGTCCGGTCCATTGAACCGTTGTGTTCCCCGGTATTGGAGCGTCATAAAAAACAGCAGTGCTCGCGTCGGCTGCCTCGCCCTGCGGCACGAGGCAAATGCTGAATGTGGCTGGCGAAGAGCCGGTATTGCATATTTCCATGTCTACGATAGCGACTTGTTTACCTGTCGGCACAGTGTATAGGTTCGCAAAAGACGCCGTCGTTGCGGCCCCAGAACTCAAAGGGGTTCCCCGCGAATAGTTCCACAGACCGGTCGCCGCAATACCGATGTTATTGATCGCAATAACGCCGTTCTTTTGTGTTGTTAGAATGTCATCAAGAGACGCGGCCATTAGTATTTCCCGTCAATCTGCGAACGATAGCGTATATTACCAAGCCGCCAAAACGACCCAATGTCGCTACTCTCAACCTTAATAGAAACGAGCCTCCCTCGTATTCTTGGAGTTATAAACTTTGTCGAGTTAGTCATTACGTACGGGCCGTGAGTAATGGGGGTATCTCCGGGATAATCGGCCGTATAAAAAGTTATTTTTACGTTTGCTCCTTGAGAACCGTTGTAATATCCCCACTTCATATCCGGCCATATTTGATCAACAAACATTTTAACGTCCGCATCAGTCATGGCAAAGTAACCGGTCTGAAAAGAAGACGTCATTGGGCGCGTATCCGCGTCAGTTGATGTCTCATGCTGATAAAGATACTGATCAAGCCCGGAACCTATTGGGGGACCAAGAACACTCTCGTTAATCCAAGCAGAACGGGCTACATATGGATTTTCGTCTGTATTAAATCCGTAATCCCATTGGTTAAGTATTACATTGTATTTTACATACCCTTCGTTTTCGCCCCCATTAGATAAAGTTGGAAAATACCAAGCAATTTCGCCAAACCTACTGTTTGGGGCAACTCTTATTTTATCTAAATTATCGGTATCTAAATCTTGGAAAATAACGTCCCATACTGGGCAAGGGATAGGTTCAACTCCCCCACCAGAAAGTCTATAAAATTGACTTGGACCCATCCAATATACAACACCACCAATAGATGTCGCCGCCTTGCGACCTATAAGCCCGCATCCGCTACCAAGCTCGTTGAATTGATAAACATATGGTGGCCCAACATATTGCATGGCCCACACACCAATGTCTGTCCATATGAGACTTTGTTGGGGACCTTGAATGCATTGAACGATGCGCGAGCCTTTTGGAATGCGGTATGAGCCAGCCTGATTAGTTATTAAGGCTGTCCAAACATCATAATCGTTTACGTCGCACCAACGGACTAGCAGGGGGTCCTTAACCCCCGTGAAAGTTGAGCCCCACGCAATGATTTGTCTTTGCGGCATGGCAACAAAAATGCCGTCATTGACTGGAGGTGCTCCGGGGATGACAACGGCAACGGGGTCTCCGGCGGTAGGGGACCAATTGTAGATCGGCCCATTAAGTGGGCACGAGATGAGGTTTTCTCCCCAATTATCCAAGGTCCAATCAGTAGCAGTTATCGGCGTACCGGTACCTGCGGTAGGCGACGTGCCGGTACCATACCCCCCAAGCCCATACCCCCCGATGCCGTACCCTGTCCCCGCAGGAATAGGTCCAATTCCGTTGTAAAAAATAGCGTAAAGATTACCGCTATTCATAAAAGCGTTCGCTGTAGAAGTTGCTTCTGATGTACCAGATATGACAAATACGTCAGAAGACGTTATTTCGGTAACAATATAATTTCCAGTGAGAGTTATTCCGCCAACGGTAGAGGCAACAAGAACAGGAAAAGTAGAGCCTATGGAATAGCCATGATCAGCAAGAGTTATCGATACAAACGTGCTTCCGTTTGTTGTATCAAACTCGGGGACAGCTCCGCCATTAGCTACGGTAGACGTGGCTAAGGCTGGCTCATTTAAGGCGTCTGTAGCGTATATGCGGTAAGTGTTAGCTGCTCCCCCCGGATTATACACTCTGTATTGCCCAAAAAGAACAAGTCCGCCAACACTTACCGGAGTTTTTATGTATATCGCGTCGTAGTTGTCGGCGTTCCTGCCGGTATCGGTTATGATAACTTCGTTGCTTCCCGCGGTTGTAGAAAAACTAACGGCAATATCAACAGTGGTTTGCTGGGGCGTAATGTCTGTCGCCGTACCGCTCTCAATAACTTGGAGAGCGCCGGTAGAAGCAGAAAGAGCATCCCCCTCTGACCCAACACCAAGATAAGAATTGGCATTAGTGTCTTCCCAAGCCCATAGGCAGCGGACTATAGAACCCATTGTGTT
>Ga0181578_10001408_pt1 | contig 23112 bp, 16 predicted proteins | sample 071ome_21_FD_148659 | JGI IMG/M metagenome (GOLD analysis project Ga0181578, IMG submission 148659) | Coastal salt marsh microbial communities from the Groves Creek Marsh, Skidaway Island, Georgia - 071401CT metaG (spades assembly) | ecosystem: Environmental > Aquatic > Marine > Intertidal zone... | reverse complement strand
GCGACTATACTCGATAGCCGTCTGGTGTTGGCTAGATTCTCCCGCCTGGTGATCGATCTCAATCGCCCGCTGAATGAACCGACATTAATCCCGGAACAAAGCGATGGCGTCGAGGTGCCGGGTAACGGGGCCCTCAGTGTTGGCGATCGACAGCAACGGGTGTCCGAAATTTTCGACGCCTACCATGGCGCTATTGCTCGTGAATTGTTGAGCATTCGTAAGACACAGAACCGGGCGGCGATTGTAGCTGTGCACAGTTTCACTCCCCGCATGAACGGCTTTGACCGGCCTTGGCATATTGGCATTCTCTGGACAGACGATGAGCGGATGAGCAGGCCTTTAATCGAGAGCCTTAGGCAGGACCCTTCCCTGAGTGTGGGAGACAATCAGCCTTATGATGCCCGCGAGCACGTGGGCTATACCGTCGAGCATCACGGTGGCGAAGAGGGGCTGCCTCATTTGCTGATCGAGGTAAGGCAGGACTTGCTTGAGACGCCAAAACAGATCGACGACTGGGCGCACCGCATTGCGGCCCATTTGGTTCCGATTCTTAACGATCTGCAGCTTAACGTGTGACGTACGGGTCTGTTCCGACCGGGTCTCAGGCGGACTCGGACTTGAGCCCCACGCCCTGACAGTCGATCTCGAAGTCGTCGAGCGAATCCAGAAATTCGCGTTTGCTTTTGGGCATTGGCACACGGACACCTGCCATATATGACACCAGGTCGGCGCCGTCGCTGAGCAGACGGCAGCCCCGCTGCAACTGGATACGGGCAAGGGCGCTCAATCCGGCAGGCGGGGTAGGCTCAAATGCCTTGATCTGCTCTTTAAGTGTTACAAACTCCGGCCAGTTACGAAAAAAGTCCGTGTCGCTTTTCATCATTTCGCATTCCACGCGTGCAGAGCGGGCGAAATCCCGGACAATCTTGCCGATGCCATGAAAGCTTGGCATGGCGCTAAATAGCTGCATGATTCGATCCGCAACCTCATCGATCGCTCGCATGGTTTGTGAGATCTTGATGTATCGGCTGTCGTAGTAGCTGGCAATGGAATGGGTAAAGACCTTGAAGGGTTCACCCCATAATTCATCAACGCCCTCATGACCGCTGGGGTGACGCACTTGTTTGCCTAATTCGAGCGCTTCTTGAAAGCAAGCGCTGCACTCGCGCATCAGTTCATTGTCCTGGCTGACGTTTATGCCTTTGCTTTCCAGGTCCACAATGCTGGTAAAAATATCGGTTGCCCGATTGAAGAGGGCACCGGCAAGCATGGCGGCGTTAACCCGTTTTTTGGCAGGATCCTGTTCGAGCTCATAACGCTCCCGCGCGCTCTCGGTTCTTATTCCGGGCGTATTGATTCCGGGCTCGGTATGGTGAAAAGTCCGCCGGGTGAGCATCATCAGCAGATCGCGCTTGGCGGACAACGTTTCCGGAGGGGGGGCGTAATATCGGATCCAATACCCGTCGTAGAAGATATGCGGTCGACCGCTGATATCTTTTCTTGAGCCGTTTTTGATGCTGGCGCTCATGGGTATGTCAGGCTGGGGTAATCCGTCCGCCCGCGCGCGATTCTACGCCGATGCGAAGCGCCAGAAAACCCGAGCGTTTTAGTGGATAGCAGGGCGGCCGGAAGCGGTCGCTATGACGCGGGCCTCAAAAAACACGACGCTGCCGGAGTCCTTATCGTCGACGGAATCGAGGTCGTGTTCCAGGCTGATCTCGACCTCACCGGCGCCGGCTGCCGCCGCTCGAGCGGTTGCGAGTGCTCGCGCCGTTTCGTCGGCTCGAGCGAGCGCGGCGTTGAGTTGATCAAAGTCTTCAGGCCCCTCCGGGCGAAACACGCGAAAGATTCCCTGAGCAGGTTGAGTGACCGTAATCTGAGCCCGCTGGACGATGCTGCTTGCAACGGCGCCGACGGCGTTGGCAACCGCTCCATGTTCGGGTAGCACCAGTCGGATCTTGAGTTGATCGGCAACCGTAGGATAGTAAAGTCCAGCCGGTGCGCCGACGGCAACTAGAGCCCGGCTGGGATCAAGATGAAGCGAAAAGACACCGTCGTCGACACCACCGGTTCCGGCAATCCATTCGCTGAAGATTTCTGCCAGTCGCTCCCGTTCCCGATCGTTCGTGGCGTTGGGGTCGGTCGCGAGACAGGCCGACACCAGCGTAGCGCGAATACGACTCACCATGTGATGCTCGATCGCTCGACTGGGCCCCTGGGCATCGTTCTCTTCAAACTGTCCCCAGCCATAAATTTGTCGCATCTGCTTCGCCCAGATCACGGCCGCCGCTTCAGCGGCAGGTCTGGACCAATGCGCGCATTTCTCCAGAACGTGTGCCGCATCGGTCGGCGTAAAGCCACTGTATATCGCTACGCCATCCCGCACGAGACGGGCTACCGCCCGTGCGAGATCACGATCGGTGTCCGCAATGCGCTCGAGATCAACGGGAGCCTCGCTCATCATGGACCAGACTTCGGCTTCCGCCTCGGTAAATCGACTTTTTTGACTGCTCTCGGCATAAAGCGCGACGGCAAAGCGCAGGCTGCGAGGGGTAACCGTTGAGCCGCTTCGGCTATTAAGTTTGTCGACCACCCCAGGATGGTGATGAGCAAGCAGGCTCATGGGCACGACGCGCCGCGGACCGACTGCCAGGCCTACGCCGCCTTGAAAGCGAGCTTCGCTGTCGCCGCCCAGGCCTATCGAGAAGACACGCACAGCTTCCACCATTGGCCGCCACTCGCCAATCACCGTTGCGGAGTTACTGATGACGGGACGGCCGTCAGTGACAATCGCGATATCGGTTGTGGTCCCACCCATATCCGCCACAATCGCATTGGTCTGATGATTTAATTGTGCTGCCCCCATGACGCTGGCTGCTGGCCCAGACAGGATGGTCTCCACAGGTCTGGCGAGAGCGGCCGCTGCGCTTATCAACGAACCGTCGCCTTTCACCATCATCAGGGGCGCCTTGATTGAGCGATCGTCCAGGATTCGACTAATAGCTCGAATCAATTCGTCAATATAGGGAATCAGCGAGGCGTTGAAGGCGACGGTCATCGCGCGGCGTGGGGCGTCGAGTTGGGAGGCCAGTTCATGGCCACAGGTGACCGGCTTATCTGACAACGTGCGCACAAGATCTCTAAGGCGTAGCTCGTGTTCAGGATTTCGTACCCCGAAAATGCTGGAGATACCAAACGCGGCCACCTCGGACTGACGGGTTTCGATGATCCGTTGCGCGGCGACCTCATCAAGAGGCGCCTGCTCTATACCGCCTGCGTTATGCCCTCCATCAATCCTCTCGCAGTACCCACCCCGGACAATTCGCTCCAGTTGCGCCTGGTCAATTTGTCGTGCGGTATATCCGGCGAGGATCAGACAGACAGGCGTGCCACGCCCCTCTACGACGGCGTTCGTGGCCAGGGTAGTCGACAGCGATACCAGAGAGACCTCGGCGAGTTGATCCCCTGGAAGTTGATCCATGACCGCGCGGATGCCGTGACTCAGTTCATGGTGAGTCGTCAGAGACTTGGCAGCGCAGATGACGCTCCCGTCGTCCGCCAGTAACACGGCATCGGTGTAGGTGCCGCCGGTGTCGATGCCCAGACGCAAAGAAGAGGTCTTCACGACTTGATGTTCCCGCGGATACCCGACGGGCCTCACGTAGGTGTGGGAAGGGGTTACTTGCCGTAGGTGTAAAAGCCGCGACCGCTTTTGCGACCCAGATAGCCCGCATCCACCATCTGTTTCAGCAAGGGACAAGGCCGGAATTTTGAGTCACCGAATTCCTGATGCAGCACGTCCATTACCCACAGGCAAACGTCAAGACCGATCATGTCGGCAAGCGCCAGAGGTCCCATCGGATGGGCAGCACCCAGTTTCATGGCGGCATCAATATCTTCCGCCTGAGCAAGACCCTCGTAAAGGATGAATACCGCCTCGTTAATCATCGGCACCAGCATGCGATTGACGACAAACCCTGGGCTGTCCTTGACGCTAACCGGGGTTTTACCCAGATCCTTCGCCAGGGCTTCTATCGCCTGATAAGTTTGGTCCGAGGTTTGCAGCGCACGGATCACTTCGACCAGCGCCATCAGCGGTACCGGATTGAAGAAGTGCATGCCAATAACCCGATCGTCCCGACCGCTGGCTGCCGCAATGCGCGTTAACGACAGCGACGAGGTGTTGGTCGCCAGGATTGTGCGATCCGCGCAGATTTCGTTCAGCTGCGTAAACACAGAGAGCTTGATCTCGAGGTTTTCACTGGCCGCTTCGATGACCAGATCACGATCGGCCATGGCGTGGATGTCGCTGGTCACTTGAATGCGACCCATGGCCGCATCGCATTCGGCTTGACTGATTTTTTCTTTGCTTACCAGTCGCCCGAGGCTTTTCTCAATGGTGCTAAGACCTCTTTGAAGAGCGGCGTCCGATACATCCTGCATGATCACGTCATATCCGCAGACGGCACATGTTTGGGCGATGCCGTTCCCCATCGTGCCAGCCCCAATCACACCAATAGTCTTTAAAGTCATTAAAACGCGCCCCTGTCGAGCATTGATAGAATTCAAGAACGTGCAAGGCTACCCGAAATCGAGACACAACGACAGATCAAGCCGCAATTTTTTCCCGAAACACTGACTCTTAAACCTATGGAAAGCATAGCCCTCATCGAACGACTCGTCGGATTCGAAACGGTCTCCCGAGACAGCAATCTACCCCTCATTGAGTTTGTTGAAAGCTATCTCGACGACCACGGGGTGGCGTCCCGTCGGGTACCGAGCCACGACGGACACAAATCCAATCTGATTGCCACCGTAGGACCCGAGGAGGAGGGCGGCGTGGTGTTGTCAGGACACACTGATGTCGTGCCGATCGACGGTCAGGATTGGTCGTCGGATCCGTTTGTCATTCGTCGGGACGCCCGAAGACTTTACGGTCGAGGGACCTGCGACATGAAAGGCTTCATAGCGGTCGCGCTTGCCCTCGTGCCACAAATGACTAAGCTGCGTCGACCGGTTCACTTCGCGCTGTCCTACGATGAAGAGGTTGGTTGTCTGGGCGCTCCAGATATGATCGATGTGATCCGTCGGGAATTGCCTCCCACCCGAGGGGTGATCGTGGGTGAGCCCACCCGCATGCAGGCCGTCACCGGTCACAAGGGCATCGTCGGGTTGCGGACTACCGTTACCGGTTATGAGGCGCACTCGAGTCAAACCCACCGCGGGGTCAGCGCGGTGATGACGGCAGCTCGACTGGTGAGTCATCTTGAGGGTGTGGCGCACCGACTGTCGGAAACCACGTCACGGGATAACGGCTTTGAGCCTCACGCCACATCCGTTCACGTTGGCGTTATCAAAGGCGGGACGGCGCTTAACATCATATCGGGAAAGTGCGAGTTCACCTGGGATATCCGAAACATTCCGGGAGAAGATCCCCAGACGCTGATCGATGCGTTTGAGGTGTTCTGCCGCACGGAAGTGCTCCCTGGGATGCGGGCCCGACATAGCGCCTGTGATATCCAGACCCGCGTACTTGCGCAATGTCCGGCCTTCGAAGACTCCAGCAACCCAATTCTTAGCCTGGTTCAGAGCCTAACCGGCAACGAGGTGACTCACAAAGTGGCCTACACAGCTGAGGCCGGCCAATATCAGGGCGCTGGATTTCCTACGGTTCTTTGCGGCCCAGGCTCTATTGATCAGGCTCACCAGCCGGATGAATTCATTGAGGAAAGTGAAGTGGAAGCGGGGGAGCGATTCCTGCGATCTTTGATTGCGGATCTTGAAGCGGCCTAGAGAAGTTCAACGCTCAAAGTAGCGGTCCAGGAACGTTTCAAAATCAACCTCGTCGTTCGCCTCAATCGCTTTGGCCTGCGCCAGCGATTCTTCAGCCTCCCGGGTAAATCGATCCTGTTGTGTTGACTCCAGGCGGGATCCCTTAAACAGACGCTCGTGATGCTCGGCCTGTGCTTTGGCAAAGTAGAAGAATGTCTCCTTGTGCTCGTGCGCGCCCTCCAGGGCTCTGGCAGAGGGCGTCTTGGTGGGATCTTCAAAAAGCCCGCGGTGATAGTCCAGCGCATCGAGATAGCCCGGCGCACCAGACTCGAGATATTCAGCAAGCGGCTTCAGGCGTTGGATCAAGCCAAGGCCGCAGCGCTGAATCGTGCACTCGGTGCCGTCGGCCAGAGTGATCCGAAGCGAGGGGTCCCGCCCGCGCTCGGCGACCGCCGTACGGGTAGCCCTGAGGCGTTTGAATTCATCCCAGTCCATGAGCGGGCTAGGTGTTAACAAGCAAGACAGCATCATCAGATCCAGAAAACGGATTCCCTGTTCGTCAATACCAACCGGTAGGAACGGGTTGAGATCCAGAGCGCGCATCTCAATGTAGTCGACCCCGCGTGAGCGAAGGGCATGACTGGGCCGCTCGCCCGATTCCGCTACCCGTTTTGGGCGCATGGACGCGTAATATTCGTTTTCAATCTGAAGCAGGGAATCATTTAACTGCCGATATTCACCATCCACCTTCACCCCGATAGCCTGATACGGCGGATAGGGCTCCGAGGTAGCTTGTATGAGTGACGCCGTGTAGTCATCGAGATTATTGAGACTTAGATGCACCGACGCCTGGGCTTCGCTTTGGTATCCCAGGTCGGTCAGGCGCAGGCTCGTGGCGTAAGGGAGATAGTAGGAGTGTTCACCCAGCGGCTGAAGATGATGACTTCTTCCTTTCAAGAACGTAAAACAAACGGCTGGGGACGCTCCAAATAGGTAGGGAATAGCCCAGTCGATCCGGTAGAAATTTCGCATCAGGCCAAGGTAGCGCTCCGACTTAAAGTCCCTCAGTGGAGCGGTCGATCCAGACAGGCGTCGATATGCTTGCCAGAATGTATCGTCGAGAGAAAAATTGAAGTGGATACCGGCAATGGTCTGCATCAGTTTGCCGTATCGATGCGCCAGACCCTGACGATAGACATATTTCATTCGGCCGGCGTTGGATTCGCCGTAGTAAGCGATCGGTATGCTCTCTTCTCCGTTCACAATACAGGGCATACTGGTTACCCAGAGTTTCTCGTCCCCAATATTGCGATAGGTGAACTGGTGAAGCTCGGTCAGGAACTCGATAAGCTCGGGAATCTCTGAGCATACCGGGGTGACAAATTCGAGCAGCGCCTCTGAGTAGTCGGTGGTGATGTGAGGATGCGTGAGAGCAGCGCCCAGGGCCGATGGATGCGGAGTTTGTGCCAGCACGCCTTCGCTGTCGATGCGAAGACTCTCCTTCTCGAGACCGCGACGGATCGACCGGAGTATCTCACCGGGCGCTGCGTTCTCGATATTTTCGAGTATTCGTGTTAGGTTTTCTGTCACGTGGGCTCCCCGTCCTATTTTAAGAGTGCAGCGGCTTGCAATGAAGATGTTTCAGCAGCAGTTCGTGATTGCGACCCGTGGCCGAGGGTTAGTGGATATCGGTCCTGAAGTGGCCCGAGCGGTGGCTGCGTCCTCAATCGCGACGGGGTTATGCCACATTTTCTGCGCCCACACCAGCGCGTCGTTAGTGATCACGGAGAACGCGGACTCACGAGTGCACGATGATCTCGAAACCCTGCTCGCGCGTTTGGCGCCAGATGGAGACCCTGTCTTGACCCACCGCAGCGAGGGTCCGGACGATATGCCCGCACATATGAGAAGCATACTTACCGACACCTCTCTCACTGTTCCGGTGACTGACAGCCAGCCAGGTCTTGGGGTTTGGCAGGGCATTTATCTCTGGGAGCATCGAACAGACCCTCATGATCGGCGATTGGTTGTGACTGTTTTCGGTTCCCCTCAAAATATGCAGACTCAAAGCCCTTGACACACAGTCGATTGGAAGCATTTTAATGAGCAGAATACTTCGGTACTTTTTTATAGGCATCTTGTCTGTAGTGGCGGTAGTCGCTCTCTGTGTCGGCGTGCTCGTAAATATTTTCGATCCAAATGATTACAAGGAGCGGATTCAGAGTGAAGTGAAGTCCCAAACCGGATCAAATTTATTGCTCGAGGGTGAGATTTCTTACACCGTGTTCCCCACCATAGGCCTATCGATACCGCATATTGAACTGAGTAAAAACCAAAGAGCCGGCGAGCCACTTGAACTATCGGTTGATAACTTGTCGTTTGGTCTGAATGTTCTCGGACTCCTTTCAAAGTCCATCGAATTTTCGGGAAGGGCAGATCGGATTGTTTTTGTAAAGCCCGCGCAGACCGAAACATCCCAGGGCGAGACTACAGCATCACCAATTCCCCCTGCGGAGGGCGCCGAGAGCGCCTCAACCGAGACCCAGCCTAGCGATTCCGACCGTCTCATACCTACGGAGGTCATCAGGGAGCTCCCGTGGACACTTGAGGGACAACTGGAGGTTGCTGAAATTAATGCACAGGGATTGGAGCTTCGCGACACAGTTCTGGGCCTAACGTTTAAGGAGAAAATCTTCACTGCATCTCCGTTCCGCACCCATGTTTCGGGTGGGCAGATTGATGGATCGGTTGGTATTGATTTTTCATCAGCAAAACCTCTTCTTGGAATTGATTTGGCATCAGCCGATATCGATATCGGCTCCCTGCTCAAGGCGCTAGAAATTAGCGATCTCCTCGAGGGGTACGGCTCGATGAGGGTCGCGCTATCAGGGGAAGGGGAGACAGCAGATGACATTAAGTCATCGCTTAATGGCGTCGCAAATATCGAGTTACGGGATGGCGCGCTCTCAGGTTTCGACATTCAAGGAGCATTAATTAGCATCCAGGAGGTATTCAAGGGCGACGTAATGACCTGGGAAAGTAGACCTGGCGATAAGACTCGTTTTGCAGAGCTGTCGGCAGACTTTACGGCTGAAAATGGCGTGTTGACCAGCAAGAATCTATCGATGAAGGCGCCTGCCATCCGATTAAAGGGGCAAGGTCTCACTGATCTTCTGAAAGAAGCAATTAGTTACGCCCTTAGTGTATCGGTGGTGAATACGCTGGAAGGTCAAGGAGGGGCATCGCTAGAGAAGCTCAAAGGGCTGACTATTCCATTCACTATCTCGGGTCCCATTATGGAGCCTAGTTTCGGAATGGATGTCTCCGCGGTCGCAGCAGAACTTGCTAAAAAAGAGGTGCAAGATAAGGTGCTTGATGCGTTGGGTGCGAGTTCATTGCTGCCTGGCGGCGATGGAACTTCAAAGACGGATGCCGGTTCAGAGGAATCCCTGATCCCAACACAGCTTCTGGAATCGCTCGGCGGCAGTTCTTCGGGGTCCTCTACACAGAACTTCTCAGAGCAACCGACGGACTCATCCTCGAAGGCAAACAGTGCCATCAATGGATTAATGGGATCAGAGGCCGGCAAACAGCTCTTTAAATCCCTGGGCCTCGATTGACTCTAAGCCCTGTATCTCTGCCGCTGTCACGCTCGCTAGGAATATTGTCGCTTGGGCTCGACTGAACCCTCTAATTGAGTCATGTCTGATTACCGTTTTTGCGTCGCCCCAATGATGGATTGGACGGATGAGCACGAGCGCTATTTTCTGAGACTGGTCTCTGCGCGGGCAAGGCTGTATACCGAGATGGTCACCACGGGCGCTTTGATTTACGGTGACCGCACCCGTTTTCTCGCGCACTCCGAGGAAGAACACCCGGTCGCCCTGCAGCTAGGCGGCAGTGAGCCAGAAGACATGGCGCGCTGCGCCACCCTGGGTGAGGAAGCGGGCTTTGACGAAATCAATATGAACGTAGGTTGTCCATCGGATCGGGTACAGGCTGGGCGTTTTGGCGCCTGCCTGATGCGGGAGCCTTCGGTAGTAGCGCGCTGTGTTGAGGCTATGAGTCACGCCGTGTCCATCCCGGTGACTGTGAAGTGCCGCATCGGCGTGGACGATGACGATTCGTTTGAATCGCTTTGTCGATTTGTCCAAACCATTCGCGATGCCGGTTGCCAGGTGGTGATTGTTCATGCACGCAAGGCATGGCTTTCCGGTCTGAGCCCTAAACAGAACCGGGAGATTCCGCCGCTGCACTACGATCGGGTTTATGCGCTCAAGCGTTCATTTCCCCAGATCACTATGGTGGTCAATGGCGGAATCCGCTCGGTTGCTGAGGCGCATCAGCATCTGGCTTTTGTTGATGGAGTGATGGTGGGTCGTGAGGCGTATCAGAATCCATGGAGTCTTTGCAGCGTGGATACGGAGCTTTTTGATCAGGCGCCGCGGGCCATCGCCCGCTGGGAGGTTCTCGATCAGTACAAGCACTACATGGCGCCGCGACTCGAGCGGGGGGTTCCGCTGAAACGCATGGCAAAGCATCTGCTGGGTCTTTTTCAGGGGCAGCCAGGCGCGCGCTTGTGGCGTCGAACCCTTTCCGAACAGGCTTTCCGATTCGGTGCGGGACTCGAGGCGGTTGAGGCGGCCGAGCAGGCAGTCAAGGCGGTGCACGCCTCGCAGGAAGCGATCGAGAGCAACGCGGTTGAAGGCGTTGCACCTTGAGTCGCTTAAGCAAAATAGCGCTGGGGATAGCGGCAACGCTGATCATCATCACGAGCGCAGCCCTGCTTTGGGTGTTGGTGCTTTTTGATCCCTCCGATCATCGGGACCGTATTGCGGGTTGGATTAATGCGCAGACCGGTTATGAGATCGCTCTTGATGGGCCTATCGATTTTTCGCTGGGATTTCCCTCCGGGGGCGGGATCGGATTGCGTCTGACCCTGGAATCCGCCGCCGTCGTCTCGATCTCCGGCGTGGCTCCGTCTCAGCCCATGATGATCAATCGCTTTGCGCTTTCGATAAGTCTTCATAACCTGCGTAAGGCCTTTAGGGGAGAAGGCTTCAAGGCGGAGGGAGACTTTGACGTGTCCGAGGTGGATATCCGCAGTTTGACCTCAGGTCTCGATATCGATTGGAGTCTTTTCGTGCCACGGGCTTTCCGGCATGCGGCGGGCACCGGACGCTTTGAATTCAACGAAGAGCGGCTCACACTGAGTGATCTCGATCTGGTTTTAGCCCGTACGCCGATTAGAGGTGTAGCGAGCGTTAGCAATTGGCGTGCGGCGCCGGCGTTGGCGTTTGATCTTGAAATTCCAGCGCTTGAGATGTCCCATATGTTGCCGATTGAGCAACAAAGCTTCTTCGATGGGCTGATTCTTTTGAATCTTCCGGCATTCGCCCTGGCGTCGATTGATGCTCTCGGCCAACTACAGATCGGCTCTTTACGCTCTGGCGGGATTCTGATGACCGATGTCGCCATTCCTCTGCGATCCCGAGCCGGCGTAGTCGTTTCGTCGCCGATTACGGCGCGGCTTTACGGTGGGTCAGCGAGTATCGATAGCATCATGTTGACGAGCCCTGAGGGAGTGTCTCTGGGATCAATTCAACGTCTTGAGAATGTTGCTGTGGGCTCCGCACTCGCCGATCTGAATTTGACCGATGTGGTGGAGGCGACAGCCAATCTGGATATAGTGCTGAGCTTTGCCGGACCGGATCTGGGAAGCGGTATGGAGTCCTTGCAGGGCGCTATCCTGCTCGAAAGTCAGTCGGGCCGCATCAAGGGTATTGATGTTGAAAAGTTGATCGGGCAACTCGCTCGCCAGGACACCAGCGACGACAGTTGGCATGGAGATCAGGCCTCGACGCCCATCAACGCGTTGGTGGCCACCGCGAAAATTGAAAATGGGACGGCGGTCAACAAGGATCTGGCAATGCAGATTGCAAATCTGGATACCCGCGGATACGGTCGATATGATTTTGACTCAGAAGGGATCAGCTACCGCCTGCTGCTTTCTTTGGCTGGCTCAGACGTTGCCAAAATGCTCCCCCCGCCTCTAAATTCCGGCTTGCTGGTCTTGCCCTTGCAGATCGGCGGTACACGGGAGTCGCCGCAGATGGCAATCGATATGACCACGTTTTTGCAGCTGCAGTTCAATCACCTGATGGGCGGCGCCTCTCCGATTAAGCCGCCAGCCAAGGACCCGCAGATCATGACGCTGGCCGAGAAACTGCGCGCGGATATTCGCGAACGGATCGCCAGGGCGCATACACGATAGCGCCGTGTTTATTCAGAGGGAGGACCCTGTCAGGTGTCTTGCTAAAAAGAAGAAGAGGAAAATGAAGACGAAGATGAATACAAAGGAAAGATCATGAAGCTTGTTCGCTTTGGACCCATCGGTCAGGAAAAACCCGGTCTGCTGGATCGCGACGGAGTCGTACGCGACCTGAGCGGCCAGATCAACGATATTGATTCATCGACTTTGGATGCGCAGACATTGGCCCGCATTGCGGCGCTGGATTTGGACCGCTTGCCCATCGCCCCAGAGGGACAGCGCTTGGGGCCGTGCGTCGCCCGCCCCGGCAAGTTTGTGTGCATCGGACTTAATTATCACGATCATTCCAAAGAAACCGGCATGCCGGTGCCAACGGAGCCTGTGGTGTTCATGAAGGCGACCAGTTCGATCAGCGGGCCCCACGACGATGTACGGATGGTGCGCGGATCCACCAAGAGTGATTGGGAAGTCGAACTGGGCGTTGTGATCGGCAAACCGGTCAAATACATCACGCCCGATGAGGCGCTTGATTGTGTCGCGGGATACTGCCTCATCAACGATTTGTCCGAGCGAGAATGGCAGCTTGAGCGCGGCGGTAACTGGTCGAAGGGAAAATCCGCCGACAGTTATGGTCCGATCGGTCCATGGCTGGTGACACCGGATGAGGTAAACGATCCACAAGCACTCGATCTATGGCTGGATCTAAATGGCAAGCGGATGCAGCAGGGCAACACCTCCGATATGGTGTTCCCGGTTCGCGAGCTAATAGCCTATCTCAGCCAATGTATGAGCCTCGATGTGGGTGATGTGGTGGCAACCGGAACACCGGCCGGAGTGGGCCTGGGGCATAACCCCCCCTTGTTTTTATCTGATCAGGATGAGTTGCGCCTCGGTATTACGGGGTTAGGTGAGCAACGATACCGCATGATCGCGGATAATTCGTAGACCGCTGGTCGTTTGAACGCAGCACCAAGTAACTAAACCTTTGCGGGCAACGCTCGCTCAAGGAGAATCGTCATGAGTGACAAGTTGAATAAAGTCAGTTCCCGAATCACGCAGCCGCGCTCGCAAGGCGCTTCCCAGGCGATGCTCTATGGCACGGGCATGACCCGCGAGGATATGGACAAGGCGCAGGTGGGCATCGCCAGCATGTGGTGGCAGGGCAATACCTGCAACATGCACCTCAATGACCTTGCGGCCCGGATTGGTGATGGTGTAACCGACGCCGGTCTGGTCAGCATGCGGTTCAACACGATTGGCGTAAGCGACGGTATATCGATGGGCACCACGGGGATGCGCTACTCCCTGCAGTCTCGGGACATTATTGCCGATTCCATCGAAACGGTGATGGGTGGCCAGTGGTACGACGCGCTGGTGACTGTGCCGGGCTGCGATAAAAACATGCCGGGCTGCCTGATGGCGATGGGCCGGGTGAATCGGCCGGGCCTTATGGTGTACGGCGGGACGATCAAACCAGGCCACACGGCGGGCAAGCAGGTGATTGATATCGTGTCCGCGTTCCAAAGTTACGGCCAGTACATCGCCAACACCATCGACGACGATGAGCGTCAGGACATCGTCAATAACGCCTGCCCAGGTGCGGGCGCCTGTGGCGGGATGTATACCGCAAATACCATGGCGAGCGCGATCGAAGCGATGGGGATGTCACTGCCTTACAGTTCGTCCACCCCGGCGGTTACCCCGGAGAAGATGGACGAGTGCTTCCGTGTCGGTCATGCGGTCCGTCATCTGCTCGAGATCGATCTGCGACCACGGGACATCATGACCCGGGAGGCATTCGAAAATGCCATGGTGGTGGTTTCGGCACTGGGTGGATCCACCAATGCCGTGCTGCATTTGATCGCGATGGCGCGCGCTGTCGATGTGGATCTTGGGATCGATGATTTTCAGTCCATCAGTGATCGCATCCCGTTCATCGCGGATCTCAAGCCGAGTGGCCAGTACGTCATGGAGGATTTGCACAACGTAGGGGGTATTCCTGCCGTGATGCGCTACCTCATTAAAGAGGGTTTGATGCATGGCGAGTGCATGACGGTGACGGGCAAGACCATCAACGAAAATCTCGCGCAGCTACCGGATTTGACCGCCGGTCAGGATGTGATCCACCCGCTCAGTGATCCGATTAAGGAGACGGGTCATATCCGGATTCTCAAAGGCAATTTGGCCCCTGGCGGAGCGGTGGCCAAGATCACAGGAAAGGAGGGGCGTCAGTTCAGCGGCCCCGCGCGGGTGTATGACGACGAAGAGGCGATGCTCAAATCGCTTGAGGACGGAGAGATCCAGAAGGGCGATGTCATCGTGATTCGCTACTCCGGACCCAAAGGTGGACCGGGAATGCCTGAGATGCTCACGCCCACGTCCGCGATCATGGGCGCCGGACTCGGATCAGATGTGGCCTTGATTACTGACGGGCGGTTTTCGGGTGGATCGCACGGTTTCATTATTGGCCACGTGGTGCCTGAAGCTCAGGAGGGCGGACCGATCGGTCTGATACAAAATGGCGATGTGATCCGTCTGGATGCCGATGCCAATACGATCGATGTGGATCTTAGTGTGGAAGAAATGGAAAAGCGTCGCGCGAGTTGGACCATGCCTCCATACAAGGCCACTCGCGGCACGCTCTTCAAATACATCAAGAACGTCAAAACCGCCAGCGAGGGCTGTGTCACCGACGAGTAGTTCCGTTGCTCCCGGTCTGTGGGTAAGGCGATCGGCCCTGGCGGGTCAGCTGACGCTGATCCGAAGCGCGGCCGCCGCAGCGATAGGGGCCAGCACTAACGACAGTACCGACATGGCGCCCAGCAGATAAAAGTGCCCAGCGGTGGGTAGGCCAGCCTGGGCAGCCACCGCCACGCCGGCGCCGAATATCAGAACGGGGATATAAAGCGGCAGGACAAGCAGCGTCAGTAGCAGCCCGCTGCGTTTGATGCTGACAGTCAGCGCAATCCCGACGGCGCCGATCAGGCTGAGTGTGGGGGTGCCCAACGCCAGCGACGCCAGGAGCGCGATGAGGACCTGTCCGTCCAGATCCAGGAAAACGCCCAATAGCGGCGTGACCACGATCAGAGGCAGTCCGGTCGCGCACCAATGCACAAACACCTTGGCCAGTACCAGCACGGTCAGAGGTTGCCCGCTCAGGATTATCTGCTCGAGCGAGCCATCGTCATAGTCAGAACGAAAAAGACCCTCAAGGGCAAGCAGCGTCGCAAGCAAGGCGCCGACCCAGATAATGCCGGAGCCAATTTTAGCGAGTTGCAGCGGATCCGAGCCCACACCAAACGGAAAGAGCGACACCACAATAATAAAGAAGAGAACCGGGTGGGCCATCTCGCTCATTCGGCGAGCCACCAGCCGCAAGTCGCGCTTGACGACGGCGCTGAATATCGAGGCGAGGCCGCTCATCGTGCCTGCCCGAGCGCGAGCGTCTTCGCTGTATGATGGCGAAGCGCGAGAGGTTGATGACTGGTCAGGACGACAAGCCCGCCTTCCGATAGATGAATCTCCAGTCGATCAGAAAACCTCTCGATACCGCTATGGTCAATGGCGGCTAGCGGTTCATCGAGAATCCACAGTCGTGCAGCGCTTAAGTACAGGCGAGCGATCGCCACTCGTCGGCGCTGCCCCTCAGACAGGTATCGACAGAGTAGATCCGCACTTTTTACCAACCCCACTTCATTTAACGCCTCGTCGATGGAGCAGGGGGGCGCGTTCATACCCAATGCGTTAGAGAACTCGAGGTTTTCGCGCGCGCTCAGATCCAGTTTGACCCCGGGGGCATGACCCAAGAATGCCAGTGAGGCGCGGAAAGTCGTCAGAGTGGACGCCACCGGTGCGCCATCCCAGAAAATCTCGCCTTCCTCAGGCCTGCTGAGGCCACAGAGAATCCGCAACAGACTGGTCTTGCCGGCGCCGTTGCTTCCGGCGATCTGCCAGATCTCGCCGGGCCGGACCGATAGATCGATCTGATCAAACAGTAGGCGTTGACCCTTAACGCAGGTGACTTTTCGGGCTTCCAGCATGTTGGGTAGCAATCAAAATGGCCGTAAGGGCGTAAAGGCGTAAGGGCGTAAGGGCGAAAGAAGGGCTAATTATGGGACCAAAGGTTGACCTTTGCTTAGGAGTCAAACATGCCCGACGCCCGACTCAGGCAGTCCACGGTTTTTAAAGGCGAAACGATCCGTCTTATCTGCGTCGTTCCCGATGAGCCCATCCGTAAAGCCTATCAAATTAGTCGGCACATCAAGGTAAACTCTCTCCGTCGTTATCGTACTCCGGCAGTAATTATGAAAAAAACCCAAGGGCAGCCCGCCCGGTTGAGAGCGGCTGGCAAAGGCCGCGCGGTGGATGCCTCTGCCAGGGAGGAGGTCGCCTCGCTGGTGGAAGGTCTCGCATTAGAGCGCGATAACCTGATCGAGTGTTTGCACCGGATCCAGGATCACTTTAAACATCTTCCCGACCGACATCTGGTGGCGTTGGCTGATTTACTCAAACTGGCGCCGGCAGAAGTTTATGAAGTGGCTACGTTTTATCACCACTTTGATGTCGTGCGCTCAGGCGAGACCGCACCGCCCGAGCTCACCGTACGCGTATGCGATTCGGTCTCTTGCGCCATGGCCGGTGCCGAAACTCTGATTGCAAGCCTTGAGTCCAAAATCGGTTCGTCGGTGCGTATTCAACGGGTGCCCTGTGTGGGACGCTGTGAGCAGGCCCCGGTGGCGGTAGTCGGGCAGTACCCGGTCGGCCATGCGAGTGCCGACACGGTTATTGGGCATGTGAATGCCGGAGATACCGGACCCAACACACCAGCCCATTGGGTGCGTTATGCGGACTACGCAGAGCAGGGGGGCTACGTGTTGGCGCGGCAGTGCCATGATGATCCGGCGCTGGCCGAAAGAATTGTCGACGGTCTGGAGTCGTCGGGTCTTAGAGGCCTGGGTGGCGCTGGATTTCCGGCCGGGCGCAAGTGGCGCATTCTGCGCGAACAACCCTCGCCGAGGCTGATGGCCGTCAATATTGATGAAGGTGAGCCCGGAACGTTTAAGGATCGGTACTACCTCGAGCGTGACCCGCATCGCTTCCTCGAAGGGGTGGTGGTAGCTGCAAAGGTGGTCGGTATCGACACTTGCTATCTCTATGTCCGGGATGAGTATCCCGGCGTGATCGAAATCCTCAACGAGGCCGTGCGCGAACTGCAGAGCGCCTTTGATTGCCCGCTTCCAAAAATTATTATTCGCCGTGGCGCGGGTGCCTACATTTGTGGCGAAGAATCCGCCATGATCGAATCCATCGAAGGCAAGCGGGGCCTGCCGCGGCTTCGGCCGCCGTATGTGGCCCAGGTGGGCCTTTTCGGTCGGCCTACGCTTGAGCACAACTGCGAGACGCTTTACTGGGTTCGGGATATCACCGAGAAAGGCCCCGAGTGGTTCTCCTCTCAAGGACGGCGTGGCCGTAAAGGCTTGCGCTCGTTCTCGGTCAGCGGGCGCGTCAACAAGCCCGGCGTTCATCTGGCGCCCGCGGGCATCAGTGTGCGTGAACTCATCGACGAGTACTGCGGCGGTATGCCCGACGGTCACGAGCTGTACGGCTACTTCCCCGGCGGGGCATCCGGCGGCATCCTCCCGGCATCGTTAGCGGATGAGCCACTCGATTTCGACACGCTCCAGGCGCATGGCTGCTTTATTGGATCGGCCGCGGTGGTAGTGCTCTCGAACCACGACCGTATTCGCGACGTCGCACGCAACACCATGAAATTTTTTGCCCACGAATCCTGCGGCCAATGCACGCCGTGCCGTGTGGGCTGTGACCGAGCGGCCCAACTGATGGAAAACCCGACCTGGGATACCACGCTTCTTGAGGAGTTGGCCACCGTGATGGAGGATGCCTCCATTTGCGGTCTCGGACAGGCGGCGCCCAACCCGATCCGCTGTACGATTAAATATTTCCCGCACGAGATAACGAGCGAATGACCATGACGCAAGCGAGCCCACAAGGCGTAACGTTCACTCTTAACAATCAGTCGGTCGAAGCCCTGCAGGGCGAGACGATCTTGCAGGCGGCCCGGCGGCAGGGGGTGGAAATTCCTCATCTGTGTTACTCCGATGGTCTTGCCACTGCGGGTAACTGCCGGGCCTGTGTGGTCGAAATTGACGGTGAGCGGGTGCTGGCTCCGTCCTGTTGTCGTTACCCGTCTGAGGGTATGAAGGTATCGTCAGATAACGAGCGTGCTCGTCGCTCTCAGTCGCTCGTGCTTGAACTGTTGCGCGGTGAAGTCGGCACGGCGAGCCACTCTAATAAGTCAGAGCTCGATCACTGGTGTGAAAAACACGAGATCAGCGGCAGCCGGTTTGGTGGTCGGCATCAGCCTCAGGCGGATACCTCCCATCCGGCAATCGCGGTCAATCTGGAAAGCTGTATCCAGTGCACGCGCTGCGTTCGAGCCTGCCGCGAAGAGCAGAACAACGATGTGATCGGTCTTGCCTTTCGCGGTGCTCATGCCCAAATCGTGTTTGATCTGGGTGACGATATGGGCGCCAGTTCCTGTGTGGGCTGCGGCGAGTGTGTACAGGCGTGTCCGACGGGTGCGCTAATGCCCGCCAACAACGTGGGCCTTGAAGCCATCGACAAAAAAGTCGATTCGGTCTGTCCGTATTGCGGTGTCGGGTGCCTGCTGACCTATCACGTGAAGGGTAACCGCATTCAATATGTCACTGGCCGAAACGGGCCGGCGAACCACGGACGGTTGTGCGTTAAGGGCCGCTATGGATTTGACTACGTCAGCCACCCGGAGCGTCTGACGCAGCCGATGATCCGAAAAGAGGGCGTCCCCAAAGGATTGAATGAATTTTTTGACCCGGCAGATCCATCCAAGATGTTTCGGCCCGCTACATGGGAAGAAGCGCTTGATTTCTCCGCGCAAGGGCTTAATGCCGTCAAGCAGAAGCTCGGCGCCAAGGGGCTCGCCGGTTTCGGTTCTGCAAAGGGTAGTAACGAAGAGGCGTACCTGTTTCAAAAACTCGTGCGCGCAGGCTTTGGCACCAACAATGTCGATCACTGCACCAGACTGTGTCATGCCTCGTCGGTAGCCGCACTTCTCGAGGGCATCGGTTCAGGCGCGGTCTCCAATCAGGTTGAAGACGCCGCTCACGCCGAAGTGATCGTCGTGATTGGCGCCAATCCGACCGGCAATCATCCGGTGGCGGCGACCTTTATTAAAAACGCGGCCCGAAAAGGCGCCACGCTGATCGTCATGGATCCGCGGCGCACCGAGCTTGCGCGCCATGCCGATCGTTTCCTGCAGTTTCGTGCCGATACCGACGTCGCGCTTCTGAATGCCATGATCCACACGATCATCGATGAGGATCTGGTTGATGAGCAGTTTATTGCCACGCGCACCCATAACTTTGAGGAGCTTCGCGAACGCGTCAAGGAATTCAGCCCCGAGGAAATGGCGCCTATTTGCGGCATTGAGGCGGACGTGATCCGGGCTTGCGCCCGCGTGTATGCCCGTTCCAAAGCGTCGATTATTTTTTGGGGCATGGGTGTCAGCCAGCACGTGCACGGTACGGATAACGCACGTTGCCTGATTGCCCTGTCTTTGATGACCGGTAACATCGGTCGGCCCGGTACGGGCCTGCATCCCTTGCGCGGTCAGAACAACGTGCAGGGCGCCTCGGACGCGGGGCTTATTCCCATGATGTTCCCCGACTACCGTCGTGTAGACAACAAAGAAGCCCATGATTTCTTTGCCAAGTACTGGCACGCCGAGTTGGATCCTAATCCTGGGCTCACAGTCGTTGAGATCATGGATAAAGCCTACGATGGCGAGATCCGCGGCATGTACATCATGGGCGAAAACCCAGCGATGTCAGATCCCGATCTGAATCATGCCCGGGCCGGGTTGGCAGCGCTTGATCATCTGGTGCTTCAGGATATCTTTCTTACGGAGACTGCCGCCTTTGCCGATGTGTTGTTGCCGGCCTCCGCGTTTCCTGAAAAAACAGGCACCTTCTCAAACACCGATCGACGTGTGCAGCTCGGGCGTCAGGCGCTCGATTGCCCGGGCGACGTGCGCCAGGACCTATGGATCATTCAGGAGATTGCCAAGCGCCTTGGGCTCGACTGGAATTATCCGCATGCCAAAGATGTCTTTGAGGAGATGCGCGGCGCCATGCCGAGCATTGCCGGCATGACCTGGGATCGTCTGGAGACGCAGCACAGCATTACCTACCCTTGTGCCGGTGATCATGATCCGGGGCAGGGCGTGGTGTTCAAGGAGAACTTTCCCACGGCAGACGGACGCGGCAAATTTGTACCGGCGAGCCTTTTAAGCGCCAATGAGCTGCCGGATACGGAGTTTCCGTTTGTCCTGATTACTGGTCGGCAGCTCGAGCATTGGCACACGGGCTCTATGACTCGACGCTCGCAGGTCCTAAGCGCCATCGAGCCCGAGCCCGTCGTGAGTGCCCACCCTGAGGATCTCAAGAAGCTCGGCGTAAGCGAAGGTGGCGCCATCAAGGTGGCCTCACGTCGCGGCGAAGTCGTCGCGCTTGCCCGCGCCGACAGTGGCATGCGCCCCGGGGAGGTATTCATTCCGTTCTGTTATCACGAAGCGGCGGCCAATTTGCTGACCAATGCGGCACTCGATCCGGTGGGCAAGATTGCAGAAGTGAAATACTGCGCCGTGCAGGTTAGCGCGGCCTGATCCGATAGCGCGCTCATGGCGCGCTCTTTTACAACAGTCATCAAGGCAGACTCCATGGCGAAAAAAATTGACGGCAAGGCATTTGCCGAGAAGTTGCGTGAGCGGGTCGGGCAGGTAGTTGCCGATCTTCAAAAGGATCACGGACTGATACCTGGCCTTGCCGTAGTGCTGGTGGGTGAGGATCCGGCAAGTCAGGTGTATGTGCGCAACAAGGGCAAACAGACACTCGAGGCCGGCATGCGCTCATTCGAGCACAAACTGCCTGACACGACGAGTGAGACCGAACTGCTGACGCTGATTGATCAGCTGAATGCCGATCCCGATGTGCACGGTATTCTGGTCCAGCTGCCGCTTCCGGCGCAGATCGATTCGCATGCGGTAATCAACGCTATTGATCCCGACAAAGACGTGGATGGTTTTCATCTTGTGAACGTGGGCCGGCTTTCGACCGGCGCAGCGGGGCTTGTGCCGTGCACGCCGTTTGGTTGTCTTATGCTCTTAAAAGACGAATTGGGTGATTTATCTGGCAAAAACGCCGTGGTGGTGGGTCGGTCCAATATCGTGGGCAAGCCGATGGCGGCTCTTTTGTTGGCTGAAAGCTGTACCGTTACGGTGGCGCATTCGCGAACCAAAGACCTGCCTGAGGTTTGCCGCGCCGCCGATATTCTCGTAGCGGCAGTGGGACGCGCCGAGATGATCCCCGGGGATTGGGTGAAACCGGGCGCTGTGGTTATCGATGTGGGTATAAACCGCGTAGAAGGCGACGCGGGAAAGACGCGACTCGTAGGAGACGTGGATTACGCCTCTGCAGAGGCGGTTGCCGGTGCGATTACCCCCGTGCCGGGCGGCGTCGGGCCCATGACCATTGCCTGTCTTTTGCGCAATACCGTTCAGGCGGCTTGCGCGGCAAACGGAATCAAATCAGCGCTCGATTAATCGGGCGCGTCTACGGATCAAAATGACCCGGCCAGCTGCCAGGCCTAATGGAAGTCGCGGCTTCGGGTCATCAGGCTACCCAAAAGGGGTGAATAGTCCTTAAGGCGATGCGCCACGATGTGAATCACGTCGCCCTCGCGCTGTACTTGCCCATACACACCCAGCAACTGTGAGCCGACCAGCGTCTGGTGCTGGCGCTCGGCGAGTTTTTCCCAAACGATCAGATTCATGTGACCGGTTTCATCTTCAAGGGTGACAAAGGTTACGTTATTGGCGCTTGAGGGTCGCTGACGGCTCGTGACAATCCCCGCGGTGTGGATAAAACAGCGATCGGCTTTTTGGCGGACGGTAGCACTATTGAGCAGACCGCGTTTTTTCAGATGCTCACGCAAAAGCGCTAGCGGATGCGGTCCCAGCGTCAGCCCGATGCTGGCGTAATCGGCGCAAACGGATTCTCCCGCGTGCGGCGCCCGCAGCATCGGCATGGCTTCTTTTATGGCGGGGGCAGGAAAGACGGGAGAGCCTTTTTCGATACCGCTCGCGGCCCAGCTGGCCTGCCGACGATGCCCCTGAATTAATGTCGCTAGTGCATCGGCACCGGCCAACGCTTGCAGATCGCCTTTATCCAGTTGGGCGCGGTGGGTGAGGTCTTCAAGATGGGTAAACGCCTGTTGCTCTCGAGCCTGGGTCAGCCGCCGTGCGCCCGAATGACTCAAGTGCTTTACCAGCCGCAGCCCCAAACGCAGGGTCAGCTGTGCGGCATGTCGTTCAATAGTGCAGTCCCATTCGCTTCGGGTGACATCAACAGGATGCACCACCACGCCATGACGCCGGGCATCCTGAACCAGCTGTGAGGGCGCATAAAATCCCATCGGCTGGCTGTTTAACAGCGCGCAGGTGAAGATGGCCGGCTCATGACACTTGAACCATGCTGAGACATACACCAGCAGCGCAAAACTGGCGGCATGCGACTCCGGAAAGCCGTACTCTCCAAAGCCGAGAATCTGCTGATAAATGCGCTTTGCAAAATCTTCGCTGTAGCCGCGCTCGCGCATCCCTTGGGTAAGTCGTTCTTCGTAATGACCTAGGCCACCGTGGCGCTTCCAGGCAGCCATCGCGCGGCGCAGTCCGTCGGCCTCGCCCGGTGTAAAGCCAGCGGCAACCATCGCGAGTTTAATGACCTGCTCCTGAAAGATCGGTACACCCAGCGTTCGATCCAACACCTCGCGCACTGCCTCGCTGGGGTAGCTAACGGCTTCTTCGCCGTTTCGCCGTCTTAGATACGGGTGCACCATATCGCCCTGAATCGGCCCGGGGCGAACAATGGCCACCTCAATGACCAGATCATAAAAACAGCGCGGCCGCAGCCGGGGCAGCATCACCATCTGTGCGCGTGATTCAATCTGAAACA
>Ga0181578_10001388_pt1 | contig 23270 bp, 21 predicted proteins | sample 071ome_21_FD_148659 | JGI IMG/M metagenome (GOLD analysis project Ga0181578, IMG submission 148659) | Coastal salt marsh microbial communities from the Groves Creek Marsh, Skidaway Island, Georgia - 071401CT metaG (spades assembly) | ecosystem: Environmental > Aquatic > Marine > Intertidal zone... | reverse complement strand
CCGGTCAGTGCTGCCGGCGTCAGGTCGTAGGCCATGACGTCGAAGGCAAGGATCGCATCAGCGGCGACACCGACCTGTTCTGCGAGGTACTCGGCGAAGCTCGGACCCTCGCCGAGTCCCCACACCGGTGACAGATGCCGTTGGGGGTTGAGGTTGAGTCCATTTTGCCGGATGTCACCGTCGAGATGGATTGCCAGCTGCGGGATGCGGAGCAACGCACGCTCGTCACGCATCAGACGCTCTTCGGGGCCATCGGATCCCTCGACCACGACGCGGCCGGCAAGTCCCAAGTCGCGGTCGAGCCAAGAGTTCAACAACACGCCGCCATAGACCTCCACCCCCAGCTGGCGTGCGCCTCCGGGTCCCGATCGATCGGGTTGTGGCTTGATGCGAAGATTGGGGCTGTCGGTGTGTGCGCCGACCAGTCGTAGCGGGCTTGCCGCATGGTGGTCGGCGCTCACCACCCACGCCAACAGCGAGCCACCGTCGATGCGATACCAACGGCCGACCGGACCGCTGCCGGGTGGCGCGTCGGCGAAACCTGCCGCCTCGAGCATCTGTCTCATCGTGGCAACGGCGTGATACGGCGATGGGCTTGCATCGAATGGGTCGAGGAGGGCGGACGCGACACCGGGATCGGCAGGGAGCATGCCTCCATCTTGGCCCACCCAACGCCAGGTTGGCCCACACCGCTGGAACTCGCTAGGTTTTCCACAGCTGGAAGCCGGGCCAATGTCGTCCCAGCTCCGAACTCGAGAGCGTCGCGCTCGTCGTTCCGGAGGACTGTTGTGGCCATCACCGACTCGAATCCCGATCTTCCCTCCCCGCAAGGGCTCTATCACCCGCGCCACGAGCATGACAGCTGCGGGGTCAACTTCGTGTGCGACATCTACGGCCGTGCCAGCCATGACATCGTTGCGAAGGGCATCGGTGCGCTGTGCAACATGGAGCACCGGGGCGCAAAGGGCGCCGATATCAACACCGGTGACGGCGCAGGGCTGTTGATCCAGATCCCCGACCGTTTCTACCGCGATGTCGTTTCGTTCGATCTGCCGGCCGCGGGAGCGTACGCAACCGGGATTGCGTTCCTTCCCCAAGACCCGTCGGTGGCCGATGCAGCCGCCGCCCGCGTCGAAACGATCTTCGACCAGGAGGGACTGCGGGTGCTCGGCTGGCGGGCGCTGCCGGTCGACCAGTCGATCCTCGGGGCGGCCTCGCTGATGACGATGCCGACATTTCGGCAGGTGTTCGTGGAGTGTTGCGACGGTGGGGAAGGGATCGACCTGGACCGCAAGGCATTTATCGCTCGCAAGCGAATCGAGCACGACATCAGGATCGAAGCCACAACCGGGACGACCGGCGAGGCGATGGGCGGGTCGTCCGAGACCCACGACGGCGTCTACTTCCCGTCGTTGAGTGCTCGCACAGTGGTGTACAAGGGAATGCTGACGACACCACAGCTTTCGGCGTTCTACCCCGACCTTCTCGACGAGCGGGTCGAGAGCGCGCTTGCCCTCGTGCACTCTCGGTTCTCGACAAACACCTTCCCCTCGTGGCCGCTCGCGCACCCGTATCGCTTCGTCGCTCACAACGGCGAGATCAACACGATTCAAGGGAACCGAAACTGGATGCAGGCCCGAGAAGCACTGCTCGAGTCTCCGCACCTGCCAGGCCTGGAACGGGCGTACCCGATCTGTACACCGGGTGCCTCCGACACGGCAGGCTTCGACGAGGCCCTCGAACTTCTCGTCCTGGGTGGATATCCACTCGAGGAAGCCGTCTTGATGATGATCCCGGAGCCCTGGGAACACCACACCGAGATGGACGATGATCGCAGGGCCTTCTACCGGTTCAACGCAACCCGGATCGAGCCCTGGGACGGTCCGGCCTCGATCGCATTCACCGACGGCACGGTGATGGGCGCAGTGCTGGACCGCAATGGCCTTCGCCCGAGTCGCTACTGGGTCACCAACGACGGGCTGGTCGTCATGGCCAGCGAGGTCGGCGTCGTCGACCTCCCCCAAAGCACGATCGTGGAAAAAGGACGGCTTCAGCCGGGACGCATGTTCCTCATCGACACCAGCGAGGGTCGAATCATTCGCGACCACGAGGTGAAGGCTCGCATCACCGGACGACGTCCCTATCGCGACTGGCTCGATGGGCAACTTGTCACGATCGACGACCTACCGGTCGGCACCGAGCGAAGCAGCGGCGAGAGCTCCGTCACTCAACTGCAACTCGAGTTCGGGTACACGATCGAAGAGAAGAAACTCCTCCTCGCCCCGATGGCACGAGACGGCAAAGAGGCGATCGGTTCCATGGGTACCGACACGCCGATCGCCGTACTGTCCGAACGGAGCCGGCACATCGCCGACTACTTCCAGCAACTCTTCGCTCAGGTGACCAATCCTCCCCTCGACGCCATTCGCGAAGAAATCATCACGTCGCTCTTCGCTCGCGTGGGCCCGGAGGGGAATCTTTTCGACCCCGGTCCCGAGTCGTGCCGAACCATCCACCTCGACAACCCGGTGATCACCGACAACGAACTCGCCCGCATCGCTGCACTCAGTCGCAACGAAGGGCCAGCCGGGTTTCGCTCGGTCGTCCTCGAGGCCCGGTTCGACGCAGCGGCGGGCGGAGCCGCACTGGCAGCGGGGATCGATCGCCTTCGTTCCGAGGCCGACGACGCGATCGCCGACGGTGCCACCACCTTGATCATTTCGGACCGGGGTGACGGCGCTGTGAACAATCCCATTCCGTCGTTGCTGGCCTGCAGTGCGGTGCATCACCACCTCGTGCGCACGAAGACCCGGGCCCGCGTCGGGCTGGTGGTCGAGGCGGGCGATGCACGCGAGATACATCACATCGCAACCCTGCTGGGGTACGGGGCGAATGCGGTCAACCCGTACCTTGCGTTCGCCACTGTCACCGCAATGATCGAGTCCGGGGAGTTCGGGCTCGAGGGACTCGACGTGCCGACAGCGCATCAGAACTACATCAAGGCTGCGGGGCTCGGCATCCTCAAGATCATGTCGAAAATGGGTATCTCGACCGTGGCCTCGTACACCGGTGCACAGATCTTCGAAGTCATCGGTCTCGACAACTCGGTCGTCGACGAGTACTTCACGGGCACGGTCAGCAGGCTGGGCGGTGTCGGTCTCGACGTCCTCGCCGAGGCCGTCGCCGGTCGCCATGCCCGGGCCTTCCCGGCCAATCCCAGCGAGCGCGCCCATCGCACACTCGACGTCGGTGGCGAGTATCAGTGGCGCCGCGAAGGGGAATACCACCTCTTCAACCCCGACACCGTGTTCAAACTCCAGCACGCGACCCGAGAAGGGCGCTACGACATCTTCAAGGACTACACCAGCCGCGTCGACGACCAGTCCACGAGACTCGGCACATTGCGCGGCCTGTTCGAGTTCCGGTTCGGGGAGCGCCAGCCAATCCCGCTCGAGGAGGTCGAACCTGCGTCGAGCATTCTGAAGCGCTTCTCGACCGGCGCAATGAGCTACGGCTCGATCTCCGCCGAGGCCCATGAGACGCTCGCCATCGCCATGAACCGTCTTGGAGCCAAGTCGAACACCGGCGAGGGGGGCGAAGATGCAGAGCGATTCGTGCCCGACGAGAACGGCGATCTGCGCCGCTCCGCGATCAAGCAAGCTGCATCCGGGCGATTCGGAGTCACCAGCGAGTACCTGGTGAACGCCGACGACATCCAGATCAAAATGGCGCAGGGCGCAAAGCCCGGCGAAGGAGGCCAGCTGCCGGGCCACAAGGTCTACCCGTGGATCGCAAAGACCCGGCATTCCACGCCCGGTGTCGGTCTCATCAGCCCACCGCCACACCACGACATCTACTCCATCGAGGACCTGGCCCAGCTGATCCACGATCTCAAGAATGCAAACCCTCGCGCTCGTATTCACGTGAAGTTGGTCGCGGAGGTCGGGGTGGGCACCGTTGCCGCAGGCGTCTCGAAGGCACACGCCGATGTCGTCCTCATTTCAGGGCACGACGGAGGCACCGGCGCGTCGCCCCAAACCTCGATCAAGCACGCCGGAGCCCCGTGGGAACTCGGTCTGGCCGAAACGCAACAGACATTGCTCCTGAACGATCTTCGCGATCGCATCGTCGTCCAGACCGACGGCCAGCTCAAGACCGGACGCGACGTCATGATCGCAGCGTTGCTCGGTGCAGAGGAGTTCGGATTCGCCACTGCACCCCTCGTTGTCATGGGTTGTGTGATGATGCGTGTCTGCCACCTCGACACCTGCCCGGTGGGTGTGGCAACCCAAAATCCCGAGTTGCGGGCGAAGTTCAGCGGGGAGCCCGAGTTCGTCGAGAACTTCTTCGAGTTCATCGCGCAAGAGGTGCGGGAGTTGCTCGCCCAGCTCGGCTTCCGCACGCTCGACGAGGCAATCGGTCAGGTCGAGATGCTCGACACCACCGCAGCCGTCGAACATTGGAAAGCCGATGGCCTCGACCTGTCACCGATTCTCCACCTGCCCGACATCGCCAAAGAGGCCCGTCGTCACCAGTGGAAGGAACAGGACCACGGTCTCGAGTTCGCCCTCGATCAAACCTTGATCCAGCATGCGGCCGAAGCAATCGAGGCTGGTCGAGCGGTCACGATCGACATGCCCATCCGCAATACCAACCGCACGGTCGGAACGATGCTCGGCTACGAGGTCACCCGCACCCATGGCGGTGCGGGACTTCCCGACGACACGATTGTGGTGAATCTCACCGGCTCAGCGGGAAACAGCCTCGGTGCATTCGTGCCGAAGGGGATCACCCTGCGGCTCGAAGGCGATGCCAACGACTATGTCGGAAAGGGACTGTCGGGTGGACGGATCGTTGTGCGTCCCCCGAGCGATGCGCCGTTCGTGGCCGAAGACAACGTCATCGCCGGCAACGTCATCCTGTACGGGGCTACCGCAGGTGATGTGTTCCTGCGGGGCATGGTGGGGGAGCGGTTCTGTGTTCGCAACTCCGGAGCGGTCGCGGTCGTCGAGGGTGTCGGCGACCACGCCTGCGAGTACATGACGGGCGGCAGGGCCGTGATCCTCGGCCCCACGGGCCGAAACGTTGCCGCTGGAATGTCGGGTGGCATCGCATTCGTTCACGATCCCGAGCAGCTTCTTGCGATGCGCACGAACCACGAAATGGTTGTGCTCGAACGACCCGATGCCGACGACATCGACTGGCTGCGCGAACGCGTCGAGATGCACGGCCACGAAACCGGGAGTGAAGTCGCAGCCCGGCTGTTGGCAGACTGGACGACGTCGGTGACCCAGTTCGTGAAAGTGATGCCGACCGACTTCAAGCGGGTTCTCGAGGCTGCGGCGACAGCGCGGGCCGAGGGTCGAGACGAAACCGAAGCGGTCATGGCCGCTGCTCGGAGCTGAGGAGGCGACGATGGCTGATCCGCGAGGCTTTCTGAAGCACGACCGAGAACTCCCGGCCCATCGCCCGGTGCCGGTACGTCTGCGCGACTGGAACGAGGTCTACGAGGACTTCCCCGAGGACAAGCTTCGAACCCAAGCAAGCCGCTGCATGGACTGCGGCATCCCGTTCTGCAACAACGGCTGTCCGCTCGGAAACCTCATTCCGGACTGGAACGATCTGTCCTACCGGGGCTTGTGGCGAGACGCCATCGACCGTTTGCATGCGACGAACAACTTCCCCGAGTTCACCGGGCGTCTCTGCCCGGCTCCGTGCGAAGCCGCGTGTGTGCTCGGCATTCACGAACCACCGGTCACGATCAAGCGCATCGAAGTCGAGATCATCGACCGAGCATGGGACGAAGGGTGGGTTGTGCCGATCCGCCCCGCATCGATGACGGACAAGAGCGTGGCGATCGTCGGCTCCGGTCCGGCCGGGCTCGCCGCTGCTCAGCAACTGACCCGTGCGGGCCATCGTGTCGTGGTCTACGAGCGCGCCGACCGTGTCGGAGGACTCCTGCGGTACGGCATTCCCGAGTTCAAGATGGAGAAGCGGCATCTCGACCGGCGCCTTGCGCAGATGGAGGCCGAAGGGACCGAGTTCAGGACCGGGATCTGCGTCGGGATCGACATCTCTGCTGACGAACTTCGAGGCGAGCACGACGCCATCGTCCTCGCGTGCGGGGCAACCCATGCTCGCGATCTTCCGATCGAGGGCCGAGACCTGGCGGGGATCCACCAGGCGATGGACTTCCTGCCGGGTGCCAACCGAGTGCAGGAGGGCGACTTCGAGCATCCACCGATCTCGGCTGCTGGCAAGGACGTCATCATCATCGGTGGCGGCGACACCGGCGCTGACTGTCTCGGCACGTCCCATCGCCACGGAGCTGCATCGGTCCACCAGTTCGAGATCATGCCTCGACCTCCAGACACCCGACCCGATGCCAACCCGTGGCCGACGTGGCCGATGATCTACCGGGTCAGCTCGGCCCACGAAGAAGGGGGCGAGCGGGACTACAGCATCAACACGGTGCGCTTCGTGGGTGACCACGATGGCAACGTCGCAGGACTCGACACGGTGCGGGTCGAACAGGCCATGCACGACGGCAGGTTGACCTTCCAGCCCGTCGCGGGGAGCGAGCAACACTTTCCTGCGCAGATGGTGTTGTTGGCGATGGGCTTCACCGGTCCTGAGTCGGGACCACTCATCGACCAGTTCGGTGTCGATCTGGATGCCCGCAGCAATGTGGCCCGAGACGATTCGTGGACCACGAACGTCGAGGGTGTCTTCGTCGCCGGAGACATGGGCCGCGGCCAAAGTTTGATCGTCTGGGCAATCGCCGAGGGCCGTTCGGCAGCCGCCGCGGTTGACCGCTGGCTCATGGGCGACACCGATCTCCCTTCGCCGATCACGCCAACCGACGTACCGCAGCGGTAGGCGGTGCCCTCGCCGATTGGTGTAGCCGCTCGGAGCATGGTCCACCGGCGCTGGGCATAGGCTTCGGGCCGCATGTCACACCCACCCGTGTCCGTCGTGGTCATCCACCGAAACCGTGCCGATGCCATCGAGCGGACGGTCGCCTCCTTCGCCTCGCAAACCGTGCAGACCCAGGTCATCGTGGTCGACAACGGGAGCGACATCGCCACGGTCGAGGCCCTTCCCCGACTGATCGGCAGTGCGGAGCTCATTGTCAGCGGCGCGAACCTGGGGTTTGGGCCGGGTGGCAACGTCGGTATTCGTCGCTGGCTTCGAACTCACGACACCGAGTGGCTCGCAATTGCTCCTCACGATGCCCTTCCCGAGACCGACACACTCGAACGAATCCTCGACGAGCTTCGAGATCGTCCATCGGTTGGCCTGGCCTCTGCCGATGTCGGCGATGGCAAGGTCCCCGTGATCGATCCGTTCCTCGGCACAATCGATGCCGAACCCACGGTCGAGGAGGGGTTCGAGCCCTCCGGCTATCCACATGGGACCCTCATGCTCGTTCGTCGGGCATGTATCGAGGAGGTGGGGCTGTTCGACGAGCGCTACTTCGCGTACTGCGAAGAGGCAGAGTTGGCACTGCGGGCGAAAGCGCACGGCTGGAGCTGCGGGCTGATCCGTGGGGCGCACGTCCGCAACCCCGGCATGAGCGCTTCGATCGAACGGGTTGCCTATCTGCAACTCCGCAACACCCTCCTCATGCTGCGCGACCATTTCGGCTGGCGACATGCGTGGTTTCGGATCGGCGTTGCCGCCATCCAGCTTCCACTCGGCATGATTCATCCCCCGGCGCGGGGTCTGCACTGGTCACCGCAGGGCCGCATCAAGGCCATCCGCGACTACACCCGCGGGCGGTTTGGGCGACCACCTGACGACGTACTCGTCTAGTCGTCTTTCAGCGCAACTGCGTTCGGCGTCACGTTCATTTTCGGCTCGTATTCGGCAGGCGCTGATTCCACGGCATCACCCCCGAGCGTTTCTCGCAACTGGGTCCGACAGGACACGCACGGGCCGTAGTACGTCTCAGTGGCAGCAACACCACATCTCGGACACTCGATCATCAGCTCGCTCACGCCCGGATCCTCCCACAGGGCAGCAGGCGTCGCCGACATCTTCGTGCCGACGAGTCGTCGTAGGCCCAAACAGGACGAGTCGTCTCGAGCCCAAAAAAGGTTGAGGCCCCGAGTAGCCTCGCCCGCTTGCACGAACTCAACTTCTCGGGGCCTCGAACGACCCGTTCACCTGACACCTCGGACCCGACGGCCCAGATGTTCTTCGAGCGGTCACCCCGTACGAGGGTCACCACCTGACCTGACGTGGCGAGAGCGTCTCTCACCCCGCCCGATCTGAATCAGCCTCCGGTACCCGGCGGTACCGAGCAACCCACTCCGGTTCCACTCCCGTCGGAGCAGCCCCTGAATCGATCGCCCTGACCCCTCACCCTGGGAGTGCTCACCAGCCCCTTCCCACACTCCGCAGTGCGTTCCGGGATTGCCGGCGAGATCACCCTGGTGCGATTCGGCAGTCTCCCAATCCGCTCTCACCCTCGTCAGGTGATCCCGGTTGGAATCCCACCGCATCGGCGGTGTCTCCGGCCGATCCGCTTCGTCCCGAAGGACTCTGCCTGATCGAATCGGTGTCTCCGCTTCCAGCCCCTCGGCTTGGTCTCGATCGCTCATTCGGAGCTTGCGCTCGTCGTGACCGTTCGAGGCCTGTGCCTCGGTTCGTTTGCTTCGACGAGAGGATCTTGGGACACGGTCGGGCCGCTGACAAGAGCAATTGACGAAATCCACAGGCAGCAGCGTGATTCCCACCGGTTGTCCACAGCAGCCGCATCCCTTTCCCCAGATCTGTCCACCGTTTCATCACACGCCACCATCGCAAGCAGCTCGAGATGTCGGTCGTCAGCTCGGCCAGATACCCCGCTCGAGGAAGACCGACCGCAGAATGGCCGGCTCGTCGGTCATGATGCCGTCGACCCCGAGATCGAGGAGGCGGTGCATTTCGTCGGGGTCGTCGATCGTCCAGACGTGGACATGAATCCCACGGCGGTGTGCTCGGCGCACGAGTCGTTCGTTGACGATCTGCAGACCACGGGCCCGGGTCGGCACCTGCACGACATCGACATCGTCGAGCATTCCCATCGGCACCCCTGCATGCAACTCGACGACCGCACCGGCAGCTCCGCCGGTACACAGTCGATCACCTGTCAGCTTCTTGACTGCTCGCGTCCGCCGTCGGCTGAACGAGGTGACGCAGACCCGTTCGAGGGCATTCATCCGCACGAGGGTCGACGCCAATGGTTCGACCGCCCCCCAAGCCTTGGGATCGATGTTCACGAGCGCATCTGGGAACGCCTCGAGCATCTCCTCGAGACGCAAGATGGGATCGGTCCCGTCGACCCGGGCCCGGGAGACGTCGCTCCACGTGAGCGAGTCGAGTGTTCCGGCCCGATCGGTCACTCGGTCGAGGCGGTCATCATGAAATGCCACCAGGACACCGTCAGCCGTTACGTGCACATCGGTCTCGAGATGGCGGAAGCCCAGGTCCAGGGCGTGGCGGAACGCTCGCTCGGTGTTCTCCGGGTGGGGTCCAGCCCCGCCTCGATGAGCGAAACCGACCGGACCTTCGGTGGCCAGGAAGGGGTGGAGCACCGTCGAACCTTAGCCAAGTCGATGTCCAGGGCAGGGCTACCGTACAGGTGTGGATCTCCCCGAAGCCCTGCGACAGTTCGCCGCTGACCCCGCTGCTGTACCGATCGAGGACGCGCTGTTCTGGGTTGCCGCATGCCGTCCGCAGCCTGCCGCAACGATCGACACCTTGCACACCCGCCTCGACGGGCTCGCAGAAGATGTGCCACAGATGAACCTGGCCGCTATTTGCCACACCGTGTTCGGCTCCGGCGGGTTTCGTGGCGATACTGCGGACTACTACGACCCCCAGAACTCCTTGCTCGACCTGGTGGTCGAGCGCCGTCTCGGGATCCCAATCACGTTGTCGGTGGTGCTGATCGCCGTGGCCCGCCGTCTGGACGTGCCCATTCAGGCCATTGGTGCGCCGGGACATTTTCTGGTGCTCGATCCGGTCTCGATGCACTACCGCGATCCGTTCAACCGCGGTGTGATCGTCGAGCGGTCGGCATTGGGTCGAGGCGTGGCCGGAGGAGGGCGACGAGACGAGATGGTCCCGGCTGCTGGTCCGTCTGAGATCGTCAACCGTGTTCTCAACAATCTGCAGAACTCCTATTCCTCTCGCGACCCACGGCAGCTCGACTGGGTGCTGGACCTGAGGCTGGCGTTGCCTGACGAATTGCGAGGCGACCAACGAGTCCTCGCCTCGCTGTGCGAGCGACGTGGTCGCTTCGGGGAGGCGGCCGCACTCCTGGGTCGGCTGGCAGACCAGTGGGGAGATGACCGGCTCCGTCGCCGCGCCACCGGGCTTGCCGCCCGCCTCAACTGAACCTGGCCCTGCGTGCCTGTGGATAAGCTGACCGCTATGCACCGCCGTACCAAGATCGTTGCGACCATCGGTCCCGCCAGTGAGGACGAAGCGACATTGCGAGCCCTGATTCGAGAGGGCATGGATGTTGCCCGGCTCGGGCTGGCGCACAACACGATCGATGAGGGCTTGGAGCGCTTCCATCGGATTCGCTCCGTCGCCCAGGACGAGGGGCGCCGAGTCGGAATCCTCGTCGATCTTCCCGGGCCCAAGGTTCGGGCCGGGAACTTCGGTGAGACCGGGATCGACCTTCCTACAGGGAGCGCCATCGAACTCCGGGTCGGGGACCATACGTCGACGAACAACGTCATCGAGGTCGACTACGAGCAGCTTCTGCGCGACATCCAGGTCGGTGATCGACTCACGATCGGCGACGGTGGAGCCATTCTCGAGATCACCGACACGCAGGTCGACAAGATGTTGGCCAACGTGGTCCACGGAAGCACGCTTCGCGGCCGCCCCGGCGTACACGTACCGAGTGAGCGATTGCAGATTCCCACACCCACCCCGGAAGACTTCGTGGCGCTGGACGCATTCGTCGAGGCCGGCGTGGACATGGTGGCGGTCAGCTTCGTCCGGTCCGCCCACGACATGCGGCGTATCGGTACGGAGCCGCATCCCCGCGGGCCGTTGCTCATTGCAAAGATCGAGACCCGAGCTGCGGTCGACAACCTGCCTGGAATCATCGAGGCGTCTGGCGCCGTCATGGTCGCTCGAGGCGACCTTGGCAACGAGTGCAGTCTCGAAGACCTTCCCCACCTCCAAAAGGACATCATTCGTCAGTGCATCGCCGGTGGTCGCCCGGTCATCACTGCGACCCAGATGCTCGAATCGATGGTTGAAAGTCCTTCGCCAACCCGCGCCGAAGCGTCAGACGTGGCCAACGCAGTGTTCGACGGCTCGTCGGCCGTCATGCTGTCGGGTGAGACTGCCATCGGCTGCGACCCCGTCAATGTGGTTCGCACCATGAGCCGTATCGCCCGTCGTGCCGACGAAGAAATGGACTACGAGGCATGGGCCGGCAAAGTGGCAGCTCTTCGGATGACCGCTGACAGTGCCGAGCCTGCGTCGGTCACCGATGCCATGACCATGGCTGCATGGCGGGCGACAGCCGAACTCGGTATCCGCAACGTGATCTGTATCTCCGGGTCGGGCTTCACCGTGCGTTCGATGGCCCGCTTCCGGCCGGAGGCGAACATCCTCGGTTTCTCGACGAACGAAGCCACAGTGCAGCAGCTCACGCTGAGCTGGGGTACGACGCCCATGCTGATGTCGAAGGGTGGGAGCAACGAAGAGATGGTTGCCGAGGCTCTGAGGCTCGCCAAGACCGAGGGTCTCGTCCACTCCGGGGAGCTCGTGGGTGTGTTGGCCGGAAACGACTCGCGGGCTCGCGCCACGAACGTGTTGCGGATCGAGCGCGTGCCCTAGTCGTCGACCTCTGCGCATTGGTCGGGCCGCCGCTCCGGCGGGACCTCGACATCCTGCCCGTAGAGCCGGCATTCACAAGTGTTGACACAGTCCTGGAGATCGTCGCGCTGGATCCACAACGACAACCCGAGGCCGACGAGCAGCACGAACAGCAGGAACTTCGTGATGAGCTTCCGCACGAACTTCGCCACAAGGTAGATCGCAACGATGTTGAGTGCGATCGCCGCCAACATGATCCACTGAAGACGCTCGGCGCTGAGCCAGTCGGGAAGCACCGCCGGAGCGTAGCCGTGGGGTCGTTAGGCTCGGCGTCATGAGCGATCGTCCTGTCAATCTGTCGACATCGGGTCCTCCCGAAACCGTTCTCGATCCTGAACCGGACGAGGCACTTGCCGCCCTCGATGCGGCAGGGGCTGCCCCGGATCCTGTCGCAGCGATTGCGGCCGTCTGCGCTCGGTGGCCCCGATTCCTCGCCGCTTGGGCAAGTCTGGGAGACGAGGTGGACGAACCAGCGCTCAAGTACGCGGCATACCGGACCGGCTACCACCGGGGCCTCGACCGGCTCCGGGCAAACGGCTGGCGAGGAAGCGGATACGTGCGCTGGCGCCATGAGACGAACCGCGGCTTCCTTCGAGCGCTTGCCGGGCTGCAACGCACTGCTGCGCATATCGGCGAGACCGACGAGGACGAGCGTTGCAGCATCTTTTTGCGGCAACTCGACCCGGAGTGGCCGCCTTCATGACGTTTGCCGGTGCGGTCCTCGCCGGCGGAGCAAGCCTGCGCATGGGGCGTCCGAAGGCATTCATCGAGATCGAGGGCCGTCCGATGGTCGCGAACGTGGCCGATGCCTTGCGAGCAGCTGGCGCTGACCCAGTGATGGTCGTTGGTGGAGACAGTGCTCGGATCGCGTCCCTGCGGTTGCGGGCCGAGCCTGATCTCCACCCCGGGGAAGGACCGCTCGGTGGCATCGTCACGGCACTTCGGCTCTCCCCGACAGCCGAAGCTGTCGCGGTCCTCAGCTGCGATCTCGTTGCGCCGTCAGCTAGCGAGATTCGGCGCTTGGCCGACCAACGTGGCGACGACGACGTGATCGTTCCCGTGGTCGACCACAGTCCGCAGTGGACACATGCCGTCTGGTCGTTGCGAGCACTCCCGGCACTCGAAGTGGCCTTTGCCCGAGGAGAGCGAGCTCCTCGTCATGCCGTGAGCGGGCTGTCCGTTCGTCGGCTCGAGATCGACAGCCCGAACGCCTGTGCCTACGTCGATGCCGACACCACTGCCGACCTTCCCGATGACGCGGTGACCTGATCCATCGACAATGACGTCGGCACCCCTCGCTACCCTGACCTGATGGCCCCCTATCGCTTCATTGCGACAGACACCGAACTCGCCTCGGCTCTCGATCAACTCGCCGGCGAGGAGCGCTACGCCCTCGACACCGAGTTCCACCGGGAGCGGACCTACTGGCCGAAGGTGGCGCTCCTCCAGATCGCATGGCGTGACGAACTTGTGCTCATCGATCCGCTGAAGGTCGACCTCTCACCATTGCGGTCGCTGATGGAGAGCGATTCACTCGCCGTTCTCCACGCAGCATCACAGGACCTCGAGGTGCTCGAGCTTGCATGCGGCGCAGTGCCGAGGCGGCTCTTCGACACCCAGATCGCTGCTGGCTTTCTTGGCATGTCCACACCGTCGCTGTCGGCGCTGCACGAGCGCGAGTTGGGCGTGCAGTTACCGAAGTCGAACCGGCTCACCGACTGGCTCGAACGTCCCCTCAAGGAGGCGCAGCTCGACTACGCCGCGGCAGACGTCGAGCGTCTCCTCGAGATTCACGATGCACTGGTCGCACAACTGGCGTCCCTCCAACGAGTCGAGTGGGCAGCGCAGGAGTGTGAAATCCTCCGGTCCCGAGATCGCGGCCCGCGCGAGCCACTCGAGGCATGGCGGAGGATCAAAGAGGTTCGGCATCTGAAGGGTGGTGCGCTGAGTATCGCCCGCTCACTTGCGGCCTGGCGAGAGAGCCGAGCTGCCGAGATCGATCAGCCCGTTCGCTTCATTCTGTCCGACATCGCAATCGTCGCCATTGCGCAGGCGGCACCGACGTCGGTGGACCAACTCGCAAAAGTCAGAGGAGTCGACAAGGGTGTCGCCCGGGGGGCGATCGGCGAGCGAATCCTGCGTGCAGTCGGGGAGGGGATCGATGCCAACTGGCGCCCACCGCGTCCTGAGAAGCGTCGAGAGGACACCCGCGACCTACGTCCAGCGGTGGCACTGGTTGCGGCATGGGTGAACCAGTTGGCGCGAGACCAGCAGCTAGATCCTGCGCTGCTGGCCACCCGAGCCGACGTCGAAGCACTCGTCCGCGGGGATGACGATGCACGGCTCGCCAGTGGATGGCGGGCTCGAATGGCCGGAGAACCGATCAAACGCCTGATCTCCGGCGATGTCGCCTTGGCGTTCGAGAACGGCAGCGTTGTGCTGGAGGAGCGCAGTCATCGCAAGGTCTCCTGAGCCGCCCAGTACGCCCACTGGGCGGGTTTGGCCCCCTGCCATCGCAGGCTAGAGTGGGGCTCTTGACGTCTGCGATCAGGAGAGACAGCGGTGAAGAAAGGTCGACACCGGCGTTATGAAGAAGCCCGCGAGCTGAAGCGCTCGCACGACGGCGATTTCGAGTCACTTCTCGAGGACTTTTCCGACGACGAGGAGTACGACATCAAGCCTGAGCACGCTGCGTGGGCCGAGGAGTTCGACGTCGCGGACGACGACTGATCCTGTCGTTTCGGCGCGTCAGGCGCCGGTTTCGTCCAAGATCTCGTCGAGCTTCACAATGTCGTCCGCGTCGACGATCCCGACAAATCCGCCGTCTGCATCACAGACCGCGAGCATGTCGGTGCCTGATGCCTCCATGGCAGCGACTGCGTCACGAAGTGTCCACGACGGCCGAGCGCTCGGCAGCTCGGTCGCCATGATGTCGCGTACCGTCATCTGCTCCCAGTCCTCGCGGTCGAGTTCGCTGATGTCGTCGAGTCGAGCCAATCCGAGATAGCGCCCACCATCCACGACCGGCACCACCTTCTCTCGGCGAGCAAGCACGTGGAAGTACACGAACTCGCTGACCGTTGCGTCGGGCGGAACGGTCAGTCCGTCGGTGCTCAAGATCGATGACAGCGGGAGCGTGAACCGGCGCTCGAGATGGCCCAGCCGGTGCTCTCGCTGGTAGTCGGCCACCGAAGCCGGCCCGGCCACGAGTTGACTGACCGCAGCTGCGACGAGTGCAGGCACGACGAACGAGCCCACGCCACCGGTCGACTCGGCGACGAACATCACGGCAGCGATCGGTGCCCGGTAGCCGGCGCCGAGGAAGGCTGCCAGCCCGAGGATCGGGTAGAGCGTCGTCTCCGCCTCGCCCAGGGCCGTACCGACGAACTCACCCATCACCACACCGAGGGCGGCGAGCGGGATGAAGAGACCCCCGATACCCCCGGCCAGAAGCGTGGCGCAGGTCGCAGCGATCCGGAACACGAACAGCAATGCGATCAGCTGCAACGTTCGGTCCGAGACGACCCACGCCATGGCATCGGTACCCGGACCGAGCGTAAGAGGGGCGCCGAAGGCCTCGTCGGAAACGACGGCGAGCGCAGCGAGTGACGCGCCGCCGATGGCCAACCGGCGTCCGACAGGGAGCTGCTTCCCGAGTCCCTTTGCACGCCGGACCAACCAGGCAAATCCTCGACCACCGAGGCCGGCACCGACTCCCAAGAGCAGGGCGCCGAGGAGATCGACTGCCTGCACACTCAGGAACGATGCCGAATCCTCCTCCAACAGGGGAATGACGGGCTCGGTCCCGACGAGAGCAACGAAGGTGGCATAGCTCGACGCAGCGGCGAGGAGCGACGGCAGCAGGGCTTGTGGCGTGACGTCATCTCGATACGGGGCTTCCATTGCGAACATGACCCCGGTCGCAGGGGCTTTGAACACGGCCGCCACGCCCGCTGCTGCTCCTGCGGTCAGCAGGAGCCGGGCCTCGTCGCGTTGAAGCCATGACCCCAGTCGGGAATGAACACCGAGTCCCAACGCTGAGCCCGCATAGATCGACGGACCCTCCAGACCGACTGCCCCACCCAGACCGATCGTTGCCACACCTGCCATCAACTTGCCGGGAACCTCGCGAAGCGGGATCGACGGATGTCGGTCGTGGAAGGCACGAACGTACTCGTCGGACGTCGAACCCGCAGCGCCGAACGCGAGCCAGCGCAAGATCATGAAGGCCAGCACGGCACCAACCACCGGGGCAGCGGCCTGGGCGGCGAGTTCCTGTTGGAGGAGCCAGTGATAGACCACCTCGACGGTCAGGGCGTCGAAGATCGCAACGACGACGGCAACGAGGACGCCGGTGAGGACTGATGCCGCGAGAATGCGGACATCGGTGCCTCGAACCAACGGCGTGATGGTCCCTTTCACGGAGCCTTCCTACTTCATCCGCGGCACTGCGTCAGGTACCAGGAGTGCCTGGGCGTCCATCGACAGTGCGCCCAGAAGCGATGACATGCCGACGATCACGGTTCCTGCAACCAACGGGTGGCGAGCACACGATCGGGGCATCACCGGCGCACTTGGGGGTGGGGCAAGTACACGGCGCTCGGTGACGCCCCCACTCCGCCCTCACGGGCGGTGATGACGTCGACGAAGTGGCGGTACGGCTCTTCGCCGATCAATTCGACGATCTCGTCCCGCGACGTCCTCCAGACCGGGCGGTCTTCGTTGAATGCCAAGGGGTCGTCCGTGCACCACCAGGCAAACTCCAGCCCGCCCTCGCCCCAGTCACGGCGTTTCCACTCACGAAGGATGTAGGTGGTGTGACCGTTGTCGTCGGTGTGTTCGTCAAATCGGATCGGCACTTGCCAGCACACGTCCGGCTTCCAGTCGAGGGGCCGTTCCCCTCGGCGAAGCGCGGCCTGATGGAGAGCACAACCGGCTCCGTGCTCGAAGCCCGGACGATTCAGGAAGATGCAGGCATCATCGATGGTGTGGGTCACCCACTCGCCCTCGTCGTTCTGGTGGATCGGTCCTCCCATCTCCTCGGCTCGTTCGGCCAACTCCCACTCACCGGGCTCCAACCGTGCGACCTGTGCTTCGATGGCCACACGGTCTTCTCGATCGACGAAGTGGGCGCCATAGGTGCAACAGCCGTGCTCGTACTCGGGCGCAAGCTCGGTGAACACGCCGGGACACCCCCTGCCGTAGATACAGCCGTAGTTCGACGTGAGAAAAGTGACATCGAACAGCCAGGTATCGCCCTCCTCGTCGTCGAAGCTGAACCACTCGTGGAGGTCGACGGGAATCTCACTCATGCTGGTGGACGGTACAAGGCGACCAGTACGGTACGACCCGTGGCAGGCGAATTCGACGAGATCCGCAGCCGGCTGGAATCGATCGCTGAGGAACTGGCCGATCTTGCCATCATCCGCCTTCGAGAGTCGATCGATGCAGGTGGCACCGAATACCCGGTCGACGAAAAGCGTCTCACCCGCGCTCGCCGGGCCGTCGAGAAAGCGCTCCACCTTCTGGCCGAACCCGACGATCGGGGGTTCTAGCGGGAGACGTCGAGGGATGACTCATTGAGCCGATCGATGAGTCGCCGCAGCATCGCCCACTTGTGCTTGTCGAACGCAAAGACGATCCGGGGAAGGGCAACGTGATCGTCGTCTCTGATCTCTGCATCCGTCGCAGCACAACGTTCGATGCCGCCGCGGAGGATCATCGACCTGAACTCCTCGGTGAGCATCGCGAGCTCCTCATCGCCAACCGAACGATTGAGCCGCAGGACGAGGCGATCACCGACGAATCGCATGGAGTGATAGGTGCGATAGAAGCTACGGATCTCCTCGACCGCTTCGTCGACCGTGGTGGCAACCTTCACCAGTCGCATGTCGTCGGGTGAGATCAAGCCGCCATCGCCAAGTTCGGTGGTGACGAACGCGTGCCAGTGGTCCCAGTAGGAACTTCCGGGAGGGTCGAGCAGGACGACCGGTGCGGGAGGTGTCTTGCCGGTCTGCATCAAGGTGAGAAGCTCGAAGCTCTCATCCATCGTGCCGAACCCTCCTGGGAGCAGCACGTAGGCGTGCGACTCCTTCATGAACATGACCTTGCGGGTGAAGAAATAGTTGAAGTTGATGAGTTTCGGATCGTCGGCGATGAACTCGTTCGCTGCCGCCTCGAACGGCAGGACGATGTTGACGCCGAAGGACTTCGCTGCCCCAGCACCCTCGTGCCCCGCCTCCATGATTCCCGGGCCGGCACCGGTGATCACCATCCAGTCCTGCGCAGCGATCTCGGCCGCAACTGCCCGAGCACACTCGTAGGCGGGCTCGCCGGACTGGATCCGGGCACTCCCGAAGATGGTGCACTTCCGAACTCCGGCGTAGGGCGCGAAGACCTCGAAGCTGTACCGCAGTTCCTTCATCGCGGCAGTGACGAGCTTGAGGTCACCGCGATCGGTGTCCTCTCGGCTGAGCCGCATGGCAGTCACGACCATCTCGAACACCAGCCGCTGGTCGGCGGGGTCGACCCGCTGCACGAGCGAGGCAATCTCGGCATCGAGCTCATCGTCACCGGTTCGATAGTGAGAGGGGAGTTCGGTCACGACGACGACCGTAGCGCTCCTCCTGCCGCCGACCGCACGGACGCGCGCTGGCGTCAGTCCCCAGCGACAGGAATCCGAACGCGGGCGCGAGATGCGGGCTCGAGCGGAAGTTCGGAGAGATCAGGGCGCCCGTAGAGGGTTGTTCGTTGGACGAGCGTCCGCCCGAGCGGCTCGACGATGTGCCGGAAGTCTTCCGGTGTGACCTCGGTTCCGTGATCGGCACCCGCCGCTCGGGAGATGTTCTCATCCATCAGCGTTCCGCCGAGGTCGTTCGCCCCCGCCTGAAGCAGCTGGGTGATGGAGTCGAACCCGAGTTTGACCCACGAACCCTGGATGTTGTCGATCCGGCCTCGATAGGCGATTCGTGCCACCGCATGCATCAGCACCACCTCGCGGAACGTCGGGCCCCGTCGAGCCTTGCGCTGGAGATAGATCGGGCTGGCCATATGGACGAACGGCAGACCGACGAACTCGGTGAAACCACCGGTCTCTTCCTGAAGCGCACGTGTTCGCATGATGTGGTGGGCCCAGTGTTCGGGTCGTTCGATCGACCCGAACATGATCGTCACGTTCGAACCGAGGCCGACCGCATGCGCAGTCCGGTGGGCCTCGAGCCATTCTTCGGTGTTGATCTTGTCCGGACACAGTGTGGCACGAACCTCGTCGTGGAGAATCTCGGCCGCAGTCCCCGGCAAGCTTGCCTGCCCAGCCTGCTTGAGTCGGGTCAGATACTCCGCAAGTGGCTCGCCGTTTCGCCTCGCTCCCTCGGTCACCTCCAGTGCAGTGAACCCGTGGATGTGCATGCCGGGCACCGCCTCGTGCACGGCGCGCGCAACCTCGATGTAATAGTCACCGTCGAAGTCGGGGTGGATACCACCCTGCAGACAGACCTCGGTTGCGCCAGCCGCTGCCGCTTCGACGACTCGCTCGGCAATGTCGTCGAGCGTGAGCAGGTACGGGGTGCCGCGGAGATTGAGCGACAGCGGTCCCTTGGAGAATCCGCAGAAGCGACATTTGAACGTGCAGACGTTGGTGTAGTTGATGTTGCGGTTGGCGACCCAGGTGACGGCGTCACCCACAATTTCGTGCCGGAGTGCATCAGCCACCTCGGCTACTGCAGCCACCTCGCGGCCCCGGGCCCGGAACAGCGTCACGATCTCGTCGAACCCGACATCCTCGCCGGCGCGCACGCCGTCGAGAACCTCGGCGACGGGCCCTGTTGCGCAGGGCTCGCCGGGAACGAGTTGTTGTGGATCGCCACCGGTACCGACGTACCACTGCGAGCTGATCGTCCCGGTGAGCTCGAACTCGGCACCGTCGTCGACCTTTGCCCGTTCCATGGTGCGCTCGGGCCACACCGAGCCCGGGTCGTCTCGAGCAAAACCGTCGGAGTCGGAGCGGTCCGCCACTGCGAAGTGCAACTGCGGGTCGAGCCAGCGCTGAGGCTCTCGGGCATAGCGGGCGTGGATGGTGAGCCGCGGCGCGAGGACATGCCCAGCCGATTCGGTGACCGCTCGAAGCCGCTCGAGTTCGGGCCACGGACGCTCAGGATTCACATGGTCCGCAGTGACAGGGGAGACCCCACCCCAATCAGAGACTCCAGCATCGAGCAGGTCACCGAAGTCGTCGGAGAGATTCGGGGGAGCCTGGACGTGAACGTCGGGCGGCAAGATCAGCCGGGCGAGCGCGATCGCTTCGAGATACACATCTCGTGGGCACGGCGCAGCCTGGTGCATCGCAGTACCCGCCTTGGGCAGGAAGTTCTGCACGATGACTTCCTGCACATGCCCGTGGCGCTCATGGCTCGAAGCGATGGCCCGGAGCGCATCGATGCGGTCTTCCCGGGTCTCTCCGATCCCGACGAGGATGCCAGTCGTGTAGGGGATCTGCAGCTCACCAGCCCAGTCGAGCGTTGCGAGGCGGCGGGCCGGGACCTTGTCGGGAGCCCCACGATGACATTCGAGATCGGTACGCAGCGACTCGAGCATCATCCCTTGACTCGGCGAAACGGTGCGCAACAGGGCGAGCTGCTCGAAGTTCATCGCCCCGGTGTTGGCGTGGGGAAGGAGCCCGGTCTCGTCGAGAACGAGCTGCGCCATCGCCGCCACATAATGGATCGTCGACTCATAGCCATGCCGGTCGAGCCAGTCCCGTGCGACCGGATACCGAGCCTCCGGGTTCTCGCCGAGGGTGAACAGCGCCTCATGGCAGCCCCGATCGGCGCCGACCGACGCGAGTTCGAGGACCTGTTCGGGAGTGAGATAGGGGGCGTCGAGGCGAGCCGGCGGTTGGGCAAACGTGCAGTAGCCACACTTGTCCCGACAGAGCATCGTGAGGGGAATGAAAACCTTCGGCGAGTAGGTCACGATCGACCCGAAGGCCTCGTCTCGGCGCGTGCGAGCAGCTGCCAACAACTCGGCGCCGACAAGTTCGTCGAGATCATGCATGCGTAGACTCCGTAGCGGTCAGGACGCGCCCAGGCCCGGGGCGCGAGGCGATCTGGGTGGGTGTCACCGGGGCGTTGCACGCCGTGCACCAGCACTGCAGTTCGAGGCGGGTGTCGCAGTCGTGGTGGACGAGCTCGGTGGGAGCCACGCCACCGCTGCACCACTCGTCACCCCACCGCATCATCGCGACGAGTGTTGGGCTGAGGGCACGGCCCTTGGCCGTGAGTCGATACTCATGGCGAAGCGGGCGCTCCTGATACGGGGTCTTCTCGACGATTTCCGTTTCGACGAGCAGACCAAGACGATCGGTGAGCAGATTCCGAGCGATCCCGAGGTCTTTCTGGATTCGCGAGAAGCGCCGGACGCCCCTGAAGAGATCACGAACAATGAGCAGGGTCCAGCGGTCGCCAACGAGATCGAGCGTCCGCTGGATCGAGCAATCCTCTTCCGGTATCAGCGTCACGGGCCGAACCCTAAGGGGGTCGGTTGCGATATGCAACTGACCTCCGATGCACGCGGCGACCAGACGGTCCTGCGAGGTGGGATCAGGCCGTCCTAGGAGGCCGAGAACACGTGGGTGACGAACCAGCCGCCTGGTCCGTTCCAGAAGCCGACGCCGACCGAGGAGTAGCTGCTGTCGATCATGTTCGCGTAGTGCCCACCACTGTCCAGCCAGAGCGAGTGCAACCGCAGCGCTGCCTCCTCCGGGGTGGCACCGCTGGCACTCCACCAGGCGACGTTCTCGCTGTAGGGACCGGCGCTGTGCTGCACACGCGCCATGTCGTGCATCTCGCGGCTCCAATTGCGCGCATAGGCATCCATCAGTGGGTCGCGCTCGAGAACCCGGAGTCCGAGCGACGCCCGGAGTTCATTGAGCAACATGAGCGACTCGGCCTCGGCAAGCGCTGCCGGGGAGGGAGGCACATCTTCCTCTGCCACTGATGTCGACGGGGGAGGCACATCTTCCTCTGCCACTGATGTCGACGGGGGAGGCACTTCTGGTTCAGCCACTGATGTCGACGGGGGAGGCACTTCTGCTTCAGCCGATGATGTCGAGGATGAAAACGTGTTCTCGCACACTCCAGAGGCGTCGGTCTCCACCACAGGCTCGCCGGCAAATCGGTGGAGGAATGTTGCCACCTCAGCCCGAGTCACGAAGCGGTGGGGTGAAAACGTCACCGCCGACGTGCCTGTGGTAACCCCCGCTGCGAACATCCATGCAATCGGACCAGCAAACCAGGTACCCCGGTCCACATCGGAGAAGGGCTCGGCAGCGCCTGCGGGCTCGCCGGCAAAGCGGTGGAGGAAGGCGGCGAACTCTGCTCGCGTTGCCGGGCGCTGGGGGCTGAACGTCTCGGGTCCCGTTCCGACGGTGATCTCGGCGTTGTACATCCACGCAACTGCATCGGCGTACCGATCGTCTGGCTCGACGTCGGTAAAGGGTTCGGTTCCACCGCTGGGCTCGCCGGCAAACCGGTGGATGAAGACGGCAACTTCGGCGCGTGAGGCTGGTTGCTCGGGGCGAAAACAGCCTGTAGTCGTTTCACGCGCAATCGCTTCGTCGACCATCCACTGCACAGCAGCGGTGTAGAACCGCTCTTGGACGACATCTTCAAAACCGGCAACGCTGCTCGCCGGCGATGGTGTGGTGATCAGCGCCCCCACGGCCACACAAGCCAACGCGGCCCTCAGCCTCGCCTTACCCACAGTTCCCCATACCAATGTCAAGGGTAGCTCCCTGGACCACGCACGGATCGACATCGCTCCAGTGGGAGAACCGACACCAAGGCTGCGCAATCGGTCGTAGCCCCCACCGACGAGTACCCGATGATCAATCGGAGCCGCTCTCTTCGGTCACCTGTTCGAGTTCGCCCGCTGCCGCAAGAGCTCCAGCCAGCACCGCAGCCCGCTCGTACACCAGCGAAAACCAGTGTTCAGCCGCCGTCTCCTGCCCCGCCAGCGGAACGCGCCCGAGGGACTGCACGACGGCCTTCACGTCGGGAACGGAGCGAACCGCCGAGATCGGATCGGGCAGCAGCTCGGGGTCACCCCAGAACTGCAAAGGATCGACCTTCGGCTCGTTCCGGTTGCGGGACGTCTGTCCGCCTGCTCGATCACGCTGCACCGACCCAGTGGTCGGCGGTTTTCCTCGCCCACGGGCTCGACGGCGACCCTGACCTTGGCTCATGCGGACACCTCTCCATCCAAGAACTCCGGTTCGTCCGACCGCTCCGAGTCCGGCTCGGCATCGAGAAGCAGCGATGCGTCGATGCCGAGCGCCTGTTGCAACTGCGCCGCATCCAGATCACCGATCGAACTCGACTTCG
>Ga0181578_10001386_pt1 | contig 23281 bp, 19 predicted proteins | sample 071ome_21_FD_148659 | JGI IMG/M metagenome (GOLD analysis project Ga0181578, IMG submission 148659) | Coastal salt marsh microbial communities from the Groves Creek Marsh, Skidaway Island, Georgia - 071401CT metaG (spades assembly) | ecosystem: Environmental > Aquatic > Marine > Intertidal zone... | reverse complement strand
TTCCATTCGATTGTCGTTCCCGTGTTCTTGAAGTCGAAACGCTGCGCGACCTCTTTGGCGGCCTGGTTCAGGGCGTTGTCCGCCTCTTGCTTGTCCACTTCACTGACGATGTCAAAACTGCTGTCGGCCATTTACTCCACCTTCCTCTTAACCTGACCCTAGTCTCGGTCGACTTCGGTCGCGATGCTGACAGCAGCGGCACTGAGTGGATCTCGCACCAGTTCCAGAACTTCCGGATTGAAGCGTGAGCTCGGCATGACCACCGATACCGCAATACAGCGGGGGAGAGCCTTGCTCTCAATGGCCATACCGACTGCAGTGATTCCGCTCTCGATCTCTTGGTCGTTCACCGCGAGGAAAGCAGATTCTCCCTTCACACGACACGCAGGTGCCGCATGGAAATTCAAGGCTTTCCCTCCGGAGGAGTGCTCCGCAGGAAGATATTGACCTTCGCGATTGCCTACGCGAAGGGCACGCTCGCTTTCGACAGATGCGATGACATGCGTGAACTCGCCAATGAGAAGTTGCACATTGGTTGTCTCCCCTGTCACGTCCGTTAAGGATCGTAGATGTGGAGTGACTCGGAACCGTAGATCGGCGATGGTCCACCCAGGAGGCAATCCGAGAGAAGGATCACGCAGTGCAGGTCCAGGAAGATACTCGCGGGACGTTCCACGAGATGCGAAACCGTGGTGGACCAGCATGGAGAGCAGTCGATGGGCGGTTGACCGGGCGACATTGAGCTCGGTGGCGACCGCACTCACGTACAGGATTCGACCCGACTTGAGTTGGTGAATCATTCGCAGAGCGTTGTCAACGGAGTTGAGGGAGTATCGCGGGCGATTCTCCATAGCAGAACACTATAGTCTGGTGAGAGGAAAGTTGTGAGGAGCACCTATGACCGACACCTTCGAGATACCGGTAACCGAATCGGATAGCCAGCCAGAGGTCAGCGACGACTTGGTCGACCTCTACCGCGGCTTCGAACGTGAGTATTTGATTCCGCTGTGGACTGAAATCGGTGATCTGATGCCGACGGAACCCCGCAGCAAAGCCCGTCCGCATCTGTGGCGGTGGGCGGATCTGGTGCCATTGGCGGCACGATCAGGCGAGCTCGTTCCGGTAGGTCGAGGTGGTGAACGTCGTGCCATTGCGCTCGCTAATCCTGGTCTCGGAGGTCGTCCATTTGCCACTCCGACGATCTGGGCTGCGATTCAATATTTGATGCCGCGAGAAGACGCACCTGAACATCGGCATACCCAGCATGCCTTTCGCTTTGTAGTCGAAGGTGAAGGTGTGTGGACAGTAGTCAACGGAGACTCGGTCGCTATGCGGCGTGGGGATTTTCTGCCGCAGGCGGGATGGAATTGGCATGCTCATCACAATGCGGCTGATGCACCAATGGCCTGGATCGACGGCCTCGATATTCCGTATTCGTACTACACAGAGACGCAGTTTTTTGAATTCGGTCGCGACGTTTTGAGTCCTGGTGAGATGGTCACACCATCGTTTTCGCAATCAGAGCGTCTGTGGGCGCACCCTGGGCTCGTGCCGGTGGCACCCGACAAGAGTGCGAAGGGGTCGCCGTTGCTGGCTTATCGCTGGCAGCACACCGACGAGGCTCTGGCTCAGCAGCTTTCACTCGAATCAGAGGGTTACGACGCCACCATTGAGCCGGGGCACGCAGCAGTGAGGTTTGCCGATCCGAGGTCTGGAGCGGATGTCTTACCCACCCTTCGGTGTGAGATGCACCGAATCGCTGCAGGGAAGAAGACAGCGCCTTCGCAGGTCCTTGGGTCGAGTGTTGTGCAAGTTTTCGATGGCGCGGGAACAGTCACCGTCGGAGAGCACAGTTGGCCTGTCGGTCGAGGAGACATGTTTGTTGTGCCCTCGTGGCAGGAGTTGACGATTGAATCTCACGTGGATCAGGCTGAGTCGGATTCAGGCGCTCTTGATCTTTTCTGGTTCAGTGATGCACCCATAATTGAGGCGATTGGTGCCCACAATCTTCATAGAAGCGGCGGGTCCTCGTGAGGATTGCGACATGTCGTAGGGGCCAGGAAACGCAGGCGATCCGTATTGACTCGGACGGCACCGGTGCTCTTTTACCGTGGGCAGATGTCGGGGCGCTTCTGACCTCCGCTGATGATTTCGATGTTCAGTGGCAAGACCTCGTGGCATCAACAGCGGATGAAGGTCGTGTAGAGCTAGACGAAATTGAATTTGCTCCTGTCATACCGAAGCCATCCAAGATCGTGTGTGTCGGCCTCAATTACGCCAAGCACATCACTGAGATGGGTCGAGAACTGCCGGAATTTCCTACCCTGTTCGCAAAGTTTCCCGAGTCCTTGATTGGATCAGCGGACGACATACAAATCCCTCCGGAGTCTGACTGCGTCGACTGGGAAGCTGAGTTGGCAGTAATCATCGGTCGGCGAGTTCGGCGGGCCCACCCGGGTGAGGCTGAGAGACACATAGCTGGATTCACGGTGTTCAATGACGTGACAATGCGGGATTGGCAGTATCGAAGCCCGATGTGGCTTCAAGGAAAAACATTTGAAGCATCGTCCCCCCTTGGTCCTGCTCTTGTGGGGCCAGAAGAGCTTGACGGAGGTACTCGTCCCGCCCTTGAGATCACAACGGAAGTGGATGAGCGCGTAGTCCAGAGTGCAACAACGGACGATCTTGTATTTGATCCACCTATGTTGGTCGCCTACATTTCAACCATTCTCACCTTGAATCCGGGTGATGTGATCGCAACGGGGACTCCGGGTGGGGTCGGCCACGCGCGAAAGCCGCCGATGTATCTGGCGCCGGGGCAGGTGCTCACTACAGCGATCAGTGGCATCGGGCGACTCGAAAACCGCGGCGTTGTGGAAACGGTGAACGCATGACGAACTGGTCGTCTGTTGAGGCTGACTGGGTGAGGATTGGCTCTGGTCTCTTCCGGCGAGCGATGGAATCTCTGTCTGACGACCAATTGAAGAATCCGTCGCTCCTTGACGGGTGGAGCCGCGGTCACGTCATTTCGCATGTGAGCGCCAACGCGCAGGCAATAGGCAGACTCCTGCACTGGGCGAAAACCGGAGAAGTGACACACATGTACCCATCCGTTGAGGAGCGGGACGAGGAAATTAGTCAGGGTGCTCAATTGGCAGGCGATGACCTGCGGGCGTGGTGGTTGCGAACGGATGACCACCTGTTGAAGGAGTTTGCGACTCTGCCATCTGGAGCATGGAAGGCTCAGGTTTTGACTGCGCAGGGTCGAGAAGTTCCCGCGAGTGAAACGCTGTGGATGCGCAGCAGGGAAAGTTGTATCCACGCTGTTGATTTGGCAGCTTCTGTCGATTGGGAAGATCTGCCGGAGAGTTTCCTCCGGCGCCTCATCAATGAAGCCGTGAGTCGTCACTCGTCCTCTGGAGAAAATCCATCCGTGACGATCGTCTTGGATGATGGTGAGAGTCTTTTGCTGGAAGGCGTTGGTGATCCCGTGGAAACGTCAGGGAACCTGAGCGATATCGCTGCATGGTTGACGGGTCGTGTAACTGAGCATGCCCAAGGTGATTCGGCTTCGCGCCCGCAGTTGGGCAAGTGGCTCTAATCGGGAGCCCCTGTAATCACTGTCGGTGGCTGCTCGTAGACGGAGTCAAAGGCGATCCAGGCCGGAGCCTCGAGATTTCGAAGCGTGGCACGGAAGACACTGTGGGCCTTGTGTCCGCTCCAGTCGTGAGGTAGCAGCCGAGTTGGGAGATCCGGATCTCGAAAAGGAAAGCGCCGATACTCGTGGGTTATCTGGGTTCGCGTAACGAATGCTTGCTCGGGCGAAAAATCTTTGGTTGCGGATAGATCGGCCCACGGCTCAAAGGCACGGATAAAGTCTTTGTAATCTTGATTGAGAGAAACTAGATCCCAACAAGATGCAGCGATCTCAATATCCGCTACCGACGAGGGAGTTCTGGAAGAGAAGATCTGCATTTGTGATCCCGGCGGCAGAAAGGATCGAAGACCCTCAGAGCGGTCGTGCGGTGAAACCCAGGTTGAAGCAGCCAGCGAACTAAAGCCACGCCAGGTCAGCTCCTTTCGAAACTTCTCGCGCGCCGACCGGTGCTCTTCTGGGATTGAGTAGATAAGCATGTGCCAATTTCCATCCCACGGGTGCGAGTACCTTTCGAAGATGCGCTCTAGCCCCTCGTCCAGCAGCTCCCATCCCTTGGGCGTGAGGGAATAGAAGGATGCTCGTCCGGCACGCTTACTGCTGAACCATTTTTCGCGCTTCATGCGCGACAAGGTGACACGTACAGAGTCTTCTGAAATCCCGAACCATCCCAGAAGTTGTGTCAGATTACTGAGTCCAATCACGCCGCCTCGATAGCGGACGTAACTGCCGAAAATATCGAAAAGAATCGATCGTGGTTTCAAAGCGATCCCGTTAGTCGTGAGAGATAAGGGCATCCAAGGCTACGAGTCCGGTGTCGGTGATTCTCAGTGGATTCACCTCAAAGCTCGTGGCTCCGCTCCCACTCCATGACATAAGGGCATTCGTCATGGTTGTGTACAACTCTTGGAGACTGGCAATGTCCACATTCTCGTGAAGGCCCAGGTCGGTCAAGCGCGATGCGAGCAAATGTTCGGGGATTGGCAGAGCGAACATTTGGACGTCACCTCGCTGCTCAACGTCGGTCCCACCCAGGCCGAGCAATCCGATTGAACCCCACGTCGGATCGAGTCGCACCGCGACGAACAAGTCTGATCCGCTCTCAGCCTGAGTCTCGACGAGATATCCGGTGTCTCCACGCAGAATTTCATCAATTGAAAAGAGCGCATCTTCGAACTCGCTCGCACTCTTTAGCCCAAGGTGAACCCCATTCATGGCGGACTTATGAGCAATCTCGCGCGACAGGACCTTGACGACGGCGGAGTCTCCGCTGGAGGTTATGGCGTTGAAAGCCGCGATCGCATCCTCTCTCGTGGGACATACAAAGAAGGCGGGAGTTCGAATTCCATGGGACCGGAGAACATCTTTGGTCTCCGCTTCGTTCGTTGGCAGAGGTAGCTCGGCTTGGGAAGGCGAAGTCCGTGCGTTGGGTGCTTGTGTTCTCCGAAGAGCCGCGGCATCCCGGTCGCTAATCAACGCCCAGGCTCCGATGGCGGCGTCCTCGGGGTTCCGAAAGAGAGGTATCCGCTGTGATCTGAGTGAATCGCGAGTTGAGGCGAAGTCCGCATGGAGGCCCCCACTGGCCGCCACGATCGGAGCAGTGGCTGTGAGGCCTGCCTGAGTGAGTGTTTCTGTGAGGTCGAGTGCACCGGGTTCTAGCAAAACGTACGTGGCTACAACATCAATGCCAGGATCCTTGGCAACTGTGGCAATGACGTTGGCGAGGGTGTCACTTGGTCGTCCGGTATCAACGGGATTTTGGCGATGTGTCATCGGAGGCAGGAGGCTGCGAAGTTCACTTTCGACCGTCGACTCAAACGGTGGGACTTCCAAGCCAAGTGTTTGGAGGCGGTCGGTCAAGAGAACCCCGGGCCCCGCCTGACCTGTGACTACCCCTACACCCTTCGTGGTAGGGGCGTCAGATGGATGTAGTCGAATGAGCGACAGCGCTGCGACCGAGTTGATGAGGTCTCCAAGAGTAGAGACAACCACTGCTCCAGCTTCCGTGAGGAGGGATTGGGCGACTGTCCAGTCACCGGCGATCGCACCCGTGTGGGAAACAGTCAGTCGGTCGACATCGGAAATACCGGATTTGAGAACAACCACGGGGACCTCACGGCTACTCTTCCTGATGGCCTCCACGAGTTCTGAGCCATGTGCAGTTCCCTCGAGGTAGACCGCAATTGCGTCGTATTGGCCACTGAGGGCAGTTGCTTGAATGAGTTCCGGTAAGTCAATGTCGCAGGCGTTACCAACTCCGATCATGAGACCGACGCCGAGGCCTTCCTGCTCGAGTGCTAGAGCAGCAGCATGTGCCACTCCTGCGCTCTGAGCGACGACAGCCACAGAACCCGGTGTTAGCTGGGTTACGGCAGGCACAAAAGATGCGTGCAAGTTGAGCCGGGGAATAGCCATGCCCGCGGTATTCGGTCCCAGAACACGAATACCGTAGCGGCGAGCGATTGCATCGACCTGGTCCTGGAGATCTCGGCCCTCATTTGTTTGCAGCTCGGCAAAACCTCCGGAGCAGATGATCGCGCTGCGAAGGCCCCGCTTGGCGAGAATCTCAAGAGAATTTGGTACTGCCGTGTTTGGGACAGCCAAAATGGCTAGGTCGACATCCTCGGGAATTTCCTGGGCGTCAGCCAGGATTGTTCTGCCGTGGATATTGCCGGGGCGGCGACTGAGTCCGACAACGGTGCCTTTGAACGAATCAAGGTTGCGCAGTAGGACGTGTCCGGGCTTCGACGAGTCCTGTGAAGCACCGACGACCACGATGCCGCTGGGTTCGAGTAGCGCTTGAAGTGAGAGAGCGTCGTGGGCCTTGCGAAAGTAGTGAGGGCCGATGTATCCAGCTATCGCATCTGCTCGGCCGGCGTTCAGATGGATGAGCCCTTCTGCGTCGCTCGCACACGGTGTCAGGATCATGGGGATGGAGATGTCGAGTCGAAGTACAACGCCTGCATGCGTTAACAGGGCGCGTCTATCAGTCGCTGACTCAGCAGCCTCCACTAACAGCAGCCGCGCACCTTTGCCTTGTGCTTGGCGGGCCAATTCCAGGACCTCTTTCCACCCGTCTGCGTCATCGATGGACCGCGGAGTGCGAATCATGAATGCCCAGGGGTGAGGCTGCTCTCCATCGACCGTGGTCGTCAGGCAAAGGTCGGGGATATTCTCAAAGTGCTCTCCGGTGCGCTCGCTCATGTGCACGATGATGGGGTGCTGTAGCGAAGTCTTGATCAGCTTCATTGTTGCCGCATCACCCTGTCGCACAATCACGAGCGATCGGGAAGGAAGAACTTCTTGCAGTGCGTCGATCACATGAGGCAGTTGTTTATCCGATGCATCAAGTAGAAGTGCTCGCCGACTTGAAGCCGTCATGTCACTCGAGATACTCAGTTCCCTATCGAGGAAATCTGAATCGATCACCTCGTTCGCGAAAGCGGCATCTCGGGTGTGAAGGTGATCAACCGTTTCGCGCCCCGTTCTACTGAGGAAGTTGACTGAAAACGTATCGATGTCTCGATCAACCCACGCGTGAAAGTTCTCCCACCAACCTCTACTTGGCTCTGCGAGCTCTTGGATTCGACCGACTAAAGGTTTGCGCGACGCTTCGAACGAATGCAGAGCTCGTGAGGGGTCGTCGGTTTCGATCAGGGCTTCAGCGAGGGCATACGCATCCTCCATTGCCATTTTTGTTCCAGAACCAACCGAAAAGTGAGCCGTATGGGCTGCATCACCTAGGATGACGACTCTGTCGGATGCGATCCAAGAACGGTTACGCACGGTCGGGAACTGACGCCATTGGGAAGCGTTCCCAACTAGCTCTTGTCCATGAAGAGACTCTGTGAAGATCTCCCTGCAGAAATCCATTGATCTATTGTCAGACTCACCTATGCCAAGATTCCCCTCGCTAGAGCGATCAAGTCCCGCTCGCTGCCACGTGTCGGTATCAGTTTCTACGATGAAGGTAGAAAGTTCATCTGAAAAGGGATAGGCGTGCGTTGAAAACGGGCCATATTCTGTATCCACGAAATGGAAAGTCAACGCGTCGTATCGTCGTGGGGTTGCAAACCAGATGAACCGCGCAGCTCCCATGCGAATATCCGTGTCAAATTGAGAGCGCCAGTGTTCTCGGACTTGACTGTTAATCCCGTCGGCACCAACAATGACATCAGATTTCGAGTACAACTCATCAAGATTTGCTACTTCGCTCTCGTAATGAACAGGTAGAGAGACGTCTCGAGCGCGTTGTTGGAGAATGTTGAGAAGGCGGTGGCGAGCGATCGCAGAGAAGCCGTGGCCCCCCGTGCGCAAGAATCCATTTGATGTGCTGATCTCAATATCAGTCCACGATTGAAAACTCTCACGAATAAGTGAGAGTGACTCGGGGTCCGCTTGCTCGAGGAGTTCAACGGTGCGGTCCGAGAAGACCACGCCGAAGCCAAAAGTGGCATCCGGTGCATTTCGCTCCCAAATCTCGACGGCCCAGTCGGGCCGCCTTTGACGCAAGAGAATCCCGAGAAACAACCCTCCCGGTCCCCCTCCAACGATGGAGATGGTTCTTGCCGTGGACATGCCCTAGAAAACTCCTACCACTCTTGCACGATTTGGTTTTGTTGCTTTCCGAGACCAGATATTTGCGCTGTCATCATTTCGCCGACATCGAGATACCTACCGCGCGCCATCCCAACCCCCGAGGGTGTTCCGGTAGAAATAATGTCGCCGGGCTGTAGTGATGTGAATCTGCTCGCATAGGAGATCTGTTCGGCGATCGAAAAGATCATGTCCCCTGCGCGCGCTTCTTGCATGACTTCACCGTCAACCGAGAGTTGAAGCACCAAGTTGCGAGGGTCTCCTACGAGGCCGGCTGGCACGAAAGCCGGGCCGATCGGGGTGAAAGTGTCGAAGGCCTTCTGCGCGAACCAGTCAGAGGAAAACATCGGCCAGTCATGGCGTTGGACGAAGTCTCTTGCGGATACGTCATTGCAGATTACGTACCCCGCTACGTGATCCATAGCTTGGTCGACGGAAATGCGACGTCCTGGGGAACCAATGACGACCGCTAACTCCACTTCCCAGTCCAGTTGCTCAACATCTCTTGGTTTGACCACATCGTCACTGGGACCGATGACACTGCGCATGGGTTTGAGGAACACGTACGGCGTATCAGACCCCGTTGAGACTTTGTCGGTAACTTTTTCGGATGACTCTGCCTCCGAGGTGTGAGCAGCGTAGTTTGCAGCGGTGAAAATCAGGGAGGCTTCGGGGTGCACAGGTGCCCCCAGGTGACAGAGCGAGATCGGCTCCCATCTGACTTTCTCACGATCACTTGTCGTGAGGCGGTGAAGTGCCGATTCGACGACCGGACCGAACTCTTGCCAGCGTGCGAACAGTTCTCTTACGGACAGGTCAGAATCGACGCCGTAGCCGAATTCTTCAATGACGATTGTCAGGTCAGTGACGTGCTGACCTACGGCTAGTCCGAGAGGTCGTGGGTGGTCTCTTCGGAGGACAACACCTCCGATGATGTCGCTGTCCACCGCGGGGTCACTCGTCCCACACGGACAGAACGACGCGACCGACGTTCTCTTGGTTCTCGATCATTGCATGAGCTGACCGCACATCGTCAAGAGGAAATGTCTCAGCAATGACGGGACGCAGACCCTCCTGAACAAACTCCCACAATCTATCCGCTGCTTGCGGGTTGTAGGTGCGAACACCGAGCACGGAAAGGTTTCGTGTGTAGAGGTCTCGGAGGTTCAGGGGCACTTCATCACCGAACCTCGCACCGGAGGTGACAAGGCGTCCTCCATCACGGAGTGCCGCAATGGACGTGCGCCATAGGTCTCCTGCACCGATGTTGTCCACGGACAGATCCGCTCCCTTGCCAGTGATTTCACGGACCTCGTCAACAAAAGAGGCGCTGGAGGAGTCAAGCGCATGCTCGACACCGAGGCCCGTGAGTGCTTGGCGTTTAGAAGCATCTCGGGAAGTAGCAATAATGCGACCTCCCAGGTGTAGGAGCACTTGAATCATCATCGTTCCGCTCGCCGAGGCGGCCGCCTGCACGAGAACCCACTCGCCAGGCTCGAAGCTTGCGTACTCCAGTTGCCTGACGGCGAGCGGGCCATTCAGGGCAAGGGCGGCACCATCCACAAAGGAGACGCTGTTCGGCAAGGGACGAACGGCCGCTGCCGGCACTACTGAGTACTCAGCAGCCGAACCGGCGCGGTGAACACCGATGAGACCAATGGTCCCATCGGCGCGCGGGTATGCCGCCTGAACAACGACGCGAGCTCCTTCTTTCATCCAGTCGGGACAGTCGTCTCCGAGAGCGTCGATAATGCCGGCGTGCTCGACACCAAGGATGTGGGGAAAGGAGTAAGTGGCGTAGGGGACGCGGCCCGCTCGATTCGAGACATCGAGGAAAGAGTTGACGGAGACCGCACCAACTCTTATGCGTACTTCGCCAGGCTCAGGTTCAGGGGTTGGGACATCTTCGACGTTGAGGACGTCAACCCCACCGTGTTCGTGGATGACTACGGCGCGCACGATCTAGGACCCCGGCGTCGACTCGTGATTCTGGAAGAACTCGTCGGGCTGAGGCGGGCCCCACATCGCCACAGGGGCCTCGCTGTCAGGCCAGTCTTTTGCCTCCCAAGCCGTCGTGATTTGGTCTATGTCAGAGAAGTACTCGACCCAACTACCCCACGGGTCGCGGGTGTAGTGGAATAGATTTGAGCCCAGCGCATGGCGGCCGAGCCCGAAGCACATGGTGGCTCCGGCCGAATTCAACTTGTCGGCGCCAACCGCCATTTCATCAAGGCCGCTTACCTCGAAGCTAGCGTGATGGAATCCCCGGTGGGTTCCTTGGACGAAGCCGAAGACGTGGTGATCGCCTTCACCCACGTTCATGAAGGCGACAACGGGGAATGGCTCCGGTGCTCCCGGGGGTTGAGCAACTATTCGATCGGACAGACGTAGGCCGAGGACGTCGCCGTAAAATTCCTGCGCGTCAGGAATACTCGATGTAAACATGAGGGAATGTCCAAGCCGGCGGGGTCGGGGCTCCTTGGGTGAGGAGCGCCATGCGGGCACGTCGACCCGGGGGTAGCGACCACCAACATTTACCTCTGGGACGTGTTCGTAGGAAACGGGAGTGGCAGGTTCAACATCCGTAACGTTCACCCACATGTCTTCGAAGTCCTTGAACCAAATCCCACCGTTATCAGCTCCGTCGGGGGCCTCGTCAAAAACTTCGATATTTCGAGCAAGGACGCGCTCACGAACCTTGTTGAGACCCTCATCCGTGGCTGTGAAGGAGTAGTGATGAATCTTTTTTTCTGACCCTTCCAACATGACAATCTGGTCCTGGTCCCGTCCATAGCAGCGCATGGCCACTTTGTCGGATCTTTCGTGCGTCTCTAACCCGAATGCTTGATAGAAATCGCGGCCCACAGCTGGGTCCGGCACGGTCAGGGCCACGTGTCGCAGCGACGTTACGTATGTGGACATGATCTTGCTCGCCTCCTATTTTTCCCACTCACGGGACATGTAACGCTTCTATGGAGAATAGCCGGATAATGTCATGCGATGAGGCCGTTGTCTAGGCTGGAGTCAGAGGTTCAAAACCGGAAATTGAGACAACACCTCAGGATTATCAACGGTGGTGAGGTCCCCGGGATCATCGCCAAGGGCAATAGAACGTATTGCCCGCCGAACGGTTTTCGCCGTGCGCGTCCGCGGCAAATCAGCAACGGCCACGACGTGAGACGGAGTAAACGCTTTTCCGAGAGCAGAGACGACTGACGCACGAATGCACTCGTCGATCGCGACTGGAATTTCGTTCGAATCTGTGGCTTCCGTCAAAACCACGAAAAGTGCGATTGACTCTCCTTTTGTTGGGTGAGGAACGCCTACGGCTGCCACCTGCGCCACCCCTGGACAGGTCAGAACCGCGGCCTCCACCTCGACGGGCCCTAGGCGCTTGCCAGCAATGTTCATGACGTCGTCTGAACGCCCGTGCAATGTCCAGAAGCCGTCGTCGTCCCGTGAGGCCCGATCGCCGTGCCTCCACACCTCGGGCCATGTGTCGAAATATGTATCAAGAAAGCGTTGGTGGTCTCCCCAAACAGTGCGAGCCATGGAGGGCCACGGGGTCTTGCAAACCAGTTCTCCTTCATTCCCGGAGTTCACGGGACCCGAAGTACTCCAGATATCCACGTCCATACCCCAACATGGAGATCCGACGGACAAAGGCTTGATGCCTTGAAGGAGGCTTACGCTCAGGAAGCAGGCTGCGACTTCCGTGCCACCCGTAAAGTTCACGATGGGTATCTCGCAACCACCGACCTCCTCGAACAGCCACCACCAGGCCTGTTCCGTCCACGGTTCCCCGCTCGAGCCGAACGCCAATAGGTTCGGCAATTGGAATTCAGCAGGTTCTACTTGCTGCGAACCAACCATCATTCCTCTGATCAGGCTGGGCGAAAGCCCGAGGGCTGTGAGTTGATGGCGGCGAGCGAAATCGAAGATGCGAGTCGGGTGAGGAAAGTTAGGCGCTCCCGAGTAGCACACGAGGGTGGCCGAGTTGATGAGCGTTGAGGCGACAATCCAAGCACTCATGATCCAGCCCAGGTCGGTTACCCACGCTGCCCGATCACCTGGCTGGATATCAAGTTGAAATGCCCCTTCTTGAGCGAGCTTGACCGTGAGGCCTCCATGGGTGTGAACGACCCCCTTGGGTTTTCCTGTTGTTCCTGAGGTGTAGGCGATGAGTAATTCTTCTTGCGCGTCAGTTGGCGCGGGGTCAATCACCGGCGTGACGTCTCGAGCTTTCTCGTTCCATGACGAGTAGGTGGATTCTGGCGCCTCAGGCGAGTCGCCGAAGACCAGGAGGTTGCCCTCAGCAGGGGTACCCGAGGTTGCGGCTGTCGCCACGGACAGCAGATCAACGGGCCGATCACGGCGCCTCAAACCGCTCATCGTCACCACGAGTCGCGCCTTTGAGTCCAGAAGTCGGACTCGAGTCGCCTCGACACCGAAGCCGGAGAAGACAGGTACAGCCACCGCTCCCAGCCAGGCGACGGACAGAAGGGCTATGACTCCCTCGGATGACATGGGCAAAAGTAGAAGGACACGATCGCCGGGGGAAACGCCCATATCCCTAAGTACGCCGGCGCCACGGCGCACTTCGTTAAACAGAGCGCGCCCACTCCACTGTTCGATAGAGCCGTCCTCCCGCTCTTCGATAAGTGCTTCACTGTCGGAGTTCTCCCACTTGGCCAGACACGCGTGGGCAAAGTTGATCGATGCGTCTTCGAACCACTGGACTTCTGACATGTGTGGGCCGTTCACCATCGCTCGGCTCGGTGGCCGAAGGACGGGTATGTGGAGAAAGTCAATGACCTGAGTCCAAAAGCGCCCCGGGTTCTCGATTGAGCGCTGATGCCCAATAGTTCTGTCTTTCACGCCGGTGTATGCCAAGAAGGCGGCCTCAACCGTCTCGCGCCGCCCATCTTGTTGACGCCAGACGACCTGATCGGTTCGTGATTCGAATTCATGGGTCATGTTTCGTCCCCGATCTGGGTTTTTGCTGATTCAGCGGCACGAGACCCAGCGACTGCAACGATGGCTCCGGCTAGACCGAGAAGTACGAAGGATCCTGCGAGACCAAAGATGATCACCAGCGGTGCGGCCATGTAAGCGCTGGAAAATTGACCGAGGTAATTGGTTACTCCCAGACCAGAAGTCACTCGCCCACGCATGGGTGGTGGAGCGCAGTTGCCAACGCTCACTGTGAGAGCCGGCACTACTAGGCCATGGGCCGCCCCAAACATGAGCATGGCGACGACGATGGAAGCTGAACCGGAAAGAACAATCAAAATAAGCGCTGAAGTGACGTAGAGCCCACCGGCAAGCCAGAGAAGAACGCCGGGCCCAAGCGACCGGCGAATTCGGCCGTACGCGCTGGCAACTGCGAAGGCGGCCAGGTTCATCGCGCTAAGGAACAGTCCGACAATCGCGGCGCTACCTAATCCAACGGCCTCGAGGAGTTGAGGAACAAAAATGACAATCACGTAGAGCGCTGCGTAGGCGCTGAAGGCCGCCAAGAAAAGGCGAAGTAGTCGAGAGTCGCGCCTGATTAGTCGGAGAACGCCGCTTGGTGGCCGCCCACCTGGCGTGTCCGCTGGAAGAGTCACGAATACGAGGAATGCGATGGGCAGAGCAGCGGCGTACACCAAGAACGCTCCTTGCCAAGCTGCGAGGGCGGCTAAGCCGCCAATCGTCGGATAGACAATCCCCCCGAACTGGTTTGATGCGGCTCGCCACCCCATAACCGTGTTGCGGCGGTCCCCGGAAGTCCCCTGCAATATTACGACGGTTATGGCGGTAAATATGAAGCCGGTGGCCAGGCCAAAAGGAACACGGGTCACCACGAGCCAGCCAACCGTAGGCGCCAGGGCACCCGCGCTACCGAAAAGCCCAAACCCGACAAGTCCCCAGATCAAGGGGAGCTTGGCTCCAACGCGGTCGATTGCAATCCCAGCCAGGGGGCTGCCGATCGCGATGAATATCGTGTGGGCGGTGACAAGCGCGGCGGCGCCAACGCTTCCAAGTTCGAAAGCGACTCGAAGTTCGTTGAGCGCGGGGACAATGACTGCCCCCGACATGATGGGGAAAGTTGAGGCGGCAAGGACGCCCACGAGCGCCCATGAGCGAAGTTGATTGGCGGTGGGGTCCTGATCCATGTTTTGACGTTACTCCTGAACGGTCAGGGTTCCTATGTTGGAACAAATTGGCCGTCGGGTGGTCACCGTCCGGGTCGGAAATGTGTAGCGGTCGACGAACGGGAACGAAACCACAACGATTTTGTTGAATGCGATGCGTTTTCCGCCTCCCGGGCCTAACTTGTTCTAGCGAAGTGTGACACATCCGTTGACCGTGTCACATTTTCTGTTTCATAATGGGCGAGCGGGGCGAAGGAGGGCAGATGCAAGAAGGGTTCGTGCCCTGGCCGGATGAATTTGCCGCCCAGTACAGGACTGCGGGGATGTGGCGCGACCGCTCTCTCCTCGACTTTGTTCGAGAACCGCTTAAGGAAGACCCAAAGGCGCCGGTGATGGTCGCTGACGAGCGCTCTTGGACGCGGGATGAGTTGTGGGAAGTTGTTCGTCGCCGAGCTGAGGGTCTCAGGCGCGTCGGGCTGGGCGTTGACGATCGAGTGGTTCTCCAGCTGCCCAATTCATCTGACTTTGTCCTCACATTCTTGGCGATGATTTGGGCCGGTGTTACTCCCGTGCTCGCCCTACCTGGGCATCGGCGAGCGGAACTTCGACACGTCGCCAGAACTGCGGGTGCGCGCGGCATTTGTGTGTCCAGCGCCCCCGCCTCTGACGTTGATTTTGTAGAACTTGCCCGTCAAGTTTCGGCAGACGTTGAGAGCTTGGACCTTGTTATCGTCGATGGTCAGCGAGTTGATGATGCGGTCTTGGATGACATTCCGAGTGACGAGTGTCGGGATCCACATGTGCCCGAGCCGACCGATATTGCGCTTTTCTTGCTTTCCGGTGGTACGACCGGTTTACCGAAACTGATAGCTCGCACCCACACCGATTACACGTACAACATTGAGGAATCTAGTCGGGTGAGCGATCTAGGCGAGCACTCGCGATACCTGGTGGCACTGCCAGCCGGGCATAACTTTCCACTCGGTTGCCCGGGCCTGCTTGGAACGATCGCGAATGGAGGCGTGGTGATCATGTCGCCCTCACCATCTGTCAAATCTGTGTTTCCTGTGGCGAAGAAGTATGAGCCAACGATTACGGCCGTCGTCCCGGCGGTGGCTATCTCGTGGATGGACGAGGCCGACCGTTCAGCTCTCGCAAGTCTTGAGGTGTTGCAAGTGGGTGGTGCCCGGCTCAATCCAGAGGTCGCTAAAGATGTTGGGTCACGGCTTGGGTGCACCTTGCAGCAGGTATTTGGTATGGCGGAAGGGCTCTTGAACTACACGCGCCTCGACGATTCAGAAGATGTGATTATTCACACCCAGGGACGGAAAATCAGCGAACTCGACGAGATTCGGATCGTCTCAGAAGATGGCGAGCCGGTTGCGGTCGGGGAAGTGGGTGAACTCCTCACGCGTGGGCCCTACACCATTCGGGGGTACTTCTCTGCGCCTGACCACAATGAACGTTCCTTCACTGCCGACGGCTTCTATCGAACTGGAGATCTTGTCCGAGCGGATGCACAGGGGAATTTGGTCGTTGAGGGTAGATCCAAAGACCACATTAATCGCGGTGGAGAAAAGATCTCGGCAGAAGAAATTGAAAATTATGTACTTGCTCACCCAGCTGTCATCAATACTGCTGCGATTGGAATTCCAGATCAAACCCTCGGTGCACGAATTTGCGTCATAGCGGAACTGTCCGACGAGTTGAGTCTCGATGAGCTTCGTGAGCACTTCTCACAAAGCGGGGTCGCGACTTTCAAATTCCCTGAGTTTCTCGAAGTCGTGGATGCCCTTCCGTTAACGAATGTTGGCAAGGTCGACAAGGCACTTCTTCGAGAAACCTACTCAGTGAAAGGTCAATGATGCGGTTAGCAACCATTCGGCACGAGTCAGGGACTGCGGCAGGGCTCGTTGCTGACGATGTCGTGCACCTTCTTGACTTCCCATCGGTCAAGGAGGTCTTGGAGCAAGGAATAGAGACAGCCGAAGCTCATAAGACGGGAGAACAAGTGCCGGTAGAAGGCGCAGACTTCGCTCCCGTTATTCCAGTTCCTTCCGCCACATGGTGTGTTGGCCTGAATTACGCAGGGCACGCAGAAGAAACCGGAGTACCCCTTCCGGAGTTTCCCACCGTTTTCAGCAAGATGGCGGCAGCCCTCATCGGCGCCCGAGACAACATTGTCATGCCTCCCCCAGATGTGTCTGTGCAACTGGATTGGGAAACAGAACTCGTCCTCGTGATCGGCCGTGAATGTCGATATAGCGGGGAGGCTGAGGCGGAGGAGGCAATTGCTGGCTACACGGTGGGGAACGACATATCGGTGCGTGATTGGCAGTTGCGTACCACTCAGTGGTTGCTTGGCAAGACTCTTGAGCGTTCGTCGCCTGTCGGGCCGTGGATGGTGACCAAGGATGAATTTGGGTCGCTGGAAGGCAAGCGCATCACGTGCGAAGTGAACGGTGAAACCGTCCAGTCCTCACAGCTAGGCGACCTTCACTTCAAGCCGGCCGAGTTGGTCGCCTACATCAGCCAGATGATTTCGCTACGGCCGGGAGATTTGATCTTCACTGGTACTCCGAGTGGCGTAGCGCTTTCACATCCTGATCAGCCTTGGCTGACCCCTGGGTCAAGCGTTCGAACTCACATTGACGGGTTGGGAGATCTCGAGAATGTGTGTGCTCTTCCGTAATGCGGAGTAATTGAGATGGCAGACGAAATCCGACATCCGGCCGGGGGAAGCACTGGCACGTGCATCGAGGGATCGATGGTTGGGAAGACCTTCGACGAAGTCGTCGCCCTTGAGGGCGCGTCTTTCTCGATCCCTGAAGGTGGATTTGCGTCTGTCTTGGGGCCTAGCGGTTGTGGAAAATCAACCCTTCTCCGCCTGGTGGCTGGCCTGGACTCGCATAGTGGGAGTTTGACAGTTCGAGGTCACGAAGTCTCTGGGCCCAGTGAAGAAGTCGGAATGATGTTTCAGCGACCCACGCTCCTTCCGTGGAAGACAGCCATCGAGAACGTATTACTTCCCTCACAACTTCGGGGTCGAGTATCTAAGTCCGATCAAGACAAGGGTATGGATTTGCTCCAACTGGTCGGCCTGGAAGGTTTCCAATTTTCCTACCCCAGGCATCTGTCCGGTGGCATGCAGCAGCGAGTTGCTTTGGCCCGCCTGCTCATGACGGGGGCCAACATATTGTTGCTGGATGAGCCGTTCGGGGCGCTTGATGAATTCACCCGTGAACGTCTCAATATTGAACTTCTGAAGATCCACGCAGACGTAGGGGCAACGACAATGTTCGTTACCCACAACATTGCCGAGGCCATCTTTCTGGCTGATGAGGTCTTGGTCATGACGCCACGTCCAGGACGGCTGGCACGTGTCGTCGAAGTGCCCTTCGAGCACCCGAGACAAATAGGCCTGATGAGATCGCCAGAGTTCAACGACCTCGTCTTCGAAGTCCGCGAGATTCTTGGAGCGGATCAATGAGTGACATCGTCGTAGGGAGCAGTTCAGTAAGTGGTAATCGAGGTTGGCGAGGGATTCTTCGTTCGCTCCCGCTTCAACTGGGTGCGTTCGCGATTGTCATTTTCATCTGGTGGTTGGCAGCGGACCAAGGATGGGTGAGCCCGCGAATACTCCCCGCACCAGGCGATGTGGTGCTTGCCTTCTGGGACCTGGTGGTCTCGGGCATCCTCATGGACAATCTGTGGATCACCGTCTACGAGGTGATTGCCGGATTTATTTTGGGCTCGCTTGGTGGGTTCTTGATCGCTGTGGGCGCTGCCCTTTATGGACCATTCCGCCAAGTGGTTACGCCGTACATGGTCGCTCTCCAGGTCACCCCGCGTGTCGCTATCGCTCCTTTGTTGTTCATTTGGTTGGGATTTGGCACCTTGCCCAAAATTGTGCTGGCGGCGACGATCTGCTTCTTCCCCGTTTTCATCAACACGCTTACCGGGCTGACGATTATTGATGAGGACGAGAAAGAACTGTTTCGCTCCCTTCGAGCATCAAAAGGGCAAGAATTCTTTCGACTTCAACTACCTTCAGCAATGCCTGTAACTTTTGCCGGACTCAAGACAGCCATCTCGCTCGCACTGATTGGCGCAATTGTTGGAGAGTTCGTCTCTGCAGACCAGGGCCTTGGCCTTCTCATTCAGAGGTTCTCCTTCCAGCTGAACACACCGGCGGCCTACGCCGTCCTGTTTTCACTGACCCTGCTAGGCCTGTTGTTATACGGATTCATGGAATTGCTGGACCGATATTTCATTTTCTGGAATAGAAATGAGCGAATGCTCAAGCGCACTCGCAGGATGGAGTCGCGCTACCAGAGGAGCATCAGGAGTCACGATGCTGCTCAATGAAATGAATACGCCGGAGTCCTCTATGAGGAATTCGGAAACCAACCCCATGAGGGAGGAAAGTAAATGAGGAAAACATCCATGCGCTTGGCTGCTGTAGTGGCAGCAGGCGCCCTAGTCCTCGCAGCCTGTGGTGGCGACGACGAGTCTGCATCGGAGGCTTCCGACACTTCTTCGGAGGCTTCCGACGACTCTTCGGAGGAATCCACAGAAGGCGACGAGGTGCAAGACTGCGGCACAATTGGGTTCCTGCAGCCTCTACCAGAGTCGATTATTTTCTGGCCCTTCATCACCGCTAATGCCCTTGGATATTTTGAGGATGAGGGCATGCAGGTGGAACTTCTCCCCGGGGGTGAGCTTCCGGAAACGGCATTTGTGGACAACGGCACCGCGGACATTGCAACTGCAGGCGGCCCAGAAGTGATGCAAGCTCTGGATGCGGGAGCAAACTTGAAGGTCCTTTATGACTATTGGAATGTGGCTGCCGAAGGCCTGGTGACGCTTGCCGATGGGCCGGATAATCCCGCAGACGTCAAGACAGTCGGCCTTGTCACCGATAGTGACGCTGCCACAGTTGAGATCATTTGGTCGTCTCTCGGTGTGGACCCAGGATCAGTCAACACGGTGACGCTTGGCGAGAGCCCTGCCATTTTGGCTGAATCACTCGAAAGCGGGTCCGTGGATGCAGTTGCCGGAGCCATCAGTGACTTCATTGGCATGCAAGCGGCGGGCCTGGATATCAAGGACATCGCACCTGACAGTTTCAGGGCTTCACCGTCCGCTTCGTTTATCGTGACTCCGACGACGATTGAAGAGAACGGTGACTGCATTGAGGGATTCCTCCGAGCCTGGGCCAAGGGAACTTACGCAGGACTAGTCAATGGCGAAGTTACGCAGGCAATGGGTAAGGCTGCAGTACCTGAAGAGTGGACGGAAGAGTCGGTCGGTATCGCGTCCTACGACCAGTCGGTTGCATATCAGGAGCCGGTAGGATCTGATGGAATCTTCGGAACCGTTCAGCGAGACGTCTGGCAAGCCCAAGCTGACGATCTCATCGAAATTGGGGAACTTGACTTCGAGTCCTTGGATGTCGGTTCCTTCATTGATGAGCGCTTCGTTGAGGGCTCGAACGATTGGGATCGGGCCGAGGTGGAAGCAGACATGCAAGCCTGGGCAGACGCCAACATGTAGTTCCGCCTAATGAGGGGTTGTGGGGTTCGGTGCTTGAACCCCACAACCCCTCAACCAATGAAACTAGGGAGAGGTTCATGATCGATACCCATAGTCACTGGCTGACCCCTGCGTACATGAGGCTCTTGGAGGAAGAAGGTCAAGTTGATCCAGGAGTGGAAGCCACTCGTCGGATTGTGCTGGGAGCCAAAGGAGCAGATCTTCTCCAAAGCCTCGACTCTCGCTTCCAAGAAATGGATGAGGCGCAGGTCGAACTATCAGTCATTTCGATTCCGCCACCGGGGGTTGGATTTACTGATCCGCAACGAGCAGCAAATGCCGCAGCCGAGGTAAACGACGACCTGATTGTTGCGTGCGAGAAGCACCCCTCTCGCTTGCGCGCCATGATCACGCTTCCGCTCCCGCACCCCGAAGAGGCGATAGTCGAGATTCAGCGCGTCTCCTCAAGCGAATTCGTTCGTGGCGTGGAGCTTTTTGGCGTTACGAGTCGCTTCCAAACCGACCAGCCTGAATTCGAGCCGGTACTACGGGCGATAGCTGATGCTGGACTTGTTGCCCAAATGCATCCAGCCTTTGAGCCACCCGCGGAGGCGATGATGGCGTGGGGGTTGGGTGGATCTTTGGGAGCAGTGTTTGGAAACAGCCTCGCGGCTGCTCGGCTCATTCTGTCAGGAATGATGGACAGAGTTCCAAACCTGGACCTCATCGTCACACACCTCGGCGGAGTGCTCCCGTACCTGCAGACGCGGATAGATGATCTGAGTGGCAATGGCGATGCACAGCATGACGTCGGCACTTACTTGCGAGAGCGCATCTGGACTGATAACTGCTCTTATCACCAACCTGCTTTCCAATGTGCGGTCGACACTATGGGTGTTGATCGAATTCTGCTCGGATCAGATTTTCCGTTCCGGGGATCACTCGCACGATGCGTAGAGGATGTTCGCTCGAGCGGGCTCGATGACAGTGGGGTCCAACAAGTGCTTTATGAAAATGCACAGAGGTGGTTCGCGTAGGGCGAATTTCGCGGCACAGTTGTAAGTGCCACGATTCAATCTTTGGATGTGACCTCATTGAAAGCACTTCTTCTCGATCTCGACCGAACCCTGGTGGACCTCCAGTCCTACACAAACTATGCGGCCGCCCTTGCGGACGTGCAGGAACTTGTGGGGGAGTGGTCCGACGTCGACGTCCCGACGACGAATTGGGATCGAGCCACGATGAGTTGCATGAGTGTGTTGCACGCCTTCTTCGGCGACGCCCGGTGGAGTCGAATTTCCGAGACCATCGCGCGCCACGAGCGGGCCGCGATTCCACAGTCGCACCTGATGCCCACCGTGCAGGAGTGTTTTGAGCGCCTGGCTTCACGACCGACGGCGGTCATCACCCTGCTGCCCGGAGATGTGGCCACGGACGTGCTGGAATTCCACGGCCTGCGCATGGGGCAGGAGATAGACGTGGTGGTGGGCCGGGAACCAGCAATGCGACCCAAACCCGAACCGGATGGAGTGATCGACGCCTGTCGGATTCTCGGTGTCGCACCGGGCAGCGCGACCATGATCGGAGATTCCACGTGGGATGCGCAGGCGGCTCTCGCCGCCGGGGCCACCTTCGTGGGAGTACCTGCAGACGGCTTCGAGGAAGACATGCGCGAGCGCATCGCAACGGCGCCCACGGTGGATCAGGCACTGCAAGGGCTCGGCCTCGAATAGTCGATGAGTCACCTGTAAGGTTTCCCGCGCTGTACGACAGCACGGCAGGTTGCCCGAGCGGCCAATGGGAGCGGACTGTAAATCCGTCGGCTTATGCCTACAGTGGTTCGAATCCACTACCTGCCACCAGCTCGTTCGCCGTCATTTCTGTGGCAGTTAGCATCCGTCGATGCTGACAATGCAAGACATTGAGGCCCTGGCAGCCGCCAACGCGGGTGCGTTCTCAACGGAGATCGAACGGTTCACGATCGGCGAGCGGACGTTCGATACCGACAGCGACCCGCTCATCATGGGCGTGGTCAATCGGTCGCGGGACTCCACGTACCGCGACAGCGTCGCGCCCACCCCAGCGGATGCAGTCCGTCGGGCGCGAATCTTGTTCCACCAGGGCGCCCATGTCATCGACATCGGGGCGGAATCCTCGCGAGCCGGTGGCCTTCGCGTATCGGCCCACGACCAGATCGACGCACTGATCCCCGTGGTCGAGGAGTTGTCGGCAGATCAGGTACCGGTGTCTATCGAGAGTTATGACGTCGACGTGATTCAAGCCGCCGTGAGCGCCGGCGCGTGTGCGGTGAACCTGACCGGCACGCGTGACGACGATGCGATCTTCGACATCGTCGGATCGGCCGGAGCATCGCTGCTGATGTGCTTCACGCCCGGAGAGACCGTCCGTGACGAGCTGTCGATTCGTATCGAAGCGGATCCGATACCTGCGTTGATCGAGCACTTCGAGCCGCGAATCGAACACGCTCGGTCCCGAGGCGTGCGCAGCATCGCGATCGACGCCGGTCTGGGTTTCTTCTACGGACCCGAGGTGGATCCGATCAGCAAGATCCGCCATCAGGCTCAGGTGTTGCTCCACTCATTTCGGCTGCGTTCGCTGGGAGTGCCGAGTTGTCAGGTCATGCCGCACGCATTCGATGTCTTTCAGGAGGAGTTCCGATCCGCCGAAGGTGTGTTCGCGGTGCTTGGGTTCCTCGGGCGCGTGGGCATTCTCCGGGTGCATGAGGTTGCTCGCGTTCGAGCGTCCCTGGAGTTGATGCGAACCATCGACGTTGAGCTGTAGAAGCGGAGTTGCTCTACGGCGAGACGATCGCGATCTTGCCGAAGAAGTCTTTCGACATGAAGCGTTCCTGCGCAGCCTGGATGTCACCGAGGTCGTACTCGTCAGCAACGATGGGGGTGATGGCGCCGGCTTCGATATAGCCGACGAGATCGGCGAATACCGATCGGGGATGGAAGGTGCAGCCGAAGAGCGTCAGGTCTTTTAGGTATAAAGCTCGGAGATCGAGGGCGACATCGGGTCCGGCGACCGCTCCTGCCGTCGCGTACCTGCCTCGAGGGGTGAGGATCTTCAGCACATCGGCGAATGAATCGCCCCCGACGACATCGATGACGACGTCGATGGTCGAATCACCGAGTTCCTCGAGCAGCGAGGCGTCTCGTGCGACCAATCGGTGCGCCCCGACGTCTCGAAGGGCCTGGTGGTTATCCGGGGACGCCACCGCGGTGACGTCTGCTCCCCGCATGGCTGCGAGTTGGACGAGAGCGGATCCGACTCCGCCGGAGGCTCCGGTGATCAGAACCCGCTCGGTGGAAACGCCGGCACGTTGCAGCAACCC
>Ga0181578_10001363_pt1 | contig 23510 bp, 22 predicted proteins | sample 071ome_21_FD_148659 | JGI IMG/M metagenome (GOLD analysis project Ga0181578, IMG submission 148659) | Coastal salt marsh microbial communities from the Groves Creek Marsh, Skidaway Island, Georgia - 071401CT metaG (spades assembly) | ecosystem: Environmental > Aquatic > Marine > Intertidal zone... | reverse complement strand
TCCTTATAGCTTTTCTCGGTCGGCTGAAGTGTAACTTCAACCGCGACCGATTTCTTGCCTTCGGGCACACCTTGCCCAGCAAAAACATCGAATACACGCGCATCGACGATGTTTATCTTGTCCGCGCCTTTAACCGCGCGCACCAGATCACTTGCGGCGAGCTCTGTCGGAACAAGGAATGCGAAGTCACGCGTCACAGCCTGCAAGGCAGGTGGCGCAAAAGACGAACGAGCGAAGCTGGCATTCTTCTTCGCAGGGATAGCATCCAGATGGATACCCATTGCTGCCACGGGCACGTCAATGTCATAGGCCTTGAGCATAGACGGATGGATCATGCCGAAGCCTGCAATCACGTTCTTTGGCCCCAAACGCAAGGTGGCGGATTGACCGGGATGATAAGCATCGCCTGCTTCACCCATGACCATCAGATTGCTGACCGGTGCGCCAGCCGCCTCAAGCAGTTCGAGGCAGATAGCCTTCGCGTCATAAGCATCAAAGGTGGTTGCCTTGCCTGAAGCCCAACCGCGACGCTCCTTGTCACCCGCCAGCACGCAAACCAGTGTCGGGTGTTCGCCATCCTCAAGATAGCGCCGCCCAATTTCGAACAGGCGTATGCTTGAAGCGCCGCGATCGAGATTGCGCTGAACTGCTGACAGCAAGCCAGGCAGCAAGGACGGCCGCATGACCTTCATGTCTTCGCTGATCGGGTTGTCGAGTACCCATTTACCGCCGCCAACGCTTTCTGCCTGATCTTCCGAAATGAATGACCATGTGATCGCTTCGTTGAGCCCGCTAGCAGCCGCGGCACGGCGTAGCCTGCGTTCGGTCAACTGCGCTGCGGTTGCGGTAGGTTTGGCAACGCCATCTGCCCGCGGCAGAGCAACGCTTTCTACCTTGTCGAGGCCGTGGATACGCACAACTTCTTCCACCAAGTCCGCCGGCCCTTCGATATCGTGGCGGCGGAGCGGACAGGTCACGTTCCAGTCTCCATCGATTGCGAAATCGAGGCTCTCCAGAATGCGCTTCTGTTCTTCGACCGGCACGTCAATGCCGCCCAGACGCGCGGTCAGGCCGGTATCGAACGCAATGACTTTCGGCTCGCTTGGAGGTACGCCTGCGTGCACTTTCTCGCTCGCGGTTCCGCCAGCCAATTCAACGATCAAACCGGTCAGCAGGTCCAGGCCGTAATCAAGAAACGTCGGATCGACACCGCGTTCGAAGCGCGTGCGCGCATCAGACGCCAAGCCAAGCTTGCGGCCCGTCACGCCGATGCGCGCCGGATCGAAATAGGCAATCTCCAGCAGCACGTCTGTCGTGTGGTCCGAGCAGCCAGAGTCTTCGCCACCCATGATGCCTGCGACGTCATGCACACCTGCATCGTCAGCAATCACGGTCATGCTGTCGTCGAGCGTGTAGGTCTTCTCATTGAGCGCCAGCACTTGCTCGCCATTCTTTGCCCGGCGTGCGACTACTGCGCCTGTCAGCTTGGCCAGATCATAGGCGTGCGCCGGACGGCCATATGCCAGCATGAGATAGTTGGTCAGGTCGACCAGCAGCGAAATCGGACGTTGGCCCGCACTAGTCAGCCGTTGCTGCAGCCAGTCTGGTGACGGCCCGTTTTTCACGCCTGTGATCACGCGGCCATAAAACGCCGGACAACCTTCAGGGTCGTCGGTGCGGATTTCAACCGGGCAAGCACCGGACGTTTCGAACTTCGGCATTGCGATGGGCTTCAGCGTCCCAAGCCCGGCCGCCGCCAGATCGCGCGCAATCCCGTAAACGCCCATGCAATCGGGGCGGTTGGGCGTGATGGCAACGTCAATGATCGGCGAGGTGCCGTGATAATCGGCAAAGCTGTGACCCACCGGCGCGTTTTCAGGCAGTTCGATGATACCGTCATGCTCGTCGCCCAGCTCCAGCTCGCGCACAGAGCACATCATGCCGTTTGATTCGACACCGCGGATCGCACTCTTTCGCAATTCCATGCCGTTTGACGGGACGATCGCACCGGGCTGCCCCAGCACGCCCTTCATGCCAGCACGCGCATTCGGCGCACCGCACACTACCTGAAGCGGATCTCCCGACCCAGTGTCGACAGTCAGCACCTGAAGCTTGTCGGCATCAGGATGCTTCTCAGCCGTCAGCACTTTGGCAACAGTGAAGCCTGCCAGCCGAACAGCGGGATCTTCCACCCCTTCCACTTCCAGGCCGATGGCGTTGAGCGTATCGACGATCTCCTTCACCGAAGCTTCGGTATTGAGGTGATCTTTCAGCCAAGTGAGCGAGAACATCATGCTTTCGCTCCTACACCTGCTGACAGCGTCGGCTGGTCAAACGGGCTGAACCCATAATGCTGCAACCAGCGGACATCGCCGTCGAAGAAAGCGCGCAGATCGGTCATGCCGTATTTGAGCATAGCCAGACGGTCGACCCCGACGCCAAAGGCAAAGCCCTGCCACTGGTCCGCATCAAGCCCTGCCATCTCGATCACGCGGCGGTTGACCATGCCGCTGCCCAGCAGCTCCATCCAGTCATGCCCGTCATCATCGCCATTGCCGCCGACAACCCAGCGGCCGCTCTCTTTCGAATAACCAACATCCACCTCGACGCTCGGTTCAGTGAACGGGAAGTAGCTGGGGCGCAGGCGCAACACGATGTCGTCGCGTTCGAAAAATGCCTTTAAAAAGGTTTCAAGCGTCCACTTGAGATGCCCCAAGTGAATGTCACGATCGATCACTAGACCTTCGACCTGGTGAAACATCGGTGTGTGCGTGGCATCGCTGTCGGAGCGGTAGACACGGCCCGGCGCGATGATGCGGATCGGCGCACCTTGTTCTTTCATACTGCGAATTTGGACAGGCGAAGTATGCGTGCGCAGCAGCATGGAATTGCCCTCCACATCTTTGTCCGGGAAATAGAAGGTGTCATGCATAGCGCGCGCAGGATGGCTTTCATCCATATTGAGCGCAGTGAAATTGTGCCAGTCGTCTTCGATCTCGGGCCCGGTTGCCACCGCAAAACCCATGTCCGCGAAAATCTCCGCCAGCTCGTCCATCACCTGGCTGACCGGATGGACCGAGCCATTCGATGCATCGGGTGCAGGTAGCGTCAGGTCGAGCTTCTCGCTGGCGAGCTGCGCTTCGAGCGCAGCGCTCTCGAGCGCGTCCTTCTTCGCTGATATTGCGTCGGCAATCTCGCCACGCACAGCCTGAATAGCTGGCGCGGCAGCGGAACGCTCGTCCGGTGCCATCTGGCCGAGCGTCTTCAACGCTGCACTAACCCAGCCCTTCTTTCCGAGCGCAGCTACGCGTTGCTCTTCGAGCGCATCCAGCGTTTCCGCCCCATAAACGGCAGCCAGCGCTGCCTCTTTCTGTTGTGTCAAATCTGTCATTGCTAATTCTTCGCGGTTGAAGGGCGCTCCGCTAGCGGGAAATGGGCTTCAACGCAAAGCGCAATCAGGCGGGTTTGTCCAATGTTTGCGCCGGCGGACCCCAAATCCGCGCGCGCGCTTCGACAAATGCGGTCAGGATCGGGTGTTCCTTCGAAGCATAGGCGCTGGGTGACATACCCATGAAGGTCTCAAACTCGCGCGTGAATTGTGCCTGATAGTGGCAGTGCTCGTCCATCGCATCCGTCCACTTGCTGCCCTCACGCAGCATGAATGTGGTGAGGCTACGCATAAAGCGCTGACGCCGCATCAGCAGCTTGGGCGCAAAGCCGAAATAGCGGCTGCAAATCCGCTCCAGGCTGCGGGTACTGAGCCCGGCTTCCTTCGCAAACTCCGACACGCTGCTGAGATTTTCGTCCACCAACGCGCGGTGTACGCGCCTGATTTTCTCGTCATTGCGGGTTGGCTGCATCAATCCACGCATAGTGTCACAGATAGCTTCGAATTGCGCCTGATCGTCTATCTCCGGATCACACAAGATATCCGCCAGCGGCGCAAACTTCGCAAAGGCCGGGTGCCGTTCTCCGTCACATGTTTGGTTCGCAAGGATCTTCGATCTGCACCAGCCAAGCGGCATGAATCCAACGCCCCACAGCCGGGTGGAGCCGATCTCGAAATAGGTGGGCAAGGAACTGGGGCCGCTCGCGGCAAAGCGTGGGCGTTCGACAGATGTCTCGCCTAGTTGCGCCAAGGGCCGAGAACCTGCCATGAAGCGGATGCCAGCCCACTCGGGCTGCAAGTGATCACAGATTGTGCCACCGTCTTCGACTGTCAGGTCCAGATGGTAGAAGCTGGTGAAGCACCCGTCGAATTCAGGCGGCGGCGCGAAGAATCGACTTCGCACTTTAAATTCGGGCATCTCATGCTAGGGCGAGCGCCTTAGATTCTTTTGCGACCCCACCATGCGTCGCTGTGTGGCGCAAGTGTCGCAAACTTACAAATGGAAAGGCGCCGGAAGTTACCTTCCAGCGCCCTCAAATTAGCTAGCTTATCCGCTGTTTAAGCAGGAAGCGCTGATTTCGCCTGAGCGATCACAGTTTTGAACGCCGCTGCTTCGTTCATAGCGAGATCCGCCATAGCCTTGCGGTCCAGCTCGATGCCAGCCAGCTTAACGCCGTGCATGAACTGCGAATATGTGAGGCCTTCAGCGCGGACAGCCGCGTTGATGCGCTGGATCCACAAAGCGCGGAAGTTACGCTTTTTGATCTTGCGGTCGCGATATGCATATTGGCCAGCCTTTTCGACGGCCTGGCGTGCAATGCGGATGGTGTTCTTGCGACGACCGCGATAGCCCTTGGCTTGATCGAGTAGGCGCTTGTGTTTCTGGCGTGTGGTTACGCCGCGTTTAATGCGAGGCATTTCAAATTCTCCTTAAAACCAGCGCGCTCAATCGAGCCCGTAAGGGGCCCATTTCTTGACTGTCTTCGTGTCGGCTTCCGACAGGACAGACGTGCCGCGGTTCTGGCGAATATACTTCGCATTGTGGCTGATCAGACGGTGGCGCTTACCCGCGACGCCGTGTTTGATCTTGCCAGTGGCGGTGATTTTGAAGCGTTTCTTCACACCGCTTTTGGTCTTCAGCTTGGGCATTTTTATCTCCTAATCAGATATCGTTCGATATCGTTTCCGGGACACGTCCAACCAGCCCTGGCAGCCCTAACGGCCAGACCGGCAGATGATTCACGTGTCAGTGAAGGCGCGCGTATTAGCGATTCTCGCAGGTAATGCAAGGAGAGTCTGGCAGGCAAAGCGCCCACATGAGCGCACGTGATTCTATATTGGCCAGCGTGCAACCGATTAGGCTACGCGCCGCCCAACGCTTCCAGCACTTCCTCCAGCCGTGCGGGTTCGCCCAGCGCCAGCACTGAACCGTCACTATCGGCATCAAGCGGATTGCCTTGCCAATCGCTCATCTGTCCGCCTGCGCCCTCAACGATGGGAACCAGCGCGGCATAATCATGAAGCTTCAGCCCGCTTTCGATCACGATATCCAAATGCCCCGAGGCGAGCAGGCCGTAATTGTAGCAATCACCGCCATAAACCGGGAACGGGTGTTTAGGATATGCCTTGGCAACGACGCGCAGATAAGCATCGACCTCTTCTTCCGCGAAGGCATGCGGGCTGGTGGTGGCGACACGTGCCCCTTCCAATGACCGGCAGCGGCGCGTTGTTGCAGGCTTGCCATTTAGAGTAGTGCCCTGACCGACCACACCGACCCAGCGTTCGCCAAGGATCGGCTGATCAATAACCCCCAAAACCGGCCAGCCGTCCTGCATCAACGCGATCAGCGTACCGAAGATCGGGCGACCAGCGACAAAGCTTTGCGTGCCGTCAATCGGGTCAAGCACCCATTGCCTGCCTGCGCCTTCATTGCGCGTGCCGTATTCTTCGCCAATGATCCCATCATCGGGCAGTTCCGCTTCGATGATCGCGCGCATGGCCGCTTCGGCTGCCCGATCCGCCTCTGTCACGGCAGTGTGATCATCCTTCGTTTCTTCATTCCAATCGCCGCGAAAAAGCGGACGGATCGCTGCGCCAGCCGCATCAGCCAAACGGGCAGCAAGCGCAATATCAGACGACTTCATGACAAACCCTTTAAAACTCGATAGAAGACCGTGCAACCGGGTCGCACATTGGAGTAAAGTCCAAACCGGGGATACCGTTAAAGCAATGACAGCTGATAACAATCGCCGCAGCGATGATACAGCAATGCGTTCACGATTTGGGATGACGGAAGTGGGGGAACCGCTGTCACTAAATCGCGCGCCATGCGACGAGCTGACACCATGGGTGGCGCGGATCTTCGCTGTCGACGTGGATGCGCCCGATGATCATTTGATCGACTGCGGACTATGCGCGGATACACCGATACTGCGCATGTTATTCCGCGGAAGATGGACCGCAAAAACACGCTATGGTGTGTGAGCCTATGAACGCGCGGCGGCATTCTTTGGCGTGACGCCGCATAAATTCCGTGCGCAACCACGCCCGCTCCTGACCATAACTCTGGAGCAACGCCAAGCCCGCCAGCTAGAAGAGCTCAAGCGGTTGAGACCCGGTGAACACCGGCCCTGGCTGGCCGATCTGGAGCAAAATCCGGCTTAGTCGAACAACGAGCTGACCGAGCTTTCGTCAGCGATCCGGCGCACAGCCTCACCAATCAGCGGCGCGATTGTCAGCACGCGAATGCGATCGGATGCCTCAGCCGCTTCGGTTGGGCGGATTGTGTCCGTGATGACCAGTTCTTTGAGCGCAGAGCCGTTGACGCGCGCAACAGCTCCGCCCGACAGCACGCCATGCGTGATATAGGCAGCCACGCTGTTTGCGCCCTGATCGAGCAAGGCCTGTGCCGCATTGCACAGCGTGCCGCCCGAATCCACGATGTCATCGATCAAAACGCAGTGGCGCCCCTTCACATCACCGATGATGTTCATGACCTCACTTTCGCCGGGACGGTCGCGGCGTTTGTCAACGATCGCGAGCGGGGCGTTGTCGAGCCGCTTGGCCAGCGCGCGCGCGCGCACCACACCGCCAACATCGGGGCTGACCACCATTAGATCCTGGTCGCCATAGCGTGCCTGGATATCGGCCGCCATGGTCGGCGCGGCATAAAGATTGTCTGTTGGAATATCGAAAAAGCCCTGGATCTGCCCGGCGTGAAGGTCCACCGCCAGCACGCGGTCTGCGCCGGCTTCGGTGATCAGATTGGCAACCAGCTTGGCAGAGATTGGCGTTCGCGGGCCGGGCTTCCGGTCCTGACGGGCATAGCCGAAATAGGGGATTACAGCGGTGATCCGGCGTGCCGATGCACGACGCAGGGCATCGATCCCGATCAGCAATTCCATCAGATTGTCATTGGCTGGAAAGCTGGTCGACTGAACGATAAACACATCTTCGCCGCGCACATTCTCGTTGATTTCGATGAAGACCTCTTCATCGGCAAAGCGGCGAACACTCGCGTCTGTAAGCGGCAATTCAAGATAGGCGGCGATCGCCCGGGCAAGCGGCAAGTTCGAATTGCCGGACATAATCTTCATGAGTAGCGAATCCCCGAAAGCAGCTGATTTCTCCGGCCTAGCGGAGAGTCATAGAAACGCAACAGAGTGAAGTGATGGGTTTTACCCAGCGCTGGTGTTTACTTAATCCGATGTTCGCCTTTGATCCAGCGTACAGTGCCAGAGCTGGCGCGCATCACTACGCTATGCGTTGTCATCAATCCGCCGCGCTTGCGTTTCACGCCTTCGAGAAGCGAGCCTGAGGTCACACCGGTCGCGGCGAAAATACAGTCGCCTTTAGCCAGATCTTCCAGCTTGTAGATCCGGTCCAAATCTTCAATGCCCCATTTGCGGGCGCGGGCCTTTTCATCTTCATTGCGGAGCACCAGTCGGCCATTGAATTGCCCACCGACACAGCGCAGTGCAGCGGCTGCGAGAACACCTTCAGGCGCGCCGCCTTGCCCCATATACATATCGATCGTGGTGTCTTCGTCCGTTACTGCAATCACGCCAGCAACATCGCCGTCACCGATCAACACTACCCCGCAACCGATGCCGCGCAATTCCGCAATCAGGTCTGCATGGCGCGGCCGATCAAGCACGCACACGATAATCTCACGAGGTTCGACCCCTTTGGCAGCTGCTACAGACTGCACATTTTCGGTCGCTGATTTGGCGAGATCGATCACATCCGGCGGATAGCCAGGGCCAACCGCGATCTTGTCCATATAGGTGTCAGGTGCGTTCAGCAGATTACCCTCTTCAGCCGCGGCGAGCACGGCCAGCGCATTGGGGCCTGCCTTGGCTGTGATGGTTGTGCCTTCCAGCGGATCAAGCGCGATATCGATCTTCGGCCCTTTGCCCGGCGCGCCGCCCACTTTCTCGCCGATATAGAGCATGGGTGCTTCGTCACGCTCCCCTTCGCCAATCACCACCGTGCCATCCATATAGAGCGTATCGAACGCCCGCCGCATCGCTTCGACCGCCGCGGCGTCGGCCGCTTTCTCGTCCCCGCGCCCAATCAATTGCGATGCCGCGACGGCCGCAGCCTCGGTTACGCGCACCATCTCCAGAACCAGAACGCGGTCGAGCGCGTTTCCGTCAGAGGATTTTTGAGCAAGGAGGTCGGTGTTCATGTGAAATTCAGTCCCTCGAGTGTGTTGGTGAATTGCCCTAAACAGAAGGAGCGGCGCTTGTCGAGCAGACCCGTATGGTGGACCGGGAAAAGCGCCCCATTGCTGCTAGTTTGGGCCTATGTAACTCCGGCAGTCGCACAAGAAGTTGCGCCTGAATACACGCCTCCGCCTCCCCCCCTTCGCCAGCCAATGGATATCTAACCGATCGAGCGGACAGACACGGTCGACCTGCTGGTCGAAATGCCTGACGGCCCGGCAGATCAGCGCCGTATAGAGCAATGCGAGGAGGAACAGGATGCCTCGACAATCTCGCGCACTATCGTGGTTTGCCGCGAGATCGTGGAAGACAATTCCAACTACTACAGCGGCAGCCGTGAGGATGCGCGTGATCGCTATGCTCGGCAAACGCAATACGCTGACCCCCATTCCTACGCCCGATGTTGCGGGCGAAGGCATCACTGGGCCTAAAGCGCTAATGGGGGCAGGTGTGACAATTACTGGCTGCATCATTCCTCCATGCCCTCCACCGCCGGCTCTGATCATTGATATAGAGGCCTTGCCAGAGGCGCCGGCAGGATCAGACGCGGACAGGATTGCGCGTGGGCTACCGCCGATTGGCAATGACACCGGCGACCGGATCCCGACCGAGCTTGAGTCGAAACGCGACGAAACTAGTCCGGCAGAATCGGAAGAACCAGCGGGGGGGCAGTAAGGCTGTCCGACCCTTCCAACAGGTCAATCGCGCCGCGCACGCAGCGTTCCGGCCCTTCATGGGTGACCATGGCGACCAGCACATCACCGCCGCCATCATCCGCCCTACCTTTCTGGATCAGGCTTTCAATCGAAACACCCGCGTCGCGCATCGCTGCAGTAATTTCTGCCAGCACGCCGGGGCGGTCTGTTACGGTAAACCGCAAATATGTGCGCTCGGTCCGTTCGCCAGATTCGGCGGGCAGCATTGGCGACAGGTTGGCGACGGGAATGGAGAACGGCGCGCCCACTTCATCACGCGCGATATCGATTACATCCGCGACCACGGCGCTGGCTGTCGGGCCTTCGCCTGCGCCGGCACCTTGAAACAATAGGCGGCCGGAAAAATTGCCTTCCGCGACAACCGCGTTTGTCGGCCCGTCAACACCGCTAAGAGGGTGCGCTTTCGAGACCAGACAAGGCCGCACGCGCTGCAACAGGCGATCCCCACCTGGCGTGTGCTCGACATCGGCCTGCGCAATCAAGCGAATCACAAAGCCAAGCGTGTCAGCCTGCGCAATATCTGCCGCGCCAACGCGGGTGATGCCTGTCACGCGCACAGCATCAAAATCCAGCTCTGCGCCAAAACCGATCGCCGCCAGAATCGCCAGCTTGTGCGCGGCATCTACCCCTTCGATGTCGAAGGTCGGGTCTGCCTCTGCATAGCCCTTGTCTTGTGCCTCAGCCAGAACATCGGCGAAGTCCGCGCCGGTGTCTTCCATCGTCGACAGGATGTAATTGCAGGTGCCGTTGAGAATTCCGTAAATGCTGGTGAGCTGGTTGGCCGATGTGCCTTCCCGCAACCCCTTGATTACCGGAATTCCGCCTGCGACCGCCGCCTCGAATTTCAGCGCGACGTCTTGTGCCTCTGCACTGGTTGCCAGCGACAGCCCGTGGTGCGCGATCATCGCTTTGTTGGCGGTAACCACTGCCTTGCCATTGGCGAGCGCGGCTTTGGCCAGTTCCAAGGCAGGTCCATCGGACCCGCCAATCAGCTCCACCACAACATCCACGTCGTCGCGCTTTGCAAGAGCCACGGGATCATCTACCCACGCAAAGGGTGACAGATCCACGCCGCGATCCTTGGTCCGGCTTTGCGCGCTGACAGCGGTTACTTTCAACTGCGTGCCCGCGCGGGCGGTCAAAAGGTCCCGATTGGTTTCCAGAAGGCGAATTACGCCAACACCAACCGTGCCCAGCCCGGCCAGGCCGATGCGTAATGTATCAGCCATCCACGCTCTCCTGAACCGGGTGGCCAAAGGAGCGGCGAACTGTATCTGGAATACGCAGCGGTTTGCCGCTGGCCAGATCAACCATCACCGCAACCAGCCGGATTTCCGCGCGCAGTGAACCGTCCTCTGCACCGTGCAGAGTGATTAACTGTTCCATGCTGGAATTGCCGATCTTCGGCACAGTCATGCGCCCTTCGATCAATTCATCCACTCGCATCGGTGCAAGATAATCCACTTCGGCGCGGCGGACATGGAATTCCAGCTCATCTGGCATGCCGCGAGTGCGCGCATCACGAAAGTACTCTGTCACCAGAATGTCTGCATATTCTAGGTAACGCGAATTGAAGACCACCGATTGCGGATCAACCTCTGCATAGCGCACGCGAAAAATGTGTTTGAAAGTTTGGCTCATCACTCTCAGCCCCTAGCGCGAGGTGCCGCCCATAGGGAAGAGGGTTCGCGATCACTTTGTCTTGGCAGTGGATTAGGCCAGCTTTGCCATGCTCGCCCTAACTGCGGGTGCAAGGCCCCAGAGCGCCCATCATCAGCTGATAGTCGCGTTCTGCCTGCGTTCGGGCGGCGCTGTCATTCGATAGATTGGCTTCAGCGGGTAGCCGCGCGGGCAAGGCGCAGGCCAGACGGTACCATTCGAGCGATTCGGGCTCGGGCGACCGCGCGGACTGGTCGATGATTTCTCCCCAGGACACACCCCAGGTTGGCGGCCGGCCCGGGCGACGCAGGATCGTAACAGAGACCGGCGCGCCATTCTCCGTTTCCAGGAATATTTGCGTCTCCGATTCGCCCGTCAGATTTCCGGGCACGGACAAGGCATCGCGCACCCCGACTATCACCGGAGGCGAATCGGGTGCGGCCAGATCAGTCAAAACCGGGCGCAGGCGGGCTTCAAATTCTGGAGAATAGAATTGCTGCGCCGAATCGCCGGACAATTGCAGCTCGGACGGGCGGCCCGGCACACTGCGCGCGAAAAGAAGCACCTCTTGCTTCTTTAGATTGGGCACCTTGCCACGCGAATCGAGCGGTACATCGACCAGATAACGCAAACTCTCTCCCAACGGTGCCGAACCGGACAAGAGCGCCATAGTCTCGGCCTCTACATAAAGTCGCGCGAATCCGGGCGCGACATCAGGCGCGCGCTCTGGCTCGAGCGCGATTGCGCGGCGAATCTTGGCCCGCACTACCAGCTCGGCGTTGTCCGCCAGATCGACAAATTCCGCATAGGTCGGAAGAGCAGAAGCACCCTGTTCTTGAGCGGAAATGGGCACCGCCACCAGAGCGGAAGCGCTAGCGACCAAGAGAGTCAAGTTTTTGATTTGTAGCATAATTTCAGTCTCAAGTCAGATTGCTTCGAGCAATGCGGGAATATTCGAATGCTCACAACAGCACCCTTGCAAACATTCTATAGATAGCAGACAATTACGTGTGAATCGGCAATTAACCGATAAAGCGTTTGCGCGGCACAAGCTTGGCCGTTAAAGCGAAAACCTAAGGACTTGGCTAAGTTGGGGAGTTGTTAAGCTTTGTTCCTTTGCAGGCTCCCTTGCGGGACTACCTGCAAACTTCCGGGTCGCCGGCGCGCAGCCCGGTCAGGGAGAAAATTGGAGTTTTCGCTTCGCAAACAAATTTGGTTTGCGGGGCAAAAATTGTCGAGCCCAACCTCGGCAAAGTGAATGGAGAGAAGCGACTGGATGGCCTACGCTGACCAACAAACGAGCGGTAACCGAATCACGGCAATAGTAATTGTTGCCCTGATCCATGTTTTCGTCGGTTACCTTTTCATTAGTGGTTTGGCAGTTTCAGCGGTGAAGAATGTGGTCGAACGAGTGACCACCATCGACATCGAGGAACCGCCACCGCCTGAGCCGGAGGATGAACCGCCTCCGCCTGAACCTCAAGAAACGGCACCACCTCCGCCTGTGGCTCCGCCACCGCCGATCAATATCGCACCGGCGCCGCCGCCAATCCGGACCCAGCCGACCATTCCGCCGCCTGCTCCGCCGGCATTGGTCATACCGCCACCGGCACCGCCCGCGCCGCCTTCACAGGCTCGCGGAGCAACCACCCGTGGTGAAAGACGTTGGGCTGCCCGCATCCAGGAAAACTATCCCTCGCGCGCTTTGCGAGAGGAAGTGGAAGGTGTGGTTGGCGTAAGCGTGGTCGTGAGTCCGGATGGGCGAGTCGCATCCTGTCGTGTGTCACGGTCTAGCGGCTCTAGCGTACTCGACGATGCGGCGTGTCGCGGAATGTCGCGTTATGCGCGCTTTAACCCCGCACTTGACGCAGCCGGCAATCCGACGACCGGATCGTACAACACCAGCATTGTTTATCGACTGAACTAAGGGTCGGGCAGAACAGAGAGAGCCCGCGCCCTCCGGGGACAATTATTAAAAGGACTATTCGCAATGATTATCAACATTCTAGCAGCGGCAGACGCAGCTGACGTCAAAAACAGCTTCGGTTTCATCGAAGCAATGGAACAGGGTGGCCCTGTTGCCTGGTTCATCCTTGCCATCATGATCATCATGAGCGTTGGCTCATTCTACATCCTCATCACAAAGTTGCTTGAGCAGAGCAAAGTGATGAAGCAGTACAAGCGCGACGTGCAGGGCAAGTTCTGGCAAGCCGGCTCGATCAAGGATGGCGCAACCAAGCTTGAGAAGAACAGCGCATGGCGCCAGGTCGCCGACGATGCTCTTCGTGCAGAAGACGAGCACGGCAAGATGACCGACAAGCTTGAAGCACATGACTGGATGCACGGTTCGCTGCAGCGTTCAGAAGACGCCATCAACGCAAAGCTGGCTGGCGGCCTTCCGTTCCTCGCAACGGTTGGCGCGACTGCACCGTTCGTCGGCCTGCTCGGTACGGTTATCGGTATCTACCGCGCGCTGATCAACATCGGTATCGCGGGTTCGGCATCGATCGACAAAGTTGCTGGACCGGTTGGTGAAGCGCTAATCATGACCGCCATCGGTCTGTTCGTGGCTGTGCCTGCGGTGTTCGCATACAACTGGCTCCAGAGCCGTAACCGCCGCATCGCTGAAGCGCTCTCAAGCTTCTCGACCGACATTCTGGCTAACATCAGCTCGAATGGTGCGGTTCGCCCTGCGGTCAAGGCTCCGGCACGTGCTGCTGCGAAACCAGCAACAACTGCTGGTGGCGCACAGACTGCACCGAAGGCCTAATCGCCTGATGTTAGGCGGGGGCCGCTGGCTCCCGCCGACAACAACCCTTGGCGAAAATTACGAATAGGAATTAGCAATGGCTATTTCGATGAGCGGTGGGGCAGAGACCCCGATGTCAGACATCAACACCACGCCATTGGTGGACGTGATGCTGGTGCTTCTGATCATCTTCCTCATCGCGGTTCCGGTGGCTATCCAGACTATCGAGAAGCTCGAGATTCCGGTTCTGGAATCGATCGAATCGAAGGATAAGGTCGAGAACCTGCTGCTGACTGTGAGCACAACCGATGCAGGCGGCCGAAGCGCAGGCGAACCGGGCTTTGAAGGCGCATCGCGCAACGGAGAATGCCGGGTGTATTTCAACAACATCACACCGGTGAGTTCGGAAGAACTTTACGACATGGCTTTTGCTCGCCTTGACGCGATTGTGACAGCTGCTGGCGGCCCCGAAGCGATCATGGAAGATCCAGAGCGTATCCCGCAGGTTCACATCCGCGGTGACGTGAACGCACCATGGCGTTGTGTCGCAGGCGCGATCTACAACGTTCAGGCTTCGGGCTATCCAACGGTTGGCTTCATCTCGAACCCGGTTCCTCCGGGCATCTGATCCGCCGAAACAAGAATTTAGGAGTACGCACCTATGGCAATGTCAGGCGGTAAAGACGATGGATCGCCGATGATGGAAATGAACATGACGCCGTTGATCGACGTCTTGCTCGTTCTCCTTATCATGTTCATTATCACCATTCCGGTGGCTACACACTCGGTCGACATCGACCTTCCGCAGCCGAGCCCGAATGACAATCCACCACCGATTGATCCGATCAAGAACAAGCTGTTTCTCACACAGGCCAACGAGATCTTGTGGAATGCACAGCCGATCACCATGAGCGAGCTGGCAACCAATCTTCAGCAATCGCTGACGATCGATCCGGAACCCGAACTGCAGTTCGAGCCCGAAGCGCTTGCAAGCTATGAGCTTACAGCGCGCGTATTGAACGTCATCAAAGCCTCAGGCGTGACGAAGTTCGGCTTCGTCGGCAACGAAAAGTATCGCAGTTTCGCTGGCGGCCAACAGTAAAAGTCAGCTACAACCAAACACGATCAAGGGGCGGAGCGATCCGCCCCTTTTTTGTTGGCTCAAGGCGATGTTGAGGCCTGATGTCAGTCTGCGCCCAAAACAGGGCAGCATGCGGTCCGCCAAATTTGATCTCGGTCAAAGACAAGGCCTTCGCATTCGCTCATAATTGATCCATTCAAGGAAACGGATCATGAAATCGATCTTACTGCATGTTGAAGATGATGACGGTATGGAAGCACGGCTTCAAGTAGCGATGGATCTTGCGCGCGCATACGAAAGCCACATCACTTGTCTGCAAGTCGTGAGTTATGAGATCTTCGCACCGGGAGATTTTTATGGCTCGGCTATGATGGCTGTCATTCCCCAACTCAAGCAAAGCGCCGAAGACTTCAGAAAGAGGATCGAAGCCGATCTTGCCAATGAAGATGTCCAATGGGAGTGGCAATGTCACGATGGCTTGGCGACTTCGAAACTGTTGGAACGGTCGGCGCTCAACGACCTGGTAATCGTTGGCCCGCGCGATGTCGGGCAAAGGGTAAAGGCGCCCTCTAGCATGATTGCAGAGCTGACCTTGAGAACTTCGGTGCCTGTGCTGGTTGTCCCGCATGAGACCGAGAGATTGGACCCCGGATCACCGATCCTGGTCGCCTGGAACAATTCGAGTGAGGCTTGCGCTGCGCTCCGCGCGTCTGTTCCCTTGCTTCGCAACTCGAGCAAGGTGATTTTGGCCAGCATAAGCGAGGAAAAGGATCGCGATCGCTACGATTTCCCGCCTGTGGAAGGCGCGCAGTATCTCAGTCGGCATGGAGTGCACGCTGAAGTGTCGACATCCCTTGGAATGGCGCAGACGTGTCGGATGCCCTTTTTGCAGCCGCCAAGGCACGCAATTGCGGACTGGTGGTGATGGGTGCCTATGGCCATTCACGACTTGCGGAATTCCTGCTCGGCGGAGTGACAAGAAAAGCGCTCTCTGAACCGCAATTGCCGATATTGCTCGCTCACTAGCGGGTGCGTGTGGCGCTTCGCCGTTGTCGGGAATGAAAGGCACCGCATGTTCGGGGTCGGCATTTCGGAAGGCACGCTGACGAATGCGGATGGCAAGATCTTCGCTCATGCCACGGCAACCTGCCGCATTCTGGGACGCGAAAAGGCCGCATAGACCGGGCCCGCTCAAGCCTATCAGCTATTCGCCTTGATCGGCATCAACTCGCATCGCTTCTCCCGCCAGCGTTTCCGCCTCGAGCAAAAGCTCTTCATCGATCGCGCCTTGCGGCACGGCTTCGCGCCCTATCATCGTCATGACCGGTACGGCGAGCGGGCTGACCCGCTCCAGCTCGACATGGCGCAATTCGCGCTCTGACCGTTCGAGCAGATCGCCCAGACGCCCGACATCGGTCATCCGCGCGCGCGCATCGGCCCATGCGGCTTCCAGCAGCAGATGGTCAGGCTCATACTTGCGCAACACGTCATAGATCAGGTCGGTCGAGAACGTCACTTGCTTGCCGCTCTTCCTCTTTCCCGGATGCTGCCGCTCGACGAGGCCGCTAATCACCGCCACTTCGCGGAACGCGCGGCGCAGCAGATGCGATTCCTGAATCCATTCAACAAATTCATGCTCGAGGATGTCGGGCGACAATAACGGTGCTGGATCGGCAACCGGCTTAAGGCCCCACACCGCCAGCGAATAGTCATTCGCGACGAAGCCGCCCGGTTGCAGCCCGCGATCCTCCATCCGCCGCGTGATCAGCATGCCGAGGCTCTGGTTCGCGTTCCAGCCCTCGAAGGTGTAATAGACGCTGTAGTGCTTCTTGTAATGCGGGAAGCTTTCAACCAAAAGCATGCCCGGCCCGGGCATCTCGCTGCGCCAGTCCTGCACTTCCAGCCATTCGCGCACGTCATCTGGGAACCGCGCCCAGCCCGCGCGGTCGACCAGCATTTCCCGCACGCGCGCCGACAAATGCGTGGTTAGCGGCATACGCGCCCCGCCATAGCTCGGGATCGTCGCGCTTCTTTTCGCCGCGCGCACGATCACGTCCATATCCTTGAGCTGTTCGACCTCCAGGCTGAGGCCAGCGAAGAAAAAAGTGTCACCGGGAGATAGCGTGGCGGCAAAGCGTTCCTCCACGCGGCCTAGATTGCGCCCGTTCTTGAACCGCACGGTCAGCATCTCGCTGTCGATAATGATGCCCGCATTCATGCGATGGCGCTGCGCATGCTCGGGATGGGTCAGCCGCCAGACGCCTGTTTTGTCGCGCACGATCCGCTTGAACTTGTCATAGGCACGCAAGGCGTAGCCGCCATTCTCGACAAAGCCGAGTACGCGCTGCCAATCTTCCGGTGTGACCCAGCTGTATGCGAGCGTAGAGCGCACTTCGCCAAGCAGCGCATCCTCTTGGAACGCCCCCGCACAGGCACATGCCATCACATGCTGCGCCAACACGTCGAGCCCGCCGGGCCGGAAATCCTCACCATCGCGTTGACCCGCATCAACCGCATCTTTCGCTGCGGTTGCTTCGAGGAATTCGAAGCGGTTGCCCGGCACCAGGATCGCACGGCTGGGCATGTCCAAGCGGTGATTGGCGCGGCCGATCCGCTGCAACAGTCGCGAGGAACCCTTGGGCGCGCCCATCTGAACTACGCAGTCGATATCCCCCCAGTCGATACCCAAATCGAGACTGGCAGTGCACACCAGCGCGCGCAGCTCGCCGCGCGCCATCGCGCCTTCGACCTTGCGCCGCGCTTCGACCGAAAGACTGCCATGATGGATGCCGATCGGCAGATTGTCTTCGTTCACATCCCACAACAACTGGAAGATGAATTCGGCCAGAAAGCGCGTGTTGGTGAAGACGAGAGTTGTCTTGTTGCGCCCAATCTCCTCCATGAGCTGAGGAATCGCCCAGCGCCCGGCATGCCCGCCCCACGGCACGCGCTCTTCGAACGGCAAGAGGATATCGACCTCGGGTTCGGCGCCCTGTTCGCCTTCGACCAGCTGGATGGAGTCAACATCGCCCCACGGAGCGAGCCACCCGCAAATCCCAGCAGGGTCAGCGACTGTCGCGGACAACGCAACCCGTTGCATATCGGGTGCAATAGCCTGCAACCGGCTGAGCGAGAGCACGAGCAGATCGCCGCGCTTGCCGGTCGCAAATGCGTGGACCTCGTCCACCACTACACGCTTCAATCCTTCGAACATCTCGAAACTATCGGGATAGGACAGCAAGAGCGAGAGGCTTTCGGGCGTGGTCAGCAGTACGTGCGGCGGCTTCACTCGCTGGCGTTTCTTTCGATCAGACGGTGTATCGCCGCTGCGCGTCTCGACCCGGATCGGCAGCCCGATTTCTTCAATTGGCGTCAGCAAATTGCGCTGCACATCATGCGCCAGCGCCTTGAGCGGAGAGACATAGAGTGTGTGCAGGCCTTGATGCGGCGCGCTGTCCGCAAACCGGGAGGGCGCAAAATCCGCCAGTGTTGGCAGAAACCCTGCCAGCGTCTTGCCTGCACCGGTATCCGCCACCAGCAGCGCGTGCTTGCCCGCATCCGAAGCTGCGAGCATTTCCGCCTGATGCCGCCGCACGCGCCAACCGCGCCCGGTGAACCAGACCGTTATCTCAGGCGGAACCTGAATGGGCGGATCGCTTGCGGACATTACCTGCCCGCTATGGCGCGGATAGCGGCTATTCGGAAGCCTCGCTTGCCGCCATCATTCCCGTCTTGATGTCTTCAAGGCCAAGCCCCGTCAGCTCGGAGATGCGCGACAGCTCGCCCGGCGAAAGCTCTTCATAGGCTCGCAAAGGTGGCAGGTCAGCTGTGGCTGCTTCCATTTCGCTTTCCATATTGGCCATCGCTTCCATCATCGCGGGCATGGCTTCCATCGTTGCTCCGATAACACGCGGGTCGCTTGCCAAAGTGAAGCTCTTACGTGCGTAGCTCAAGCCGCTCTCGGTAGAGAAGAAGGCATTGATATCTTGGAGTTCGGCATCGGTAAAAGTGATCGCATAGGCCTCCGTCATGGCCTTGCGCATACTTGGTTCCATGGCATCCATCATGCGGCCCATGATTGCCGGCATTACCGCGCCAATAGCCGCGTTGCGCTCTTCCCGCACCGGATCAAGGATCGTCGCAACTTCTGCCAGCTGTTTTTCATTCAGTTCCAATTCGTAAGCACTGACGCCAAGCGATTTCGCCACATCGTCAGAGCTGGCTTTCGAGGCCATCTCCATAATCGGCCCCATCATGCCGTCGAACATTGAGCCCATCATTTCGCCCAAAGTGCCTGGCGGGATCATCTTGTCGATGATTTTCTGGCTAATCGGCAGTCGCGCTTCCTCCTCTGGTGTCAGCGGCTCAACCGGAAACATCTGAGCCATCATAGCCATGACGTCTTCTTCGGACTCGGCATCTTGCGCTGCGGCGGGCGTGCCAAACGTCAGTGCCAGGGACGCGGTGGCCAAGATTGCTTTCTTCCAAAATTTCATAGCTGCGATCCCTCTCAAAATAGTCTTAGTGCCCCACGCTTGTCCCGCGTTCAAGGCCGGATAGCGCCAGTTGCTCATCAATCTGTCCGAGCAGACGCTCAAGCCCTTCCTGAGTATCGCTTTCCGCGCGCGCGACCAGCACATCCTGCGTGTTCGATGCACGTAGCAGCCACCAACCGTCTTGCGTCGTAACCCGTACACCATCCGTAGCATTCACATCTGCAGGACTATCCGCCAGCCGCGCGCTGACTTCATCGATCGCGGCGAATTTGCGGCTTTCATCGACCTGGAAACGCATTTCAGGTGTGTTGAGCATGTCCGGCATTGCGTCGCGCAGCTCCGTGACCGATTTACCCAGTCGCGCAGCCGCCGCGATCAACCGCACACCGGCATAAAGCGCGTCGTCAAACCCGTAATAGGTGTCCGCGAAAAACACGTGCCCGCTCATTTCACCCGCAAGCGGGGAACCTGTTTCCTTCATTTTGGACTTAATCAGCGAGTGTCCCGTCTTCCACATCAGTGGCTTGCCGCCGCATTTCGCAACGTGGTCAAATAACGCGCGGCTGGCCTTCACATCGGCGATCACCGTCGCGCCTTGATGGGTTTTCAGCGCATCCTCTGCGTAGATCATCAGCAACTGATCACCCCAAATTACGCGGCCTTGACTGTCGATTGCGCCGATCCGGTCACCGTCGCCGTCAAAAGCTATGCCAAAATCAAGCTTCTTCTCAGCGACGAGCGCCTTCAGATCCGCCAGATTGGCTTCAACAGTGGGGTCAGGATGATGGTTTGGAAAATTCCCGTCAACATCGGTGTAGAGCAGATGATGCTCTCCCGGCAGACGCGCAGCGAGCAGCTCAAGCGCAGGGCCGGCCGCTCCGTTTCCGGCATCCCAGCCAACCTTCATGCTGGCGAGAGACCCGGCATCGATACCAACCAGCCCCTCAAGCATGCGATTGACGTATTCGTCCAGGATATCACGCGCCTCAATGCTGCCGGTACCGTCGATCCAGGCGGCTTGGGCCGAGACCTCACCCAGTTTCTGGATGTCTGCGCCAAAAAATGGACGGCCTTGAAATACCATCTTGAAGCCATTGTAATTGGCGGGGTTATGGCTGCCGGTTATCTGAATGCCGCCGTCCACATCTTCGCGTGAAGCCTCCGCGTAATAGAGCATGGGGGTTGCGCTCATGCCGATACGGACCACGTCACAGCCGCTAGCTGTCAATCCTTCTATCAAGGCATGTTCGAGCATGGGTGAGCTGACTCGTCCGTCATACCCCACTGCGACTTCGCGCCCACCTGCTTCACGCAGCATACTGCCAAAGCTGCGCCCGATCGCGCGCGCATCATCAGCGCCCAGTGTTTCCCCAATGATACCGCGAATGTCATATTCGCGCAGAACAGTGGAATCGAAGGTATGGCTCATGGGAAAGGATCCGTGTTCGTAATGTTATCGCTCGCACCGTAGTCGATGCGATGCGCGGATGTCACTCTTGCGACAATCCGTCATTAGGTAGCTCGTCGAGCAACAAATCGCGCGCCGCATTGGCTTCATGCACTTGTTCGTTCGTGCCGCCGCGGTCCGGATGCACCATAGCGATCAATCGCTTATGCGCCTCCATAATGTCTTTGTGGCTGGCATTAGATTGCACGGCCAGCAGTTTGCGCGCTTTGAAAACAGCTTGCTGGCGGGTTGTTTGACCACGCAGATATTCCCACGGCCAGCGCCCGAAAACGAGCTTTACGCCCAGCGACAGGATCAGCACAATGATCAACAAGCGGATCATGGATCAGACAAGCTCCAGCTTGGGCTGAGGCGGCATGAATTCGGGCAAGGCAAGCGAGCGCACAAGTTCGCGCAATTCTTGACGGGCAACCAGATGGCTGGTGCCCAACTCGCCCAAATGCCCCTTGTCAAGCAGTGTCAGACCCGACGGAAAAAGCTCGCGATAGATCACGCGCTCTGAGAGGCCCTGCGCCACGCGAAAACCAACGCGCTTCGACAGCTCTGTCAGCGCCTGCTCGATCCGTACCATATTGCGGGCTTCGACATGGCCTGTGCGGTTGCGCACGACTACCCAGTCCATTTCACGGCGGTGCTGGTCAATCGTCGCCCGGCTGCGCTTGATACGCGCCTCCCAGATCAGCTCGGCATAGAATGACAGTTTCTTGACCTTGAACGTCTCGCCTTCAACCTGGCCGATCAGATCGAAATCGACAAAACTGTCATTCATGGGTGTAACCAGCGTGTCTGCCTCGGTTGCCGCATGCCGCGCGAGCTCGTCATCGCGGCCTGGTGTATCATAGACTATGTAGTCCGCATTCGCGCCAAGCTCTCGGCTGAGCGCCTCCAGCCCTTCGACATCACCTTCGAATACGCGGCACACCGCAGTCGGCAGATTGATAACGCGTCGTTCGGCTGTGGTGGCCCGATTCTCCAGATAGCGCGCCATCGTCCGCTGTCGCTGATCCAGATCTATCGCCACCACTCGCGCCCCGCGATAGGCCAGCGCAATCGCTATATGCACCGCGGTGGTGGACTTTCCCGTCCCGCCTTTTTCATTGGCGAAGACAATCCGGTGCGGAGCGGGTGCAGACATAGGGGTAAGTGGCCTTTTCGAATTTCTTGTCTCGCGCATATCGAGCGCGCTAGGGGAACGGTTTAAATCATACTTGAGGGGGCACCACCGTGCAAACCGTCAAATCACTCGACATGTTGAGAAAATCGCTCGCAGAGCTTCGTGCTGAAGGCGGCAGCATAGGGCTGGTCCCGACAATGGGCGCGCTGCATGAAGGGCATTTGACCCTGATGCGCCAAGCCAAGGCCAAATGTGATCACGTGGTCGCTTCGATCTTCGTCAACCCGACCCAGTTCGGCCCCAACGAAGATCTTGATGCGTATCCGCGCCAGCTGGCTGAAGATTCAGCGATGCTGGAAGCCGAAGGCGTCGCTTTGTTATGGGCGCCGACAGTGGATGCGATGTACCCGCCAGGCTTCGTCACCAACATTTCTGTCAGCACAGTGAGTGAGGGGTTTTGCGGTGCCTCACGCCCCGGCCATTTCGATGGCGTGGCAACGGTTGTGTGCAAGCTGCTCAATCAGGTGATGCCGGATATGGCATTTTTTGGCGAAAAGGATTTCCAGCAGTTGGCTGTGATTCGTGCGATGGCGCGCGATCTCGATCTGACCCGGCCGCGTGTCGATAACATCGTCGGCGTACCCACGGTGCGCGAAGCCGATGGCTTGGCGATGAGCAGTCGCAATCGCTATTTGTCGCCTGAACATCGCGCAGCGGCAACCGCACTCCCTAACGGCATGAAGCTCGCGATTGCGGAAATCGAAGCAGGCCAAACCCCGGATGCCGCCCTCGATACTTTGAAGAGAGTGCTGATAGAAAGCGGCTTCGATTCGGTTGATTACGCAGCGTTGGCAGACGCAAGCTCCCTGGAATTGCTCGATTCCACACCCAAGGCTCCGGCGCGCCTTCTGGTAGCGGCGCGGATAGGAAAAACACGGCTGATCGACAATATGGCGGTGCAACCGGCTGTTTGAACCGCGTCTTTCTAAGTACTTGCGTTAGCCAGCGTTTGCCAATTCGTAAGCATAGCGGCCAAGCTCTTGGCCTGTGGGTCGCGTAAGGACGGGAGACCATGGCGCAGAATCGTTTGGACTATTGGGACGCCTTAGGGCTGATCGCAAATGCGGAGACTATCGTGTCCTTCCGCCGAGCGATCTACGAGACCTTGAGGGCGATCCGTTTTGGCGGGGTGTACTTTCTCCCCCCTTGTGGCGGATCGGCGCGTTGGCCGGGTGTTCTGGAATGTCGGTTTTCCTAAAAGCTGGGAGCAGTCCTATCGCGAATCAGGGCGCTGGGATGATCCATTGCCTAACTTTGCGCTGAATCTCGGCAGTGCATTTCGCTGGTCCGATGCGGAAAATGTTGGAAATGTCGACGATCGCGGACTTTCTTATCTCAGCCGGCTACGCACCGACGGGATGGGCGAAGGCAAGAGCAACGCAATGATTGCCGAGATTCTGGGCATTACGAAAAATTCGGTCGACAGTTACGTGAAGCGAATTTTCAGCAAGCTAGATGTGTCTGATCGAACGGCGGCGGCGGCGCGCGCCGTCTCGCTCGGACTGATCTCTCCCGGCAAACATTTCCGCGAAGCGGCACATCGCCCGCGTT
>Ga0181578_10001349_pt1 | contig 23627 bp, 14 predicted proteins | sample 071ome_21_FD_148659 | JGI IMG/M metagenome (GOLD analysis project Ga0181578, IMG submission 148659) | Coastal salt marsh microbial communities from the Groves Creek Marsh, Skidaway Island, Georgia - 071401CT metaG (spades assembly) | ecosystem: Environmental > Aquatic > Marine > Intertidal zone... | reverse complement strand
CCCAGCGTTCACCGCGCCGGTGTTCTGGACCGAAGAGACCGACTCGGCGGAGCTTCAACCCTACGAAGACGAGTGAGGCTCTCGAAGCCGTGATGCATCGCGGCCCTTTGCCCATACCCCGTGACCTTCGGACTGAGTCCCATCGTTGCAGGCGTCGCAGTTCTGCGCCTTGTCAGTGAGGCCACGATCCAGGCATGAGGAACGAATCCCGATTCAGAACAGGTTCGTCACGAGACGCATGGCCGCGATGAGACCGAGCATGAGCACGACGATGCCGCCAGCGTAATATAGCCACATGAGGAAGGCCACGTCCTTGTCCATGTGCGCATCCCGATGCCATGACCCGCAGGTGGTGCATTCCCAGGCCTTGTAGGGTGGAGCGATGGGATGGCGTGTGAGGGCGATCAGGTCGCGGAACACCATCGTCTGAGCATCACAGCGCACGCATGGACGCACCGATCCCTGAGCCGGCAACGGCTGGTTACCGAGGAAGAGGAGGATCAGCACCAACGCCACCGAGAGGAGGTTGATCACTGCGATGAACACGGCTTGGATGAGCGTCGCACTGGGAAATGAGTCGGTCCCGATTCCAAGCGCGATCGCATCGAACACCCCGGTGGCGGCGAGCACGAAGAATGAGATCACCGCGTTCTGAACCCGATTCAACAGGTTGCTCATCTTGGTGCCTCCTCTTGGCAGAGCAGGGGCATTCAGCACCGGAGCACGGTACACGGATCACGTACCAACGGTGTAATCGTCCAGATAAGCGAGCTGAGCATCGGTCAGGGTGTCGATGGACATGCCCATGGTCGCCAACTTTGTTTGAGCCAACGAAGCGTCCTGCTCCCGGGAGATGTCGTACACGACGGGCTCCATGGAGCCGCCTTCCTTGGCCAGGCGAACGAGCGAAAGGTATTGGTTGGCGAACGACATGTCCATCACTTCCGAGGGGTGCCCTTCTGCAGCAGCGAGGTTGACCAATCGGCCTTCGGCCAAAATGTAGATCCGGCGACCATCGGCCATGGTGTACTCGATGTTGTTCTCTCGGATGGTGCGGGAGGAAGAGGCCATCCCGTCCATCTCTTCGATGTTGATTTCGCAGTCGTAGTGACCGGTGTTGCAGACGATGGCCCCGTCCTTCATGGAGGCAAAGTGACGCCCAACGATGACGTCCTTCATGCCGGTGGCGGTGCAGAAGATGTCACCAAGCGCAGCGGCTTCGTCCATGGGCATGACACGGAATCCGTCCATCACGGCACGGAGGGCTGGGAGCGGATCCACCTCGGTGACGATGACGTTGGCGCCCATGCCTTGAGCGCGCATGGCCACACCGCTGCTGCAATGACCGTAGCCTGCCACGACGAACGTTTTACCCGCGATGAGCACGGATGTGGCGCGCAGGATGCCGTCCAACGTGGATTGACCCGTGCCGTACACGTTGTCGAAGTCCCATTTGGTGATGGCGTCGTTCACAGCGATCACGGGGTACTTGAGGTCACCAGCACGGCCCATGGCGCGCAAGCGGTGAACACCGGTGGTGGTCTCCTCGGTTCCACCGATGACACCGGGAGCGTACTCGGACTTCTCACCGTGCACGCGAACGATGAGGTCGGCACCGTCGTCGAGGGTGAGCGTGGGTTTGAACTCCAAGGTCCGGTCAATGCACCAGTAGAAGTCCTCCACGCTCTGACCGTGCCAGGCGTGGATGGAGTACCCCTCCGAGGCAAGCCATGCTGCGACGTCGTCCTGCGTTGACAAGGGGTTGCATCCGGACCAGGAAATCTCGGCACCGGCTGCAGCGATGGTCTCGATGAGCACCGCCGTCTCCTTGGTCACGTGAAGGCAACCGGCCACACGCATGCCTGCAAGGGGCTTGTCGACCAGGGCTTGCTCCTTCAGGGCTTGGAGCACGGGCATGCGGGCGCGAGCCCAGTCCACCCTCCGAGCACCTTCTTCAGCGAGCCCAATGTCAGCGACCGTGTACGTTTCCGTCTTGTCCATGCCAAACCCACCAAGGAGGGGGTTATGAACCATCGTATCGAAGGTTTCAGGGCCTTCACTGCTGCGATTGCGCATACTGCACAGCGTACTGCTGGGCGTAGGCTGCAGCGGTGGCTGCGTCGTACCCTTGGCCAACGAATTGCTGGTAGTATTGCTCGTAGATCGCTTGGTCGTAACCTGCAGCTGGCGCCGCAGCCGGTTGGGCCGCAGCCGGTTGTGCTGCTGCGGCTCCGCCCGCTACGTACTGCGCGGCAAAGGCACGGGCCGTTTCCTCGGGGTAGCCTTGGGCGATGAGTTGCTGGACATACTGCTCGGTTGGGTCGAGCGCTGCAGCGCCGAAGCCACCGTCCAATCCCGCAAAGGCGTCTTCCTTCTCACCGCCACGGCGGGTGAACAGGAGGGTCACGAAAATCAGCACCAACAAGCCAACAGCACCGGCGATGATCATCGTGGAACCCAGACCCTCACCGTCGCCTTGCGTGCCTTCGGTGTTGTCGGCTGGGGCCGACCACTCGCCCGTGACCGGGTCGTACGTCCACGCACCGCTCCACTGGCAGTTACCGTTGGCGTCGAGGATGAACTCACCACCGGCGGCTTCCGCATCTGGATCGGCTTCCAAACCTTGACAGGCAGGGAGGTTGATCTCAATCCACTTGATGGTCACCCAACGCTCGTTGGGGAATTCACCTTCGTAGTATTTGATGAACACGCGCTGAGCGTTCGACGTGTTGGTGTAGAGCGATTCGAGGGAGAGGGTGATCTCGAAGTTGTCGTTGTCACCCAGTGCCGAGCTCTTGCCCCACAGGTCAAGTTCACTGAGGTTGTACTTGGCCACCGAAGAGGCGCCAAAGTCGGCTTCGTTGAAGGCAGCTTCCACGTACACATCACCGTTCTCAGCACCGGACAGGACCGTACCGGAAATGGTGATGGTGTCGGTGTCCACACGCGAGTTGTTCAGGTTCACCTGCTCCCATTGCAGCACCGGTTCTTCGTCGCCGAAGCCCTCTGGGACAACCACGAAGTACATCCGGTGGCGCTCAGAGAACTTTCCAGCGCTGTCGTAGACCACCAGTTCCACACGGATCTGGTTCTCCGTGGTGCCGGTTGAATCGACGGTCACGTTTTGGAACCGGTAGGACCAGGCACCGTTGCTGGCAGCTGACTGCGTGAACAAGTGACCGTCAAGGTCGAATGAATCGTCACCGTACGGGGCGTCGAACAGCACCTTCCACTCGTAGCTCTCGATGCCGTTGCCTTCCAGTGAATCCTCGTCGGACGAATTGCTGGCGTCGAAGTGAACGATGAGTTCAGCATCGTCGCCTTCGCCTTGCAGGATGACACGGTACACGTCCCAGTCCTCACCGGACACCGTCTTGGTCCCGGTGAATTCGACGTTGTCCTGATATTCGGGGCGAACATCAAGGGTGGCGTCGGCTTCGGGGCGGAATTCGTCAGCGTACACGTCGTTGGTCTCCACGGTCACGTTGATCGTACGAGCGTGGCCGTTCTCGTCGTGCAACAGCAGGGTGATGGACCATTGTTCGCCTTGTGCGCAACCCGTCTGTGAGGCGAGGTCAACTTCACAGAACATCATCGAAGGGTTGCCCTCTGTGCTGTGGTCTTGCTCGCCCGAAGCCAGGTCGTTGCCCATCCAACCGGTGGGGCCCTCGATGAGCCAGTTGGCGGTCAAGGGCACGGTAGCATCGGTGGTGTAACCGAATTCAAGCGTCGCATCGCTCTTCATGTACCGGAGGGCGTAATCGCCCGTGCTCGGGTCAATGTCCGGCGTCACGCCGTTGATGGTGAGGTCGAGACCGTTGCCCAACGTGCCGAAGCCTTCGGGGTAGGGGTTCACCTGGTATTCGAGCATGTTGCCCAGCAGTGGGAACTGCGTGCTGGTGGCCCGCTCGGAATGGGTGGCCACGTCAATGGTCGAGATGATCATCCCGCCCGAGTAGTAGCTGCACACACCGAGCATGGTGTCCTGAATGTCCTCGCTGTAGCGGATGAGCCGCTGGAAGAACCCGCCGTCCTCCATGTAGCCGTTGCATGCGTTGGGGACGTTGTCGGAGCTGACCGATTGGGTGTTCAACACCGCTTGAGCAACCGGGTTGATGCCGATGAACGGATTGGTCGTGGCGTCGGGGAGGAAGTCAAGCATGGGGTGGAACGGATCGGCCAGATCGGTGTTGGCGTACGTCACTTGGCTGGTTTCCGTGTTGCGGCTCTTGATGTCAAGACCGAAGGGCAGGCGTCCGGGGAGGTTGTCGTTGAGCCCGTACACCTGCTCACCGAGCGGGCCCAAATGGGCCTGAACGGTACCGCCAGCGGACATGAAGTTCTCGAGGATGGTGCGGCGTTCGGGTTCACCGATGTACTGGTAGTACCCGGCTCCGCCAAACTGGGTGTCACGGGCGGACAAAACATCCTGCCAAGGCAGGATGATCTTGTTGTAATGCGTGAACCACCCGGCGTCAAAGTAGGTGTTCCAGTCGTTGATTTCGTACTGGGTGTAGCTCATGTTGAGCAGCGCAAGGTCTTCCTTGATGGTCGTGGTTCGCACCGAGGTGTCGGAGAGGATGGCCACGTCCACCATGTCGGCAAACGAGGCGTGGAAGTAACGCACGTTGCCGGTTTCAGAACCGTCAGCGAGTTGTGCGTAGAAGCTGATGTTGTAGGTGTGACCGTCCATCCAGCCGTTCCACGGCGTGAAGGAGACTTCGGTTCGCTCTTGGCTCTCGAGGGCCCTTGCTGGGCCGGCCGTCACTTGGTGAGCGAGGCTGCCATCGGCCATGTCGTGCACGTCCATGTAGAACACGTAGTTGCCGCCCAGCACGCCGTTGGTGGCGGAGAACTCCCACGAGTGTGTCAAAGCGCTGTCAATCGGGAGCACGCAGGCCAAGGTCTGGTCGGAGTGACAGGCGAGGGTGTCGGGCTTGCCGATGGAAATGTCAACGGATTCGACGTTGAAGATCACACGCTCGATGTTGTTCGCCTCCGACAACTCGTTGTCGTTCAACCACGGCTTTCCAACCGTTGTGTTGTCAAAGATGGTCCTGACATCCAAGCGATACACACCCGAAACGAATTCGTGCGAGGCCACGGTCGAGATCATCGATTCCTCAGCGTCCACGTTCGTGCGAGACGTGGTGTAGCTGGCGTCCTCAACGAAGGTGTACTCCTGCAGGGTGATGTTGTTGAAACCGACACCCTTGAACCCGTCGTTGATGCCGTTGCGACCGTCTTCGTCGGACTGGAACGTGAAGTTGACGTTCACCGTGGAGCCCTGAAGCGACATGCACTCGGTGGTCCACAGGGCGGAATCGGGCGAGGAGCGGTTCTGGATGTACAGGTGCGTCAAGTCAATGCTGGTTGTTTTCACCAAGTCATCGCTGTTGAAGAACACGTTGTAGTTACCGCCGGTGCCGTCCTGGGTGGATGGGTCACCGATGTAGTCCAGTTCCGTCACGTCAATGGATTCGGTGGCGTTGATGATGCCGTTGCCGTCATCGTCGTTCTGGCAGGTGCCGTCTTCGTTGTAGTCGTTCCACTGGGCATAGACCAGGCCGTTGTAGTTCTGGCCGGCCTTGGCGTAATCCACCGTCATGACCACGTAATCGCTGGGGTCCACGTTGCCGCCCGTGTCGATGGTGTAGAAGGTGTCAGCGAAGTATTCGAAGTTAAGGGAAACGAAGTCACCGTTTTGGCCCGTCAAATCGATGTCCGGAATGCTGAGGGTTTGGTTGGCCCAGGCGTCGTCGTACCCGTTGGTGGAGGTGTCACAGGGGTGGCCGAACCAGTAGGCGTTGTTGTTGAAGATCTTCGTGGAGCAGGAGTCCTCGTTGTAGATGGCGCCCAACGGGTTCTGGTTCTCTTGGTAGCGCGTACCTTGGGCACCGCCCTCAAAGGTCTCAACGCACACCGCCGAAGGTGTACCGCAGTACACGTCGGAGGGTGTGGCGGAGTACACGGTGGCCTCGATGTCAAAGTCGACCGGGGTGTTGCCCCAGTTGTTGGTCGTGACCTCAATGTCGAACAAGCCTTCAGCGTAGAGACCGCCTGCGTTGAAGTATTCAATGGATTCAACAGCAGGGTCGTACAGGTTGAACGGCGTCACGTAACCAATGGCGTCGTTGTTGATGGCCTGTTGGTCCCAAGCGTTGTTGGACAGGGTGGCCGAGATGCGGTAGGTCGTGTCGTTGAGCACGTCGGCCTGGATGGAAGTGGTGTACTCCTGCCCGGGCTCGAGGTTGCTCAGCGGGCCGATGGTGGTCGACTGGACCTGGGGGTTGGGGAAGAAGGCGGTGTTCTGCTTCCAGACGGTGAGGTTGTCAACAGCAAAGCCGTCGCGACCGGACCACTGGCTCTCGTTGTCGTTAGCCGTGGAGCCCTCGAAACCGGTGCGGAACCGGAAACGGAGGTCCACCGTTTCACCGGCCCAAGGCGAGAGGTCGAAGGAACCCAAGTCCTCATCGGTGAAGTTGTCCCAGCCGTAGAAGGTGCCGGAGGCAGCCAAGCCGTAGTAGACAATGTTCTCGGGTGCTGCACCCCAGAAGTTCTGCTTGAACCCGCGGTCGGTGTCAAAGCCGCCCCACATGGAAACCCCGTTGGGGCAAGCACCTGCGAGCGCTGCTTCCTGTGGGCAGCCGATGACGCTCCATCCGCTTTCCGCACTGCCGACTTCAACGATGGCCAGGTCGTCCCAAAGGTCGCCGACGATGAAACCACCTTGTTGGTCGACGTTGCCCAAGGCACCGAGCCCGAGGTGACGGAACAATTCAACGCTCATGAAGGCCCGATCGGCACCGGTCAGGTCCACGTTTTCGAGCACCATCGCATCGTCCCAGTTCTTGCCGTAGCCGGTCCAGTCGTCACCGGAGCTGTTGGTCTTGACGTTGCCAGCCCACATGAAGTCGGTGGGGTTGAGGTGGTTGGCGGACACGTTGGGGTCGTTGTTGCCGTCCGAGGAACCGGTTGAGTGGTTGGTTTCAAGGTGCCAGTTGGTGGCGCCGTCGACATACTCCTCGAACGCCCAGGTGCAGCCCGAACCGCAGTTGCTGACCTCGGGGCTGTCCCAGTCGTTTGCGTAGACCGTGGTGTTGGTGGAGTTGACCTCATCGACGACCTTCAGTTCGACTTCAAGGTCCGCCGTTTGGCCGTTGAGGGTGTCCATGCCCGTGTTGGTGACGGTCACGTTGAACGTGCGGGTCCCCTCACCGACGATGCCGAAGAAGCGGTCCACTGGATCCACCGTGAGCCCGGTCACCGCCAAGTCACGGTTGTCCATTTCGACCACGGTGACGGTGTCGTACTGTCCCTGCCATCCAAAGTTGTCTCGCCACCCGCCGAAGTTGAACTGGGTGTGCCCGACCACGAGATCGGGGGCGGAGTTGGCCGCACCTTGCAGTTGGCCGACGGCCACCGCCGAGGGTCGCCGTCCGGCGGTGTAGGACAGTGGACTGACGTGACCGCCGTTGCCGTCGGAGAGGGTGACCTGCACGGAGGTGGGGAAAGAGAGGAAGAAGTTGGAGGTGCTGCCACCGGCGGAGTCGGAGGTGTTGACCTGATAGGCGATGGTGGGGTTCACGAAGTCCGGTTCGTTGTCCCCGTTCAGGTCTTCAACAGCGATGGCCCACGAGATGTAGGGGCCGAAGTATGCCGTTTGCGTGGCGCCAAAGGTCCCTTGAGCCGTGGCCGTTTTGTAGGTCACGTTTTCGAGGTTGCCGTCCATCATGGCGATGGTGTCGATGTAACCTGAACCTGCCACGTCGGCGATCGAAAAGTCCTCGGAAAAGACGACACCGAATTGGATGACCGTGGGATTGGAGGTCGTGATGTCAGCGGGGTATGAACCTGGGGTGCTGGGAACGCCGGTGCAGGAGAATTCAACGACGGTCACGTTATCGCCGTTGCCGGGGTTGGTGACCTGGCCGGTGGCGTAGTCAAGTCCCTCGGTGCGCAGCAGGAAAATGTCGTCGTCGGTGCATGTGTTGCCGATGCCAACGCTTTGGGTTTCACCGAAATCGCCGACCTCAATGGATCGGTAAGTGTTGCCCGTCGATGGGCCGAGGAAGGTGGAGAAGCCTTGGGTGGTGCTGGTGATGGGACTGCGGTAGTTGACCACGTTTTGGCGGGTGATGTCGGCTTCGAGTTCAAGGATGTAGATGTCATCGTTGCCGTCCTGATCGGCGTCACCCACTGCCATGTCCCAGACCCAAAAGTGGGTGAAGCGCTGGCCGATGGTCCAGCCTTTGTTGTTGCAACCATCGTTTTCGATGATGGTCAGGTTACCGGGTTCACCAGCTGGTGCGCCTTGGTCGTTGGTCTTGAAGGGGTTGTTCTTCTGGTAGATGGCGATGTCCGGGGCGTCGTCGCCCGTGAACTCACCGACCTCGACCTGCTCTACGTTGGCGAACTCGTCCCAGTCGGCGTTTCGGCTGGTGTTGCCAGCGACCCAGATGTCCTGCCGCTCGCTGAAGTCGCCGTTACCGTCGTTCCAAAGGATGGTGATGCTGTGCGTGCCGTCCGTGGCGATGGCCATGTCGTTGGCGCCGTCGCAGTTGAAGTCGCCGATGGCGACATCGGTGGGATCGCGGTTGGTCGTGTAGTTCCGTGCCACGGAGGCGCTCGCGGTCGTGGCCAAGGCGAGGGTGGTGCTGAAGACCATCAACGCAGCGAGAAAAATACTGCGAATTCGTGCTTTAGAGAGGTCGCTTTGTGTTTGCATGGACATCACTGACTCTTCCAAGTTCTGTTGCATTATAATGCCTTTGTCTTGCGGTTCCCCAAGGATGGGGCGCAGCCACACGAAAGCGCTATGATGCAGCCGGAACAACTTCCAAACTTTCCGTTCAAATTTGACCGGCAAGCCATTTCGGCGATGGCCCCCAACCGGTGGCATCACCGCCGTGGATTTTGACGAGCTTTCCGGCAGCGAAAAGGGATTCCAACCAGACCTCCAACGTCGCACCTTCCCTGCCCCCAAGTTTGGTCGAGGCAATCTCCTCAATGTTCTCGGTCGACAAGCCGCTCATGCCGTGGTCACGCACCACGACTTCGAGCAGTTCACGGAGCCATGCTTCGGCCATCGGATCGACACTGGTCACGCTTTGAACAGGATGGGGCGGGTCCATGTCCTCAAGCACATCCATCAAGCCAACGGCGTCGGGTCGCGTGGGACCCTGCAACCCTGTGGCCTCCAGGCGTTCAGCCACGTTGAGTTGGCCGATCGGTCGGCGTACGATGGGAATTCGGCCCGGATCCGGCGTTGGCCCCATGTCCCGAGGAGGAGCGGCCACGTCGGCCGTGGAGGATTCAACAGGGCTCGGTTCAGCGGTGCGCGACACGGCGGGCTGCGGTGCAGTGCCGGCAGGCATGGTCCAACCAACGCCCTCCAGACCCAGTTCCTCGACTTTAGCAGCCACCCATTCTGCATCGCCTTCAATCACCACGTTGACATCGTGGTCGTCGGCTCGGAAACGGTACCGAACCTGCCCACGGAGTGCTGCCATGCTGTGCGACCTCTTCTCCCGCTGATTCTGTGCCGTTAAGAAGATTTCATTGCGCAAGTTGACGCAGCACCGTGTGGAGGATGCCCCCGTTTCGGTAGTATTCAACCTCAACCGGCGTGTCCAGGCGAACCTGGGCGTCAAATGTCGTGACCGCCCCATCGGGCGATGTCGCTGTGACGGTGAGCCATTGCAGGGGTTGAACGTCATCGGTGACCGGGATGTCAAACGATTCGTGACCGGTCAAACCCAGCGACGCATGGGACTCGCCGTCCTTGAAGGTCAAGGGCAGAACGCCCATGCCGACCAAATTGGAACGGTGAATGCGTTCAAACGACGTGGCAATCACGGCTTTCACCCCGAGCAAATAAGTCCCCTTGGCCGCCCAGTCGCGAGACGATCCGGTGCCGTACTGACTGCCGGCGAGCACCACCTTCGGTGCTGCAATCTGCGCCGCATCGTATACCGATTCCACCGAGCCGGAGTCGTGGTTGAGGGCCCAACCTCCCTCGGTTCCGGGTGCCATCTGGTTGCGGATTCGAACGTTGGCGAACGTGCCGCGCATCATGATCTCGTGGTTGCCACGGCGGCTGCCAAAGGAGTTGAAGTCACCCTGCGCAACCCCCCGCTCAGTCAACCAACGGCCCGCAGGACCGTTGGCGGGGAAGGCCCCGGCCGGCGAGATGTGGTCGGTGGTGATGGAATCACCCAACTTGAGCAGCACACGGGCTCCCTCAACGGGAGCGATGGGGTCGGCCTCGGCCGACAATCCCGTGAAGAACGAGGGCAACCGGATGTAGGTGGATGCTTCGGCCCAGGGGTAGAGCGGCGACGGTTCGGCAGGAATCGCATTCCATCGTGGCTCGTTCATGGCGTCGGCGTAGCGTTGGCGGAACATCTCGGGCGTGATGACGGCCATGGCCTCGGCCAGTTCCTCGTCGGAAGGCCACACCTCGGACAGCATCACCGGTTGGCCGCTGGCGTCGTAGCCCATCGGCTCGGTGGTCAAATCCATCTCGAGGTTGCCGGCAATCGCATAGGCCACCACCAACGGTGGACTGGCGAGGTAGGACGCTTTCACCTTGCCGTGCACGCGCCCCTCGAAGTTCCGGTTGCCGGAGATCACCGAACCAACGATCAGGCCTGCTTCATCGATGGCTTGTTCAACGGGTTCGGGCAATGGGCCGGAGTTGCCGATGCAGGTGGTGCAACCGTAGCCAACCACGTGGAAGCCCATGGCGTTAAGGTCGTCGTGAAGACCGGTCGCCTCGTAGTATTCGGTCACCACGCGGCTGCCGGGAGCAAGCGATGTTTTCACCCACGGTTTGACCGAGAGACCCCGCGCCCTTGCCTTACGAGCGAGGAGACCGGCAGCCAGCATGACACCAGGGTTGGAGGTGTTGGTGCACGAGGTGATGGCGGCGATGACCACATCCCCGTGGTTGAGGTCGAAGGTTTGTCCGTCCATCTCCACGATGGCACCGTTGGAGAGCGCCTCGGGCGCCAAGCCGTGTCCGTGATGGCCCACCTCGTGGGTCAAACTCCCCACGAAGTGATCCTTCATGTCCTTCAGGTCAACACGGTCCTGCGGACGCTTGGGGCCGGCCAAGGCCGGGACCACATCGTCAAGGTTCAGCGTCAGCACGGTGGTGTAGGCCTTTTCAGCCTCATCGCCGTTGTACCAAAGCCCCTGGGCTTTGGCGTAGGCTTCCACGCCAGCCACGTCAGCGTCCTTGCGTCCGGTCAAGCGCAGGTACTCCAGCGTTCGCTCGTCCACGGGAAAAAAGCCGCATGTTGCGCCGTACTCGGGCGCCATGTTGGCGATGGTCGCCCGGTCGGCGAGGGAGAGGGCCTTCATGCCCGAACCAAAGAATTCAACGAACTTACCGACCACACCGTGCTCACGCAGCATCTCGACGATGCGCAGCGTCATGTCGGTGGCGGTCACACCGGGCTGAAGTTCGCCCGTCAAGCGAACCCCGATCACATCGGGGGCGAGCATGTAGATCGGCTGACCCAGCATCACGGCCTCGGCTTCAATGCCGCCGACGCCCCAACCGAGCACACCCAGTCCGTTGACCATGGTCGTGTGAGAATCCGTGCCAACCAACGTGTCGGCCAACCAAACGTTCGCTTCCTGTCGCGCCACGCTGGCGAGGAATTCGAGGTTCACCTGGTGGACGATGCCGCGCGAAGGTGGGACCGCTTGGAAGTTGGCCAGCGATTGTTGCCCCCACTTGAGGAAGGTGTAGCGTTCCATGTTGCGGTGGTATTCAATATCGAGGTTGAGGTCCAGCGCATCGGCGTGAGCGCCGCTCACATCAACCTGCACCGAATGGTCGATCACCAGGTCCACGGGCACCTGAGGGTTCACCTTCTCGGGATCACCACCCATTTCCACCATCGCATCCCTGAGCGCGGCCAAATCAACCACGGCGGGCACCCCGGTGAAGTCCTGGAGGATGACGCGAGAGGGGCGGAACGGAATTTCCGCTCGCTCCCCGGTGGGGGTCCAACCGGCGATACGACGCACGTCGTCTTCGGTGATGAGAAAGCCGTCGTGGTTGCGCAGGGCGCCTTCGAGAAGGATTCGTATGGAATACGGTAAGGAAGCGGTGGGCAAGCCGTTCGCATCGAGGGCATCGAGCGCATAGTAATCGCCGCCGACCGAGAGCGGGCGTCGGGCGTTGAAGGGGTCCAGCGTCGTCATGATTTGTCGGACAAGTCCCCTGTCTATGAACACAACCCTTTGCTCGGTTCACGCCGGCAACGGCGTGCAACCGCAAGGCTCACCAGAATTGGTACCACGGCGTGGTTTCGGAGCCCAAGAAGTCGGCGGACACCAAGGTCACCTCTTGGGAAGGCCGGTCGCCGCTGTCCGTTGGCACGCTCGAGATGGCCGTCACGATGTCGCACCCCTCCGTCACGGTGCCGAACACCGTGTGAACACCGTCCAACCAGTTCGGCGTGCTGTCGTCGGGGATGAGGAAGAACTGGCTCCCACCGGTGTTCTCGGCGCTGGTTTTGGCCATGGAAATCGTGCAAGGGAGGTGCAGACGGCCGTTTTCGGCCTCGTCAGGGATGGTCCACGCCGATTCGCCGGCGCCGCCGCAGGTCGCATCGGTGGTGGCTTGGCCGTTGCAGTAGTCGTAGAAGTTGGCTGCGTGACCCCCGGTCCCGTCGCGGTTGGTGAAGTCGCCACCTTGAATCATGAAATCATCGATGATGCGATGGAAGATCGTGTTGTCGTAGTCTCCACCGCTGACGAGGGCTTTGAAATTCTCCACGTGAACCGGTGCGTCATCGGGGTAGAGTTCAATCACCACCGTGCCGGAGTCAGCGCCACCGTTCCAGCGGAGCTGAAGTTCCACCATGTCGGTGGTCGTGTCCGTGCGGTTGGCCACGTTGATGCCTGCGAGGACGATCACCATCGCCATCAGGATGGCCATGACACCGGCTGGCGTCGGCGTACCGTCGTTGAGGAGGCGCGGTAAGGCGGTTTCGCTGATGCCTTTGTTCTGCATTTCGTTGAGAACCTCGTTGTACAGTTTGTCGGACTTTTTGTCCCGTGGGTTGGCCTTTCGAGCGTCACGAAGCAACCCGGCTGCCTTGCGGTATTCGCCTCGGTTGCCGCTGGCTTTGGCGTTCAGCCAGGTCGCATGCCCTGCCAAACGGAGGGTGGTGGGTTGAGCACCGTCGGCATCGGCATCGCGTAGAATGTTGAGGGCCGATTCACCCTTCCCTTTGGTGATGGCCTTCTCGGCTTTTTCCCAGGATGCCTGCAATGCGTCGTCGGCCATGAGCGACCCGACGGGCGTTTCGGTTTTGAGCCTCACCCCCATCCGTTGGCCGACGAGGTGCGTGCAAGGGAATGGTGAGGCAACATGTTCAAAGAGTGAAAGCCAACGCAGACGACCATCAATGGCCGCTGATGGTGGCCTGCGTGGTGAGCCCCATGGACAGCATCGTGAACGACTTTACCATCAACATCGCCACCGCCAATGGAACCGGTTCCCAATCCGCCAACCTTATTCTGCTTCAATCACTGTTTGAGATGGGTGTGCCCGTCAGCGGTAAGAACCTCTTCCCGTCCAACATCTCCGGCCTGCCCACTTGGTACATCGTTCGGTTGTCCGACCGGGGCTACCAAGCGCCGGGCGACCGCACCCACATTCAGGTTCTGGTGAACCCCGCCACGTGGGACGAAGACCTGGCAGCCTTGGAACCCGGCACGGTGGTGATTTGGAACAGCGACACCAAGGGGAAAACGGTGGAACGCGAGGACATCGTCTCCTACCCCGTCCCCATGAGCGCCTTGGCACGAAAAATCAACCCCAAGATCGCCAAATTGGTCACCAACATCGTCTACGTTGGCGTGCTTGCCGAATTGCTGGGCATCGACCAGGCCAAGCTTGAGAGCGCCGTCGCCAAGCAATTCAAGGGCAAGGCCTCCGCCGTCGAACTCAACATCACGGCCCTGGGCCTCGGTCGTGATTACTGCAAAGAACAGTTGACCAAAGACGACCCCTACACGGTCGAGGCGCGCGACATCGACACGCCTCAATTCTTCATCGAAGGCAACGAAGCTGCAGCGCTGGGCGCCCACTACGGCGGCGTGCAATTGCTGGCTTGGTACCCCATCACGCCTTCGTCCTCGATGGCCGAGGGCATCATCGCTTATGCGCCTCGGTTGCGCACCGACGAGAACGGAAAATCAACCGTCGCTGTCATTCAGGCAGAGGACGAACTGGCAGCGGCCGGCATGGTCCTTGGAGCGGGTTGGGCCGGCGGTCGCGGCATGACCGCCACCTCCGGGCCAGGCATCTCCCTCATGCAGGAATTCATTGGACTGGCTTACTTTGCCGAAATCCCCTCCGTGTTCTGGGACGTCACCCGGGTCGGGCCGTCCACCGGTTTGCCCACGCGAACCCAGCAATCCGACATCGCCATGCTTTACGAGGGCAGCCACGGCGACACCCAACACATCGTGCTGATCCCCGGGACCGTCGAGGAATGCTTCGAGTACGGCTGGCGGGCGTTCGATTATGCTGAACGGTTCCAAACTCCAGTGTTTGGGATGAGCGATCTTGACCTCGGCATGAACCGGTGGGCCTGCAGCGGGTTCACGTACCCCGACCAACCGATGGACCGTGGAAAAGTCGTTCGCGACAAGGACGTGTTCGAGGCCTTCGAAACCTTTGGCCGCTACCTTGACGTGGACGGTGATGGGATTCCCTACCGCACCCTCCCCGGTTCCGGCATGGACCCCATTCTGTACCGCGGTACCGGTCACAACCCCATGGGTGTGTACTCCGAGAAGCCGGAGGACTACTACAACCTCATGCGGCGCCTGCGAACCAAGATCGACAACGCTCGTGACCTGCTGCCAGCGCCCATCCTCCGCCAGGAGGAGGAATGCGAGGTCGGCATCGTGTTCCTCGGCAGCATGGAGAACTCCATCCGTGAAATCGATGATTTGCTCGAAGCCACGGGCCTGAAGGTCAGCACCTGCCGTGTTCGAGCCCTGCCCCTGCACTCCGAGGTGGAGGCCTTTGTTCGCCGACACGAGGTGAACATCGTGCTCGAAATCAACCGTGACGGGCAGTTGTGGGGCATCTTCCGCCGAGAGTTGCCCGACGATTTGGTGGGCAAGGTCCACTCCGTGGCCTACAGCGACGGCATGCCCCCGCGAGCAAAAATCTACGCCGATTTGATCCACGCCAAACTCGAGGAGGTGAAGCAATGAGCGACAAACCCGCACGCGCTGTGAAGTTGAACGTCATCAATGAACCCAAGGACAGTTACACGGGCGGCCCTTCATCGCTGTGCCCGGGATGCGGTCACGACCAAATTTCGAGCGTCATTGTGGCTGCGGCTTGGGAGAACGGCCTCGAACCGCACCGCATCGCCAAGATGTCGGGCATCGGATGCTCCTCCAAAACCCCAGCCTACTACCTCGGTCAATCCCACGGGTTCAACACCGTCCACGGCCGCATGCCGTCGGTCACCACCGGTGCGTACGCCATCAACAAGGACTTGCTGTACCTCGGTGTCTCGGGCGACGGTGATTCGGCCTCCATCGGCATCGGCCAACTCATTCACGCCATTCGCCGCAACATGGACATGGTGTACATCGTTGAGAACAACGGCGTCTACGGCCTCACCAAGGGCCAGTACTCCGCCACCGCCGATGTCGGCTCCAAGAAAAAGAAGGGAGCACCCAACGAAACACAACCCATCGATCTGTGCGCTTTGGCCATCAACCTTGGTTGCACCTTCGTGGCGCGATCGTTTTCGGGCTCAAAGAAGCAACTGACTTCCTTGCTCAAGGCTGCGATGTCCCACAAAGGCTTCGCCCTCATCGACGTCATCTCGCCCTGTGTGACGTTCAACAACAACGACGAATCCATGCGCTCCTACGGTTACGTAAAAGAGAACGAAATCACCCTCCACATGGCCGATTACATCCCGCATTTCAACCCCATGGAAGAGGTTGAAGTCCCCGAAGGCCACTACACCGACATCACCCTTCACGACGGTTCGACCATTCGACTCGAGACCATCTCAGCCGAACACGACCCTGGCGACGCCATGGCAGCCCTCACTGCACTCCATGAAGCCGAACAGGCCAAAAAGCACGTCACTGGACTGCTGTACTTCGACGCTGACAAACCGTCGTTGGCCGAGGACCTTGGGATCGTTGACACCCCGTTGCTCGATGTGAGCGATGACGTCCTCCGCCCTAGTCAAGCGTCCTTGGACGCCCTGAACGCGGAATTCCTGGCTTGACGTGACCGAGCGTCGCGTCTTCTAAATAGGACGCGGAGCAAATCGCATGCTGGTGGATGTCGAAACCGTTGGACTCAGTGTGTTGCTCGGTGGAGCAGGGACGTACCTGCTTTGGCGTTCGTGGCAGCAACGCAAGCACCGACTCCGTCGGTTGGCGCTGGCCGAAAAATACAGCACGTCCTTTCAATTGCACGCTGTTCAAGGCCGGCCACGCCTTGTGGTGAACCGTCCACAGGTAGGCGATTTGCCACCAGGAGAGCAAGCGGCATACGAAGCTCGTCAGGATGAACGGCAAACGCAGTACGAAGCGTTGGAACTCACCATTCCACTCACCGCTGAACCCAGCGAGGAGCCGGCCACCGAGGAAGAACGTGAGGACGAATTGAACCTCAGGTTGGAATGGATCGATGAATTCGGCCCGCCCCTGAACCAACACGCCGCCGTGGTGGCCGAGGAAGAGGTGGGGAGCGGTGTGGAGGTGGCCGAGGCCACCGAGGAAGATGAAACCGTGATTGAAACCCGTGTCGAGCGAGAAGGGGGCGACTCCGGGACCGTTCAAATCTCGCTGGCTTGGGACGACTACAACGATTTGGACCTCCACGTGTTCTGCCCGTCGGGCGAACGCATCTACTTCAACAACCGAACCAGCGGCTGCGGCGGTGTCCTCGACGTGGACATGAACGTTCGACCCGTCTCGGACGAGCCGATTGAAAACGTCGTGTGGAAAGGCAACGCTCCCTTGGGGGCGTACAAAGTGGGCGTCCATTTCTACAAGCATCACCGGAAACGTCGAACAAAGCGAACCACCGGGTACACGCTCCGCGTGGTCACCCACGGCCGAGCCAAGACCTACAAGGGGAGCATCAAGTACGGGATGGCGATGCAAATGGTGACCGCCTTCACGCTCGCAGAATTGGAAAAGTAGGACGAAAAGGGAAGGCTGAGGTCGGATTCGACGGCCCAGCCTTCTTCCAAACCAATGACCTGCAGCACGAAGGGGAGCGACAAACTGTCCACGTTGCACCTGGCCAAACGGTGGCATCGTTAAGATACTATGATGCTCCGCCACGGTGCATGAAATCGATCAAACACGCACTCCTCGCCCTTTGCCTGGCCTCGATGGTGGCGGTCCCCGGTTGTGTGGATGGCAGCGACGCAGGGGCGGCCTTTCCATCCTTCACGCTGGAGGATGGGCTGACCAACACCACGGTGAGCAAGGAAGCCAACCTTGGTGAGGCATGGGTGGCCTACTTCTCCGCTTCCTGGTGCGGACATTGCTATCCAACGCTCGACGCCGTGGACCAAGTCATTCCCAACGGCAGCCTCCTCGTCTTCAACAAAGAACCGGCGGAGGAATACAGCGACATGGTCGAATGGCACAGCAACATGGAGGAGGAGATTGGACGAGAACTCGATCGGCCCTTCATTCACGCACCCACCCTCTCCACCGAGGTGGGCGTCCCGAGCATCCCTTACGTGGTCTTCGTGGACGCCAGCGGCACGATCGTGATGGAGCACACCGGCCTTTGGAACGACCTGGATGCCATCGCCGCCGCCTGGAACCAAGCCCAGTCGGCTTGACGGCCAGGCGCCGCAGGTTCAAGTTCAAAGGTCAAGAACGCCACCACGGCAATCTTCACCATGGCAACGTTCACCACATCTCCTTGACGATGACGGTGCGACCGTGAGGTGGAGGCCTCATTGTTGCAATCGTTGAAGGATTGCGTCAACAAGCGGCTTGAACGTGTCACCGTGAGGGTGGGGCGAAACCACCGATGCCGCCGCCGCCACCTCGGGGAAGGCACCACCGACGGCCACCGACCAACGGGCGCTCTCGAACATCGAGAGATCGTTGGGTGCATCGCCCACAGCCAACAGTCCATCGAGGGACCATCCGTGTTGTTGAGCCAGCGCTTGCAGCCCAGCACCCTTGGAAAGGGCCGGTTCCATGAGGTGGATGGCAAAACCGGTCCGAATCACGTTCAACTTGGACCACGGGCTCTCAGCCAAGCACGCTCGAATCGCCTCAAGGTCTTCATCGGGATGAAGGCACCACTCGCTCTCTCGCCACCGGTTGGAAGCGATGCCGCTGGGGTCAAGACCGGGGAGGCGTTCAGCCAGCCATTCAGCAGCGGCCTGGGCCTCGTCTTTGCTGGCCCTGAGGACCGCTTCCTGACCGTCAGGCGACCACAGCACACCACCGTTCTCGCAACAAAACGGTGCCGACAAACCGAGGAAACGCCACAATCCATAGGTGACCGGGCGAACGTTACCGGTGGCCAACACCACCGGTATGCCGTGGTCTTCCAGCGCCCGCAATGCCTCCACCGCATCGAGGTTCAGGCGTTTGCGCTGGTCCGTGAGCGTGCCGTCGATGTCCACGGCCACCACGGACGGCACCCAACCTGCTGGCAGCCACTCCATACGTTGAGTGAGGGAGGCGGCGTGAATGAAGATTCGCCCTGAAGCGCACGAAAAAACAGCGCACGGGGGAGGGTTCATGAAGCCCCGGCCGCACCTTCCATCATGGGAGGTGACGCACATGAGGAGGTCTTCCTGTCCCTCGAGGACGACGATGAGGTCCCCGTTCAATCCCCACCGAAATCCGAACCCCTCGCGCCCATCGTCGCATCGGACGAGCCAAGCGAAGCGACTGAGGTGCTCGAAGCCGAACTAACCGAACCCGCCGTGGTTGAGCAAGCAACCGGCATTTACGAGGTGATGTGGCCCCTGTTGGGCATGGATTGCCCGGACTGCGCCTCCAAGGCCATGGGCGCCTTGAGCCACATGAAGCAAGTGAACCGTTCCAAGGTCTCCGCCACCTCGGGCGAGGTGAACGTGAAGGTTGATCTCGAACACGGCCCGCTTTCAGAGGTCGCTTCGGTGCTTCGTTCCCTTGGTCACGCACCTGATGTGGAACACCACGAATTGGTCGGTGCCAAAGCTTCCAACATCGCCAAGCGCAACGGTGTACCGGTCCAAAAATTGGAACGCGTCGTGAAACGACAGCCAGGCGTCCTCGACGCTGAAGTGTCCGATGACGACCGCATCCTCGTGCAACTGGTCAGCACAGCCAACCAACAACTGGTCGACGCCCGTCAACGCGCCCTCGCCTCCATCCTTGGTCACGAGCCAACCTTCGCCAAGGCGCAGTCCAACCGGCTTCGCCCCGACCAATGGCGGCTCATCGGTGCAGGCATTGCGTTGCCCATCCTGGGCCTCGTGATGCTGACGGAACTGCTGGGCGTGCACGGCCCATGGGTGGGGGCATTGGCACTGCCGGGTGTCGTTGTTGGAGGCCTTCAAATGTTCAAAGAGGCGATGGCTTCGCTCCAAAACCGCCAGATGGGCTTCCAGGTCTTGACCAGTTTGGCCGTCATCGGGGCCTGCATCCTCGAGATGTGGGAAGAAGCCCTGATCGTGACGGTTCTCGTTGCGTTCACGGCTCATCTGGAGGGCGACGCCCTGATGAAAGCCCGTGAAGCCATGCAGGGCGGGTTGGATCGCTTGCCGAGGACCGCCCGCAAAGTGACCGCCCCCCCAGCGGTCTGCGTAACGTCCGACACGCCCATTGTGCCGGCCACGGGCATCTCCCTCACGATGGCAACCGGACCTGCCCTGAGCCAACCCGCTGCCACCTCCACCACCGAAACCGTACCGATTGACCTCGTGCGGCCCGGTGACCGCATCGAGATACGCAGCGGGGAACTGATCCCTGCCGACGGGCGAATCCTCGAAGGCAAGGGGGCCCTCGACAAAGCGCCGCTGACCGGCGAATCCGTGCCTGTGGATGTTGGGCCTGGGGACGTGATCGAAGCTGGATTGGTGCTGGCTCGCGGCCCGGTCGTGTGTGAGGTGCTCGCCGTCGGGGACGAGACGCGACTCTCGGGCCTCATCGATGCCGTTCACACCTTCCGAGAGGAGCCTCCACGGCTGCATTCCGGGATCGAAACCTTCACCGCCGTGTGGGTGCCGACCGTGCTGTTCGGGGCGTTCGCTGTCTGGTACTTCGCCTTCCCCGACGACTGGAAGATCATCCTCTTGCTTTGGGTCGTTGCTTGCCCGTGTGCGTTGCTCCTCGCCACGCCCATGCCCCACGCTGCAGCCCTCTCCAACGCAGCCCAAAGCGGTGTGATCGTCCGTGGCGGTGACGCTCTTGAACGGATGGCCCACATCAATCACGTCTTGCTCGATAAAACCGGGACGCTGACATCGGGACGACCGACGGTGGACCGGATCGTCATGGCCAAAGGACGGCGTGAGTCAGCGGCCTTGAAACTCATGATGGGCCTTGAAGCACGGTCCAATCACCCCTATGCGCTGGCCGTCATGGATCGGTGCGAAACGATGGGCGTGGAGCCCGCCAAGATTTCCGACATGGCCGACATCGATGCAGGTGTGGAAGGCAAACAAGGTTCCACGCGCGTCGCCTTCATTCGCCCGGACAAATCCGACAGCATGGGTGTGGAGGTCGCACAGGCGCTCAGCGATGCCTTTGCCGACGCCAAGCGTGAAGGTCATGGCGCCAGTTTGTTGGTCAAAGGCGACCAAGCCATTGCCCTCGTCACGTTTGTCCACGACGACACGCGGGACGGATCCGGTGAACTCATCGCCTCGCTTCACGAGCGTGGAATCAGCGTGGAGATTTTGTCCGGGGACCATCCAGCAGCCGTGACTGAATTCGCGCGAACCGTCGGTCTGCCCGAGTCGGCTGCGCACGGTGGCCTCAGCCCCGAACAAAAAGTGGCCTGGGTGAAAGGTCGATCCAAGAGCCACATCACGATGATGGTCGGTGACGGGTTCAACGACGCTGCCGCATTGGCCGTGGCCGATGTGGGGGTCGCTGTCGGTACGGGAGAATCGGTCAACCTCGAGGCGGCCGATATCTTGATTCCCGGCGATGATCCAAGGATGCTGACGCACATGGTGGATCTTGCACGGAGCGCACAGCGAACCTTGATGCAAAACCTGTTCTTCTCGGTCTTCGTCACCGTCACGCTCGTCGTGGCCGTGGTGCAACAATGGTACGACCAGCTGTGGGTCGGGGTGTTGATTCACGAGGCTTCGGTCATCCTTGTGATCCTCAACGGGGCACGCCTGGCCAGACAAGGCGAGGTCGGTGCTTTGCTCAAGTCCACGTTGAGGTCCATGCGCGACGACACGATGGAGGCGTTCAAATCCCTCAGGAACCGCTACCTGACCAAGACCACTTCGGCTTGATTTTCGATACGCACGGTATCTTCAAACCCTATGAACATGCCCTGTGGTTGGGTGAGGTGATGGGACGAGTTCGAGGCGACCCCATCACGACGGCACTGGCCCACCCCACACGGCGCCAAGCCTACATCGCCTTGTGCACCGTCGATGAGATGAGCACGGTCCAACTGCAAGAAGCGGTTGGTGTGGACCGGTACAACCTCTACCACCACCTCAAGAAATTGGCCTCGCTGAACCTGGTGGAGAACCACCGAGACGAAGGGCGAGCCCGCTGGTGGCGTGCTGCTGACCGGATCGACCTTCCCGAATTGCTCCAAGTCAACCCCGGTGCAGCGGCCCAATCCACCGTCACCCTCCTCCACAGCGAGGTGGGCGACCGGGCCGCCATCACGCTGCATTTGGCCAACGCACGCGACCAGATCGGTGCCAAACAATTCATCCAAGAACTGGCACAACTCTACGGAATTGAACTGGAATTGCCGTGGAATTTCATTCCCGACGAATTGGTCCTATACAGCAAGGAACGGTGATGGATGTGAGCGACGAACTCTCCATTGAATCCAACGTGTCCCCGCCAGCGCTGTCCTGTCCAAAGTGCAACGGCATGCTTCCGCTGGCCCTTGGGGAGGTCACATGCAGCTTGTGCGAGGCAAAGGTCAGGGTGAATCACCCAGCCACGCGGCGAAAGTGGGTCGAGGAGAAGATCAGTTGCCCCGGTTGTTCGAAAGTTTTGGTCGCCGGCGTGGACCAGCGACCTGCTGAACTCCGTTGCGGCATGTGCGAGACCTACTTTACCATCAGGCCGCAAACGCCTCGCGTTGAGATCGATTGCCCCGGATGTGAACGCACCCTCCGAATGAAGCGACGACCCGGACGACGCGACATCAACTGCCCAGCGTGTGAGACGGCTTTTTCCGTCAATTTTTAGGCGGTTCGGCCGTGGTACGAAGCCCCGAAAACGAGCGGCTCAAACCCATGCCTCGTCGCGCACTTTAACTACGAAGAGACGACCTTGAGCGTTCGGATGGGACGTTGATGAGCACCAGCGAAAGCCGTGAAGGGGACGAGTTTGGGGGCAATGGCTCCGAGCGCGTGACCTTGGCTTCGCTGCGGTCACAACTGACCTCGGCGAGTGCCTCCACGCTGGACGAAGCGTTGGGAACACAGGCACGGTTCCGGCAAGAAGTACGCTTGCGAGCGGACCTGAGAAGGGAACGCCGGTTGCGTCAACAAGCCATCACCGAACGAATCCATGCCATGAAAGCCAACGTAGCAAAGGAATTGGCCGTCCAGCACGACATGACACTGGACGCCCTTGAGCGTGACCTTCGGGCCAACATGGAGGAGGAATTGGCCACACTTGAACGGGATTCACTCGCTCATGAAGAGGCAAAAATTCGACAAGAACTCGACCTTCGCCTCCACCGTGCGGTCAGCACCCTTCGGGAACAAAACGAAACCGAACTGGGGACGCAATTGCTTGAACGCACCTCCGCAATCAAGGCCTCCATCGAAGCCCAACTCCGTGAAGAGTACGATCGACGGCTGGACATCCAGAAAGAACGCATCCGGCTTGAGCACAACCAAGCTCTCCAACATCGTTTGCGAACGATGGAAACTCAACTTGCAGAAGAAATGGAGCAGCAATTTGAACGCATGGAATCCAAGGAGGTTGAACGCCTTGAGGAAGGCCACAAAGCCATGCTTGCCGAGCGTGAAGACCAATTGCGACGCGGCATTCGCAGCCGACTTGAGCAGCAATTGCGTCAGCGCCTCAGGCAACGGGAAGCACGGCTCAAGGTCGAGTTTGACCGAAGGAGCCTGCGACTTGAGGAAGACATCGCTGCGCAACTTCAGCACGAAATTGAAACCAAGCTTCGGGACGAAACCAAGGTCCTCGAAGACAACCTGCGCGAGGACGTTGAACTGGCCCTCGCCAAGCGCAGGGACGAACTGAGGAGAGAGATTGAACAGCAACTCAACGAACAACACGCCGGTCGCATGGCTGAACGCAAGCAGCGGTTGAAGGCCAAGTACGACATGACGTTCTCCAAAGCCATCGATGACATCTCACGCTCCCTTCACAGCGAGATCCAGGCCGAGTTGGACCAC
>Ga0181578_10001345_pt1 | contig 23646 bp, 24 predicted proteins | sample 071ome_21_FD_148659 | JGI IMG/M metagenome (GOLD analysis project Ga0181578, IMG submission 148659) | Coastal salt marsh microbial communities from the Groves Creek Marsh, Skidaway Island, Georgia - 071401CT metaG (spades assembly) | ecosystem: Environmental > Aquatic > Marine > Intertidal zone... | reverse complement strand
TGTGTTCGCTTCCGGTTGCTTCCCACCCCGCCTCACGGCGACGCAGTTACCTTCAGTTATCGGGTGCAGGTCTCACCCGAGTCAGGACTTTCACCCGACTGTTTGTGTGCACTCGCAGGCGCACTAGGGACGAGCTGCTGCTCGTCCGCCACAGCGTCTGCAGTCATTACAGTTTTTCCAACACTACGAACGCAATGATTTGAAATCGTTGAACCCGGCTTTCTTGGCGGCAAGAAACGCACCGTAGGGTGCTCGTTCCATGCGATGCCGCATTTGATTGGCCTCATGCAGATCGAACTGTTCCTTCTCGGGATCCCATTTCAGCGGACGTGACAGCTTCATTCCGATCCAGGAAATACAGCAGGCCGAACAGGCACGATGCCCCGTCTCGGCATTGGTCGTGGCCGGTTTTCGATTGCGCATGGCCTCGAACCAATCAAGGTGATGATCCCAGCCAGGACTACGATGCAACTTTGTCGTCAATTCGGATTCCGGAACCTGAGGTAACTTCGGGTCACTTGCGTTAAAGGCTTTCGAAGAGTTCGCCTTGCCACGTGTCACCCAGATCCATCCGTCCTCGCCCTCGAATCGAATGCCATTGGGGAAGGTATCACTGATGGTAACAGACACGTCGTTCGGGTATACCATCCGGATTTTGTATTTCCCGTGCACATTCCAGAAACTATCCTCTCCCGGCCAGGTGGCAGTGGCATCCACTGAGAGCGGTCCGCCGTATTCCGCCCCGATCCCCCAGTGTGCGATATCGACATGATGCGATCCCCAACCGGTGATCATCCCGCAGGTATAAGCATTGAGCCGCAGCCAACAGGGACGGCTGAAACCGGATGGCGGATGCACCCGGTCCACGGTGTAAGGTTCTTCGGGCGTGCAACCCAACCATTGGTCGAAATCGAGTCCTTCAGGCACAGGCATCTGCGTGGCATCGCCACCGGCGGGATCGGTTGGGAGTCCGATTTGAACCGAACGAACGCTACCAATCACACCGTTGCGCACCAGTTCACAGGCACGATGAAATTGAGAGGTGGAACGTTGCTGGGACCCAATCTGCAAAATCCGCTGACGAGCCGCCACCACATCGCTGACCAATCGCCCTTCGGCAATGGTCATACTGAGCGGTTTCTGCACGTAGATATCCTTCCCGGCAAGGGCTGCTTCCAGGACCGGTTGAGAATGCCAATGATCGGGTGTGCAGATCATTACGGCATCGATATCATCGCGGGCAATCAACTCCTGATAGTTCGTCGTAGCGATCACTTTCACTGTTTGGGAAAGGGATTTGGAGTAGGATTGCTCGACCATTTCCTTGGCCAACTCCGCCCGTTTGGCATCCACATCCGCCACCGCCACAACGCGAACCAGATCCGGATGTCGTAGGGCTCCCCGCAGATCCATACCCCGAGCAATACGACCGCACCCAATCACGGCAATCTGAATCAACCCTCCCGGAGCGGCGGCCCCAAGGACACGCGACGGGATGATGGTGGGGAATCCGGCAATGACAGCGGAATTCCCAGCGAGTTGAAGAAAACGACGGCGATTCATTTGATCAGATGATGATTTCATGTTTTTAACTTTCCAGTTACTGAAGGAGAAACGAAGTTCATCGACGGCAAACGACTAGCGTTCAATGACGTCAAGCGGATGGGGAAGGAGGAAGATGGAGGTAAGATGCATTTCGCCTTATGGGTCGAACTGGGGGTAAGACCGACGACCTGTGCGAGGCATCTCAAATCTGGATAGATTGATTTCATGATGAATGGAACGCCTTCACGATCCTTCCGTCATCAACAGAGGAAACCTACCAGATTTAAAATGCAAAGACCATGAAGAAATCCAAAATTCGAAACAATATGAATCCTTTTATGAACGACATCGGATTCCGAGTATGTCATCTCAAAAACCCTCAGGGATTGGTGCAACCCATCTTACCAAATGCCAAAAAAGTCACGTTTGGACCAGCGCAATTTTGGAGTGCTCCAAGTCATTGGAGCTTTGGATACGCCAGGGAAACGTTATGATTGTCTCATGCCCATACTGTCCGATTCCTCCATGATTGCAACGACGGGGTAAGAGTTTGGTCATACAGCATTTTTAGCCGTAATGAGTATATGAACAGTATCCAAAGCGGCGATGACTCGCCGCAGTCCAGAGGCGTATTCGCGTTGGACCAAAGTTCGGCAACATGAGATTCGCCCTTTGCCATGCTTCAACAAAATGTTGAACAGGCCGCATCCGCGGCCAGCGTCACTCAAAGCTGGATTTCAAATAAACCGTCAAGACAGCAACGATCAGAAAGGCAAGGGTCATGATTTGCCACGTTGCAGCTTTTTCCGGCTTCCGATAAGCCATGCCGGCCATACCGCTCACCCCGAGCCAGCATACAATCTTGATGAACACCCAGGCAGGAAAGCCATACTTCAACACAGAAAGCATACCAAAACCACCAATCAACATCAGCAACGAACAAATGCCGGTGATCATCATGGTTTTCTTCTTCCCCTTCGGATCAGGATTGGCGAAGGCCATGAAGGTAAAGGCGGTCAACACCACCATGGAAGCCACATGCATGATCTGGTAAATCTGTAATTTCATGAGCACATAGTTAGACCATGTTCACGCGGAGTGCAATCACTAAGCCGTATCGACGCAGTTTATCCGCAGATGTCACAGATTTACGCAGATGAAATAATTATTCATCGGATGGCGATGTTCCGTGGTCCCTCGCTGCTTTAGAATCAAACTTCGCTATCCACTGTTTGAAGAAATCTTTGGCGTCCATCGTTTTGTCGAGACCGTATTTGCGATCAAGGACTTTGCCATCCCGCATGATCACAAAACATGGGAACATGAGGTCAGGAACGTATTTGTCGACCAGGACCGGGTTTTCATCAACTTCAATCTTGAACACTTTCAAACGATCCTCAAATTGAGGCGCCACCGCTTCCAATGCCGGATTGGCTTCGAAACAGGCAAAACACCATTCCGCCCAGAAGTCCAGCAACACCAAATCTTTGTTCTTATTCATCAACTGCTGAAAATTGCCATCGGTGACTTCCAGGATGTTGTTTTCGTTCTTCTCCGGCAATTTACAATGCTCCAGAAACCGAACCATGTCCCTGATGTCCGCCATGGCGGCCGGGTCATCAAAAGCAGGCATCTTGGACAGGCCGTTTTCCACATGTTCATCCTTGGGTTCGGCAATAACAGCATTGGGTTCCAATATGGATTGCAGCAGTTCCCCGGCATTCAAACGATCCCCGACATCGGCAAGATCGGGTCCGGTGACAAGCCCGTCACGAAATCCGGGTGCCTCCTCATCCCCCAGGGTATGACAGTGCCAGCAACCGTAGGTGTAAAAGGCTTCATGCCCTCTTTTGACGGATAGCTGAAGATCGCTTTGATCCAGGACCTTTGAGTCCACTACGGTCGAACTACCTGGTGCTTTAACGAAGGAAACTGATTCTTCTTCTTCGCAACTCCACGAAATGAGTATGGCACGAAAGAAAAACCACAGAGGGCACAGAGAGCGCAGAGTTTTAGGATAAAACATACTACCTCAAGTCCTCTCTGTGATCTCTGTGTCCTCCGTGGTAATAAAGCAAACTCCCCTATCGCTTTGCACCGGCCGCTACTGGAGGGGCATCGTCGTAATAGAGCAGAAAGTCATTACTGGCTGTTGCGACAACGGCTGCGTTACTCCATTTAGCTGCGACTCCTTCCAGTCGACCTGATGTTCCCGGCATGGGTTTACCATCCTTACCAAACACCTGCCAGACGACGTCCTGGGCCTCTATCCAGCAAAACAGAACTTCATCTTTTTGATTGATGGCCACCATGGGGCGTGACCTGGTGTTGCCGGAATCGGGGGCTTCAATAATCGTCTGTGGACTGTCGGCTCGGGCAAATGAAGAAACACCACGCGTTTGAAATCCGAAAACAGCGCCCGATGGACCACTGGTCAGAGAATAGGGTGCTCCGGGGCAACCGCATTTTTCCCATTTTTGAATCATGGTCTTGGTCCAGGTTTTGCCTTGATCTTCGGACTTTAAAACAAAAGTGTCCTTGTCCCAGGAAGTCGGCGAGGTTTTCACAGAGTTGCGATGAATGATGTAAAGGTTGCCCTCAAGATCCATGGTTGCCTGAATGGGGCAGCACCGGCAATTGCCTTCGATATCGATGTCCAGTTTACGCGGCTCGGACCAATTCGCTCCTTCATCGGTGGACACGGCCATGTACATGTCTCGATCCATTTCAGGACCGGGTTCGGTCTGTCCGGGCCAGAAGGCATAAACATTCGATCCATCCGAATCCGCTACAAGAGCGCCAACACCCTCGAAGCCAATGGTTCCACCAACAAAGTTGCGTTCTTTCTCAAATGCGGTTCCGGCATCATTAAGACGGGAGTGCAACATATACCTCAACACAAAGAATCTTGCCTTGGATTTGAACATCTCATTGAAAGCATCCTCACCCATCGCCATTTTGGAATATTTGGGAGTTGGCCGAATCATGACATGCACCCGACCGTTTTTTCCCAATGCCATATTGAATCCCGCCGCCATGCCTTCCGCCTGATTCAACACTTTGATTGGTTTGGAAAATTTATTTTGGTCGGGATGATGTTTTACATAGACCAGATCCCCCCGCACTTTCGAATCAGCTTGAACGATATGCACCACACCGGATGCATCGATCATCGCCTGTGGTCGAATCCCGCCATTCGGAAGTTTAAATGCTGTGACTGAGGGCTCCGCGTGACACACCAAAGTCAAGGCAAACAGAGAAAGAACCAGTTTGGTAAAGCAAGAAAGTGTGGATTTCATCTTTGGATTATTCTTTTGGATTAACGTTGCACACAAACGCATGGCTTGTTTTTTCAGATTTCCAAGTGATTAGAATGCGCACACTACAAGAAGAACGAATCAAATTCAATGGATTATTGCTCAACACGACCGTACACACAGTAGCCGCACTTGCAAAAGTGTGGCCCACCAACGCTTCCCATAACTCAGGGCTTTTTAATTTTGGACAGGATGAACTGGATTGACTGGATGGCAGAACCCGATTGTAGCCGCACTGGCCAAAGTGTGGCCATGTCTTCCGAACCACCCTGCGGCGTGAATTTGCACTGATACGCAGGGCCACCTTTTTGGAAAGGCGGCTACTTTAACGTCGTGCCACCACAAAGCCGTTGAACATACCATACTTCCAAGGCCCGAGGTTCAGACAGAAATCAACGAGCGGGTGCACCACTCTGTCCGTACAGGCAATGGATTCGATACGACATCCATCGTGACGCAGGAATGCGGCAATCTCCAACGGATTAGTGGCGATGATAGCATCATCATCGGGTGTGAACGGTTCTTTGATGATTGGCTCCATGCGGTCAAATTGCCATCGTTGAAAGGAACCTTGGAGAATTCGACGCTTGGTCATGAGGCGTTTGAAGTTGCGTAATTTGTTCCCAATCCCTCGCATCTTCGGATGGTAATCACGAAATCCCAGTACACGAAAAAAGTTGGGACTCGAAACCACCACTTTCCCACCGGGACGCACCACCCGCACAAGTTCCTTCAGGAATGCCTCGGGTTGTTCGACGTGTTCCAACACATTGAACGCCCCCACCACGCCAAAAAAACGATCGTCATAGGGCAATGTTTTGCCGTCATAAAACTGACATTTTTCAGAATGTTGCCGTGCTCGTTCGATGTTTGGATGAGATACATCGACACCGTGTGCATCGACACCCTGAGATGTTAATTCCGCCACCACCTGCCCCACACCGCACCCGACATCCAACACCGGCAGTTCCTTTGTGTCGGGCGCCATGGTGTCCGTATACTTGCGATAAAAGGAGGCGTCCCAACCGGAGAGAAACTCGGCGTAATCCTGGTTGTCTTGATAGGTTTCCTGGTGTCCCATGAGTTGGCGTTTTAAGTGAGAAGCGTCCGGAGATAATTATAATAGGTAGGGATGTGCTGCTGCACGTCCGCTAAGGTGTCCGCTCAACACAGCAGCTCCTCCCGCACCCCCAACGCGATCACGGCCCCGCAGCAGCGGGGCCCTACCGGGGATGGATTTGGGTGGATGCTCGTTCATTCGGGACCGATTGAACCATAAACGCCGGACAATAAAAAGCTCTGACTTAATCCACCGGCTCATTCTTCTTGTCCTCGCCGCATGAACTGCAATGGGTCAGGAGGGAATGCCGGACGTGGTGACAGGATGAACACTCCTCAAACAACCGTGTACCACAGGATGGACAAGTATAAGTCTGTTCCGCTTCGGGATCCCCTGAGTGTGGAATTGTTTTGTGAACCGTCCGGCGGGTCCAGTAAAGAAACCTTCGTGGTCCGGTTCGAATCGGGTATTCACATATCGGACATAAGAATCGTTCGTAAGCTTCACGATACTGTTTCTGCAACCACTTCTTACCGGGGAAAGCAACGATCCCGATCGCATGGACCAGCACTTTTCCGACACCTGCCAGCAGCGTCAATATCAGAATGTATTTCACATACTGAGCCGGGAAATATTTGTTCACCACCCAATAAGCTTTGAACAGGGTGGCCATTCCAAAAGCGAGGAACACCGGGAAATACACACTGTGGTTTCGGCGGATGACCAGAAAACCTGCGGCGATCAACAACGGAACCAGCAAACACAGTTCCAAAGTTGCCAGCCACATGCGATGTTTGCGAACCAACTCATTGTACTCCTCTCTGGCGGGAATCAGGAGTTCATTGATCTGAGCATCCAATTCCTGTTTCTCATCCTCAGCGAGCCGTTTTTGCTCAGCTTGATCGTGCAGGTTTTGATTAAAGGTCTGGAATGCGGTTTGAGTTTCGAGAAACTGATTCAGCGTGTTGGCCAGGTTTTGTTGGTCGCTATCAGAGAGCGCCAGTTCTTTTTGAAGAGACAGTTTCTGCAATTCTACCAGTTGCGTGATGGTATCCTGCAGGTTCCTTGATCCATCTGACAGAATCCGTTGTTCCTCCTGCAACCGGGCAATCCGGCGGTCAAGATTCCCAATCTCGGTGGTCAGTTCCTTGGATCGATCCCTGAGTGCGACATCCACACGGTTGGTTTCGATGCTTTGCCAATCGGGCCCTTTGATGGATTCGATATCCCGAATGAAAAAGCCTTCCAACAAATAGGTCAGAATGCCAAGCGCCAAAGTAAGCGCCCAAATCACCATCCGATTCAACCAGGGGCCTTTTGGTCGGGTTTTTGTGGAAGTATCGAGATCGGCTGGAGCTGAAGGTTTCATGATAATGCCATCATTTTCAGGCTAAAGCAGCCAGAATTCATCCCCAGGCTACCTACCTATAAACTACGGCTTACATGTCCAATGTGCAAGAGATGGTAACGAAAATGAATATCTATCTCTCCAACACCACCACCGAAGCGGCTTTTGCAAAAGGATGATGTCCCAACAAATCGATCGCTACCTTGCCGTTCTCGCCAGACTGAATCCTCAATCCATCCGTGTCATCACCATGAAGCAAAAATGCTTTCTTAATGCCATCCGCATTGATTCCGCTCACTTGAAGTTGATGGTCTTCAGGCCAATCAAATACATGCAAGTAGGTCTTGTTCCCCTTCTCGGTGACACGTCCCCAGGGCTGGTCGGGCAAATTTGATTTTCGGGTTCCGTATATGGCATCGCCGTTTACCTCCAGCCATTCCCCAATCGCGATCAAGCGGTCCTGCATGATGACCGGAATGGTTCCGTCGGCAGCGGGCCCAATGTTCAACAGCAAGTTGCCGCCTTTGGAAACCAGATCAATCAACATGCGGATCAGGCTTTCCCGTGTTTGATAATCATCATAATCCTCGAGTCGATTGAGCGCGAAACTGTGTCCGATGCCCCGGCATTCTTCGAATGGCTTGTTTTCGAGCAAACCGGGAGATCCACCGCCGATGTTACCGTATTCGGTGGTGTAAAAATCCCCGACCTGCCCACGCAGAGCCTTGCCCCACCGATCGTTGATGACCAGGGAGTCGATGTTCGGAGCGGTGTTATAAAGCCATGCCACCAATTCAGGACTTCGCCACAGAGTATCGGGTTCATTCCACTCTCCATCAGGCCAGACAATGTCCGGGCGATAGCGTTCAATCAGTTCCTTGAACTGAGGCATCATGTATTCACTGACATATCGCTCCTTGTCCGTCTCAAACAAGGGATGTTCCCACTCCATAAACGAATAATAGAACCCCATCCGAAGTCCCTGGTCCCGGACGGCATCCGACAGCTCACCACAAAGATCGCGTTTCGGACCGGTCTGCATGCTGTTCCAGGGGTAGCCCCGACTGCTGGAAGCGGCTTCATTCGGCCAGAGCGCAAATCCATCATGGTGTTTGGAAACCAGCACGACATATTTGGCGCCGGCTCGTTTGAATAATTTGGCCCAGGAAACGGGTTCCCATAGTTCCGCTTTGAAATCTTCCGCGAAATCCTGATAACGAAAACCTTCTCCGTAACGGGCCTTGTGGAAATCAGATACTTTGCCGTTATGCGATTGAGTTCGCAGCCAATGCCAATACCACTCGGAGTAAGTGGATTTATCGCAATACGCCGGCACCGAGTAAACGCCCCAATGTATGAAGATGCCAAACTTGGCCTCACCAAACCACTCTGGCGCAGGGCGTGCGTTGAGGGATTCCCAGTTGGGTTGGTAAGTGGATTCGGCAAAAAGTTTTTGAGAAAAAACCAGCAACAGGGCCAAGGAAACCAGATAGAATGATCTCATCCTCCCAGCCTAACTCTGAAACGACTCGAATCATAGCAGTTCCTTGTCATGCGTTTTACAAATCCTGTTTCATTCAAAAATTGGAACCTTTTAATCTCACACAAAGGCACTAGGACACTAAGGTGGAACTGGCGCCGACCTCTCCTCCTGAAACCCTTTGAGCCCTAGTGCCTTTGTGTGAGCCCAAACAAGAACAAGACAAGATTCAAGGACTCTACTATTCCTGCGATGCTTCAAACCGTTCCCAGGCCCCTAAATCATCCACGTCTTCCAACTCCCTCAGTTCCTGAAAACTCATGCCGGCAGATTGAAGTCTTTCTCGAGTGATATCCAGCACCCGAGATGTACTCCAGGGCATGTCCTGAAACAAGGTCGGCTCCGGTTTTCGCATGCCAATGGCCCAGTACCCGCCATCCAAGGCCGGGCCCAACACCGCATCCTGGCCTTTTAAGACCTCTATTGCCTGATCGATGTCTGTTTTTTGGACATAGGGACAATCTGTTCCGATACAGATCACCGCATCCACCTCTGACAAAGCCCCTCGAACCGCGCGCTCCATCCGCTGTCCCAAATCCCCTTCCCCCTGAGGTTGAAGTCTCCATTCGGGATGCTTTTTGAATCGTTCGATTTCTTGAATGGCATCATCCGGAGCAAAACGCAGTTCTAATTCTGAATAAGAAGCCAGCTGCTTCAGAACCGTATCCGCCAATTTCAGGTATGCCTGACACGCGGCATTTGAACCAATGGAAGCAGCCAGCCTGGTTTTAACCTGACCGGGTCTGGGCTCTTTCAAAAAAACGACGATACGGAACTCCATATAACAAAAATCCGCGACCTTGGCTTTAAAACCAGGATCGCGGGTGTGAAAGTTTTGAAGAAGGGATTAGAATCAGCCCTTCAATTCGGCATTGTAGAATTCCAACCAGTCGTCCAGGTTGTTGAGATTGACTGCGTCGTAAGGTCCGCAACAGCCTTCTTCGATGCCATTGGCTGACAAGATGCTTTTGCGGGTTTCATCATCATGGATATATCCATCGATGGCGGCATTGATGGCCGTGATGGCTCCCTGATCCAATTTGGCGCCAGGCTGTTGCTTGATCCAGGCCTCGAGCTGGGGATAGGTAGGCTTTTCGCTCTTGATGAAATTCAGGGTGGTGTCCTTGTCCAGTCCCAGGGCATCCAGCACCATCTGGTCATAACCGGCTCCGCAACCGGGATATCCGTCGGCCAGTTTGCCCGCATTTTCAAGAGAAACCTTCTGCCAGAATCTCGGAAGGTGTTTGACTCCAAGCGGTCCTGCGACGCTTGAACTAATCGTTGGCACAATTTTGCTCATAAATGCTTTACTGTTGATCGTTAATGGTTTGGTAAGTAGGGATAGCACTACCACCCTACCTGGCCAGGGTCAATAGGATTCCTCTCGATCAAATGGAAGCAATCATTTAACATATTGAACAACAACCCGGCAATTCGCGGAACTAATGCCTTGACGAATGAATGCATCCAGTCAATTTGTCGTCGGTATAATTAACCGCGATCGTCGGAAATTCTGATATGAAAAAGACAACAATCACCCGAGGCGGAACCATGGCGCTGCTCATGGCCGGCCTGATCTCTCAACAAGCGGTGGCCGAATCCGATTGGCCACAATGGCGTGGTATCAACCGCGACGGACACTCAACCGACCAGGGATTGCTCGACACCTGGCCTGAATCCGGTCCCGAAAAAATCTGGATGTTCGAGAACGCCGGTCAGGGATACTCCAGCCCGGCGATTGTCGGTGGCAAATTTTTCACACTGGGCACTCGTGGCAACAGCAGCATTTTGCTCTGCCTCGATGCCGACACTGGCGAAGAGCAATGGGCTACTGAAATCGGCGGCATCCTTGGCAACGGATGGGGCGACGGCCCACGCGGCACCCCTGCCGTGGATGGAAACATGGTCTTTGGTTTGACCGGTGAAGGCATCGCCTTCGCAGCCTCCACTTCCGACGGATCCATCAAATGGAAAACATCCATGGAAGATCTTGGCGGCAGCGCACCCAAGTGGGGTTTCAGTGAATCCGTATTGATCGACGGCGAAAAAGTCCTTGTTACCCCCGGCGGCGAAAAAGGCACGGTGGCAGCCCTCGACAAATCGAACGGTAAAGTCATCTGGCAAAGCAAAGACATCACCGAACCCGCCCACTATTCCTCGGTGATCGCTGCGGACATCAATGGCGCCAAGCAATACATCCAGCGCAACGAAAAATCCATTTTCGGACTGAACCCCGAAAACGGCGCATTGCTTTGGCAGACAGATTTCCCCGGACGCACGGCAGTGATTCCCACTCCGGTTGTTTTTGGCAATCGCATCTTCGTCACGGCAGGCTACGGTGCCGGCTGTAAGGCCATCGAAATCCAACCCGGCAACAAAGTCAAAGAAGTCTATTCCAATCGCACCATGAAAAACCACCACGGCGGTGTGGTTCGCTTGGGAGGACATGTGTTTGGTTACTCTGACGGTGTGGGTTGGTTGTGTCAAAACCTGGCGGACGGGGAGGAAGTCTGGTCCGAACGCCGCGCTCTGGGCAAGGGCGCTGTCGCTTTAGCCGACGGCAAACTCTTCTGCGTCGACGAATCCAAAGGGACGGTCGCCATGCTGGCTGCCTCGACCGAAGGTTTCAAACAATTGGGTGAATTCACTTTGGAACCTCAATCGGCCATCCGTTCCTCACGTGGCAAAATCTGGACACACCCCGTCATCGTAAACGGTAAAATGTATCTCCGGGACCAGGACCTCATCTACTGTTACAAGGTGAAGTAAGGTCATCACGATCATCTGAATTCAAAAACGGCGGAGACACTGTTTCCGCCGTTTTTTATTCTAGCATTATAAAGCTTCCAGTTCGTTTCCCCGCGCGTCTATCCACCTCCAAAATCCCATGCCGATACATGCGATATATACGAACCAGACCAATGCTGGATGATACAACACATACGTAGAAACAGGCATATCATCCACTCGGTCAGGTAAAGCGTACAAGGCGACAGTAATTACCACCACAACAACAATCGCAATAGCAGAAGCAACGTTGTAGTAAACTTTTTTTGTCGGGAAATGATAACGAGGGGCTTTCATTATAAAAGCGATACTCACAAGCATACCAATGTTCTGGAGCAATGGCCTTGAATAAGAGATGAGCAATGCCGATACCAATCCTAAAACAGACCAAAGGAAGAATCGTTTTTTCGACCAGATAGGATGTTTTAGATCTCCTTGCATGAAAGCACTTGATAACTCACAACAAACTGAGCATCAACCCAAAAACACTCCTACAACACCAACGTTCCTCTGGAGTGCGGTAAGTCATTACCGCTCTGGATACCTCAGGCCTCAGTCCGTGCTTGCCGCAATAAAATGCGTTTAGCGATACCACATAGCAGTCAACCTCTTCAGAATAACAAATAACCACATGGAACACTGGATACCGTCTATTTGCGTTTACTGGGCTTGCTTTATCAGCGCATCGCTCATCCGGTCAATCCATCGCCAACGCAATTTCAAACCATTACCCAAGATCGATCCAAAAGAAATGCCCGGCATGCTGCTCAGTTTTCTGGGCATGGCCATTTTTCCCCTGCTCTACACGCTGACAGATTGGCTCGCCGCTACAAATTATGATGGCAATTACGCCTTGGGAATATTGGGCGCAATCGGCATGCTCCTATCGGTCGTCATCATCGGCAAGGCTCACAAAGATCTCGGCGATCAATGGACACACACACACAAACAGGTCGATCATCCCGAGCTGATCACCCGTGGCATTTACGCATCCATCCGACACCCCATGTATACAGCTCATTTTCTGTGGGGAATTTCCCAGGCATTGCTACTTTGGAACTGGATCGCAGGATTTGGATTCCTGATCGGATTTGTGGTGTTTTGTCCGCTCCGGTTGAAATTGGAAGAAGCCAATCTCAGGCGGACCTTCGGTCAGAATTACGATCAATACGTCGCCAACACACCACGCTTTATGCCGAAGCTGTGGTAATCATTTCAATTTTTCAATCGAAGCCCGGACCAAAGCGGCTGGAAGGGCGAAGGTGGTGACCCGGTTATATCGTGCGATGTTCACTCCGACCACTCTTCCCTCCAGATCCAACAACGGTCCCCCCATGGCCTTGGGTGGGATGGGGATTTCATGTTGAATCACTTCCTGGTAGCCATCCCTGCGATCGGAAATATCTCCGCTTAATTCAATGTTTACATCCAGTTCAGGAAAGGCCGTGTCAAAATATCCAAGAGTAACTGTCTTCACCAATTCCTGCTTGCCGCGATGAATCTGCAATTTCAGATTTTCACCGGGCCCGTGTTGCTGGACGATTTGAATGATATCGGAAGATGTCATCACATTTTGTCCGTTCACAGCAACAACCACATCCTCAAGCATTACACCGGCTTTTTCAGCTCCGGAATCAGGCCTGACTCCGGTAATCAGTCCACCTTTTAGCTGAGGAATGATGAGTTCAGGAAACGCGTCTTCAAGTATCATGAGGTTCAAAACGCTTCGATAAGAAAACCTGTCCTCTTCTTCCTGAGATGCTTCCTTTGCCAGAAGCTCTTCCGTAGGCTTACTTAGTTGAATTCCCTCCAACTGTTCCCCTCTTACGAACGTTTTTCGAAAAATCCGATCATTCAATAATTCAAGAATACGGACATCCGGTGAATCCTGATTTTCTCCTTCTCCCGAATCTTGATCCAAATCATCAAGAGACAAGCGTTCTGCAAGAAATTGGTCAACGGGCCTTTTCTGCTGATCAACCTTTGACCTGAACTCGTTGAAATCCTTGAATGAACTGAATCTGAGAAAATCAATCACATTCATTAACTGCACACCGAGCGCTCCCGGCTTTTTGGGAATGGTTCTTTGCGTGGCACTCACCACTCCCACGCGCACCTGTGTTTCGTCTTCATGGGGCGAAATCATCCATTGCCCCATTGAAGGCGTGGCGTCATCAGACCATTGAACCGGTTTCATTCCATCAGCTTTGATTTTCAGCAAAGCCAGATCGTTCTTGGGATCAACACTGATGAATTCAGGCACATATGTCTGATTAGCCGCATCGCGCACTTCCAGCGCCATGCCGAACTCGCTGGCTTTGGTCACGATAAAACCGTCCTCGGAAACCACCGTTCCAAGCGCGATCTGATGGCCATCCTCCAGGATTTCAACCACCGAAGCGCGGTGTTTCTGGTAGAGCGGTTCAAACACAGATCGCGTGCTCCAACCATTCACCCGATCGGCCCGATCAAGATAACTCGAGTCCGCAGCATAACCCGAGTGAACAACTCCCAAGAACAGAGCATACAAGCTCATTTTGATGAGGGTCGGTTTTTTCAAAGAAAGCATGACATTTAAGAAAAGTTCTAAGAGGAAAGATGCTAATTAAAATCCACGGCGACGCCACCGACCACGCCGGGGCGCTTCCCCGAGTTCAACGGTCAATTCACTCGTTGATTCACCTCGCAGGTATTCGATGTTCACGGATGCGCCGGGGCGATTCTTTCCGATTGCCCAGCGATAATCCGAAGAATCATCAATGGAATATCCGTCGACCGACAAAATCACATCATCAACCAAAATTCCGGCGTCCACAGCGGCCGTGTTCTCACGCACCCGGGTCACCACCACCCCCTTGACGTGTGTTTCAACATCCACTCCGAGATCGCCCCGGTCCGATCCTCTGCGCGTGTTCGGCAGATCTTCGCCCGCCAACAAGGGATCCCACATTTTATGGAACGCATCAATGGGAGCGTGATAATTATCGTCCAACGGATCGCCGATACGACTGTTGATACCGATCACTTCACCGTCCAGATTAAACAATGGACCACCGGAATCCCCACGCAACAGTTCACAATCCGTCCGAATGGTATCGCTCCTGGCAAAAATCACTTTCCCAACCCGGAGCACGGCACCCCGGTCCAGGTCAAAACCACCCGGATGCCCCAGTACAAAGCACCATTGGCCGGCTTTGACGGATTTGCGAGGTCCCAGAGGGCTGAAGGGCCAGGGTCCCTCTCCTTCCAGGCGGACCATACCTGCATCGGCGTGATCGAAGCGACCAAGTGTCTTCGCCCGCACGCGCTTTCCATCGGGCATTCTGCAGGTAATGCGCCGCCCGGGTTCCCCGCTCACGTGGGCAGCCGTCAGCACCAGACCGTCTTCGGAGACAATCACACCGGTCCCGCCGGAACCCACTCCGATCGTGGATTCCAACGCCTTGGACAAAACCGCTTGCACCTTCCGCTGTGTTTGCAGAAAAACCTCCACCGAAGGCTCATCGGCTCCACAAATCAAAGCCTGCGCCCAGATGGTGCCCAACAAGATGAGACTGACTATCGTCTTACGCATAACTGTTCATCGATAAACAAGTTGCCGCAATTTCGAACCAAAACCAATGCGATCCCGGACAACCCTGCGACTCCCTATAAAGACTTGCTGGAGGCTGGGAAGTTACAGCTTTTTTAATCCCGCTTAATCTTTCAACACCCATGCGCCACCATTGGACCGGATTAGCTCGGGAATATTGACGGCACACCCACCGTTGGCCTTGCTGATATCGGCGGCTTGCATGAAGGCGAAAAGCTCCACGGTTTCCCTTGCGGAGACAGGAGGTTTGCCGGTCTGAAAGAACTGAACAATCTCCTTCACCAAGGGCACATAACTGCCGCCACCTTGCTGATCCTCAATTCCTTTGGAACCAAAAACGGTTACCTTATAACCGGAATGGCCGGTTCGAAGGCCATAGACAACGCCGGTGTTTCCATTGTCCCACAATCCGGACACCACATCCGTCCCCGGGCTGAATGTGCGGGAAACGGACTGGCACCCTGTCCCCATCACAGCGAACAAGGCCTCGGTCGGGTGCACCCCATACCAAAACAAATCCGGATGATGCGGCTCGAGGCTGCAGGGTCCGTAAGAAATGGCTCCTTTCAATTCACCAATATCCTTGGATTTCAACTCCACCAAACTTGGATAATACCTCAGTGAAGATGAGGAAAAACAGGGAACACCTGCTTTTCGTGCCAAAGAAAAAATCTCAATGACATCCTTCAGCGATCCCGCCATCGGCTTGTCGATAAACAAAGGCAAACCAGCGGCGATCACCGGTTTGGCCTGTTCCAGGTGAGGCCGACCGTCGACACTTTCCAGCAAAACGGCATCCACCTTGGTGCAAAGCGTCTCAATGGAATCGACAATCTCAACCCCGAAATCCGTTTTCAATTGTTCGGTGAACTTGTCCACCCGGGTATAACTGGATTCAACATCATCGCTTCCACCTTTGAACGCGGCGACAACCTTCGCCCCGGGAATGTGATCCGAGCGGGAAGCATCATTCAGGATACGCGTAAAAGCAACCACATGCGAAGTATCCAGCCCAATCATCCCCAAACGCATCGGCTTGGCAGCATCCTGTCCATTGGCGCTCAAGCAAACCAACAAACAGCCCAACAAAATTGACATCAATTTTTTCATGGATTTCCAACACCATACCGACCTTTCCCAAAAAATCAATTTGGTAAAATGGCCAATGCTGACACCAGGCGTAGGCCAAAAATAGAAACCCACTATCGTAGGGGTAAGCTCCGACTTACTCCCACTTCAAACCTCAGAACATTGAAACCATGTTCAGGCTGCAATGGAATCGCCACAGTCATCCGAAAAACCTCAGCCTCCCCACGTTCCACCTCTCTTGCTTGGAAACGTTTTCAAGGGAGAAGTTTGGGAGTGAGATGGAACTCACCCCTCCATTGTCTAAAAATTGGTCTCCTCCTCAATTCTTATCCCAAAAGGTGCCTTCTTCTCTTGCCTGTGCTTCGAAAAGGAGTAGTTGCTTCGTGATGGTTTCGATCAGATCCGGTTGTTCATCGGCGCGGTCGATGCGTTCTGATAAATCCTGTTCCACTTGAAAAAGCAATGGTCTTTCTCGTGAGGCTGTAAATCCGTAGTTGTTTCCGGTTTGGGAATAAATACGTATGTGCATCTTCCATGGTCCGATCCGAATGGCTGAGGGTTTGTTATCGGATGATGAGTAGAAAAATTCGAATGGTGGGATTGTTTTTTGCGAGGAACTCCTCAAAAGCAAGGAACGGATGTCACGCCCGTCAATGGTCCGATTGTCAGGAAGGTCAACACCTGCGAGCGCGCTGACGGTTGGTAAAATGTCCAGCGTGCTGATGGGAGATTGTTCGATCCGGCCTGCAGGGATGGTTCCAGGCCAGCAATAGATACCCGGAACCCGATGACCGCCTTCCCAGGTGGAACCTTTGCCATCCCGAAACGGCATGGCATAACCGACGTGCATGCGAGCTTCGCCGTATTTGGGATGATCGACCGTGTCGTTGAATCGAATCCAAGGGCCATTGTCCGATGAAAAAACAATCAGAGTGTTGTCGGTCAACTTCATTTCATCGAGCAAGCTGCGTATGCGCCCCACCGAGTGGTCAATCTCTGCCATAACATCCCCCAGCAAACCGCGTCGGGATTTTCCCGCAAAGGCCTCGCTCGCATGAATCCCAAGGTGAGGCATGTTGAATGGAATGTAAGCAAAGAACGGGGTGTCTTCGCTTTTTTTGATAAAGGAAATCGCCGCATCCGTGCAACGACCGGTCAGGGAGGCGCAAACATCGTGCTTGGAAGGCAAATCCCGAGTCAACACGCGGTAACCAGAAATGGGATCTGTCCCCTCTGGATCTGACTCTATCAACATGGCCACGTCGTAATCATGGGATACATTCGTACCAAACCACTCGTCAAAACCATGCGCCAGCGGGAGCGTATCCGCAGAGAACTCATTCTTTTCATTGGGACTACCCAGGTGCCACTTACCAAAGATGCCTGTGTTGTATCCACGTTGCTTCAATCCTTCGGCCAAGGTAAATTCTTCCGGATGCAAATGACGCGGCGCTCCAGGTCCGATCACCCAGGATCCCAGCCCCGACCGGATCGGATACCTCCCCGTCAACAGGGAATACCGGGAAGCGCTGCACGCAGGTGAAGTCACGTAGCACTGGGTAAAATTCATCCCCTCCTGCACCATTTTCGTGATGTTGGGGGTGTAAATGGTAGGGTTGCCGTTGTGGGAATAATCACCGTAACCGCTGTCGTCCAGAAAAAAGACAACAACATTGGGGCGATCTCCAACAGCTCTGGCAAATCCCGTGACTGCCAGGAGGAAAGCAGCCCCGCCAAGAGAGGCCATCCAAATGGACCGGAGAGTACTATTCGTGCGTTTCATGTTTCTTCATTCTCAGGGTTTCATACAACCACGCCACATCAAAACTGGTGATCTGCGTACTGTTCAATCCTCCATTGCGTCGATCTCCAGCGCAATGCCCCAACAGAACCCGATCACCCACAAAATCCAATGCCGTGTAGCAATACCAACCATTGGGATCGTCTTCCAGCGCCAGGCTTTTTGTCCATGATTTTCCATCGTCATGAGACAAGGCCACATTGAATGGCGTACGCCGGGTTTTCAAAGATTCAGGAATGCCTGCATGATCGTTCCAGAGCATCAACAAATCCGAACTGCCAGGAATTCGTTCTATCGTAGCGGGTGATTGTGGTGAACGAATGCTACTGGCAATCGGCTGGGACCATGTCTCCCCCTGGTCTGACGACCAACTTAAATACTGGCTACCGTCATCCGTGCGAGCAAACATCATCAGACGACCGTCCTGCAATTCAATCAAACCTGGTTCCTGCAAGGTCACTCGGGAGCCATCCGGTCGAGCCCCCTTAAGCACCGATTTGCCCCGCTTCCAGGACTTACCAAGATCATCCGACAGGTAACACATCAACAAGCCCCGCCAATCCGGCTTTTCATATTCCGGCAGGTGATGCAAGGCAACCGGACAAATCAAACGTCCATTCTCCAATTGCACGACCCGATCATTGTTCAATACATAATACCCGATTTGATCGGTGATCACTTCAACCGCGTCGCTCCAGGTCTGTGCTTCATCTTTGGAAACACGCATCAACGGACGACAATCGCGATGGGAGTTTTTACGAATGTAAAACAAGGCAATATCGCCATTGTTCAACCTCAATAAAGAAACGGACATGATGTTAAAGCCGCCTTCATTCGACAAAACGACCTGATCTTCTTTGGACCAAGTCTGTCCACCGTCATTGGAAACGCGACTTGCAAGGAAAGCCGAAGCATGATCGCTGCTCCCTCCTGTGAAATGTGTATAGACAAACAGCACACGCCCGTCCCGCAGCTCAATGAAGTCACCTTCACTATTGCGCGGATTCTCAGGACCGGGTGGAAGAAGCACTTCTTTTCGGACACCTGGGACTTGTTTGATCTGATAGGGTGGCTCCTCGGCCTGAACCACGCACATGTTGCACCCGCCCCATTCACAAAGGATGGCCATGCAACAAATCATGATGAATCGGATCATGCTCCTAACAAATCAGCTCCTGCCCGTTCATTCAACCACTCATTTGGTTTCAAGGTGTTTCAGAACATCACCAGACAATAGATTTGGAGCCTTCACAAATTGACGCTTTTTAAGATTACCGTTCGCTCCCAAGATGTTACAATCTCATCGCTTGAGGCAACACTTGCATTAGTCCGTGATTCATGCATGATTCGTGTATGGCAACGAAGACAATCACCTTAGAGCTGGATGCCTATGAAAAACTGAAAGCCGCAAAGCGAGGTAGGGAATCTTTCTCATCTGTAGTAAGGCGTTGCATCCTGCCAAACCAACCTAAAACGGGCGAAATGCTCCTTGATTATTTGCGATCTCGGACGGTGTTTTTCACAGAAGAGGAGTTGGACAAAATGGATAAAATCAATCAAAACGATACTCCCCCAACGAATCCTTGGGAGGAGAATCAATGATCTTTGATACCAATATCTTGATTGCGCTTGAGAGGGAGCTTAGGAAACAGACAAAGGGTTCAGTTTGCATATTCTTATCGGGACTGCCAGCAACTCGCATGTGCATCACACCAACTATTGCTGGGGAACTATGCTCTGGAATTTCCATGTCCAAACGATCTGTCTGGGAGAATTTTTGTTCGGCCTACGAAATCCTGCCAATTACTCCCGAAACCGCTTGGCATTACGGATGCATCTATCGTCGTTTATCGGCAGATGGACAACTGATCGGAGCAAACGATATGCGGATCGCAGCAACAGCATTAACTCATGAAGTTCCTTTATTGACTGCCAATACGAATGAGTTTCAACGAGTGCCGGGCTTGGAAGTCATCAGTCTCAACTAAACGCAGCATACCACCTCCCTCAAAAGTGGCTTGAAATATAAGATTAGGAGATTATATTCCCCTAAATTCATTTAATTAGGGGAATATGATCGCTCGAATCTTACTTTCAGCCTTGGAAGAACGCTTTTTTGAAGGGAGAGTCTTGATTCTATATGGGGCTCGACAGGTTGGGAAAACCACTTTGGTAAAGGAACTCCTCTCACGCTTTAAAAGCAAATCCATGTATCTCAACTGCGATGAACTGGATATCAGGCAATCGTTGGAAGCGCGCACAACAACGGAATTGAAGAAACTTTTTGGTGATGCTCGCCTGGTGGTCATAGACGAAGCGCAGAGAGTCAGGGATATCGGGATGACCTTAAAATTGGCAGTGGACGCGATGAGTGACATCCAAATCATCGCAACTGGGTCTTCATCCTTTGAGCTTGCAAATCGAACTTCGGAGCCATTGACCGGAAGAAAATTTGAGTTTCATCTGCATCCACTGTCACTGAGTGAACTCTCCGCGACCGAACCCATTCATGAAACCATACGCTTGATGGATCATCGGCTGATTTATGGAATGTACCCAGCCGTTGAAACAGCCACTTCGGAGCGTTCGGTCGAAATCCTTCGCGAGTTGGCAGGAAGCTATCTTTACAAAGATGTGTTGGCATGGCGCGACATTCGTCGACCGGAAGTGTTGGATAAACTGGTAAAAGCGCTCGCCTTGCAACTCGGAAGTGAAGTTTCTTTTACGGAATTAAGTTCCCTGCTCGGGGTGGACAAAGCAACAGTCGAAAATTATGTCCAAGTCTTGGAACAGGCCTTTGTCATTTTCCGGCTTACCCCATTTAGTCGAAATTTACGTAATGAGTTGAAGAAGCTTCGCAAGATTTACTTTTGGGATGTGGGTGTCCGCAACGCTTTGATCAATAATTTAAATCCAGTCGAATCACGCACAGATGTGGGTGCGCTGTGGGAAAACTTCGTGATAGCTGAACGGATCAAGGCTCTTCAAAACGCTCGCCAAGGCTTCAGCTCCTATTTTTGGCGAACGCATCAGCAACAGGAAATCGATTACATCGAAGATCGAAATGGAAAACTCCTTGCTGCAGAAATCAAGCGAAAGGCACGTGGAGTGCGCATGCCAAAAACTTTTACACAATCCTATCCCAATGCCGAAACAGCCATCATCACACCTGATAAATTACTCGAATTTCTGGAAGTGTAATACTTCGGATGTGGGGAAAGAGTGCGAGTAATAGGAATGGAATCGAACTGGCACAAGAGAACAATAACGTTCCCCTGACATATCCAAAGCGGTGTCAAGCGTGCGCGCAGTCCACAATGTCATTGCAAAGATGGTTGGCGCTACATAGGTTCCTCCACATGGAACGAACACTGTTATGGCTGATGGGAATGCTCCTCATCAGCAGCCTCCAAGCAGACGATCCGGACGCCTATTGGCCTCAGTGGAGAGGTCCGCTGTGGAATGGTGTCGCACCTGTAGGAAATCCTCCTGTCGAATGGAGTGAAAGCAGGAATCTGATTTGGAAGACTCCTATTGAAGGCCAAGGCTGGAGCACGCCCATCATTTGGGAAAATCACATCTTCCTGCACACAGCCATCCCGATGGAAAAGAAACTACCCATCCCGGATGTCATCCCACCCGGCACCCCCAACATCGGCGAACACCCGGACGTTGCTTCCACTTGGAAAGCCCAACGCATAGGCATCATCTGCATCAATCGAAGCACCGGTAAGGAATTGTGGCGACGGTTCATCTTCGAAGGCATGCCCCACCAGGGGCACCACCGCAAGGGCGGATTCGCGTCGCAATCTCCGGTCACGGATGGTAAATATCTCTACTCCTATTTCGGTTCGTTTGGACTGTATTGTTTCGATTTCGACGGAAACTTAATCTGGGAAAAACCATTCAAACCCCAAGCCATGGAAGATTCACTTGGGGAAGGCACCTCCCCGGCACTGCACGACGACCACCTCATCATCGTCGCCGATCAGGAACAACAATCCTACATCGTCGCCATCGATAAACATACCGGCAAAGAAATTTGGAAAACCAAAAGAGAGGAAGTCTCCAACTGGAGCACCCCCAGAATTTTCACTCACGAAAACCGCACACAAATCCTGGTAAACGGCGCTCCCGTCATCTGCTATGACTTCGAAACAGGAGAAGCCCTATGGCAATGCGCCGGACAAAGCCTAAGCGCCGTCCCCATGCCAGCCGTGGGCCAGGGGCTCGCCTTTGCTGCCAGTGGTTGGCGCAAAGACACCGTGCATGCCATCCGCCTCGGGCAACGGGGAGATCTTACCGACACCGAACACCTTGTCTGGAAACTCGATCGCGGAGCCCCCTACGTCCCCTGCCCCATGGTGTGGGAAGAAGAAATTTATCTGCTCGAAGACCACAGTTTTTTCTCCTGCCTCCGGGCTATTGATGGAAAACAATATTACCTGAAACACCGCCTGCCAAGCCCCGCCAATTTCAGCGCCTCACCCGTGGGCGCAAAAGACCGCATCTATTTGCTCAGCGAAGAAGGAAGAACGTTCGTTATGAAAAAAGGACCAGAACCAACCATCCTTGCCATCAATGAACTCGAAGGCAGATTCCAAGCATCACCGGCCATTGTGGAACATCGCATCTACATACGAAGCAGTGAACATCTTTACTGTTTTGGAAAAGATTGATTCGAAGAGTTGCATAAAGCAACAGACATTCGTCCACATTTTTCCGAACGTCGCTACCCGTAGCCCCCTTCGCCAGAAGGTGGATACACGCCCAAAAACGCAAGACCGATCACCACGCTATAAGACAGTCTCCCTCCTCTCTCAAACTCACCTCTGTGCCAATAAGCACTCTACCCTAGAGATCAGTATACATTTCGGATCAAGCTTTTTAGCCTCCTCCAAGTAGCTGGCAGCCAATTCAGGATCGCCTCGCAAGTATTCTGCCTCGGCAAGCAGACAGGCATTCTGCGCCTTACCATTCAACACATCTGTCTGTTCCATGGACTCCTGTAGCAACGAAATGCCCTCATCCACCTGCCCCACCGCTACCAGCACCGCGCCGCGTGTGCCACGGATGGCGGCATTCCAACCGATCACATCAAATGCCTCCTTGGAATATGTGTCGGCTTCCTTGATGCATTCCTCGCCTCCATATAGTACGTCGGCATAGGCAATGTCATTCAGCAAACGCGCTCGCAAAACTTGTTGTTTGCCATCCACATGACTCAGCGCATGTTTAAGAATGGAGAGAGCCTTTTCTAACTCCCCCATCTCAAGCAATAAAGCACCTTTGGAACTCAATAAAAGCGGGTAGTTCGGATAAAGCTCCAATCCTTTGTCTACACACTCCAATGCCTCTTCTCTCGATCCGTGTTCATGAAGGAACCCGGTTTCCAAAAGATAGTAAGTCCTGTGAAGGGATTGGCACTTTTCCTTCGACAGTAAGCGTTTAATAAACCCCATAGGGCAAAATGCCCATGATGGGTGATATTTGAGTGAGCTGAAAACCCGAAGATTAGACTTTGGCTGCCTGATTGGTCTTCCAGGCCAGCGGTGTCAGATCACTGA
>Ga0181578_10001326_pt1 | contig 23907 bp, 27 predicted proteins | sample 071ome_21_FD_148659 | JGI IMG/M metagenome (GOLD analysis project Ga0181578, IMG submission 148659) | Coastal salt marsh microbial communities from the Groves Creek Marsh, Skidaway Island, Georgia - 071401CT metaG (spades assembly) | ecosystem: Environmental > Aquatic > Marine > Intertidal zone... | reverse complement strand
ACTGCTCTTTCGCTTGCAGGAAATTTCCGCCTGTGGCCTCTGAAAAACGACAAAGCTCATCATAACAGTGCTCGAAAGTCTCACTGATGATCTCAGGTCCTAGTGTGGAATGCGGGTGGGCCAAAATTTTCTCATCCTGAGCGAGGGTCGTGGTTATCTTTTCAAGAAGCTCGTGTCGCATTAACTCAATTTTGCGTAAACCCTCAAGCGACATCGGTGCACTGATTTGGCGCTCGCTTTCGATAATGCGAAAGAAATCGTCTAGAAAGATCTCGAAAATCTTTCGATAGACGTAATCCGCCAAATTTACCTCAGTCATCTTTTGCTGCCCTGATCGAGAACTTTTGAAGGAGCCTGATTTTCACTTTTTATTCATTTTTTTTAGACAAATCCATGACTGCCCCTGCCCTAAAGTCCGCTCATACAACAGGAGAGTGTTATGAAACAGTGGATTTCAGTTATTGCTGCTACATTCGTTTTCGCGATTGCTCAGAATGCAAGCGCAGGTAATTGTAGCGGTGGAGAAGGCGGGGACGGTTACAAGAAAGCCGAAATGTCGACGGATTCAGACGATCGTTATTGATTGCTTCGGCGCCCAAAAAAAGCCCCGCTTGTCGGGGCTTTTTAAGTTCTGAATCTCTCGTTCGGACTAGAGTGTCTCTATAACGTCCCCACTCAATACCAGGACGTCTCCATACGTTGAGAGCATGCTGAAAAAACTTGGAAATCCTGACCATTCTTGAGCGGCGGCCAAGTGCTCTCCAATCCCCTCCGGTGCGACATAAACCTCATTAATAGAGAAGACAACATGGCCTGTTGTCCCCTCTTCTGGATTCATCGGATTCTTGAAGTCCGGTGATTTGGATGCGTAGTAATGCACTAGCTGGATCTTGCTTTCATCGAGGCTATGCGTCTCGCGCATCCATTGAGCGTGATCTCGAATTGCCGTCTCGACTTCTTCCGCTTTTGCATCCGGAACCTTGATTCCGAAATTAAAAGTCTTCTGACCGTTTTTTATTGCCACCTTAAGTCTTTTTAGTCTTAGTTTTGAGATTTGACTTTTGACCATATCATATTTCAAGCCCCGGTCTGGACAGTTCCCCTGTTCTGAATAAACACAGGACTCGTATCGGCAGTGACGAGTAATTCCTCAAGACGTCATCCGCACTCCGGGCACGGGACAAAGCACTCTCGAATGACATCGCACCATTTGACCTTTTTGGGTCTATGGAAATATCCCCGCTTCGCATCCTCTCGGGCCTCCAACTCTGCTCGCTCTCGGAGTTGAGACCGCGCTGTCACCAACGCGAGACCAGACGGAAAGAGTAAGCCTGCAAGCAATGCGCATATCGCGATACAGGCCGCCTGGATAAAGAGATCACTTAAAGGTTCCATTTCTTGTTCCTTGCTTTTTCTTTCCAATACGCTTTGGAGCGCTTTTTCTTTCAATACGCCATTTATTCGCCTTAAAAACTGGTCGATGTGGAGCCAGGCGCCCTTTTGCTTATCGGTTAAAGCGTGCTGATTCCGTCTTTTTTTGAGGGACCTGAAATATTTCCCCGGCTTTATGCGTATTGAGAAAGTGACGGAAATACAGGACCCACAACAGAGGTCTTTTGGATATCACCCAAGGGTAGCCGTCAAGGATCAATACCCTCACAAAAGGAACAAAATATGCCAAGCAAATTGAATAAAACGTTAATCGCCGCTGCCACTATGGCCGCTGTTGGGGCGCTTAGTGCTCCGTTGGCTCACGCTGGAGCAAATGAAAAGTGCTACGGGGTCTCGTTAGCCGGTAAAAACGACTGTAAAGCGGGAGCGGGTACCAGTTGCGCCGGCAGCTCTACGGTTGACTATCAAGGGAACGCGTTTTCCATGGTTCCAAAAGGCACATGCACTTCTATTGAACTTCCGGCCATGTCAGATGGCACGCCACGGGCTGGCTCACTGGAGGAACTGGGCCGTGATTTACCGGGCTAAATCGCCCTTGCCCATCCAGCGTAACAACCATGCCGCGCCCGAGCGGGCGGCATGGTTGGCCCTACACAAATAAGTAAAGACTTCGTTATGCCCACCGTCTCACCACTATCGCGAACCAAAAATCATCACGATTATTTCGCGCTTCCTGAAGAGCAAGTTGGCTTAAGTTACAAGCCTGACTATTTTGAAGAGGCCATATCAACGGCTCATGGTCTTGGATGGTTTGAGATTCACGCTGAAAATTACATGGTGGAGGGCGGGCCGTTACGCAATCAGATGGAGCGTCTGCGGCAGAATTATCCGGTTTCCTGTCATGGTGTCGGCCTTTCCATCGGATCCAGCGAACCACTCAGTCATGCACATCTTGCCAGGCTGAAGAAACTGGTGGACTGGCTGGAGCCGGCTGTTTTCTCGGAACATCTGGCCTGGTCCAGTCATGGAGGGCTATTTTTTAACGATTTACTTCCGTTGCCTTATACCAAGGACACCCTCCAGAACGTGGTAAATCACATTGACGAGGTTCAGCAGATGCTTCATCGCCCGCTGCTCCTGGAGAATCCGTCGACTTATGTGACTCTCGCGAATCATGAGATGAGTGAGTCAGATTTTATCTGTGAGGTCGTAAAGCAAACAGGCTGCCAACTGCTTCTTGATGTGAACAATTTATTTGTTAGCTCTGTTAATCAAAGGTTCTGTGCTGACGAATTTCTAAAATGCCTGCCCGCTCACGCGGTCACACAAATTCATGTAGCCGGGCACTCCATCGATCAAGATGACAACGGAGATGTTCTGCTGATCGATAGCCACAGCACGGCAGTGTCCAATGAGGTCTGGGCGCTTTACCGCTCGGCCATAGAGCAATTTGGGCCTGTGCCAACATTATTGGAGTGGGATGATGATGTGCCAGATTTTGCAACGCTCCGTGCAGAGGCAATGAAAGCGAAGCGCTTCATGAACGACAAAAGCAATAGGGAGCCGCACCGTGTGGCAATCTAACTTTGCAGAACACCTCGCGCCTTCTATTACACAGGCGCCTGTTTTCGTGCAAAACCCAAGGGGGGAGGTTAGTGAACGGCGCTTCCAGGTCTACCGGAACAATGTCTACTCGAGCCTTGTCAACAATTTAAAAGATGGCTATCCAGTGGTGTTCAAACTAGTTGGCGAAGCGTTCTTCAAAGGAATGGCCAGTGGTTTTGCTGCCCGCCACCTTCCCACGTCTCCAGTTATGACTTTCTACGGCGAGGCATTTGGAGCTTTCATCGATCAATTTAAGCCAGCTGCGGGCGTGCCTTTTTTAGGTGATGTCGCCCGACTTGAGTATGCGAGACGTATTGCTTTGCACGCAGCAGACGTCCGTCCACTGAACCCTCGACTCATTCACGAAATGCCCGTTGACGAGTTACTTGATCGATCACTGATTCTTCATCCTTCTGTCCACGTTGTTGAGAGTCCCTACCCCATCTATTCCATCTGGCTTGCCAATATGTCGGATGAACCCGTAGGAAGACTCACTGATTGCGCCGAATCGGTGCTTGTTCGCAGACTGGCAGACCAGGTGGAAGAGGTAGAGCTCCCGCCAGGGGGGTCCCATTTCTTAAAGCTTGTTCAACTGGGTCACACGCTTAAGGACGCATCAATGTGGATGGTCGACGCAGGGCGCGAAGCACACCTCGAAAAAATAATGAAAATCTGCCTTGAATCTGCCGGCTCCATGCGTCTGAATTCTTCTCCTGAAAGGCTGATGTGAGCAAAAGCCCCCGCCTGGTCATGATATCTAATCGCTACTTTTTTCTGAGCAACACGCTTTCGAAAGTGGGGGCTGATGTATCGCCTCTCCTGGCTCGCCTGCTTTTTGGAGTGACGCTTTTCGCCTTCTTTTGGAAATCTGCCTTCACCAAATTTGATGATGGGCTTGCCGGTTTATGGACCCCTTCCGTTGGTGCCTATGCGCAGATCTTACCCACCCGTTTTGAAACGGTCGGCTATGATCCATCCGCCATGAATGCCCTGGAGTGGGCTATCGTCATCGCCGGCAGCTATGCTGAGCTCGTGTTGCCGATGTTAATCGTCATCGGACTCTTTACCCGCTTCGCAGCTCTCGGGATGGTGGGATTCATTCTCGTCATGTCGTTCGTCGACGTCTCGGGGCATGGTATTGCACTGGGCTCATTACTCGACAGCAATCCGTCCACTCTCATACCCGACCAGCGCCTGTTTTGGATCTTTCCGCTGATTGTGCTGACGCTTCAGGGCGGCGGATTTTGGTCCGTCGATCGACTGCTTTTTAATAAATCACGACAGGAGTAAGAGCGCCATATTGACTTAATCTTTCTTTAAGAAGAGCCTTACCTACGCATATTTTGCTGAGACAGGTACGCTACGTCTCGCTGCAGTACTATCGGATTGAGATAAGGAGAGGCTTTTTGGGAATACTGAAGGACGAAGAAGTTGCGAATCTGATGCGGGCTGCATCAGCAGGCGACAGCAATGCCTATCAGAACTTTTTCAAGGCTATTCTGCCCATGCTCACGAATATGATAAGGACCATGACTCCAAATTGGACACCCGATCTCCGCGAGGATGTGATTCAGGAGATTCTCACCTCCATTCATGCCAAGCGTCATACCTGGCGGCCCGACAAGCCCATCCTGCCCTGGATCTATGCGGTCGCTCGCTACCGGGTGATTGATCAAGTTAGAAAAGAAAAGCGCTCTTCCAACGTTGAGGCGAACTCAGATGCGATTGAGGAGCTCGCGCATCCTCGAAACCACCAGCAGGAACTGGCACATGATCTCGAGCAAGGTATTCGGACCCTCAACCCTCAAACCGAGGCTGTGGTTCGCGCCATGGGCATCGAAGGCAAGGATGCGAAACAAACCGCTTCAGAACTTGGGATAAGTGAAAACGCGGCTCGAATTGCCTTTCATCGGGGTTTAAAAAAACTTCGAGCTTTTCTCTCGAATTAAAACAAGGCATGGACCATGAACAAGACCGATCTTCTTATAGAACAATTAAGCGCCGCTCCAAGGCTTTATGCCAAATCCGTGAGTCCGCGCTATTGGGGCACGCTACTTTTAGTAAGCCTTCCGATCGCCGCGCTCGCACTATGGGTCTTTTACCAGGCAGGGGCGCCGATGCGTGCGGACTATATGGGAGCGATCGCTTACCCGCTGGTTGCTGTTAAACAATTGGTCCCGATGTTCGTCATGCTGACCGCTGTTCCATTAAGCATCATGTTGATGCGTCCCGAGACCACCATTGGCAAAAATATTTGGCCGCTGGCACTCGGCCTCCTGATCCTCCCGGGACTGATGGCTTGGGCACTGATGTCCGCACCAAGTGACGCGCGTCTCCTGATGATCCAAGGAAACGGATTTATCCAGTGTTTAGGATCCATCCTGGCACTCTCTCTCGGATTGACGACAACGCAACTTGTGCTGCTCCGCCGTGGTGCTGTAACAAAACCCATGACTGCCGGTGCGCTCGCGGGTATTTCCTCAGGCGCGATTGGAGCCGTCATATACGCCTTTATCTGTACCGAGGACAGTCCTGCCTTTTATGGCCTGTGGTACACCTTAGGCATTGTCTCAGCCGGAGCGGTCGGTTCATTTGCAGGAAAGTTTTTCTTGAGGTGGTAAGTAACCAGCAATCCGCCCGCGACTAGCCCGGCGGCCTTTCTCGCGAAGGTATCAGGAGTTAGGTCCAGAACCCTAATCGCTCCGCTCGTCCATTTCTTCAATTTTCAAAGGCGCGTATCAGTGGCCGCCCTTGAGCCCGGTATAATTTATGCGAATGAAATTTCTCATCGCAATAGTCGGGCTTACGGCCGTTTTGCTTATGTATCCGAGTTTCAACGAGGACACGCAAAGCGGTTGTGGCGCGCTGGAGGTTCGCTCGCTTCGTCTTCTTGCCCAAAGCAGCGGTGAGGACCCTGCGGCACTGGCGATCATTCGACCGCTCCTCGGCGTGGGCAGTGGCGAGTACGCTACGGAGATCGTCAAATCGGAGTACTCAAGCGTCCCATCCGGAATGGGCTGTAGCGTGATGTACTGGCACTCCATGATCGACCCAGGCGGTTATACCGAGAAGCTCGCTGTTCGCCTCCAGAAGCTCTTTAACTACTGAAGGCGAGCGTCTTTCATCGAAGCGATGCCGCCACAGTACTTCACGGCTTCGGCATCGAGCGGTCGATCACTTGGTCGTCGCTAACAGGTCTCGCAAGTCTTGGATAAACAGATGGATGAAGGAGGTCATCCATCTGCTAAAGATCAGTTAGCTGGTTGTGCCCCGCTGGCAACTGCCAGATCATCATAGCACCGCAATCTTTCTAACGAATCTCCAGTTTCTGCGCACGCAGAGAACGCCACCTCGTCAACGTCGGCAACGATCACTTCAGGCGCACCCTCCACCTTAGCAATCAGTTCCTGAATGTATTCAGATTCGCAATCGATATCGACGATTCCGCAAGCCACACACCCTTCCATAGCTTTCTGTTTAGCACGGTTTAAATTCTGATGAAATCCAACGCCCCATGCGCCGTAGTCAGCCATCGCGAGAACCGGCCGGCCGTCGTCGCACATTCTTAAATATTTTTCTAAGTAGCCTCTCTCAAAGCCCTCTTTTGAGTCACCGCTCATCTGCGCAACAGTCACTGTCGCTATTCCAAGCATCAACACGCCAATCAAGTGTGAAATGTTCTTCCTCATCATGGATCCTCCTCTATATTTTTAAGTCAATGCTGAATTCAAAAGTTCGTAGCGATGTAAACAGACCGCTCGCCCTGAAGTCCTATATTCCGCCACTGGTGGACTACAGCGCTCTCTGGTGAGCAAGCATATGGGTATATGCAAGTGTGAGCAAGGGCATACTAAGCGATTTTTTGACAGCCCGGTTGATCATCCCGCCGAGAATATGGTCCGCCTCAGTTTGCGAACCGGCAAGGAGGTCCCGCAGCATAGAAGCGGTAAATCCTGAGCCTTGTTGTGTCAGCATGTCGAGCGCCTTAGCTTGCGACGCTTGACTCACGGGATGATCAAACTCACGGGCCACGGCGCAGCACTCCGCATACATCTGACGGGTGAGTTCCTCTCCAAAGGGTGTCGCGACAATATCGCCAACAGACGCACGACAACTGGTCGTCATGCCCGCAAGCGTCGCCAAAAATACCCACTTGTCCCATAGCACTTGTTCAATGTCTTCCGCCAGAGCGGTTTTAAACGGCGCGCTCTCACAGATTGAAAAAAACTCTTTTGCCAGACCCTCATGTGCGGCGTGTCGAGGACCCACAGTAAGCATATGAATTTCGGATAGTTGCTGGATCGCTCCATCTGGTTTGATCGTGGCGGCGATATGTGCCACGCCACCCATAACCCGCTCCCGCCCAAGTTTTTTGTCCAATACATCTAGATGATCTAATCCATTTAAAAACGGAAGAACCACCGCCGTCTCAAGCGCAGGGCTTAAGGACCCAAGCGCATCGTCCAGATCGTAGGATTTAGACGCCAAGACAATCAGTTCGTAACCGGCTGTTACGGTCTCGGAAGTAACGATCTTCGGTTGCACCGCAAAGTCGCCGTATGGGCTCTGAATTTTGAGGCCGTTTGCGTCGATCAAGGCTTTTCGCTTTTCTCGAAGCAGATACGTAACGTCTGCGCCAATCCGAATAAGTTGGGCGCCAAAATAACCGCCAATACCACCTGCCCCCAGAATGAGAATTTTCATTTTGATTTTCAAAGTCCTAAGGATTTCCGGAGATATTGTCTAACTCATAGGATAAAAAGAACAGTCTCAGTCATCGGCATTTGGCGGATAGGCAAAAAAAGGCCGAGACCTTTCGGCCTCGGCCATGATTACTGACGTCTCTTAAAGACTACGACTTTGGCTCAAATTTAAAGCCCTCTGCGACGTGGGTCGCTTTCCAGAAAGGCAGTGCTTCGATACGCTGCATCCAGGCAACGATGTTTGGGTAGTCGCGAAGCGGCAATTGCTGCCACCCATGAAGATGCATGGGGGCTGCAACGGCAATATCCGCAATGGTGATCGAATCACCCATTATGTACTGCCGTCCAGCGAGGCGGTCATTGAGAATCCCAGCAAGACGGTCGAAGCGCTCGCGCTCCCCCTCCAAGATCGCCGGGTCAGGCTCCGCCCCGAGGACGGGTTTGACGCAGTTCTCAACGAGATAAACGTACGTGCTCGGAAACCATTGGGCAGATTCCCAGAACATCCAACGGTTAATGTCCGATCTCGTTGCCGCGTCGTGGGGGTAAAACTCGTCTTTTCCATTCTTGTCGGCCGCGTATTGCAGAATCGCGTTGGATTCCCACAAGATAAGATCTCCATCTTTCATTGCAGGCAGCGATTGGTTCGGATTAATCGCGGTGTATTCCGGTGTTTTCTGCTGCGCCGTAAAGTAGTCAATGTGATGCTGGTCATAGTCGACGCCCATCATCTGAAGACCGGCAAACACTTTTCGACAGTTCACGGTTATTGGGTCAGCATAAATATCCATTTGGCATCCTCCTTGCTAGGTTTTGTCAGAGATACATCACACCGTTATCGAAGCTAGGCCAGAAGCGCGTTCTTGGCTTCGATACTGGCACGAAGTTTGGTGATTTTTTCTGTCAGGCCGTCGAGGTCACTCAATTCGCATCCGGTGGCATTAGCCGCCGATTGCGGTACCGACTCAGCCGGCTTCTTAAGCCGCTTGCCGACTTGCGTAAGCGTGATCCGAACACGGCGCTCGTCGACAGTATCTCGCACCCTTTCAACCAGCCCTGCCTTCTCGAGTCGCTTGATTAAAGGCGTGAGCGTGCCTGAATCCAAGAGAAGTCGATCGCTCAAGTCCGACAGGGAGAGACCATCCCGCTCCCAGAGCAGCATCATGACCAGATACTGCGGATAGGTGAGCCCCAGTGGCTCGAGAAGCGGCCGATAGAGTTTGGTCATTGCTAACGAGGCCGAGTAAAGCGCAAAGCAGAGCTGACGCTCGAGTACGAGACGGCTACCGAGTGGATCCTCTGAAGCTGCGCTGGCTTTTTGGTTCATGCTTTTAATATAGTAGACAATTTAATTGTGTGCAATATAATTGTGGCCAATATAAAAATCATTGTTCGCCTGCTTTTACCGATAAATTAGGCGTCCAAGTCACTTATCGACAACGGCGCCCATAGACCGCCCTGGGGAGGGTAATCGATGAACCACGCACCTACTGCTGCTGCCAACGGTCGAAGATCGGCCCGCTTCAACTATCTGGCCGATTCCATTCCGCACTCGCTCTACCGCAATGGCAACGTATCACTCACCCGGCGACCCGACGGCACGGACGCTGGAATGGAGGGCTACATCGAAGACGCGCGACAGATGCAGGTCGCAGACGCACGACTCGCTCCAGGCGGTGCGAGAGGGCTTAATGTGAACGGCTTTGAATTATTCCGGAACCCATTAAAACACAACGATATTGACTTCCTGAGTCACGAAGACGTTGTCTCTCGACACTACCCTGAATGCATCAACACGTTGAAAGAAATAACGGGCGCGAGGTATGCGTTCGCTTTCGACCACAATATTCGCTGGGCCGCGGCGGAAGAGAAGAAACAACAAACCGGTAAGGGGCAGCAGGTGCAGCGGCCTATCCGACTTGTTCATGGGGATTACACGCTAACGAGCGCGCCACAACGACTGCGTGATCTTGCCGCTCCCCCTCGCATCAATGACACGATGCGGCCTTTTCTAGCGGAGGGCGAATCCGTCATCCCACCAGAGCTGGTTGATGAGGCTCTGAGCGATTCCGGCCGATTTGCGATCATTAACCTTTGGCGCAACATTCACAAGGAATCGCCCGTGTTACGTGATCCGGTTGGCTACTGCGACGCTCAGACCATTGCAACAGAAGATCTTGTGGTTTTTGAGCTTCACTACACCGACCGGATTGGTGAGAACTACTTTGCACATGCCGCAGAACGACACCAGTGGTATTTTTTCTCCGCAATGACACACGAAGAGGTCGTGCTCATCAAACAGTGGGACTCCGCGGGTGCCTTCGCCGCATCAAAGGGAAGCGAACAGGATGCCGGTTCAGAGAAGCCGTGCAGCCTTAATTTCCACAGCGCTTTTGAGGATCCGCACACCAAAGAAGATGCCCCCGACCGACGCAGTATTGAGGTGCGCTGCATCGCTATTTACTGAGCGGCACGCGATCTTCCCCAAAGCCTCTGCTTGCCGCGCTGGGACAGCAATTTGTCGCTTAACCGTCTGGCTAAAACTTTGACGTTAAACAGCGCTACACTGCGGTTTGATCATCAAAGGGGATCAAGCTGTGGTCGAACTTAAAAATCCTGCTCTCGAAAAACTCCGCGCTGGCGAGTTGGCGGTCGGTATTGGCTTGCGTCAGGCGCGTACGGCAGATATCGCCAAGGTCATGGTCACCGCCGGCTACGATTGGCTGTTTATTGACCTTGAACATAACTCGATGAACCTGGATACCGCGGTGCAGATTTCGATCGCCGCGCAGGCCTCTGGCGTCGCACCGATTGTGCGAGTACCTAGCCATCAGCCGCACCATGCCACCCGAGTCCTTGATGGAGGCGCACTGGGTGTGGTGATCCCGCATGTCGATGACGTAGCAACCGCCCAACGAATTGCCTCGAGCTGCCGCTACCCGCCCAGAGGGCACCGCTCGGTGATTGGTGGTCTCCCTCAGCTCAACTTTGAAAGTGTCCCCATCAAAGAGGCGACCGAGATCGTCGACCGAGAAACACTGATTGTTCTCATGCTTGAAAGCCCAACCGCTATCGAAAATGCAGAGGCCATTGCAGCGATTGAGGGTATCGATGCTTTATTAATCGGCACCAATGATCTTTGTATGGAAATGGGCATTCCCGGGCAGCTGGACCATCCTGAGATCGAGGCCGCGTATCGCGAGACGATCAGCGCATGCAAGAAACACAATAAGTATCCCGGCATGGGGGGCGTCTACGCTCCCGCGCTAATGAAAAAATATATCGATCTGGGCAGCCGTTTCATTCTCGCTGGGAACGACCTGACCTTCATGCTTGAGGGTGCGCGCAACCAGGCGGCCACCGTCCGAGCGATGGCCTAAAGAGAAAAACCCTCTGGAAAGGGATCGTTGCGGTCGACAAAAATCGTGTTGAAGCCGGTAATGTGGGCCGCACCCCGCACGCCCGGCACGATTGCAGGAAACTCGCCCACCGATGTCTCGCCCTCAATCGTGCCCGTGAATGTGCTGCCGATAAAACTCTCGTGGACGAACGACTCGCCCTTGTTCAACAACCCTTTCGCTGCCCGCTGTGCGAGACGCGCCGATGTGCCTGTCCCACAGGGGGAGCGGTCGATCATTTCTCCAGCAATCACGCAGGCTCGTCCATCACTGCTCGCACTGATCGGCTTACCCGTCCACATGCAGTGGCGCAGACCCCGGATACTGGGATCCAACGGATGGACGATCTCTTGCGTAGCCTCGATTTTCTCGCGAAGCGAAATGCCGATCCGAATCAAGGTCGGCGCATCAAAGTCTGAAAGATCGTTGAAATTATCCTGCCTCTCGATAATGGGATAAAAATTGCCGCCGTATGCGATATCCACCTTGAGCGTCCCGAGCTCTGGCGATTCAATTTCTACGCCCTCGGCATACAGAAAGGACGGGATATTGACGAGTTTGACACTGGTGACCCTATCACCCTCTTTTTGGTATTCGACATTCACACGGCCCGCCGGTGTCTCCAGGCGCAAAAGACCTTCTGTCTTGGGTGTCACTAGGCCTCGCTCAAGCGCAAACGTGGTCGTTCCAATTGACGCATGCCCGCACATGGGCAGACAGCCAGAGGTCTCTATGAAGATAATGCCCAAATCAAATTCATCTGAAGACGGGGGATAAATAAAGGTACCGGACATCGCTGAATGGCCACGCGGCTCGAACATTAGAGCCCGGCGCATCCAATCGAATTCGCGCATAAAGTGCTGGCGGCGCTCGCTCTGATTCGCGCCCTCAAGAACTGGCGCGCCGCTGACGATCATTCGCACGGGCATGCCTGCGGTATGTCCATCCACGCATTCAAATGTTGTCTTCATTGCCTAAGACGCTTTTGCCTGTTGATCAAAAAACGATGCGCCCGTCGGCATCTCTGGGAAGGCCATCTCATAGCTGCTGCATCGCACCCGTCCAGTGGCCTGGCCACGCACCACTTCATACTGATACCTGCTCGGGATATGGTTGCTGTGCAGTGGATAACTGTCCTCCGCAAGATACTCACAAATAAAAAGCGTTCTCGGCCCATTAGACAAATTCGGGCCAGACCCGTGCAGCAGTCGCGTATGCATCAAGCACGCCGACCCGGCCGGCCCAAAACATGGGATCGCTTTCGGAGAGAAGATCGCCGCCACCTCATCGCTGACTGCGCCTGTAAATACGCCGGCATGCCAATGCTCATATAAGGGGCCGGTGTGGGTACCGGGCACCACCTGCAACGGTCCATTTTCCGGCGTAACGTCATCAAGAAAGAACAGCACCGTGATCATGTCGTCGTTGGTATGAGCCTCAAACAGAAAGTCTTGATGAAACTTGACCTCAGTGGCCGCACCCGGCTGTTTGGAATTGATTTTCGCGTTCTCAAACTTGATATTCGGGCCAAAAATATCCGCCACCGCATCCAATGCCCGGTTATCGCGCATCACCTCGAGATACACATCGCATATCTCTACCGGTGAGGCTATGCGACGTAAGGCCGGCTGCTCCGCCGTGTGACCGGGCTCTAAATCAAAGCGCGGTCGGCCATCCATCGTCTCGCCGTAAGGCGTCGTATGGGCTCGACTCTCCTCTATCCACACCTCAAATTGCGCGCGGAGTCTGTCCAACTGATCCATACCTAACGCATCCGGCAAAAATAAGTAGCCGTTTTCTTTAAAGCTTGAGATTTGCGCGTCGGTCAGCATGCGGATAAATCTTCGTTGGATTGTGAGTTCGCGTCACACGGTCTTGTCGCATTATTGTAGACATTCCCCTGCCAAGCGGCGAGCATATCTATGCCGTTAAACGCGGATACACTTTCCGGGCTTGAACGTTTTCCCATTTTTAAGAATTAGTCATGTCAGACCTGTCTTTATTCGACCCCGCAAACTACCGGAGCGTCCAAAAACCGCTGCGTGAAGCGCATACCCTTCCCGCGCTATGTTACTCAGATCCCAACTTCTTCAACCGTGAGCAGGAGCGGATCTTTGACCGATGCTGGCATTTTGTCGGTCGGGAAGATGAGCTTTCGGCGGTCGGACAGTATCTGGCATACGATAGCCTTCAGGGCTCGGTGATCGTTATTCGAACCGAGTCAGGACAACTCAAAGCCTTTCGTAATGCCTGCCGCCACCGTGGCACGCGGTTATTGAGCGGAACAGGATCCGTGAAGCGCATTGTCTGCCCCTATCACAGCTGGGTATATGAAACGGACGGCAGGCTCTCGCGGGCGTCCGGCATGAACGAGGTTACAGGTTTTGATCTTAAGGACTGTAGCCTTGCCGAAGTTCCGATTGCATCCTGGGGTGGGTTCGTCTTTATTCGCTATACGCCAGATGGCCTCTCGCTTGCGAACACGCTTGGTGATCTGCCCGATGTCTTTCGCGATTACGCGAGCGAGGATTTTCGTTGCGTTCGTCGACGAGAGTTTGTCGTTCGCAGCAATTGGAAATTTCTGATTGAGAATGCGCTTGAGGCCTACCACACGGGGACCGTGCATCGCGCGTCATTGGGTCGTCAACAGTCGGAGGTACTCGATACACAGGGGCACTGGCTAGGCCTTCGGGTATTTGTGGAAGGGAAAAATTCGGTATCCGTGCTGTCCGATAAGGCCGGCGTATTTCCCGTACATCCCGATTTGCAGGGCGACCAACGAACCAGTACGTATTTCACGAACGTCATGCCCTGCACGCAATTCGTCTTCGCACCGGATGCTATATGGTGGCTATCTTTTAAGCCGCTGGCGGTAGACCAAACTCAGCTTATTTTGGGCTCGTGCTTTCATCGGGATGTTATTGCTCGAGACGACTTCACCGACGTTTCGCAGGCGTACTTCGAGCGTTGGGATACGGCGACGCCTGAAGACAACGCAATCTGTGAGGCACAACAGCTGGGGAGCATTAGCGATCCAACGCATCAGGGCCGCTTCGGCCCCGAAGAAGGGCTGGTCCACAAGTTGGCGAACTGGGTTTTGGATCGAGTCCTCTGATCGGGATCAGGCGGCGCTAAACGCCGACAAGTATCCAAAAAGTGATACCGAGCCGCCGGTATGCAAGAACACTATTCGCTGTCCTTTTTTGAAATGACCCTTTTTGATCAGGTCGATCATGCCTGCTGCACCCTTTGACGAGTAGACCGGGTCAAGAAGAATTCCTTCGAGCTTGGCGAACATGCGAATGGCATCTAGGCCGTCCTCGGTCGGGATGCCGTAGCCACCACCGACATAGTCAGAGTTTGCAACGATGTCGGAAGCGCTGACAATGCCCGAACAGCCCAATCTGTCGGCCGTGGCCTCCGCCAGCTTGAACACATTTTGCTCCTGGGCCTCTTTGGCCGCCCGAACCGAAATCCCATATACCGGGATTTGCGCATTAATTGCCTTGAGGCCAGTCACCAAGCCCGCCTGAGTACCCGTGCTTCCCGTCGCATGAACAATATGGTCAATCACCAGATCGCGATCATTGGCCTGGCCCACTAATTCGAGGGCACAGTTCGCGTAACCCAGGGCACCTGTTGTATTCGAACCGCCACCGGGGATGGTGTATACCTTTCGGCCATCTTTTCGGAACCGTTCTGCCACCTCTTCCATTTCAGCGTTCATATCGAGGCCGGTATCCCGCTTCTCGTAAGTGGCTCCATGCAACACATCCAGAAGGACGTTGCCGTTGTGGTTGTAATTGTCTTCCTTGTAACCCGTGCGATCCTCAAGCAAAAGATGACAATCCATCCCTAGCTTGGCAGCAAATGCCGCGGTCTGCCGAGCGTGATTAGATTGCGTGGCGCCCTGAGTCATCACAAGATCCGCACCCCACGCCAACGCTTCTGCCATCAGAAACTCAAGCTTTCGCGTCTTGTTGCCACCGGTCGACAGTCCCGTGCAGTCGTCGCGCTTAATCCAGATCTCAGGTCCACCTAGGGCCTCCGAAAGCCGGTCGAGCCGTTCCAGGGGAGTGGGAAGATGCGCGAGATGAACGCGGGGAAAACGAGCAAGGTGCATCGGGAAAATCTCCTTAAGTTGAGAAAAACGAGTATTAAGCAGCAATCTTTCGATTTCAAATGCAAATTAGAGTCTAAAATATGCGCTAAAAGCATCTTAGCCTTGAAAAATGAGACTAGAGTGGCTTGAAGACATTCTGGCGGTGATTGAGACCGGCTCGTTCGTCGACGCCGCCAAGCGGCGATTTCTCTCTCAGCCCGCCTTCTCGCGTCGAATTCGTATGATCGAAGAACATATCGGCGCGGAACTTTTTGACCGAACCAAAAAGCCGGTTCAGCTTAAGTCGTCGGTAGCTAGCCGACAGCCAGAGCTAAGGGAGTTGATCGCAAAGCTACGCGAGTTTCGAAGCGACTTGAAACAGCAGGATCAAAAAGGGCAGAGTCAAATCATCATCGCCAGTCAGCATGCCATCACAACGTCTGCCGCTCCGGCCTTGATCAAAAACCTGGCAACAATCAACGGCTTAACCACCCTGCTGCGCTCGGAGAATCGGGACGAGTGCTACAGCCTGCTAATGACCAAACAGGTCGATCTCATACTCGTTCATCATTCGGAAAAGGATGAGATTTCGAGTCAGCCGGGGTTTTTTAATCAACACGTGCTCGCGCGAGAGCGCTTCATCCCGGTTTGTCTTGCCTCCGAGGAGAGCCTCATAAAGAAAAGGTTTGATCAGGGATTGATTCCCGTGATCGGCTATCCCAGTGATTCATTTCTGGGTCAGGTCCTAGAGCGACAAGTGTTTTTTCAGTTGCGCGAGGCCGTCACCATTCAGCGTATGGCGGAAACCTCTTTAACGCTCGCTATTTTGCCCATGACCCTGGCAGGCGTCGGCGTCGGTTGGCTTCCCGACAGTCTTGTTGCGTCTGATATCGAAGCCGGTCGGCTCAAGGAATTGAGCGACGCGCTGCCCTACTGCGAATTAAAGGTAATGGCTATTTCTCTGCGAGATACGAATTCAAAGATCAGCGCTGCCGTTTGGGAAACGGTCGAGACTTACCTAAGCCATTAAGTCTTTAGTTCTCAGTTCTGCCCAAGAACACCCGGATTAAATCATTGACCGCATCCGGTTTTTCCATGTGCACGTTGTGTGCGCATCCTTCAATTACCTCGATTCGAACGTCGGGGATCCCATCCAGGAAGAGTTGCTGCTGATTCCAGTCGTAGGATCGATCCTGGCGCGCCCAGATAACGAGCGTAGTCGCCTCGATCCTAGATAACTGCACCCGACCGTCCCATTTTTCCCACGCATCAAGACTCGCCAATGCGGCCTGAGTAGTCGCCTTGGCCCCCTCTGAGCGACAAATCTGAAGGCCCTGTTCGGCATCTGGATTAACAAACCAGGTGCGGGCAATATTCTCTCGCGCATGGTCAAGCCCAATCTCGATGATCTTGCGACGCGATTCAGAGATCGGTTCAAAGCGGTTTGGCAACACGCCCATCGATCCGGTGCCAAGACAAATCAAGCGGTTTACCCGCTCCGGTCGATTGGCAGCCATCTCCTGAACGATCATCCCGCCCATTGAATGGCCAAGAAGATCTACTTTTTCGATTTGCAAATCATCCAACAGCGCGCACAAATCCTCCACGTTGCCGGGGATCGAATCTGGCGCGTCCAGTGCGGCGCTCTCTCCATAACCGGCGAGCGAAGGCATGATCAGATCGAAAGCGTCAGACAAGGGCTCTTGGAATTCCCACATAAACTGCCCGCCCAGATAGCCGTGGACCAGCATCAGCGGTGGCCCACTTCCAATTCGCCTATAGCTGAGCTGGCGCATCACGACCCTTTAGGCATAGCGTGCTTGACTAAACCCGCTTTTTGCCCTGGATTACTCGATCCAGAATCAATGCGCAGAATAGAATGGCAATACCCGCGAGGATGCCCTGACCCACATTGGCGTACTGCAGCGCCTCGAGCACATCCTGCCCCAACCCTTTCGCGCCGATCAGGGAGGCCACCACGACCATCGCCAGACTAAGCATCACGGTCTGATTCACCCCGGCAAGAATCGTAGGCATGGCAAGCGGTAAGTCCACCTTCGTCAACAGATACCACTTAGACGCCCCGTAGGCGATAGCCGCCTCACGGATCGTCTCGGGCACGCCTTTAAGGCCCAGCACGGTTAAACGAACAACTGGCGTACCGCCAAAAATCATGGTGATGATGACGGCGGCCACTTTGCCCGTGCCGAAAAAGGCGATCACCGGAATCATGAATACAAATGCAGGCATGGTCTGCATAAAGTCCATGATCGGGCGGATGAAGGCATAAAAACGCGGACGCGTCGAGCAGTAGATACCGAGCGGGATACCGATCGTAATGCTCAGGATAGCTGCCGTCCCGAGCAGCGCCAGTGTCGTCATCGCCTTTACCCAGAATCCAAGCAACCCCATGTAGGCCAGAAACGCAACCGAGTAGATCGCGGCTCGAGGACCGGCCGACAAACCGGTCATAACCGCGATGGCACTAATGACCACGATCCATGGCGTTCTGACAAAAAGCATCTCAAGAGAGTCGAGCACGCTTCGAATGCCAATTGTAATAGCGGTGAAAAGTGCATCGCCTTTAATCACCGCGTAGTCAAACGTCTTTTCCACCCCATCGATCGAAAGCAGGCGAATATCGGGGTGGGTAGGAAAATCAGCGAAAAGCGCAACCATGTTCGGGAAGCTGTAGTGAATCGTAGATAACAGCATCACCGTAAAGGCGAACCCGGTCGTCAGGACGACGTCAGCTGGGCGCATCCCAGAGCGAACCGAGCGATCCGACAACCACTCGGAAAAACGCTTTTCAAGGATCGCATTGGCCATCACTGCCTGGAAGAGGCGCATAGCGAGAAACAAGATGATCCCGAAAACAGCGATCCAAAACCCCATCTCCTCAACTCGCTGTGCCTCGGCCGCGTACCCCGCGATGGAGTCTTCCAACGATTTGATGGTCCGCTTGAAGACATCCACTTTATCCGAATTGGACTCGATCGCTGCCTGCAGCTGTTTTTGCCTGAAGTCAATGGTCGATTGAATCTGATCAATCTTCTTGTAGGCGTCAGCGCTGATGTTGCCAAACAATCCTCGCACCACCTGAACCACGGCGAAGGTCTCAATCAGTAAAAACGCGAGCGCCCAGTTCCAGATATTCCGAATACCGAACCATAGCGTGCCGAGAAAAAACGCAGCCCAATTTAATGAAAAAACAAATCGCGTGCTGTTATTGATTCGGGCAAATTCCTTGACGTAATAATCCGGATTACTTTTTACGAAATCGCGTATCTGCTGATCATTGATAACCCCGCTATCACTCATCGCGGTGCTCCACTATCGATTGCAGTAATGCGTTCTGAGTCACCACTCCAAGGACGGAATGGTCATGATCCTCTATCAAAATCGGTTGTTCGCTCGTGACGAGTTTTTCAACCAGTACGCTGAGGGTCACCTCACCACTCATCCGCAGAGCGTGTTCCCCCACCGAGCCATGCGCCCGCTCAAACTCTTGAAGCGGCGCCATTATCGAGCGGGCTTTCACCACTTCAAGCCGGCTGATGCCCTTCACGAAATCGGCTACGTAATCGTTCGCAGGATTCATAATGATTTCTTCAGGGGTACCGACTTGAATAACCTTGCCATCACGCATAATGGCAATCCGATGGCCCACTTTCACGGCTTCATCCAGATCATGCGTAATGAAGACGGTTGTCTTCTTCAACTGTCGGGATAACTTAATGAATTCCGCCTGCAGTTGACGCCTGATTAGCGGGTCCAGCGCGCTGAAAGGCTCATCCATCAGGAGAATTTCCGGATCGGCGGCTAATGCTCGGGCTAGCCCCACACGCTGCTGCATACCGCCGGACAGTTCGTGGGCGTATTTACTGCCCCATCCTGTCAGTTCAACAATATTCAGAATCTCTTCGGCTCGCCGATATCGTTGATTTTTGTTCACGCCGCGAATCTCCAGCGGCAGCGCAATGTTATCAATCACGGAACGATGTGGCATCAGCGCGAAGTTTTGAAAAACCATACCGATTTTTTTGTTTCGGAAGGCCTGGAGCGCTTCTTTTTCAAGCGCCATAACATCCTGCCCGTCGATCAGGATTTTTCCCAAGGTCGGCTCAAGCAATCGGTTGATATGTCGGACCAGCGTCGACTTACCGCTGCCCGACAAACCCATAACGCAGAAGATCTCGCCCGGGTTGACGTCGAATGAAACGTCGAGAACACCGATGACGGCGTTGTATTTCTCAAGCGCTTCCTGTTTGGAGACTCGGTTATCGGCGATGGCCTCCAGCACTTCGGGTGACGCATTGCCAAAGATCTTCGAGACCTTCTGAATCTCTATGAAGCTTCCAGATACGGGTTCAGACATAACTTGCGAAAAAAAACCGGCGCCGTAGCGCCGGTTTCATTATAGGACCTGCTCGATTACAGACCCAGCCAGCCGTCAACCGTCTTGGCGTTTTTGCCCATCCAGTCTCGAGCAACTTCTCCCGGGTCTCGCTTGTTTACGGAAACCTCGTAGGCAAGCCAGGACACGTCGTCCGACGTCAGCTGGAAGTTGTTGAAGAACTCCACAATGGCCGGTGATTTAGCCTCGAGTGAGGTGCCCCAGCCAATCTGAATCTGCTTCAGGGCATCCTTTGAGGCGACATAGGACTTGGTGTACCAGTCCGGATCCGCTTTCGGCTGAATCATTTTGTACTTAGCCGGATCATACGTCGGCTCACTCAGCATCACGATGTCTGCCATACCCCAGATCGCGTGCGGCTTGTAGCAGTAAAACGCGTAGCCCTCGCCTTTTTTGATGGAATCGAGAACTCGAGCGTTCTTGACGGCTTCGGCCGCGCGAATGGGCTCAATGCCAGAGTCGTACAGTTTGTAGTCGCGCAGTTTGACCTGGTTAACGTTAGCAGAGGCCCAGCCATCCGCGCCAATCCAGAATTCACCTTTGCCGTTGCCATCGCTATCCATGGCCTTCACCACTTCAGGCCGACCAAGATCAAAGATCGACGTGATATTCATTTTCTTGGCGAATGCCTGAGAGACGCAGTAGCCCTGATTTCCCTCGTAAGGTTTTTTGCTTAATTTAAGCGTGCCTTTGGGGACAAGATCATTGGTGTAGGCCTCTTGGTTGGGCAACCAGATATCCGGGTGCACTTCGATCTCGCCCTTGCTTCGATCAATCGCGGCGTAGATTGAGGTGTTGTTTCCCGGAACAATGTTGGCTTCACCACCCATCTTGTCGGTCACAACCGCCGCCAGTAAATGTGCGATCGCGGTGGCGCCCGTCCAGCCGGGATCGCCGATGTTGACTTGCTCGGCGTAGCTGGCAGTCGTGGTGCCCACCACCAGCGCAGCCGCGAGTGCGGTTTTCTTAAAGATTTGCATGGGATCCTCCTTTCACGGTTCCTTCAGCTTCCAATCGGGTGTCGCCTCAATTCCAAAAAATGTAGAAAGAGGCAACTAAAACGAGTATTAAATACCTAAAGTGGCTTTTCAAATGCAAAAAACTCGCCTTGATATGCATATATTGCATTTTATCGACTTATTAATCCGCACGCGTACGGCGTATCCTGCCGGTCCTCATCTCCTGCGATGATTTTTAGCGCCCCCAAGGCAAAGCCGGAAAGGCACCTGTCCCCTTAAGGGCATCGATTTGCTTTTGGTTTCTTTTCGCTCCAAGCCTTCCAGTTAGGACGATCACTTCCGTAAACTGCCGCTGTATAACCCGCAAGCCGGCCGATCAAATCGCCCGCGCTTACCACGCCTGGAAATCGTCATTTGCTCACTCTCGCTCAATGGTTGGTTCTTGCCAGCGCCGTACTCATGCTGTGGGGCGGGTATGACTACCTAAAAGACACCTTGATGGGCAAAACAAAACCCAACCGGGTCTCATGGTCGCTCTGGGCGTTGGCGCCGCTAATCAGCCTAGGCGCCGCCTTCTCGGCAGGTGCGGATATCTGGGCGTCGGTTCGGGTCATCGTCGGAGGCATCGTCCCGGCTACGGTTTTCTTCGCTTCTTTTGTCAATAAAAACAGTTACTGGCGCCTTAATGCGTTTGACTGGTTTTGCGGCGCGCTTTCGGTTGCTGCGCTGGTCTTTTGGCAGCTGGCCGATTCGCCTCTTCTCGCCGTGCTGTTGGCCAGTGCGGCCAATACGCTCGCTTCAGTTCCAACGTTTATAAAAGCCTGGAACTTTCCGGAAACTGAATCACGGTTAATTTTCATAAACAGTTTTGTGAGTTCGGTCATCATTATCCCGGCGATACCGGAGTGGACCGTTGCCAACTCCGCGTTTCAGATCAGTCTAATGACTACGACAGCACTCATGATGGTCGCGATCTTCCGAAAATCTCTCGGCATTCAATTCACCCTGCCCGGATCCAATGCGCAGTAACGTTCTTCTCAAGCCTTGCGCACGGGCGCGCGGGTAAACCGGGTTTTTCTGGTTGACGCTCTCGTTTTTGGTGTTGGTTCTGGGTGCGGCTCTGCTACATGCATCCTGGAACGCCTTCGTTAAATCTGGGCAAGACAAGCTATTAAGCGTTGCGCTCATGCACGGCTGCTCGGGGCTCATCGCCCTTTGCCTGCTCCCGTTTGTCCCATTGCCCGATAGCGACTCCTGGCCCTTTCTCGCGCTCTCTGCCATGCTTCATTGGGGGTATTACTTCTTTTTGGTGAAGGGCTATCAGCATGGAGATCTGGGGGTGGTTTACCCCCTCGCCCGTGGCAGCGCGCCATTGATGATCGCCGTATCAGGCGCATGGATCGCGGGAGAGCATTTCTCAATCACAGCCATCACGGGATTAATAATCGCCAGCGTTGGGATTATCAGTCTGAGTTTTGAAAAGGGATGGCCACAGCGCCAGACGTATCGCCCGATGTTCTTCGGACTGGGCACAGCCGTGTGGATCACCGCCTATACGCTAGCCGACGGGTTAGGCGTTCGGGAATCGGGAGCTAAGCTCAGTTATATCTTATGGCTCTTTGCGCTGGAGGCCATTACCTTCTGCCCGTTTGCCCTTTGGGTGAGGCGGTCAACCTGGCGACGCTACTTCACCCAGAACTGGCGAGGCCTCTGGCTGAGTGGAATCGTTTCGGGAGCAGCCTACGGTTTGGTTATCTTCGCCATGAGTATGTATCCGATGGCTCTTGTATCGGCCCTTCGGGAAACCAGCGTCGTCTTTGCCGTCCTGATGGGGGCATTTCTGTTCAAGGAGCACCATTTGGTCTATCGCCTGAGCGCCGCCCTCGCCGTGGCTACGGGGCTTGCGGTCATGACGCTAAGTTCCTGAGTGCGCGCAACACCTCACTCAAAACGCCAGGGTGTATCCGAGCGTCGCGGGTCCGGTTGATTTTTCATGAATCAGGCGCGTACCCTTCACTGCTAAAATTTAATTCAAATTTTTCTGTAACTGTGCCTCTCGAGCGCTAGGTGCTCGATGCGCTAATCAACAGCGAACACACATCGAGGAGTTATTCATGGCGGGTTTTCCGGATAAAGCGAACGTCGTGATTGTCGGGCTTGGCGGCATCGTTGGAGCATCTGTCGCGCATCATCTCATTTCAGCCGGCTGGAAAAATATTGTTGGGATTGATAAGTCTTCTGTCCCCACCGACATTGGATCCACCTCGCATGCGTCGGACTTCTGTTACATGACCGCGCATGATCAATTCACCTGCTATACCACCCGGTACAGCGTCGAGTTTTACGACGCGATGGGTCATTACAGTCGTGTAGGCGGACTCGAAGTCGCTCGACATGACGACGATGAACGAATGGCCGAGCTGAAAAGAAAAGTGTCATCCGGCCGATCTTTCGGCACGAATGTCCGGATGATCAGCCCGCAGGAGACCAAGGAGAAGTTGCCCTTAATAGAGGAGCATATGATTCAGGGGGCCATGTGGGATCCGGATGCAGGCCTTGTTATCCCACGCTCGCAGACAGTCGCGGGCAAACTGGTTGATCAGGCCGAAGCCACGGGCGAGTTACAGGTATTCCAGAATACATCGGCCACCGGATTTGAAATCAGTGAAGGTCGTATCCGGGCTGTCCATACCAGCCGCGGCACGATCCATGCGGAGACGGTCGTTGTCTGTGCGGGCCTGTGGGGTCGACTTGTCGCCCAGATGGCCGGCGAGGATCTGCCGATCATGCCGGTTGACCACCCGCTGTGCTTTTTTGGTCCGTATGAGGAATTTGCCGGCACCGGCAAGGAGATCGGCTATCCGCTCTTGCGCGATCAGGGCAACTCCGCCTACTTGCGCGACACAGGGGACCCTACAACCGCAGAGGGCGGTCAGATCGAATGGGGATACTACGAAGAAAAGGATCCCCGACTGGTTGATCCCAAGGATCTGCTTGAAAAAGGTGAATCCCACTGGTCACCCTCCCAGCGTGATCTCGAGATGGAACAGATCATGGAACCGTTGGAGCGGGCCATGGAACTCACGCCGATCCTCGGGGAGCTCGGATGGAACGAGCGCCATTCCTTTAATGGGCTTCTTCAGGTGACGGCAGATGGTGGTCCTTCAGTTGGTGAGTCGCCGAATACTCGAGGGCTCTGGTATGCCGAGGCAGTCTGGGTCAAGGATGCGCCAGGAATCGCCAAGGTGCTCGTAGACATAATGACCGACGGCACCACCGATCTCGATATCCACAGTATTGATATCGCTCGTTACTATCCGCTACAGAAAAC
>Ga0181578_10001317_pt1 | contig 23965 bp, 22 predicted proteins | sample 071ome_21_FD_148659 | JGI IMG/M metagenome (GOLD analysis project Ga0181578, IMG submission 148659) | Coastal salt marsh microbial communities from the Groves Creek Marsh, Skidaway Island, Georgia - 071401CT metaG (spades assembly) | ecosystem: Environmental > Aquatic > Marine > Intertidal zone... | reverse complement strand
CGACGACAAACAGTCGAAGCAGGATTTCTACGGCATCGCCGAAAAATACCGCTGGTCGGAGCACATCTCGCGCCAGCTCGGCGTGCCCGAACGGGCGGAGTTCCGCGCGTTCCTCAAGAGCCACGGCTTCGACCTGGCGTAGGGCGACCGTCGGCATCCCATAAAAATGCGCCATGCCCGGGTCCGGAAATCAGAACCACCCGGGCATCTTGCGCCAGTTGGCCTCCGCCCACCCCGCCTTCTCCCATGTCACCCCGGACCTGATCCGGGGTCCATCGCGCCGCCTGCTTGAGCCCCGCCAGTTCATGTCGCGCTATCGCGCTCTGACTGGACCCCGGCTCGGGGGCCGGGGTGACAATTTTGTGGGAGGGAAGAGCGGTGCATAGCCCCCCTTCCTTGACCCCTCCCTGCGCCTTCGGGATACTGCCGCGACTTCACACAGACACAGGCAGGAACAGTGGCGGAGAAAGACCCGGTCATCATTTCAGGCGGCGGGCCGGTGGCGATGGTGCTGGCCCTCGCTTTGCACCAAAGAGACATCCCCTTCATCGCGCTGGAGACGCTCGACGAGCCGTTCGTCGACCAGCGGGCGGCGTCGCACCACCCGCCGACGGTGGGCATGCTCAACGAGCTGGGCATTCTCGACGATATCCTGCCGGAAGGTCTCAAATCGCCGGTCTACCGGTTCCACGACAAGGTCACCCATGACGTGATCGCCGAGTTCGATCTCGGCGAGCTGGCGTACGAGGTCGAGTTCCCCTTCGTGCTGCAGTTCGAGCAGTACAAGCTGGTGCGCAAGATCATCGAGCTGTTCGGCGACGCGCCCGGCTTCGACGTGCGGTTCTCGAACACCGTCACCGGGCTGACCCAGTTCGACGACCATGTCGACGTGCAGGTAAAAACGCCCGACGGGACGGAGACGCTGCGCGCGTCTTATGTCGTCGGGTGCGACGGCGGGCGCTCGACGGTGCGCAAATCGGCCGGCATCGAGTTCGTCGGCTTCACCTATCCGGAGAAGTTCATCAAGATCGGTACCTATTTCGATATTCAGGGCGTCGACGACCGGATCGCCATCCGCAACTATTTCTCGGACCCGGACGAATGGTGCAATTTGTTCAAGGTGCATGGCGAACCCGACCGGCCCGGCATCTGGCGTTTCGTGGTACCGATGCAGGTGGGAGAGACGGAAGAGGAAGCGAAAGCGCCGGAGAACATGCAGGCGCGGCTGAAGCGGTTCTTCGACCGCGACGAGGATTACGAGATCGCCTACGCCAACGTCTACACGGTGAGCCAGTGCGTCGCCGAGACCTTCAATAAGGGCCGCGTTCTGCTGGCCGGAGACTCGGCGCATGTCAACAACCCGATCGGCGGGATGGGGCTCAATGGCGGCATCCACGACGCGATGAACCTGGCGGAAAAACTCGCCCGCGTATGGAAGGGCGAGGCGGGAGACGACCTGCTCGATCTCTATACGAGACAGCGCCACAAGGCCTCGACCGACTTTACCCAGGCGCAGACCATCGCCAACAAGAAGCAGCTGGAAGAGAAAGACCCGGTACAGCGGCAGAAACGGCTCGACGAGATGCGCGCCGTCGGCGAGGACCCGGCCAAACGCCGCGCCTATATGCGCCGGGCGCAGCTGGTCGACAGCCTGGAAGCGGCGCAGAAAATTACCTGATCGGACGCCGACATGATTGACCTCGTGTTGAGGAGGCCTGAAAGGCCGTCTCGACCTGCCTCCGCCGAAGCAAAGCTTCAGCTTCGCGCAGGCGGGAGGATGAGGCGGGCGGGTGCAGGATTTATGCGATGAGCCTAAAAATATGCACGCTCAACACCTGGAAATGCGATGGGCGGTATCGTGACCGGTTGAAGCTGATGGCGGCGGAGACGGCGCGGATCAAACCCGACATCCTGATGCTGCAGGAGGCCTTCGCGGCAGGAGAAGACGACACGGCGGCAACGCTCGCCGCGGCGATGGACGGCACGGTCGCCGCCGCGCCGGCGCGCGACAAGGAACGCGATTTCGGCGGTCGTACGGTCCGCAGCACATCGGGGCTCGCTTTCATTACGACAGGCGAAATCGTCTCCTCGCGCGCTGTCTCGCTGCCGGTTCCCGACGCGGACGACAATCGCATATCGCAGATCGCGGAGATTGAGATCGGCGGCAAGCGCCTTCTCGCCGTCGCCACACACCTGACCCATATCACCGAAGCCGATTCCGAACGCCAGGCCGAGATCGAGGCGACGCTCGCCGCCCTGCCGGACCTGTCCGGTTACGATGCGGCGCTTTTCGCCGGCGATTTCAACTGCCGGCCCGAGACCCCGCCGATCCGCTGGCTGCTGGAAGAATCAGGCGTCGGCGCCATCGATGTCTGCGCCGCGGCGGGCATGGAGATCGTCACGCGCGATACCAGTTCGCGCTATCCGCCCTGCCGGATCGATCATATTTTCCTTCTCGATACCGGCTCGCCCGTCGCCATCGACCGGGTAATGCGCGTCTACGACACGCGCGATCCGACACTCGGCATCTTCCCAAGCGATCATTACGGCGTGATGGCCGAGCTCAGGCTCGGGAACTAACGAACCTCGGGCACCGCCACGCCGAACCTCTGGGCGACGCTGACCACGTCATCCCAGACGGCCTGCGGCACCGGAATACCGCCGTGCAGGCGCTGCGCGTGAATCTCATCCGACCGTTCGCCGGGGATCAGGATCTCGTCGACGCCGTCGGCTTTGGACAGCCCCTTGATCGCCTGGGCCAGCCTTTCGGCCTCGGCGGTGTATTCGTCGAGATCTATAAACTGTCCGATATCGACTGCGGCCAGCACGGCCGCCTGCTGGTGGCGTTTTTCGACGCCGGTAATCCATTTGAGCAGGGTCGACGGGCCCGCCATGTTGCAGGACACCAGCTCGAACATCAGCGACAGGCCGGACCCTTTCGGCCCGCCGAGCGGCGTCGGCAAATCGGCCTTTTGCGGGTCGGTGGTCGGGTTACCGTCGGAATCGAGCGCCCAGCCCTCGCCCAGCGGTTCGTTGGTCGCCTTGTGATGCATCAGCTTGCCGACGCCGGCGATCGCGGTCGCCATGTCGAGCGAGATGACCCGTCCGTCGGCGCGCGGCACACAAATGGCGATCGGGCTTGTCGATACACCGCCTTCGCGCGCGCCGTAATAGGCCATGTTGGGCTGCGATGTGCCCATATGAAGTCCGATCATGCCGGCCTCCGCCGCCATGCGGGTGTATTGCCCAACCGCGCCCGAATGGGTGGATTTATGGACCACGACCCAGCCGACGCCAGCCTTCTTCGCAAGCTCCATCGCCTTTTCCATGCCGTAGGACAGCGCAATCTGACCGTGCGCGTAATCGGCATCGACGATCGCCGCCGCCGGCGTTTCCTTCGTCACGCGGATATCCGGTTTCGGGTTTACGACATTGTTGTCGAGACGCTTCACATAGGAGGACAGGCGGATCATGCCGTGCGAGTCGATGCCGCGCAGGTCGGCCCAGATCAGCCCGGCGGCCACCGTGCGTGCATCGTCCGGCGGTACGTCGAGCGCCTCGAAAACCCGGATCATCAGTTCCTGCGCCGCCTCGTGCGACACGGTTACGCTATCGGCCATGAAATTCTCCCTTGCGAGCGGGGCGCATATTGCCGGGGCGGCCTGACGACGTAAAGCGGCGGAACGCCGCGTCCGGTTGCCGGTCAGCGACACCCCCCCTATAAACAGGGCAATTCTTCACTCAGGGAACCGGAAAAATGGAAGACAAGATTACGTTCAAGTACGGCGACATGACCCTGTCCGGCGTTCTTCACACGCCCGAGGGCGCGAGCGGCAGGCTGCCGGCGATCATGGTGCTGCACGGGTTCGGCAGCAACAAGGAATCCGGCAACGTGCATGGACCCGTGAAAATGCTGAACGACTGGGGATACGCGGCGTTCCGGTTCGACATGCCGGGCTGCGGCGAAAGCGACGGCGAGTTCGGCCGCGTGATCTGCCAGGAACAGGTCGAGGCGACGCAGGCGGCCTGCACCTACCTTCAGACGCGCGACGAGATCGATCCCGACCGGATCGGCGTACTCGGTTCTTCCTTCGGTGCGGCGGTCGCCATCTATGTCGGCGGCGTCGACAAGCGTATCGCCTGCGTCGTCTCATCCGGCGGCTGGGGCCACGGCGAACGCAAGTTCCGCGGTCAGCATCCGACCAAGGAAGGCTGGCTGAAATTCACCAGGATGCTGGAAGAAGGCCGCCGCCACCGAGAAAGGACCGGCGAATCGCTGATGGTCGACCGGTACGACATCGTTCCGATCCCCGAACATCTCAGAAACAACCTGTCGCAGCATTCGGTCGAGCAGTTCCCGTCCGAGGTCGCCCAGTCGATGTACAACTTCACCGCCGAAGACGTGGTCGGCGATATTGCCCCGCGTCCGCTGCTGCTGCTGCATTCGTCGGACGACTCGGTCACGCCGACCGAACAGTCGGTCGCCATGTTCCAGAAAGCGGGCCAGCCGACCGACATGCACCTGTTCGCGGAAACCGACCATTTCATGTTCGCCGAAAACAACACAAGGGTGCGGGAGATCGTCAAATCCTGGCTCGACAAGTTCTTTCCGGTTTAGGAAAAATCAGATGAACGACGATATCCGCAACCAGCTCGCGCCAACCGGCGTCCTCCGCGCCGGCCTCAACATGGCGAACAATCTGCTGATCACCGGCGAGACTGCCGGCGGCCAGCCCGACGGGGTCGCACCGGACATGGCGCGCACGCTGGCCCGGAAAATCGGCGTCAATGTCGAGCTGATCCGGTTTGCCTCGCCTGGCGAAGTCGCCGACGCGGCGACCGTTAACGTCTGGGATATCGGGCTGATCGGCGCCGAGCCGGTACGGGCGGAGAAGATCGATTTCACCGCTGCCTATGTCGAAATCGAGGCGACTTATCTTGTGCCCGCAGGCTCGACTCTTACGCGGATCGAAGATGTCGACGCAAAGGGCATCCAGATCGCCGTTTCAGGGCGTAGCGCCTACGATCTCTTCCTGACACGCGACCTGAAACAGGCCAAACTGGTCCGCGCGCAGGGTGTCGCCGGCGCAACTGAACTGTTCGTATCGGAGAATCTGGATGCACTTGCGGGACTGCGCCCCGCGCTGGCGTCGGTTGCCGCAAATCTGCCGGGCAGCCGGGTCCTGGACGGGCAGTTCACGGCCGTACAGCAGGCGGTCGGCGTGCCGAAGGGCCGCGACGCCGCAGCCCGCTTCGTGAGCGAGTTCGTCGAAGAAGCCAAGGCAAGCGGCCTCGTCGCCAGCCTCATCGAAAAACACGGCGTTGCCGGCAGGCTCTCGGTCGCCGCGCCGGCCTAATCGCCCTGAAAAGGGAGTTGCAACGTCTTCTTCCTGCGCCCGGTTTCGTTTGGCAACCGCTACGGCATGGGATAATAGATCGTTGGTCCGTCGGTTAATCGTGAGTTGAATTCGACCAAGTTTTTTCTACGGTCCATTGTGACCTGGCGCATAGTAGTCCGGCGGAGGATCGTTTAAGGATATCGTCAGCAATGACGAACGACGCCGCACATCTTGCCGACACGGTTGAGCGGGACCGCACGCGCTCCCGCACGGCGCGCTGGCGGCCGGTTCTTCGCCTTAGATTTATCCAGTTCGCCGTTCTTATCGTGATCGCTGCGGTACCTGTGCTCATCCTTGACGGTTGGGTTCAGCGCTCGGCGATGGAAAAGGAGATCGCTTCCGTCGCTGAAAAGCATCTGCTGATCGCCCAGAATCTGAGTGCTGCGCTGAGCCGCTATGCGACCGACGTCAAGGAGGGATTCAGGGTCGCCGTGAGCCAGTCCGCCGCCGGCGTGACGACATCTCATATGGACTCGATGCTTCGGACACTAGGATTCGAGCATGCCTGCATCATCGACAGCGCGGGGAAACCGCAGGTCTTCCTTTTCTGGCCGCAGGATTTCGGAAAGAGCAAGCAGACCAACATCTCTCCGGCACAGATTCGGAAGCTGGGAAACATGGCACGGGCGGCCGGGGGCGAAATCGTCATTACCGATATCATTCGCGATGGCGCGGCACCCCGGATGTTCCTCCTGCAACAGGTCGGCCCCACGGATTTCGCGATGGGCGTGCTGGGACTCGACTATATCAGGCGGATTCAGCGTTCGATTTCGTTCGGCGAGCGCGGCCATTCGATGATCGTCGATTCGAAGGGGACCGTTCTCGCGCACCCGAACAGCGACTGGGAACGGACTTTCAAGGACGCTTCGGCCCTGTCGGTCGTCCGCAAGATGATGCAGGGTCTCACCGGCGTCGCCACCTTCTACTCTCCGCCGATGCAGGCGGACATGATCGCCGGCCATACCAGTGTCCCCGAAACGGGCTGGGGCGTCATGGTGCCGCAGCCAATGTCGGAACTGCAGGCCCGGGCCAGCGATACGCAGAATATCGCCATCGCCATCACATTCGCGGGCATCCTGATCGCCTCGATCATCGGATGGTTACTGACCAGATACATGACGGAGCCTATCATCGCCGTGGAGCGCGCCGCTGGCGCGGTGGCGGCCGGCCAGCTCGATACGCAGGTCGGTCAGTTGCCGAAATACAGCCCGATTGAAATGCGCAGCCTCGCGGACAGTTTCGACCATATGACCGAGGAGTTGCGGCTCCGCGACGAAGGGCTTCGCGTGGCGACGCATCAGGCGGAAGCGGCCAATCTCGCCAAATCTGAATTTCTCGCCAATATGAGCCACGAACTCCGAACGCCGCTTAACGCGATTCTGGGGTTTTCGGAAATTCTCGAACGCGAAACATACGGCCCGCTGGGATCGGAACGGTACCTTGAATACGCCAAGGACATCAGGGTGTCAGGCGAACATCTACTCGATCTGATCAACGATGTTCTTGACGTCGCCCGGATCGAAGCGGGAGCTCTCAAACCTGAACTGGGCGAGGTCGAGATCGCAAAGGTCATCGAAGCCTGCAGGACAATGACGGAGAATCGGGCCCTGCGCGGCGAAATCTCAGTCGAATGCGATATTCCGGACGACTTTCCCCTGCTGCGTCTCGACAGGCGGATGACCCGCCAGATCCTGCTTAATCTTATGTCGAACGCCCTCAAATTTACGCCGGCCGGCGGCAGCGTCAGAGTATCTGCGAAACGCGAGGCTGACGGCGGCGCGACGCTGCGGGTAACCGACACGGGCATCGGCATCGCTCCCGAGCATCTGGATCTGGTCGTCCAGCCCTTCAAACAGGTGGAAAACGCAATGCAGCGGTCTTACGACGGATCGGGGCTCGGTCTCTATCTGACCAAGACCATGGCGGAGCTTCAGGGCGCCACGATGAAGATCGAGAGCGAACTCGGCCGCGGCACGACCGTCACCATCCACTACCCGGATCACACAATCGCCCGGGGAGCCACAGAGAACCGTTAGACGGACCGGTCGACGTCAGACAACCGGCGCGTACAGATCGTCCAGGGACGTGGGCGCCGGCAGAAATCCTTCCTCGACCAGATGGCGCATGAACGTCTCCAGATGCGCCCGGTTGAGCTCCAGCCCGTAAGGCCAGGGGTCCCCTCCGAATACCCGATCCATCTCCTCGACATCGTCGGCCAGCCACGGCGTCATGTACATCATCGCGCCGGTATAGCGCATCTGTTCCTGCGCCTTCCGTTTCGACTCCTCGAACGCCTCGAACAGACTCTTCGCAAGCCAGGGGTTCTCGCGATAGAGCGATTCACGCATTACGACGGTATGCATGATCGGAAATATCCCGGTACGGCCAAACCAGTCCTGCTCGGCCTCGCGGAAATTCGGAATCAACCGCTCGATATGCTCGCAGGTCCGATAGGTCCTGGGCTGGCGCGCCGCCATGATCGCATCGATCTCACCGCCTTCGAGCGCGTCGGCCAGGGTATCGAACCGTTCCAGAGGCGACAGGTCGACGTCGCGAGCAGGCATCACGTCGGACGCGGTGGGCTTGCGGGGTACGTCGACGCCGCCCTCGACCCAGCGGATCGTGTCGGTATCCACACCGTATTCGTCGCGCAGGATGCCGCGCATCCAGACGCCGGCAGTTTGCCGGTATTCCTGGATGCCGACCCGTTTCCCTTCCAGATCCTTAGGTGTTTCGATGCCCGACTTCCGATTGATGAAAAAATTGCCGTGGCGAAACACGCGCGACGGAAAAACGGGAATGGCGACAAACGGAAAGGCCTCGCCGCCGGCCAGCGCCCGGCTTCTCCTGGTCGTGTAAAGCGACAGCGACATCTCCGAAACATCGAATGCCTCGCGCTCCGCCATGTCGACGAAGATGGAATGAACCGGGATGCGGGTTTCGTACTCGACCGTGACGCCTTCGAGCTTTACGGCGCCATAGCGCAACGCTTCGATCCGGTCGTACGGACCGCTTGCGATATGGAGGAACAGTTCCGACATCTCGCCCGCCCTCCTCAGGCCGCGTCGAGCCTGGCGGCCTGCTGATGCTCGCCCAGCACCGTCGTGCGCCGTAGTAGTCGCCGCTCGCCTTCGGAAAAATCCGTCCGCGCATGATTGACGCAGCGATTGTCCCACATCACGAAATCGCCCGGCGTCCAGACATGTTCATACAGGAACTCAGGTTTCTCCGAATGGTCGAACAGTTCCTCCAGGACAGCATCGCTTTCATCCTCAGGCAGTTCGGGAATTCTCACGGTCAGAAGACGGCTTACGAACAGAATCGAACGCCCGGTTTCCTGATGCCTCACAAAGAGCGGGTGAATTCGCGACCCGGTCAGCGATTCGGACGGTTTATCTTTTTGAACGGTACCCGCGTAATAGACATGCTCTGCGTGGCAATCGACGAGCGTCTTCTTCAAAGCCGCGGGGAGAGCATCGCAGGCGGCGTAAAGATTCGAGAATATCGTGTTGCCGCCAACGGAGGGAATCTCCAGCGCGTAGAGCAGCGTATAACGGAACGGTCGCTCTGCGTAGGCGCCATCCGAATGGAACATCATCTCGCCATCGGGCAGCGAACCAATCGGCTTGCCGTCCTCGCGGATATTGGAAATCAGCATGATGCCGGGATGCGAAACCCGGTCTCCTTCGGCGGTCGGCACATGCCTGTTGCGACCACCGGGCTCTCCGAACCGTCGAGTAAATCCGATCTGGTCTTCCTCGGATAACGTCTGGCCCGGAAAAACCAGCACCTGCCGGTCGAGCCAGGCGCGATGAACTTCAGCGAACTCGGCATCGGTCATCGGTTGCGACAGATCGATGTCGGTGATCCGGGCACCTAACGAAAAATCAAGCGGAGTTACGGTTGCCATCAGGCAGCCTCCTTCGAAAAAGCCGCCTTGGGGCGGATGCCCTGAACTGTCGTGCGGCGCAACAAGCGGCGTTCGCCGGACGGAAAATCCGTCCGTGCATGATTAACGCAACGATTATCCCAGATCACAAAATCACCGGGCGTCCAGCGGTGCGCATAGATGAGATCCTCGCGCTCAGTGTGATCCAGAATTTCGTCGAGCAGAGCGTCGCCTTCCTCGGCATTTTCCAGACACTGGGTCAGCAGACGACTCGCATACAGCACAGGCCGCCCGGTCTCCTCATGCGCGGTTACCAGCGGATGGACGAACGAATCCGGTTCATCGCCGACCCCCAGAGTCGCCTTGATTTCCTTCGTGACATGCCGACCGGCGTAATAACCATGCCGCGCCCGGACCTGGACCAGTTCCGCCTTGAGAGAATCGGGCAGCGTTTCCCAGGCCAGATACAGGTTGGCAAACAGGGTATTGCCGCCTTGTGACGGAACATCGATGGCGTACAGCATCGTGTAGCGGTAAGGATCCTCGTCATAGGACCCGTCGGAATGGAACATCATTTCGCCGTCGGGCAGCGACCCGATGGGTTTACCGTCTTCCCGGATATTGCTGATCAGCATGATCGACTCGTGGGACCGACGGTCAGCTTCCCTGCGTCCGGCATAACGACGGCGGACCGGCATCTCTCCCCAGTGCCGGGTAAACCGGATCTGATCTTCCTCGGTCATTTTCTGGTCGGGAAATACCAGCACCTGATAGTCAAGCCATGCGCGATGGATCGCATCATATTCGCTTTCGGTCAGGCTTCGTCCCAGATCAACTCCGGTAATGCGCGCGCCAAGGGGGGCATCGATCGGCGAGACGGCAAGCATCAGGCGGCTTCCGGTACGGTCGCAGCCTGGGGGCTTACGCCCTGCACCACAGTGCGGCGCAAAAGTCGTCTGTCCGTCGCGGGAAAATCGGTACGAGCGTGATTCAGGCAACGATTGTCCCACATTACGAAATCGCCCAGCGACCAGACATGCTCATAGACCAGCGACGGCTGTTCGCAATGGTCGAACAGGGTTTCGAGCACCTCGTCGCTCTCCGCCTCTTCGAGCTCCATGATGCGCGTTGTGATCAGGCGGCTGATATAAATCGCGGTTCGTCCGGTCTCCTCATGCTTGACGAAGAGCGGATGAATGGCGTCGCCCGAGTACGGTCCGATGGGCTGGTCCTTCTGAACCGTTCCGCCGTAATAGCCGTGTTTTGCGTGGCATCCGGCAAGCCGCTTCTTCAGGTCCGCGGGCAGCGTGTCATAGGCGCCATACATATCGGCAAACAACGTATTACCGCCGGTGGATGGAAGCTCAACCGCGTAGAGCAGGGTGTAGCGGTAGGGCGCCGCGTCGTACGCACCGTCGGAATGGAACATCATCTCGCCATCCGGCAGCGAACCGATCGGCTCCCCGTTCTCGCGGATATTGCTCACCAGCATGATCGACTTGTCCCTGGTATCGCGTTCATTCCGCGTGTCGTAGCGGTCACGCACCGGCAGGTCGCCCCACATGCGGCTGAATCGGATCTGGTCGTCCTCTGTCAGGTCCTGTCCCGGAAAAACGAGCACCTGATGATCGAGCCAGGCGCGGTGAAGTTTGTCGAAATTATCCTGCCCCACAGGTTCGGCAAGATCGATGCCGGTAATCCGCGCGCCAAGCGGCGCGTCCAGGGGTTCAATCGTGAGCGCCATGTATCCAGCTCCAGACCGTTAGCGGAGCATCCATTATAGGAACCGTCGCGGCATACTCAAAGGCCCTGCCTTGCCCGCGATGCAGGGCGCAAATAGGATGGTTTGGAAAATCGGACAACAGGGAGAAAACGAACCATGGCCAACGGCACACCTTCCGACGACCGGCGTAACCGCAACGCGGTCCTTTTCCTGGGCCCGGATGAGATCAAGGGGCTGATCACCATGGAAGAAGGGGTCGCGGCGATCGAACAGGGATACCGCGAGGCCGACGAGTTTCCAATCGGCAATGCACCACGGCGCCGGGTCCATTCGCCGGACGGCGTGCGGGTGTCCAACTTTCCGGGCGGCATCCCTGGGCTTGGCGTGATCGGCTCGCTGACCCGCGCCGAAATGGTCGCGCAGGGCGACGACGGCGCAAACCAGGGCTATCCCTACCGTGAACACCCGGTCTATCTGCTGTGGGACGCCAAAACGTCGCGGCTCGACGGCATGATGATGGGCGAGATATTCGATGCGCGCACCGGGTTCACCTCGATCATGGCGTTTCGCACAGGCGCGACGACCGGGGTCGGCGTCAAGGCATTGTCGCGCGAGGATTCGCATGTGTTCGGTCTGCTGGGCTCGGGCGGGCAGGCGGTCAACAAGATCCTTGCCATCAACGCGGTGCGCGATATCCACAAGGTCAAGGTTTACAGCCGCAACCCGGAAAACCGTCTCGCCTTCTGCGACCGCATGTCGGAGATGATCGGCAAGGAAATCGTGCCGGTCGAAAGCGCGGAGGAAGCGGTGCGCGGCTCGGACGTGGTGATCTCGGCAACCGATTCCAACGCACCGACTTTCGATGGCGCCTGGCTGGAACCCGGCCAGCATGTCGCCACGGTCGTGGGCTCCAACAGCGCGCTTGTCGAAGGGGGCTGGCTGAAGACCGGACGCCGTGAGAACGACGATGAGACAGTGCGCCGGGCCGACGTGATCGCGGTCAACCATCTGGAATCGGTCCGTATGGAGAAACAGGCGGGCCTTTTCGATCCGCTGGAGCAGGGCATCATCACCGATGACGACATCATCTCGCTCGGATCCGTGCTGGCGGGTACGCATCCGGGGCGGACGTCGGACGATCAGATCACCTATCACTTCAACAATAACGGGACGGCAGCAGCCGACATGGCGCTCGCCAAAATCGTCTTCGACCGCGCGAAGGAAGACGGGCGAGGCACCGAGATTGACATTCCCGTTCCGGGCACGCAGTAAGGCGGAACCTGTCGCGCATGCCCGACGCCGCCACGCATACGGAGTCGATCCGGTCTGATCGTTCACCCAATCAGCCGGCCGACGATGTGCTGTCCGATATTCATGTGCTTGCCAATCTGATCGGCCAGGGCTTTTCCGGTTTTCTTGAAGGCGAATACGGGCTGACGGTCGCCGAATGGCGGGTGATGCTGACGCTTGGGCGCTATCCGGGCCAGACCGCAGCAGAGATCACGGTGCGCTGGGCGATGGACAAGATGGCGATCAGCCGCGCCCTCCAGCGGCTCGAAGCCGCCGGACACATCCGGCGCGAACGCAACCCCGACGACCGGCGCAGCTACCGCCTGTCGCTGACGGAGCAGGGCCGCGCGCTTCACGATGAAATCCTGCCGGGCGCGACGGCCCGTTATCGGGAGTTCATGTCCTGCCTGTCGGAGAAAGAAATCGCCGAACTGCGGCAGGCGCTTCGCAAACTGATCGACAACGCATCTGCAGCATCCGGCTGATCCGCAACTCTGAAACAGGAGATAGTGCAATGCCCCTGAAACGCATGTTGCTTGAAATCGGCATGGGGAACGACCTCCATGGCGGTGACTACACCAAGGCCGCGATCCGGGCGGTGCAGGACGCCGTGCATCACAGCTCGATGAACATGGTGCGCTCTCTCGGGATCGACCATTCAGAGGTCCATGTCGAGGTCAATATCGGCGTGCAGGAACCGGACAAGGTGGACAGGGATGCGGTCGCCGCAACGCTGCCGGTGGGCAAGGTCACCGTCAATGTGGTCAAGGGCGGTCTCGATATTCCGGACCCGGAACATGACGATATCGCCTGCGTCGCGACGGCGGGAATCGTGGTCCGGCTGGATATCGACTGAAGCGCCACCATGCTTGAGCTTTATCACGCAGGCCTGACGGCGTGCTCCAAGAAGTCGCGCCTCACCCTCAACGAAAAAGGGCTAGACTACGTCAGCCACTATGTCGATCTCGGCCGGTTCGAGCATCACCGGCCCGAATACCTGGCGCTCAACCCGAACGGGCTGGTGCCGACCCTGGTGCATGACGGAACAATCGTCGTCGAATCGACGGTGATCAACGAATATATCGACGAAGCGTTCCCGGATATTCCCCTACGCCCCTCCGATCCCGCCGGGAGAGCGAAAATGCGGCTCTGGGGCAAGATGGCGGACGAAGCGCTGGGTCCCAACATGGTGGTCGCGTTCTCGGCGAAAAGCGGAATTGGCGAGGGAGTCCGAAGTCTCGACCCGGATGAACTCGAAGAAGTGCTGAAGCGCACCCCGCTGATCGAGCGCCGCAACGCCTTCCGCAAGCTGGCGGAGCACGGGCGGTTCACTCACGAGGATTTCGCGGCCGCGCACGAGAAGGCCGGCTTCATCCTTGAGAAGGCCGAGACGGCGCTGGCGGACGGGCCATATCTTACCGGCGACATGTATACGCTCGCCGACATCAACATGTTGCCGTTCATGCACCGCTACCGCGAGCGCGTGGTGCCCGACCTGTTCACGCCAGCCCGCGTGCCGCGCCTGTGCGACTGGCTCGACCGGCTGCTCGATCGCCCGGCGGTAAAAGCGACTTTTGCGGATTCGGACGAGACACGACCGACCGCCGCCTGAATTGATATCATTCGAGAGGATCGCTACCCTTGCCCGGTGAGTTCAAAACCCGGTCGAGGACACCGTCATGCGTCTTTTCTCGCGCAAGAAGCGCCCACCGCATCTGGGCAGATACAGGATGGAGAAAATCAGGCGGGTCGACAGCCCGACCACGCTGATCACTGATAACGTCAAACAGGTGCCCAAGCGTGCCGGGTTTTTCGTCCGTGCGTTCTACGGCGATCTCGGCCCCAAGGCCGGCAAGGAAATCCGCCGCTTTATTACCAAGCATCCGCTGAACGCCGCCATCGGCCATCTGCACTGGAAACACGTACCGGATCACAAGGGCGATCCTGCATCCGAAAAGGCGCCTGTTCCCGGACCGGAGGAAATGTCGAAGCACATCAAGGCGCTGTGCCATTTTCTCGATGCCGACCTGGTGGGCATCTGCGAGGTGCCGGAATGGGCCTGGTTCAGCCATGAAAGCGACGGCACGCCGATTACCACGCGGCACAAATACGCCATCGTGGTGGTGATCGATCAGGGCTGGGACTCGTTTGAGGGCTCGTCGGGCGACGACTGGATCTCCGGCGCGATGAGCTACCGCGCCTATTATCACGGCTCCACCGTCGCCACCATCGTCGGCGATTACATCAGGCGGCTCGGCTATCCGGCGCAGGCGCATTCCAACGCGCATGGCGACGTGCAGCAGATCCCGCTGATGCTGCTGGCGGGGCTGGGCGAGATGAGCCGCATCGGCGAGCTGGTGCTCAACCCGTTCGTCGGGCCGCGCCACAAGACCGCCGTCATCACCACCGATTTGCCGCTGGCCGTCGATAAACCGATCGATTTCGGGCTGCAGGATTTCTGCGACAAGTGCCGCAAATGCGCCCGCGAATGCCCGGCCCAGGCGATCCCGTACGGCGACAAGGTGCTCTATAACGGCTATGAGATCTGGAAACCCGACGTCGAGAAATGCACCAAGTACCGGGTGACAAATCCCAAGGGCTCGGCCTGCGGGCGCTGCATGAAGATGTGCCCCTGGAACAAGGAAGGACTGCTGGCGCATAACCTCGCCATGTGGGCGGCGATCAAGTGGCCGTGGAGCCGCCGTTTCCTGATCTGGCTGGATGACAGGATGGGCTACGGCAACCGCAACCCGATCAAGCGGTGGTGGCTCGATCTTGAAATCGTGAACAGGAAGGTCGTAAAGCCCGCCGGCGTCAACGAGCGGGACCTGAACCTCGACCGCGACACGTCGATCGGTAACGAAAAGGTCGCGGTCTACCCGTGGGAGAAACTGCCGACAGCGGACGATAAGGAAACCAAGCCTGTCGACCGCAAACAGGGGCTGAAGGACCGCGAAGCGGCAGAAGCGGCGCTGCGTGAAGCGAAGAACCGGGCGGACGCCCTATAAAGCGAAATATGCGAAACGCCCGGTTCATTTCTGCATGCAGATGAGTTAGACCGGACAAAGCTTTCGAGGAACGGGGCATTTCATGCATGGCGACGCGCTGAATTTGCGCGAGGTGATCGTTTTCCTTGTGGCGGCCGGCGTCGTCGTGCCGCTGGTGCGGCGCATCAGGATCAGCCCGGTTTTCGGCTTTCTGGCCGTCGGGCTGGCGATCGGGCCGCACGGACTGGCCCGGCTTACGGAGTCGCTGCCCTGGCTGAGCCTTGCGGTCATCGCGGACCCGTCCTCCGTCCGCCCGTTTGCGGAACTCGGCGTGGTGTTCCTGCTTTTCATGATCGGGCTCGAGTTGTCGCTCGAAAGGCTGTGGGCGATGCGCCGCGTCGTCTTCGGGCTCGGCGGCGCACAGATCCTCGTGACAGGCGCGTTTATCGCCGTCATCGCCTCGTTTTTCGACAACAGCCAGGCGGCGGCGATCGTGCTGGGCGGCGCCTTCGCCCTGTCCTCGACCGCCATCGTCATGCAGCTCCTGTCCGAGAATCGCCGGCTGGGAACGGCGACGGGCCGGACGAGTTTCGGCATTCTGCTATGCCAGGATCTTGCGGTCCTGCCCATCCTGTTTCTGGTCGGCGCGCTTGCCGCCCAGAGCGATGGCTCGGTGCCGCTAGCCTTCGCCAGGGCGATGGGCGAGGCGGCGATCGCCGTGTTCGCCATTCTCGCGATCGGCAGGCTGGTGATCCGGCCGGTTTTCCGATTCGTCGGCAGCACCGCCAGCCGCGAAATGTTTCTGGCGTTCGTCCTGCTGGTCATCGTCGGGACGGCGGTCGTCACCGAGCAGGTCGGGCTGTCGATGGCGCTGGGCGCCTTTCTCGCCGGGCTGCTGTTCGCCGAGACGGAATACCGGCACGAGATCGAGGTCGATATCGAGCCGTTCAAGGGGCTGTTGCTCGGTCTGTTCTTCGTCTCGGTCGGCATGTCGATAGACCTCGCCCAGGTGGCGGCCAAACCCGTATGGCTGATCGCATCGGTATTCGGGCTGTACTTGATCAAGACGCCGATAATCTACGCATTGTCCCGGCTGTTCGGCGATCCGCGCCCGGTGGCGCTCGAAGCCGGACTGCTGCTGGGCCAGGGCGGCGAGTTCGCCTTTGTGGTCATCGGCATGGCTTTCAGCCTCGGGCTGATGCCGGACGAAACCGCCCAGTTCATGCTGATCGTCGCCAGCCTGACCATGATCGCGACCCCGGTCGTCGCCCATGTGGCGCGCAGGCTGGCGCTTGCCATGGAAGCCCGCCAGCCTGCTCCAGCAGGCCAGGAGCCGGACCTGCCTGTCGGGTTGACCGGCCATGTCATCGTCGTCGGTTACGGCCGCGTCGGCCAGATGCTCGGCTCCGTGCTGAGCGATCAGGAAATGCCGTATATCGGGCTGGATACAGATGTCAATCTGGTCGCAAGCTTCAGGGCCGACGGCGGCAGCATCTTTTTCGGCGATGCGAGCCGCCCCGACATGCTGCGCCGGGTCGGTATCGACAACGCTGCTGCGCTGGTCGTGACCATGGACAGTCCGCAGGCGGCGGAGCAGGTGGTAACGAGCGCTCACCGCGAATGGCCGGAGCTCGTGATTTACGCCCGGGCCCGCGACCGCAAGCATGCAGCGCAGCTGATCGCCCTGGGGGCAAGCCACGTGATCCCGGAGACCGTCGAAGCGAGCCTCCAGCTCGGTGAAGTCGTGCTTACCGGGATCGGCGTTCCGGACCAGGCCGCCCGCCAGCTCATCGAAACGCGCCGACAGGCGGAACTGGCCGCACTGGAGGAAAGCGTCAACGGGAGCAGCGACGAAAAGCGCTGAACGCAGGATTCCTGCCGCATTGGACCGGACCGGCGGCGCCCCCTACACTTTCCCGTCAAAGATATCGGGGAAACGCTGCTACAGAGGCTTCGGGTGGCCGACCAGAAGAACATCTTTACCGATGCCGCCGACTACGACCGTTCGATGGGACGAATGAGTCGCATCGCGGGAGAGAAATTTCTCGACTGGCTGTCGATGCCGGAAGGGTTGAGATGGCTGGATATCGGGTGCGGTACGGGCAGCTTTACCGAACTCGTTTTCGACCGGTTATCCCCGGCCTCGATCGCCGCCATCGACCCGTCGGAACATCAGATCGCCTTTGCTAGGACCAAGCCTGTCGCGGACCGGATCGGGTTCCGGCAGGGCGACGCGATGTCGCTGGAGTTCGACGACAACGAATTCGACGTCGCCGTCATGGCGCTCGTCATCCAGTACATTCCGGACCCGGAGAAAGCGATGGGGGAGATCGTCCGCGTCGTGCGCCCCGGCGGCACGGTCGCGGCCTATGTCTGGCCGGCGCATGGCAACGGGCATCCGTCCGAATATTTGCGATCCGCCGTCAGATCGGTCGGCCCGTCGGAAACGAACCGTCCAGGCGCCGGGATGCGAACGACCGAAGCGATGAAGGCGCTATTCGCCGCATCGGGGATTACGGAAATCGAAACCCGGTCTCTCGAGATCCCGTTCCGGTTCGAGAATTTCGAGAAATACTGGGCGGGGCAGCATCTCGACCAGTATCGCCATCTGGGAGCTTCGGAGATCGCGCAGATGCAGGAATATCTGAGCACCCACCTGCCGAGAGACGCGGAGGGGCGGATTTCCTATACCGCCCGCGCCAACGCCATTCGCGGACGCGTCGCCGATTGACGGGTCCGCACCCCTCGCCTAGCGTCGTTGAAAACGCAAGGAGAACAACATGGCCGACGGACCGAATCGAATCCTCGAAATTCCCGAGGACGAGCTGACCGAAGCACAGAAGAATGTTTTCGACGACCTTGTCGCCGGACGCGGGCGGCTGCTGACGCCCTATAAGATCTGGATCCATTCGCCCGAACTCGCCGCCGCGATGGAAACCATCGGCACCTTTCTCAACAGGAAGGGCGCGCTGACCGAGCGAGAGGTCGAGCTCGTCATCGTCGTCATCGCCACGCACTGGGCGGGCGATTATGTGCAGGCGGCGCATGTGAAGCGCTGTCTCGAGCTCGGCTATCCTCAGGCGGCCATGGACGCGATCAGGGCGGGTAAGGCGCCGGACCTGCCCGATGCGCGCGAGAAAGCGGTTTACGACCTGTGCCGGATCGCTATGGCGCCGGGCGGCGGCTCTGACGAGGTGTACGACCGGGCGGCGGAGAAGCTGGGCCGCGACGGGCTCGCCGAGGTGCTGGCGCTGCTCGGCTACTACTCGGCGGTCGCGATGGCGATGAAGCTCCACCGCGTACCGGTACCGGGTCAGTAATACAGCGGATTCATCACTCCGGCAGGAACACGCCCTTGCCGCTGGTCTGCCGGTCGAGCAGCTGGTAGGCCTCCTCCGCCTGTTCCAGTTTCCAGCGGTGGGTAAACACGCTTTCGACGTCGATCTTCCGGTCGGCGACGAAGCGGGCGCAGTCGGACTGACCGTTCTTGGAAAACGTCCAGTGGCCAAGCACGGCCTTGTTGCGATGCGTCAGGTCCGGCCCGACATTGAGCTCGATCTGCCCGTGGCTGGCGATCAGGCAGGTCGTCCCCCAGGTGCGCGTCGACCGCACCGCGGCGGCGCGTACGTCCTTCACGCCAGAGGTCTCGACCGCTTTATGGGCCCCTTCCCCGTGGGTGAGATCGAGGATCGCTTCGACCGGATCTGTCTCCGCCGGGTCGATCACCGCGTCGGCGCCCTTGTCCAGCGCAAGCTGGCGGCGTTCGGGGGAAATTTCGACGGCGATCACCCGTGCGCCCATGGCTGCAGCGAACTGCGTGGTCGACAGACCGACCGGTCCCTGGCCGAACACGGCTATCGTCTCGTCCCCCTCAAGCCCGAGCCGTTTGAGCGCGCCGAACGCCGTGCCGGTGCCGCAGGAAATTGCCGCGCCGGTCGCAAAGGACAGCTCATCGGGCAAAGGCAGCAGCGTATGGGACGGAACCGACATATATTTCGCATGGCCGCCATGCCCCTTGCCGGAGCCGAACGCGACGGAGCCGTCGTCGCACAGCTGGGTCCAACCCGACTGGCAATGGCGGCACGTACCGCACCCGTCATAGTGATGGACCATGACGCGGTCGCCGATCTTCGCCTCGTGCGGCGCTACATGCGCACCGATCTCCGCCACCACGCCGCAAGGCTCGTGCCCGGCGATGAAATGCGCGCCGCCGGCATGTTTCCGCCGATAGGCATGCAGATCGGTACCGCACATGCCGGAGGCCTTTATCTCCAGCACCACGTCGTGCGGGCCGGGCGTCGGGTCGGGAAAATCCCGAAGTTCGAGCTTCTTTTCGCCGAGAAATACGATGCCGCGCATGATGGAGTCTCCCTTTCAGATCCTTTTCAGGAAAGTCTATCCACCGGTCGCGGAACGCGCCACCTGTCAGCCCCGGTCTAGCGCTTCCACGGACAGAACAGTCGGCAGGTGATGGGCGATCTCCTGCCAGCTGTCGCCCTCGTCGAGGCTGGCGAAAACCGATCCGGTGTTGGTGCCGAAATAGATGCCCGCGGGGTCCCGCCGGTCCCCCGCCATCGCCTGACGCAGCACGGTGAAGAAACAGCCTTCCTGCGGCAGCCCGTCGCGCATCGCTTCCCAGCTTTGCCCGCCATCGCGCGAGCGCCACACCACGGCCGCGAAATCGGGCGGAAAACGGCCCATATCGTCGCTCAGCGGCAGTGTCCAGATCGTGTCCGGATCGCGCGGATGGACGCGGATGGGAAAGCCGAAGGTCGAGGGCAATCCGGAAGTGATGTCGTCCCAGCTGCGCCCTCCGTCGGCTGAGCGCCAGACGCCGTGGTGATTCTGCTGATACAGGAGATCGCCATCGCCCGGGGCGCGCATCATGTTGTGGACGCAATGGCCTGTCTCGCCATCGCGAGGCGCCGCCGGATGGGGGTGGTCGATGCAGGCCTCGAGATTGGACAGCCGGTTGCGGCGCTCCCACGTCTTCCCGCCGTCCTCGGTCGCAAACACGCCCGCCGCGGAAATGCCGACCCAGAGCCTTTCGGAGTCGGACGGATGCGGAACGATGGTGTGCAGCACCAGCCCCGCCGCACCGGGATTCCAGCTTTCCACCGACGGGTGATCGGTCAGGCTGTCGATCTTTTCCCAGCTTTCGCCGCCGTCGCGGCTGGCCAGTAGTCCCGCCGGTTTGGTTCCGGCATAGAGCGTCCCGTGCGCGTGGCACAGGCTCCATATCTGCGAGAAACCGTCGCCGAAGGGCGTCGGCCTGGAAACCCAGTCGAACATCGCGGCGATGCCGGGGTCGTTTTCAGCCCAGTCGTCCGTCGTTCCCCGGGTCAGGCGGGAGATGTCCCAGCTCTCGCCCCCGTCGATGGATCGCCAGACGCCCGCACCCTGCCACTCACCGCCGCCGCCGGCCCACAGGGCACCGGTTTCCGGATCCCCGATAAAATGATTGATCGGCCAGCCGCCGCAAAACGGGCCTTTGACCTCTCAGCCGTCGCGCGCCGCGCCGCCGGAAATCGTGAAGGCGCCCTTGGTTGTCCCGACAAGGATAGCGATATTCTGCATGGACATGATCCGATACCCGCTGGAGGTTTCCTGATCCTACAACGGTCGAACTCTCCCGTCCCCGTTTTCCCTTTACCCGCACGCCCGCTATCATGATCCTGGACAGACAGGGAGAACGTCATGAAAGGCACAGCCCCCGTTCGGGTGCAGGGGCCGGCGGAACCGATCCTCGGCCGGCTGCTGAAGGAAGCCGGGCTCGACGAGCCGCCTTTGTGGAAGCACCGGCCGCCCGAGACACGCGCGCGAATGGCGCGCTGGAAGGAACTCGGCAAGGTGCGCAACGGGCCGGTCAACCCGGAACGCACGGAGATCGTCGATCCGCAGGCGGCCGCCGATGATCTGAAGAAACGCGCGCTCGATCTCGGCGCCAGCGTGGTGGGCGTGGCGAAGCTGACCCCGATCATGATCGCCGAGGGGATCGAGATCGATCACGAGTACATCTTCTGCCTCGTGGTCGGCGAGAATTACGAGGCGGCGCTCGGCGGGCCGCGCGTCGTGGAGACCGAATCCACCAGCACCTATGTGCGCTGCGCCGAAATCTCGACCGAGCTGGCGCAGTACGTGCGCGGACTCGGCTATGACGCCACCGCGCACCATAATGGCGGCGACGACATCATGGCGCTGCCGGCGCTCTACCAGGCCGGTTTCGGCGAGCTCGGCAAGCATGGCAGCCTGATCAACCCCGAGTGGGGCGCGAGCTTCCGGCCCGGCTTCGTGACCACCTCGATGCCGCTGGCCATCGACGAGCCGCTGCATTTCGGGGTTCAGGACATATGCTCGAAATGCAATATCTGCACCCAGAACTGTCCAGCAGACGCGATCCCGGCGCCCGACGATTTCGAGATCACCGAGGGCGTCAAGCGCTGGGTTACCGATGTGGAGAAATGCTACACGGTGTCGCGGCTGCGCGAGCAGTACTGCCATATCTGCGTCGACGTGTGCCCCTACGTGCACAAGGCGAACGGCGACGCGCGCAAGAAGGACCTCTACAAGCAGTATATGGGCGTGCGTAAAAAGGTCGGCTACCGCACTCCCGCCTGGTGGCCCGAGGACCCGCCGCCGGACATCGCAAAGGCGCTGGCGGAGTGAGTTGCGGCGGCACATCCTTCGAGTCGGTTCCTTTCAGGACGGCTCCCCAGGGTGACGGAGAATTTTTGAAGCCTGTCGGACCGTCCCTGAATGAATGAGTGGTTGAGCGCCGGCGTTGCGCCCTTCGCCGGGCTGGAATGGTGGATCGTCGCCGCGGTCGCCGCCATCCACATGTTTGGCAGTTTCGTACGCGGCGCGTTCGGGTTCGGTTCCAACCTTCCGGTCGTTCTGCTGACCACCTTCCTGCTCGGCCCGCATCACGCCATCGTGCTGGCGCTGATGACCACCATCGTCGCACAGACCCAGATGGTCCCGCAGGGACTGCGGACGGCTGACTGGCCGGTGCTGCGGACGGTATTCGTCGGTATCGTCGCCGGAACGGCGCTCGGCACCTGGATCTTCACCGTTCTGCAACCGGAAACGCTGTCGCTGACGCTCGGCTTTCTGATCGCGCTGGTGGTGATTTTCGATACGTTCAAGCTGGTCGAAAAGCTGACCCGACGCGTCGACATGCGCGGCTGGCCGATGACGACCGGTTTCTCGATGGTTGGGGGCACGCTCGGGGGTATCAGCGGCGGCGGGGCGTTCTACTTTCTGGTCGTGTTCCTGAAACATGCCTGCGCGACGCCGACGGCGCTGCGGGGGACCAACCTGCTGCTATCGGCGATCACCATGGTCACGCGGCTGGTGGGGCTCATCGTCGCCGGCATGATCACGCCCACCGTGGTGACGGAAGGGGCGCTGCTCATCCCGTTCGTCGTGTTCGGCACCTGGGCAGGCAGCCGCGCCTTCCGGCGCTCCACGCCGGCAATGTTCTACACCACGCTCCAGATCCTGCTGATGGCCGGCGCGATCGCGCTGATCTTCAAGGTCAGCGGGAAGCTGTAGAGCCATCGTCCGGGGAAGCTCGGTTAACCCCCTCCCCTGCCCTCCCCCAGAATTGGGGGAGGGAGTCTCCACCGCGCCGTTTCTCAAAAATAGTCCCCTCCCCCGCATGCGGGGGAGGGTCAGGGAGGGGGTGGTCGCGATATCCTCGCTCTTCCCCTACGGATGCACGTCCTGGGTGAAATACCGGTCCTCGATATTTAATCCCATGCCGCGCTCGACCGCCTCGCGATAGATGATGCTGCCCATCGCCGCGAACTGGAGGCCCAGGCCCTTGTAGTTGTGGAACCCGGTGACCTCGTCGGCAGACTGGCGACCGGGCGCCGTGCCGGCGACCACGTCCTTGAGCTCCGGCACCTTGGAGAAATCGATTACGTCCATGTCGGGCCGGGCATAGTCGCCGTTGATGAATTCGGGAATCTCGGACGGCTTGCCGCGCGCCGCATAGGCGCTGACCGGCGTCGCGGTATTGACCACCAGCCGGTCGAGCCCCTGCAGCACGTCGAGCGGAATTTCGCTGCCGCGCACGCTGGTCACATGCATGCCGGGCTCGATCAGATGCTGCGAAATGGTCGGCGTCATGGAGTTGGTAGCCGAAACCAGGATATCGGCGTCCTTCGCCGCCTCTTCCGGCGTGGCGACCGCGATGGCCTCGATCCCGAGCTTCTCGGCGTAGGTCTGCGCCAGCAGGGTACGGTTCTGGCCCGTGGGGCTGTAGACCTTGAGCAGCTTGATGTCGCGCACCGCGCACATCGCTTCGACCTGTGCGCCCGCCTGCCAGCCGGCGCCCAGCATGCCCATGACCTTGCTGTCTTCGCGCGACAGATACTTGGCGGCGACGCCGCTGGACCCGCCCACCCGCGTCTTCTGGGTGTAGCCGTCATTGAAGGTGCAGAGCAGCTGCCCGGTATCGGTCGAGAACAGCAGCACCATCCCGTTGTAGCGGTCGCCATCGGATACCGGCAGCTTGACGCGGCGCGGCGTCCCGTTGACCTCCGGCCAGGACACGATGTCGGAATTCAGTCGCAACGCGGTAACGCCGGCACGCGGCCAGCTGCCGGACATGGTCTTGAAGGCATGCACGGCTTCGGGACGCTGATTGCCGACGATCACGTCGGACCGCGGA
>Ga0181578_10001315_pt1 | contig 23969 bp, 24 predicted proteins | sample 071ome_21_FD_148659 | JGI IMG/M metagenome (GOLD analysis project Ga0181578, IMG submission 148659) | Coastal salt marsh microbial communities from the Groves Creek Marsh, Skidaway Island, Georgia - 071401CT metaG (spades assembly) | ecosystem: Environmental > Aquatic > Marine > Intertidal zone... | reverse complement strand
CCTTGCTGACGATCAGACCCATCAGCGCAAACAAGGGCACGGACGCGAAGACCAGCTCGGACACTGTGTCCGCGATGGACTCCGACAGCAGCGCGACCGCGATATCGACATTACCGCGGATCAGCCAGACGCCGAGGAACGAGACGAGGCCGAGCGCCACGGGAATGTAGAGGCCGGTGTAGATCAGGAAAACGATCACCACGACCGAGGCAATACCGACCTCAATGCCACCCATATCGGCTCAACCTCTCCGGACCGCGCCTAGCGCGATCCACGCAGCAGCGGCACCACGTGCCGGATTGCGAATTTCAGGAACTGGAGCATTGTCACCGTGCAGCCCAGGACGATGACGGCCTTGATCGGCCATTCAGGGACCGTGAACAGCCCCTCTTCCCCGACGAAATAGTTCAGCCGCCAGGCGTCATACAGTTCCGGCACCGCGCCATAGAGCACGATCAGCAGGAATACCACGCCGAGCAGGTCGAAGATCGCACCCATCGCATGACCGACGCGCGGCTTGCGGCGCTGGATCATGCCGTAAAATCCGTCCGACCGTGTCAAGCGGCCGCGTCGCGTCGCGTCGCCAATCTGCATGAAGACGATGGCGACAATCGACATCTCCACCATCTCGTTCACACCATGGATCGGATGGGTGAACAGCGTGCGGCTGAACGCATCGGTGTCGATCATCACCATAAGGACAAAAATCCAGGCTGACCCGATGGTGTTCATCACCGTCAGGATACGGTCCAGGATATCCTGAGGGGCGCCGCTGGCCGGCGGCGCCCCTTCAGTTGCTTCTGTCATACCGGAACCTCTAGCTGACCGGGATCAGGAACCGATCTCGCGGTCCCACTGGCGCAGGATCGGCTGGTTGTTGGCGCGCATGGTGTCCATGTAGGACTTCATGATAGTCGCACCCGGCAGGCCTTCCTTCTGACGCGCCGCAACCCAGTCGGCCGCTACGTTCGGCATCTTGTCCGCCCATTCCTGACGCTCGGCCTGGCTCAGCTCGGTCACCTTGCCGCCGCCGGCCACAAAGGCCTTCAGGCTGGAATCGGCGAGCTTGAGGGCCTCATCAGCCATATGGTCGCGGTAAAGGATAGAGGCTTCCTGGATGGCCGTCTTCACCTCGTCGGGAAGGTCCTTCCAGGTGTCGAGGTTTGCCGACACAACCTTGGAGTTCGCGGTGCCGAGGTCCGCCTTCAGCATGTAAGGCGCAACCTCATACATCTTGCGGCCCACCACGGCTTCCGGCCACAGCATGATCGCGTCGAGGACACCCGTGCTGAGCTGGTTGTAGTAGTGAACCAGGCTGCCCGCGACGCCGGCGGCGCCGAAGCCCTCGAGCCAGCGGAGGTTCAGACCGGCGCTGCCGATCTTCAGGCCGTTCATGTCCGCCAGATGCGCGACCGGCTTCTTCGAGAAGATCTGATAGGTGTCGAGCACGGCCATGTTCGTCAGATAGACCTGATTGAACTTGGTGAAGGCCTGCTTGAACTCCGCATGCTTGTCGGACAGTCCATCTACAGTCTGCGCCACCAGCTTCGGATCGTTGGTGACGAACGGCGTGGCATAGGCCACCAGCTGCAACGGCACCTTGTCAGCATGGAACACGGTGGTCACAACGCCGATATCGCCGAGGCCCTTCTGGAGGCCACCGAGCACACCGCGCACCTTCACGATCTGGCCCCAGGCCTGGTTCCACTCGATCTCGTAGTTGCCGGTCTTGGCCAGCCGCTTGTCGATTTCGGGGATGTAGAAGTCGATGAATTCCTTCACCCACAGCGACTTCGGCGAGTAACCGTCGATGGCCGCGAGCTTGATTTTCTCGGCAGCTGAGGACGGAGCCGCGAACATGGCCGACGCCAGAACGGCACCGGCCCCGACGGCGGCGAGTTTACGTGCAAAGGATTTCTTCTGGCTCATCGTTTTCTCCCTCGGGATGCACCCGGTCTTTGATGATTTGCATTCTTGGCGACGCTTGTCTTGGTTGGAATTGAAACGGCAGTCGCGGCACCGAGTCAACGATATTCCAAATTTTTTCACCCAAACCCCAAATTTGGAATGTATGCTCTGACATCGATCTATTCAGGCACGAATTCATGCCGACAAAAACGACCACCACGCCCCCATCAACACCAGCGCGCCGCAATGGCGGACTGACGATCGCGACATCGGTCTATGACCGCCTGCGCCGCGACATCATCGGCGGCGCCCTCGCCCCGGGCCACAAGCTGGGCTCAAACGAACTGCGCGAGCGCTACAAGGTCGGAATCAGCCCCGTGCGCGAGGCCCTCAACCGTCTGGTCGCGGAAAAACTCGTCTGCTTCAAGGACCAGAAGGGTTTCCATGTGGCCGGCATCGGCCTCGACGACCTTGAGGACCTGGTGCGCACACGGTGCTGGATCGAGGAAATCGCGCTCCGTCAGTCCATCGCGAATGCGGACGATGCCTGGGAAGACGGCATCGTCGTCGCTTTCCACCACCTGTCACGCGAGCCCCGATCGGCTGCGCAGGAAGGCTATGCCTTCAATGCCGAATGGGAGGAACGCCACCGGGCGTTTCATATGGCGATCTTAGCCAATTGCGGCTCTCCGCGCCTATTGGCCTATTGCGACCTGCTGGCCGACCAGGCCAACCGCTACCGCCAGCTCGCCGCGGCAATCAGCTATCCCGACCGGCACGAAAGCACAGAACACAAGGCGATCATGGACGCCGCCATTAAACGTGACGCCGACGGCGCGGTGAAACTGCATCTTGCCCATCTGCGCGACACGATCGAGATCGTAAAACGATCGGGCATGCCACTTCCGGCTCACCAGATCGCTCCTTAGCCGGGCAGCCCCTTCGAACGGCAGCCGCCCCGCTACTCCAGCGGGATCATGATGTATTCGGCATAGCCGGGCCGCTCGCCGAGGCGTTCGTACCAAGCACGGATATTCGGGCGTTCGGGCCGTTCGATATCCATCGCGTACCAGCGATAGACCGCCTGGCCGATGGGAATGTCACCCATGGTGAATTCATTGCCAGCGACGAAGTCCCGGCCTTCGAGATAGCGTTCCAGGATGGTGCTCGCCTGCGCGGCCCCTTCCACACCTTGCGCGACCAGATCCATGTTCCGGTTTTCCGGCGCGGTCCGGATCAACTGGTGGAACACCGGACGCAGCGCGTTCCAGAAGGTGGTGGTCGCCCAGTCCATCCAGCGGTCCGCATCGGCGCGCACATGCCGGTCTTCGGGCCACAGCGTGCCACGGCCGTACTTCTCCGCCAGGTAACGCAGGCAGGCGTTGGATTCCCACAGGATGAAGCCGTCGTCGTCGATGGTCGGCACGACACGGTTCGGGTTCATCGCGAGGTATTCGTCGGTGAAACCGAACTTGCCGGCCATGTCCGGACGTTCGAAGGGCACGCCCATTTCGGCACAACCCCAGAGCAGCTTCTGCACGTTGGACGACGTGAGCCGTCCCCAGATCGTCAATGCCATGACCGGCCTCCCGTGAAAGGAGGAAAGTCTATGCGACCACGTTCCATTTCTCGACAACGTTGCTGCCCGCCTCGCGGAATACCTTGGAAACCGGGCAGTAGATCGGCAGCAGGTCCTGCACTTCAGCAAGCTGCTCCGGCGTCGCATCGGTCTTCACATTGATCGTCAGTGTGATGTTCGGGAACGGCACGGAAATTTCCTCGGCCAGAATGACGCCGCGACGGTCGAACTCGACATCACATTCGATCGTCTGGATCTCGAAGTTGAGTTCCTTGTAATGGGCGATGCGCGTGGCGACATTGTTGGTGCAGCCGATCAGCGCGGCCATCATCGTCTCGGTCGGCGACGGCGCGATGTTCGTGCCGCCTCGCTCCAGGGGTTCGTCGGTCGTCGCCTTGACGTCACGCACGCTGATGTCGGTGTGCGCATGCGATACCGATTCACCGACCAGATGATAGACGGCCTTCTTTACATGGACCTGCGCATTGGACATCGCTTTCTCCTTCGCGAGCGGGATGAATGACAGACCGGCAAGATAGGTTTGCGGCGCGGCTTCGCATAGACTTGGGCCTGTCGAATGGGTAGAAACATATGTTCCGGAACGACAAGAAGTCCGGGCCGACACGACTGGCGTTTCGAAGGGGAGAGACAGGTTGAAACCCGCACCTTTTGCCTATGTGCGCGCGGAGAGCCTTGAGCAGGTCTTCGATCTGCTCGACGAACACGGCGACGATGCACGCATTCTAGCCGGCGGCCAGAGCCTCATGGCGACCCTCAACATGCGCCTGTCGGCGCCCGAGGTCCTGATCGACATCAACCATCTGGACGGCCTGTCCGGAATCTCGGTGTCCGGCGATACGCTGACCATCGGCGCCCTGACCCGACATTCGGAAGTCCATGATTCTCCCGAAGTTGCAAAGCATGCGCCCCTGATTGCAAAGGCGATGCCGCATGTGGCGCACCACGCCATCCGCAATCGCGGCACCTTCGGCGGCTCGGTCGCCTTCGCGGACCCCGCGGCGGAAATGCCTGCCGTGACCCGCGCGCTGGGCGCCACCTTCGTCCTGCAGGGTCGCAACGGCCAGCGCAAGGTCGCGGCCGACGATTTCTTCAAGGGCCTGTTCGAGACCGAACGCCAGGAGAACGAGCTTCTGGTGGCAGCCGAAATTCCGGTCATCACGGACGGCGAACGCACTTCCTTCCTGGAACTTGCCCGCCGCCATGGCGACTACGCAATTGTCGGCATCGCCGTTCAGGGCCGTGTCGATGGCGGCACCTTCTCCGATATGCGGATCGGCTTCCTAGGCGCCGGCGACCAGCCGATCCTGGCCAGAAGCGCCATGTCGGCATTGAACGGACAACCGAACAACGAGGACAGCGTGAAGAAGGCGCAGGACGCGCTCGACGCAGACCTCGATCCGATGCCCGACCTGAATGGCCCGGCGGAAATGAAAATGCATCTGGCCCGCGTGCTGACCAAGCGCGCGCTCGCCGAGCTCGCGGCCTGAGCGGCGCGGAGGACAAGATGGACAAGAATGTCGATATCACGCTGACCATCAATGGCCAGCAGGTCACCCGCCGGGTGCCCGCGCGCACCAACCTCGTGGACTTCGTGCGCTACGAGATGGAATTGACCGGCAGCCATGTCGGGTGCGAGCACGGTGTGTGCGGCGCGTGCACCATCCGCGTGGACGGCAACATCGTGCGCGGCTGCCTGATGCTGGCCGCGCAGGCCGACGGCGCCGTGGTGGAAACCATCGAGGGGCTGTCGGATTCAGGAGAGATTGCGGACCTGCAGAAAGCCTTTCATGAGCGCAACGCCGTCCAGTGCGGCTTTTGCACGCCCGGCATGCTGCTGACGGCACAGGAACTCCTTGAAAAGTCCCCTTCCCCGTCCCGCGAGGAAATCCGCGAGTTCATTTCCGGCAACTACTGCCGCTGTACGGGCTATCAGGCAATCGTCGATGCCATCGAGCGCGTCGCCGAGGAACGCCGCGGCTGATAGCCGCTTCCATATGTGCATTTACAATTGAAAACGGGCACTTCTGGGTGCCCGTTTTTTGATTCCGCCACAACCGGACAGGCAAAAAAAGCGGCGCAGTTGCCTGCGCCGCTTCTTGTATATGGTGATTTGTTTCTATTGCGATGGGAACAAACCTATCCGATGGAATGTTGTATTCCCGGAACTCCAGTCAATCGGAATGGTTGCCAACTGAGGCACCACCCAGACCAGTGCCATGACCAGAAGGATCAGTAACCAGTACGGCACCGACCCAGCGAAAATCTCACCGAGCTGGACCGTGCGGTCCGGTACAGAGCCTTTAACCGCATAAACAAGAAGCCCGACCGGCGGCGTCAACAACCCTGCCTCGATGGCCAGGATTCCGATGATCGCAAACGCATAGGGATTATACCCAAAGCCTTCTGCAATCGGCCAGAAGATCGGGACGGTCAGCAGGATGATCGAGCCTGAGTCCAGCAGCGTGCCAAGCACCAACCAGATGATGATCATGATCAGTACAGCAACATTAGGATCAATGCCCGCACCGCCAACGGTTTCGGTAATCAGGTTGACCACACCACCTGTGGTCAGCAGCCGCGAATACATCTGAGCTGTCAGCAGCAGGAACAGGATAGGTGCGATAACTTTGCCCGAATCCACGATCGCGTCGCGGATACCTTCCCATCTAACGCCCTTAATCAGAGCCAGAATAAGGCCGAACAACGCTCCGAGTGCCGCCGCCTCGGACGGTGTCGCAAGTCCCAGCCAGATGCTGCCCAGCACGGCAAAGATAAGGAAAATCACGCCACAGCCGCTGATGATTTCCTGACTGGTCAGTTTCTCGCTACTCAAATCCACCGCCGGAGCGGTTTTCGGCTTGAGAATGGCTACGCCGGAGCAATAGAAGGCCATAACAAGCGCGAGCAAGATGCCGGGGAAAATCCCTGCAAGGAACAGAAACCCGATCGAGATTTCTGTCACGATGCCCCAGATGATGAGCAGTACGCTCGGCGGGATCAGCATGCCCAGGCAGGCGCTGCCCGCGACCGAGCCCAACGCATATTTACGGCTGTAACCGGCCGCGATCATTTCCGGATAGGCGAGACGCGAGAATGCTGCCGCCGACGCCAGGCTGGTTCCTGTCACGGCTGCGAAAACCGCGTTGCCTGCGACCGTCGCCACGGCCAGGCGTCCCGGAATGCGCTTCAGGCCAAAGTTCATGACCCTGTAGAGGTCGCCCGCCGATCCCGATCGGCTGACGAATTCCCCCATCAGGACGAACAGCGGAATGACCGCGAACACAAAGTCGCGCAGTGCAAAAAACGATGTGGAGCCCACCTGACCGGCCGCCAGCTCGTATGAGCCAAACATCAGCCATGTCCCGACGAGCGCCGTGACGCCAAGCGAAAGTCCGATATGGATGCCGCCGATCACGCCGATAATCAGCGCGACCAGCATCAGCAGTACTGCTGTGGTTGGATCCATTATTTACGCCCCCTTAGTATCCCTGTTTTCCGGATCGCCAACTCGGGGCGCTCCAGCCGGGTTATGCCTATTTGTTAGATCTGTGAGCCTTCGACAGTCTCGTGCCGTCCCTCTTCCTCTTCGGTGATGGCCTGACCGCCGAACAGGAAGTGGAAGAACAACACGAGATAGGTCGCTGCCGACACAATCGCGAACGCAAAGATCAGCGTTCGGACCGGATACACCGGCACGCGGATCGAGCCCTCGCCCTCGCGTTCATCGACATTCCAGCCGATGACCATATCCTCGTAACCGCCAAGCGCGATCGAGATAAAAAACCAGACGCCCAGTCCGGACGCGAGAATGTCGATCAGACGCCGGACGAGCGGCGCGACGTTCTGGTAAATCACGGTCGTGCGCAGATGCGCGCCGCGATAGATCGTGTACGGCATCTGCAGGAACAGGATCGACACCATCGAATTGGCAACGATCTCGATTGTCCCGTCGAACGGCGCGTTGAAGAACGTCCGTCCCGTGATGTCGTAGAGGATCAAGAAGGCAAGAGCCATTGCCCAGAATGCGGCAATGGTGCTGCACACGCGCGTTACCGTGTACACAACGCGATCGATCATCGATTTCCTCCCAATAAACTCAGATGCCCGCCAAATATGACCGGGCACCACGCCACGCACCCCCACGCGGCACAGGTTGACGGCAAGTTAGCAGACTGCACGCCCGTGTAAATGCGTGATTCCGGAAGTTTCAGCTTATTTGCCACTTTACAGTCCAATTCCGATCAATCGCGTGTGATTGTTTCGCCACATTTGCGCACCAAACTCGATTCTGCCGAAATGCCCCTGGCGAACCAGGTGTCCCGACCGGGGTGCAATCGGCGGTTGAGGGAAGTGAGGAGCACGGCCATGAACATTGATCCTGACAATGTCCTGATAGGCTCTAGCAATGATGGCCGATTCCTGCTTTCTTTCAGTCAGGCATGTAAAGGCGTACCGCGCCGTTCGGCCGGTACGTCGCTTATGTCTTTTCGTAACCAACGAAATTAGAAAATATGGGAGACGATCAGTGACAGCACGTAAACACCTTGCGGGTATTGCAGCAGCAGGCGTTATCGCCGTTGCAGCCGCCGCAACGACAGCACCGGCATTTGCCGACAGTTTCACCTTCCGCATTGCCGCCGGCCATCCGGCTGCACCGCTTGCAACGGTGAACCAGCTCCAGAAGACGTTCGTCCCGAACGTCACGAAGCGCGTTGCCGCGGAGACGGATCACACGGTCCGCTTCATCGAGGGCTATGGCGGCACCATCGCCAACCTGTTCGAGGTTCTGGAATCGACCCAGAAGGGTCTGGTTGACTTCGGCGCGATGTGCTCGTGCTTCGAGCCGACGAAGCTGTTCGTCCACAACCTGAACTACTTCACCCCGTTCATCTCGGGTGATCCGCACATCATGGGTCCGACGACCCGGAAGGTGCATGAGGAGTTCAACTACTTCTCCACCGTGTTCTCGGACAACTACAACCAGACCTATCTGGGCGGTGGTGCATTCGATGACTACGGCCTGGGTACCGACTTCCCGTGGACAAAGATGGAAGAGCTCAAGGGTGTGAAGATCGGCGCGGCCGGTCCGAACCTGCCCTGGCTCGACTATGCCGGCGCGGCGAAGGTCCAGACCAACCTGAACGAGGTCTATAACGCGCTGCAGTCCGGCGTGTTCGATGGCGTCGTGATCTTCCCGGCCCCGTACTACGGCTTCAAGTTCGGCGAGGTCGCGAAGTACTACACGACCATGGGCTGGGGCTCGGTTCTCGCCTACCCACTGACGGTCAACAAGGACACTTGGGCCAAGATTCCGGATGATGTGAAGAAAATCATCATGGAAGAGGTCGAGGTTTACGAGAAGGCCGTCGAAAACGAGTCCGAGACGAAGTTCGTCACGGCCCTCGACAACCTGCGCAAGCAGGGCGTAACCGTGCGCAACATCGACCCGGAGACCCAGCTGCAGATGGCGCGCGCCATCGAGCCCTGGGTCAACCAGAAGGCTCAGGAATACGAAGACCAGGGCTTCCCGGGCAAGGCCACCTTCAAGCGCCTGATCGACCTGGCGCAGGAAAACGGCGCCAAGCCGGTCCACGTCTATACGATCAAGTAGCTCTTTCGAGCTCACACGAAAAAGGGCGGCCCTGGGCCGCCCTTTTTTTAGTCCGTATCACTGAGACGGCTACTCGGCCGCGTTCGTCGCCCCGATGCCGATATTGCGGCCCGCATAGCGGCGCAGGCGCAGGTCGGCCTGTTCCTTGTGGCCCCAGAACCGCTCGACCTCGCACAGGCGCGAGCAGTAGTCGCCGACAAGCGCACTCGCCTCCTCGGTGATCTGCTGGTAGGTGCAGGTCTTCATGAACTTACCCACCCACAGGCCGCCCGTGTAGCGGGCCGCGCCCTTGGTCGGCAGCGTGTGGTTGGTGCCGATCACCTTGTCGCCATAGGACACGTTCGTCTCGGGACCGATGAACAGCGCGCCGAAGTTGGTCATGTTGTCCAGGAACCAGCGCGGATCCTCGGTCAGGATCTCCACATGTTCGTAGGCCAGACGGTCCGCCTCGGCGCGCATCTCCTCGCGGGTGTCGCAAAGGATGATCTGGCCGTAGTCTTTCCAGGCGATGGAAGCCACATCCGCTGTCGGCAGCAGCTTCAGCTGGCGCTCGATCTCACCGGGGATCGCCTCGGCCAGCTCGCGCGAGGTGGTGATCACCGCCGCCGGCGAGTTCGGACCGTGCTCGGCCTGGCCCAGCAGATCGACCACGACCATTTCCACATCGGCCGTATGGTCGGCCACGACCAGAACCTCGGTCGGCCCGGCGAACAGGTCGATGCCCACGCGGCCATAGAGCTGGCGCTTGGCTTCCGCCACATAGGCATTGCCCGGCCCCACCAGCATGTCGCAGCCCTGGATGGTCTCGGTGCCGATGCCCATGGCCGCCACGGCCTGAACACCGCCGAGGCAGTAGATCTCGTCCGCACCGGCAAGGTGCATCGCCGCGATGGTGGCCGCGTGCGGGCCACCCTCGTTCGGCGGGGTGCACGCGATCACGCGCGGCACGCCGGCAACCTTGGCCGTCACCACCGACATATGCGCCGAGGCGACCATCGGATAACGCCCGCCGGGGACGTAACAGCCGACGCTATTCACGGGAATGTTCTTGTGACCCAGCCGTACACCGGGAAGCGTCTCAACCTCGACATCCTTCAGTGCATCTTTCTGGATCTGCGCGAAGTTGCGGACCTGGGCCTGCGCAAACTTGATGTCCTCGATTGTCTGCTCCGGCAGCGAATCCATCAGTTCCTTGATCTGCGCGTCCGACAGCCGGAAGCTGTCCGGCGTCCACTTGTCGAATTTCTCCGACAGTTCGCGAACGGCCGCGTCACCGCGTGCCTTCACATCGCCCAGGATGCCCTCGACAATTCCGCGGACCTTGGTATCGGCCTCGTCCGTCGCTTCAGAATCCATGCCCTGCTTCAGGAACTCGATCGCCATGTTTCACTCATCCTCGTTTGGCTGAATTTGCCAGTGTCTTAAACGCGTGGGGCGGCACCGGCAAGGCCGGTCCCGCCCCACATCCATTGAAATTGGCTTACAGCGCTATTTGATTGCCTGCGGATTGATCGGCGAACCGACAGCGCGGGTGATCGGCAGCGGCGGAGCGACAAACATGAACTCGTACACCTTGTCCTCCGCGCAGTCGTTGGCGAGATCCTTCAGGTAGAAGATCTCACCCATGGTGATGCCAATCTGCGGGATCACGATCCAGTGCCAGGGCTGGAACACATCATCCGTCTCGTTCGGAATGACCTCGCAGCCCCAGGTGTCGGCGCAGATCGCGGCGATCTCCATATCGTGCATCCAGTCGCAGGTGTGAAAAGACACGCCCGGCGCTTCGCCGCCGCCATATCCACCCCAATCACCGTTGGCGAGGCAGCGTTCCATGTGACCCGTACGATAGATCACAAAGTCGCCGCGCCTGATCTCGACGCCCTGGTCCCTCGCACACTGGTTGAGGTCGTCAGCGTCGATGGCGGTGCCATCGTCGAGCGAATCCACTCCGGCCCAGCGTGCGATATCCAGCAGGATGCCGCGTCCGACCATCTTGTCACGCATCTTGTGGATCGCGTTTTTGTCTGCCCCCGTCGAACCGACCAGCGTGGCGTCATAGCCGTTCCACATCTTGTCGCTGTTAAAAACATGCGCAAGAGAGTCCCACTGGGTGCCGCACTGCAAAGGCAGCGAGACGGCGTCGTCCGCATACTGGCTCGCATACTTCTTGCCGGGGACTGTCTGCTTTCCGGCAACCGCATCCGTGCCGGTTGCGAGCATCGTGTGAATCGGGTTCCAGCGACCGCCAAACAGTCCACGCTGCGGACCGTCCTTGTCAAAATTCAGTCCCAGGGAGAAAACCTCGCCCTTCTTGACCAGTCCCGCCGCCGCCTTGCGCTCCTCGGCACCGACATAGTTGATGGTGCCCCACTCATCGTCAGGGCCCCACTTGCCCCAGTTCTTGTTGCGTTCGGACTTCTCCTTGATCAGTTCCATGTCAAAGCGATAGGCCGGATCGTCGTAGCGATGCATTTCCTCGTTCCACTCTGTTGTTGTGACCGCGTGACAAACGCGGCATTCGTTCTGCAGGCAATCTAGCAAACAAAGAGGGCCGCCCTCCATTCGGAAGACGGCCCACCTGAATTGCATCTGTTGCGTGGCGTTACTTCAGAGCGATGGGATTGATCGGTGAGCCGACGGCGCCCGTGATGGGCAGCGGCGGCGCGCAGAACAGGAACTCGTACACACCGTCATCGGCGCAGTCGGCCCCGATATCCTTGAGATAGAAAATCTCGCCCAGGGTGAGGCCCATCTTCGGGATCACGACCCAGTGCCAGGGCTGGAACGCCTCGGCGATCTCGTTCGGCCGCACCTCGACACCCCAGGTATCGGTGCAAACGGCGGCGATCTCCTTCTCAAACGCCCACTCGGCCGTCTCGAAGGCCATGCCGGGCGAATCCCCGCCCGAATATCCGGTCCAGTCGCCCTTCGCGAGGCAGCGTTCCATATGACCGGTGCGCACCACAACGATATCGCCGCGGCGCACTTCCACGCCCTGGTCCGATGCGCATTTCTCCAGATCGTCGCAGGTGATCGCCGTCCCGTCGTCGAGGGAATCGGCACCGGCCCAACGCGCGATATCCAGCAGGATACCGCGACCGACCGTCTTCGACTTCACCTTCTCGATGCCGTTCTTCTTCGCACCGTTCGCATCGACCAGTGAGGCGTCATAGCCATTCCACATCTTGCCGTCGTTGAAGATGTGGCTCAGCGCATCCCACTGGGTTCCGCACTGCAGCGGCATCGTGACCATGTCATCGGCGTACTGGATGTTTGGATTGGTGTGCTTGCCCGCGCACGCATCGGTGCCCGTCGCCAGCATGGAGTGAACCGGGTTAAACCTGCGGAAGCGGCCCGTCTGGGGGCCTTCCTGGTTGAAGTCGAGGCCAAGCGAGATCGACTTGCCCTGCTTCACCATGCTCGCGGCATGTTTCAGCTCCTCGGGCCCGATGAAATTGAGTGTTCCGATCTCGTCATCGGGGCCCCAGCGGCCCCAGTTAGAGCACTTCTCAGCCATGACATCGAGATCGGCCATGGTCAGGGATACTTCATCGTATCTGCGCGGCATGTCTTGCTTACTCCCCCGAACGGTGCCTTTGCGGCACGCCTGAAACGAAACGGCGCCGGCCCAATGGGACGGCGCCGCCTATACTATCATGTCGAATGCAGCAGGCGCGCTACTTGATCGCCTGCGGATTGATCGGCGAACCGGTGCCGCGGGTGATAACCAGCGGCGGGGCCGAGAGGAAGAACTCGTAACGGCCGTCTTCCTTGCAGTCCTCGACCAATTCACGCAGGTACCAGATTTCGCCGTGCACAATGCCGATATGCGGGATTGTCACCCAGTGCCAGGGCTGGTTCACACCCGGGACGCTGCGGTTCGGGCGGACCTCGATGCCCCAGGTGTCGGAGCAGATACCCGCGATCTCTTTCTTATGAATCCAGTCCACGGTCTCGAAGGCCAGGCCAGGCGCATCGCCACCCGCATATCCGCCCCAGTCTCCCTTGTCGAGGCAGTCAGCCATCTGGCCGGTGTTGACCAGCACGAAGTCGCCACGGCGAACCTCAACGCCCTGCTTCTTTGCGGTGTTCTCGAGATCCTCGATCGTGATCTCCTCACCGTCTGCCAGGCGCTTCTTACGCTTGTAGCGGGCGACGTCCAGGAGCACCCCGCGGCCGACCATTTTGTCGGCAAAATGTTCGATACCGTTCTTGTGGGCGCCACGCACATCGACCAGCGTCGCGTCATAGCCGTTCCACATCTTCTCGCCTTCGAAGACGTGGGCCAGAGCGTCCCACTGGGTCGCGCACTGGGTCGGAAGGTTGATGGCATCGTCGGCGTAACGCATGCCGACCAGCGGCTCCTGGATGCCCTGTACGGCATCGGTGCCGGTCGCCAGCATCTGGTGCATCGGGTTCCAGCGGCCACCGAAAAGACCGTTCTGCGGGCCGTTTTCATCGAGGTTCAGGCCGAGGCGGAAGACCTTGCCTTTCTGGATCAACTTGGAGGCTTCGATGATGTCTTCAGGCGTGATGTAGTTCAGTACGCCAAGCTGGTCGTCCTTGCCCCACTTGCCCCAGTTGTTGACCTGCTTGCACTTGCGCAGCACGTCGGCCTTGGTCAGGAGCTTCTTCTTGCCTGCGGTTTTCTTCTTCGCCGTCGCCTTTTTCGCCATGTTGGTATTCCTCGCCTTTGCATGTCGTGAAGGGTGATCGTGCCGGTCTTACAACCCGCGTTGGCCTCGGTTATGGTCGCACGCATTCAGGATTGCAAGATTGCAATCGCTGACAAAAGACATGAACGCGTCAATGGGAGTCGAAATCAGATGAGCGTGGCCGAAGTACAAGATCTCGTGACCCCTTCACTTCGTCTCGACGGGCTGACGGCAGTCGTCAGCGGTGCCGGACGCGGGCTCGGACGCGGTGCGGCGCTGTCACTGGCAGACGCCGGCGCGGAAGTCGTGCTCGTCAGCCGGACCGAGCCCGAGCTGGACTCCGTCGCCGAGGAGATCGTCAAGGCAGGCGGCAGGGCCTCACCTCTCGTCTGCGACGTGACCGACACCGCACAGGTGCGCGAGAAGATCGAGGGTCTGGAACGCATCGACATCCTGATGAACAACGCCGGCTCCAACCGGCCGGAACCTTTCGTCGATGTGTCGGAGGAAAATCTCGATTTCCTCCTCGAGCTGAACGTGAAGTCGATGTTCACTGTCGCCCAGGCCGCAGCCCGGCGAATGCTCGCGGGCGGGCGCGGCGGATCAATGATCCACATGTCCTCGCAGATGGGCCATGTCGGCTCACCGAACCGCACCGTCTATTGCATGACGAAGCATGCTGTCGAAGGCATGAGCAAGGCCATCGCGGCCGAACTGGCGCCGCAAAACATCCGCTCGAACTGTATCGGCCCGACCTTCATCGAGACCCCGATGACAGCGCCGATGTTCGAGAATCCGGAGTTCCGGGAATTCGTGATGGACCGTATCCTGATGGGACGTCTGGGCAAGATCTCCGACGTGACGGGCGCGATCGTCTTCCTGGCGTCCCCGGCCTCCGGGTTGATTACCGGGGCCAGCCTGACCATCGACGGCGGCTGGACGGTGGTCTGACCGCCGGCACAGGGTTTGGGTACCGCATCACAGAATCGTGCCCGGAATTTGTGCAGGATTTATGATCTGATAGGCTTGGGAACACAGGAACCGGCGAACAAGGTTCAACGAAGGAGGCACAGATGGGCGCACCCGCGCGAGGTGAAACCTACAATTATCCCCGTTTCAAGATGAGCAATTACGAACTGGGGTACTTCCCCGGCCCGAAAGCCGGCGAAACAGTCAACTACGACTACACCTTCACCGATCTGGACGGGAACGAGGTCAAGCTTTCCGACTACAAGGGAAAGTGGCTGGTCATTGAGTCCGGCAGCCTGACCTGCCCGATGTACGTCAAGAACGTGAAGCCGTATGCGGAGCTTCAGGAGAAGTATCCTGACGTCGAATGGCTGGTCGTCTATGTGCGCGAGGCGCATCCCGGCGAGAGGTCCAAGCAGGCGACGACCATCGACGAGAAGATCGCCTACGCCACGCGTAACCGCGACGACTACGGCGAGCAACGCAAGATCGTGGTCGATAGCGTGGACGGCAAGTGGCACCACGACTGGGGCCTGCTCCCGAACACGGCCTATGTGATCAACCCGGAAGGCCAGGTGATCTACCGCGCCGACTGGTCCTTCGCCCACAATGTCGAGAACGCGCTGGAGAACCGCGACAGGATCAACCCGGACGAGCACATCGTCATTATGGGGGCGTCACCCTTCGTGACGATCCCGGTGACACTCAAGGGCGGCTGGATCGCGCTCTACGATATTCTGATCATCTTCCCGAAGGTCTATTATGAGCACTTCAAGCTCGACATCAAAACCTGGTGGGCCAAGCGCAAGGCCCGCAAGGGTGCTGCGACCGCTGCGGAATAGCCTGCCATCAGCCTGAACGAATAAGGCCGGGCATAAGCCCGGCCTTTTCTTTAATGCGCGTCGGTGCCGCCTAACCCATCTCGCGCCTGGTGACCTCGATCGCGCCATACAGCGTGCGGTCCACCGCGTCGGCGATGAACGCATCCAGATCGGGCTCGGTCTTCGCGCGATAGATGTGCTTGCGCACGAAGTAATAGAAAACCGCCGCATGGATATGCCACGCCGCCTCGATCTCCAGTCCGGTGATCGGTGCCGTATCCGGGCCCGGCGCATCGGCGGCGTCACGCACCTCCGTAACGATGGGACGCAACAGGCGGTCTTCCAGCAGCGCGATGTAGCGCCGGTTGATGTCCTCGCCCGCCAAGCCGGCGAACATGTAGATGCGGATCCATTCGTAGCTGAGAACGTCGCGGGCGTAGATGCCGTAGAACTCGATCAGTCGCTCACGTAGCGGGCGGCTTCGGTCCGCGATCAGGTCCGTCCATGAGGCGCGCCAGCGCCCCACGAACACTTCCTCGTAAACGCGGTCGATCAGGTCCTGCTTGGTCGGAAAATAGCGGTAAATCAGCGGCTGGGTCACCCCGAGCCGCTGTGCCAGTTCGCGCGTCTGGCCCGACAGACCGACCTCTGCAAAATACGCGATGGCACCATCCACAATCTGGCGCTCGCGCTCTTCGGGCGACAGACGCTGACGCGCCCTGCCCTTGTCCGGTGCGGCTGTGTCGGTCAGAGCCGTCATCACAGCACGGGATTGTCAGAACCGAGGCCCAGCGCGATCCGACCGAAGGTCGTGCCCGCCACGTCCATGTTGAAGGCGATATGGGCGCGTGCGGCGTGAACGTCGCGGAAAGACCGGGCAATGGAGTTCTTCGAATAGATACCGCCGCCGCCGCTGGCCTGATACAGCGTGTTCACGGCTTCAACGCACAGATTCGCGCTGTAGGCACCGTTGCGTCGGTACTTCGCCTTGGTCTCCAGGTCCGGTGCCTCGCCGCGCGCCGCGATCTCCATGGATTCGTCGCAGTCACCGAGCATCATCAGGCGGGCCGCCTGGATCGCGGCACCCGCCTCGGCCACCTTGATTTGGACGTTCTGGAGACCGGCGATCTTCGCGCCGGTATAGTTGGTGGTCCGCGCCTTCATGCCCTCGACGAAGTTGCGATAGACGCCTTCCGCGATACCCAGCGGCGTGCCCGACAGCACATAGGCGAACGGTGCAATCACCGGCACCTGATAGAGCGCGCCGGGGTTGACCGCGCTGCCCGGCGTCGGCCCGCCCTTCAAATCGTTTGCCGCGACAGTCATGTGCTCCGGCACGAACAGGTCTTCAGCGGCGGCATCCTTCGAGCCCGTTCCCTGCAGGCCCGAGGTAAACCAGGTGTCGATAACCTCATGGTCCGACTTGCGGACGAGGAACAGCCGCGCTTCCTTTTCCGGATGGTCGGCGTCTTCCTCGACCATGCCGCCCAGCATGTTCCAGTCGCTGGGATCAATGCCCGAGCAGAACGGCCAGCGCCCGCTCACCAGATAACCGCCATCGACGCGTTTGGCGCGGCCCGCCGGGAAGATCACCGACGCACAAATCAGCGTGTCTGCGGTCTCACCGTTCTTGCCCCAGACCTCGTCCTGCGCCTCTTTCGGCCACATACCGAGCATCCAGTGATGACTGGCCAGGTTGGATAAGTTCCAGCCGCTCGACGCGCACACACGCGAAATCACGGCGCCCGTATCCACCAGCATGCCGAGATCGAGTTCGTACCCGCCCACCCGCTTGGGCTGGAGGATGCGGAACAGACCGGCATCCTGGAACAGGCGGACGTTTTCTTCCGGCAGGCGGCGTTGCTGGTCGGCCAGATCGGCCCGTTCGGCGATGATCGGCAACAGCGCCTCCGCGCGTTCGAGCATTTCCTCGCGCGTGACATCCGCACCGTTCTGAACTTTCGCCGCCTGGCTCATGAACTCACTCCCGGGATTCGCAACGCGAAACGCCGCTTCATTGTTGATTTATCGAATGATAAATAACAAGCGCGCCAGAACCCGGCAAGATAATTTTTCGACCGATAAATTATTGGTCTGCAGTGACCAGAATCGCCCGGAAATCGTTGACGTTGGTGCACGTCGGGCCGGTCACGACCAGATCGCCGATGGTGGAGAAAAATCCGTAAGCATTGTTGCGGACCAGATGATCTGGTGCGGACAACCCCTGCTGCGCCGCACGCGCCAGTGAATCCGGCATCACGACAACACCGGCGTTGTCCTCCACACCGTCGATCCCGTCGGTATCGCAGGCGATGGCGTAGATACCCGGCTCCCCGTCCAGTTCGGCCGTCAGTCCCAGCGCATACTCGGCGTTGCGCCCGCCCCTGCCGTCACCGCGCACTGTCACCGTCGTCTCACCGCCGGAAAGAATCACCAGCGGCAGGTCATCGGCGCGATCCGCCTTGAGCCGCTTTGCGAGCCGCGCATGTTCCGCGCCCAGATCGCGCGCCTCGCCTTCCAGGTCCGCGCCGAGCGACACGACCGACAGCCCCATCTTGCCCGCGGCGGCCTCAACCGCCCCGATCATGTCCGCGGGGCGGGAGATGATCGTGTTTCGGACCCGCTGGAAGACCGGATCGTCCGGCTTGGGGGTCTCGCCGCGCGCGCTGTTCAGGAGGACAAGGATGCTGTCGGGTGCGTCGATCCCGTAGCGATCGAGAATCTCCAGCGCCTGGGCGCAGGTGGTGGGATCGGGGACCGTCGGGCCCGAGGCGATCACCGAGGGATCGTCACCGGGCACGTCCGAGATCATCAGCGTGACGACCTGCGCCGGCTGGGCATGGGCGGCGAGCCGCCCGCCCTTGATCGCCGAGATATGCTTGCGCACGCAATTCATCTGGTCGATGGGCGCGCCGCTGCGCAACAGCGCGCGGTTGATGGCGGTTTTCTCGGCCACGTCCACGCCCTCGGCGGGCAGCGACAGCAGCGCCGAGCCGCCGCCGGAGATCAGGCAGATCAGGGTGTCGTCGGGGCCCAGATCACCGACGAAATCCATCACGCGGCGTGCGGCGCGCGCGCCCGATTCGTCGGGCACGGGATGGGCTGCCTCGATGATCTCGATTCGCGCGCAATCGGCCCCGTGGCCGTACCGCGTCACCACCAGCCCCTCGATGCGCTCCAGCCATCCGGCGTCACGCGCCGCGGCCTCGACGGCCTTCGCCATGGCAGCAGACGCCTTGCCGGCACCGACCACGACAACACGCCCGCCCCCGGTAATCCGGGGCAAATGGTCCGGCACGCAGGCCATCGGATCGGCGGCGCCAAGGGCGGACGCAAACAAATCCCGCAGGACCGCGCGCGGCGAGCCCGCCGCAACATTACTCAACTCGATCTGAACCACACCGTCCTCTTGCGCACACTTTTTGGGCAGATATTATCGCCCTCGTAGCCTACCCGCGGCCAAACAAGAAATTTGAACGACCAACGCCGTACATGGGAGGCCGGCACTAGGGGAAACGCACCAGACCTGCGGAGTTTCGCAGGCCGGGCAGATTCTGTTCGCGCCGACTTCCCTAACAAAAACAATAAGACACAACACAACCTGTATATGGAGGTTAATCATGAACGGAGCCGATACGGCTTGGATTCTAACCTCGACGGCGCTGGTTCTTTTTATGACCCTGCCCGGCCTCGCATTGTTCTATGCGGGCCTGGTGCGGGCGCAGAATGTGCTGTCGGTCCTGATGAACTGTTTCGCCATCGCCGCGACGGTGTCGCTGCTCTGGTTTATTGCCGCCTATTCCATCGCCTTCGGCGACGGCAACGCCTGGTGGGGCGGATTTGGAAAGCTGTTTCTTTCGGGCGTCGGCTTCGATTCCGAAGCCGGCACGATCCCGGAAAGCCTGTTTTTCATGTTCCAGATGACCTTTGCGATCATCACCCCGGCGCTGATCGTCGGCGCGTTTGTCGAGCGCATCCACTTCGGTTTTGTGGTCGCGTTCTCGCTGATCTGGGTGCTGATCGTCTATTCACCGGTCGTGCACTGGGTCTGGGGCGGCGGCTTCCTCGCCGAGATGGGCCTGCTCGACTTCGCGGGCGGTGTCGTCGTCCATGTGACGGCGGGCGTCTCGGCACTGGTGCTGGCGATCATGCTCGGCCGGCGTCGCGGTTTCCCGAATGAAATCCAGCCGCCGCATGCACCCGGCATGACCATGATCGGTGCGTCGATGCTGTGGGTCGGCTGGTTCGGCTTCAACGCCGGCTCGGCGCTCGCCGCCGACGGCGCTGCCGGGATGGCCATGACCGTCACCCACATCTCCGCCGCCGCCGGCACCGTCGCATGGTCGGTGATGGAACTGATCCGCTACCGCAAGGCCAGCCTCGTCGGCGCCGTGACCGGCATGGTCGCGGGCCTGGCCACCATCACCCCGGCATCCGGCTCGGTCGGCCCGATCGGCGGGCTGGTGCTGGGTCTCGCCGGCGGCGTGGTCTGCTACACAATCACGCAGTTCGTGAAGCAGCGGCTGAAGATCGACGACTCCCTGGACGTGTTCGCCGTCCATGGTGTCGGCGGCGCGCTGGGCACCATCCTGGTCGCCTTCTTCGTGTCCACCTCACTGGGCGGCAACGGGTTCGCCGACGGGATGGACACGGGCAGCCAGCTGGGTGTCCAGTTGACCGGTATTGCGATCGTCGCCGTCTGGTCGGCGGTCCTGACCTTCGTCATCGCCACGGTCCTGAAGATGTTCTTCAAGTTCCGGGTCGATGAGGAAACGGAAGCCCAGGGCCTCGACCTCGCCATGCATGGCGAACGCGGCTATCACAATATGTAAACTGGAACGCGTAACCGGAAACTTGCGGGGTGACACCGGTTGTGCCGGGGTCACCCCCTACCCGATTGGACAAGACCATGAAATTCATTATCGCCATCATCAAGCCGCACAAGCTGGACGACGTGCGCGAGGCGCTCGCGGGCGTGGGCATCGAGGGCATGACGGCCAGCGAGGTCAAGGGATACGGCCGCCAGAAAGGCCAGACCGAGATCTATCGCGGTGCGGAGTACCAGGTGAACTTCATCCCGAAGGTGAAGGTCGAGGTGGCCGTTGACGACGCCGCGCTCGATGCCGCCGTTGAAGCCATCCGAGTATCGGCCAATACCGACAAGATCGGTGACGGCAAAATCTTCGTCCTCGACCTCCAGGCCGCGGTGCGTGTGCGCACCGGTGAGACGGGAGCCGCCGCGCTCTAGCTGCGCGCCATCGTGGCACGCAAGCTGCAAGGCAGGGATAAGCCAGGACGCCGGGCCCGTGTTTTCGCGGGTTCCGGTGTACCGGCCCCGGCCGGGCAGCCCAAAGGAGCGCCGCGATGCTTATATATTCACCACCCGCCACGCTGGATTCCGTTCCCGTCATCGACCTGAAGGGCGGCCCCGGCTCCGACCCTGGCACCCACCACGACATCGCCCTGCAGATTCGCGATGTGTGCCGGAACATCGGCTTCTTCTACATCTCGAATCATGGTGTCTCCGCCGACCTGGTCGCGAACCAGTTCGAATGGGCCAAGCGCTTCTTCGCCCTGCCGATGGATGAGAAGATGGCGATCCACATGCGCAAGTCCGCCACCACGGCGGGCTATGAGCCCATCGCCGAGCAACGCCTGGACAGCCAGGATCCCGATTCAGAGGCGGCTCCACCGGACCTCAAGGAAAGCTACTACTGCGGGCTCGAGGTCCCCGATGACCACCCCTTCGCCCGGCGTCACGTCAGGGGTATCGGCCACAACCAGTGGCCCGCATCACTGCCCGGCTTTCGCGATCAGATGATCGCCTACCAGGCCGAGATGCGGAAGCTGAGCGACCACCTGCTCACGCTGATCGCCCAGTCCCTCGATCTCGAGAGCAACTGGTTTGCCGGCTACCACGACTGGCCGGGCGCCGTGCTGCGCATCCTGCGCTATCCGCCGCAACCCGAGATGTCCGAGTTCAACCAGATCGGCGCGGGCGCGCACACGGACTGGGGAGGCATCACGCTGCTGGCCCAGGACAATATCGGGGGACTGGAAGTGCGAAACGCCGCGGACGAATGGGTCGCGGCACCGCCCGTCCCCGACACCTTCGTCGTCAACCTGGGCGACCTGATGACCCGCTGGACGAACGGCGTCTATCGCTCGACCATGCACCGCGTCCTCAACGGCCAGTGCGAACTGGAGCGGTACTCGATCCCGTATTTCTACGCGCCGCGCTTTGACGCGATGATCGAACCCGTTCCCACCTGCGTCGGAGAGGACCAGCCGGCGGAGTTCGAGCCATGCACGACGGCTGAACACATGAACGAGATGTTCCGCCTGTCCTACGGCTACGCCGCGACGAGCGAGGGCTGACCCGCTAGAGGTCGTCGAGGCCCGACTTGCCTTCGATCAGCTTGATGGCGGCGGTCAGATTGTCCTGGCCGTATCCGGCGGCAACCGTGTCCTCAAAGGTCTGGAGCATCGCGTTGCCGATGGGCATCGGCACACCGACGCCCGCCCCGGCCTCACAGATCAGGCGCGAATCCTTGACCATCTGCTCGGTCGTGAACAGCGGCGTGAAATCGCGCGCCTTCAGCGGTTCGAGATTGTATTTGATATAGGGCGACGCGGCGGCACTGGACCCGATCACGTCTAGCATCTGCTGCCAGTCCAGTCCGCCCTTCCGGCCCAGCGTCAACGCTTCGGCCAGGACGGCGCCGGTCGTGCCGACAAGCAGGTTCACCACCAGCTTCAGGTAGCGGGCCTGCTCTGCCTCACCCAGATAGAAGTTCGTCGCGCCGATGGCGTCGAACATTGGTGCACAGGTCTTCGCAGCGTCCGGCGGGCCGGAGACCATCACCGTCAGCGTACCCGCCTCGGCCAGTGCCGTACTGCCCGAGACCGGTGCGCGCAGATAGGCGATCCCCGCCTTCTCCGCCGCCTCTGCCACCGCCATCGATGTTTCGGGCGAGACGGTGCTCATATCGACGAAGATGCTGCCCGCCCGCATGGCCGGAAAGACTCCGTCATCCCCGAAGGTGACGGCGCGCAGCACGGCGTCGTTGGGGATCATCGAAAATACGACGTCGGCGTCTGCCGCCAGATCCGCATTCGAGGCGGCGGCCTGTGCACCGGCGGCGACGACCGGCGCCATGTTTTCCGCCACCGGATCGAAGACGGACATCTGCACACCCGTCGCCAGCACGTTCCCGCTCATCGGTCCGCCCATCTTTCCCGCACCGATCCAGCCAACCGTCATGTTCGCGAGGCTCATCGCACTCTCTCCCCTCAAAAGCATTCCGGCGTCACCCGAGGATGACGCCGGCTGTATTCGTGTGTGATGTTGAACGTCAGTCCGCGCTCATGCTCGCGCGCTGGCTGTAGGCCGCCTCGGCGTCCTTCACGCTCGCGTCGTCCTTCATCACGAAATCATAGGCACCTTCATAGAAGGTCGAGCCTTGGAAGCCGTACTCCTCGGCGCGCGCCGCGTCGTCCACCTTGTTGTACGGAATTACGAGGGTTTCCTTCACCCCGAAGACCGCATCGGAATCCAGATACTGGCTGTCATTGTTGAACAGCTCCGTCTGGATCGTCTGATAGCCGTCCTTGTAGATCAGGTAGTGCAGATGCGCGGGCCGCCAGGAATGACGGCCGGTGCCGTTCAGAATCAGACCAACCGGGCCATCCGTAGGAACAGGATAATCAACCGGCTTGCGCGAGCGGAACCAGTACTTGCCGTCCGCGCCGGTACGGAACTTCCCGCGATAGGCATAGTCGTCATACTCCTTCGGCTGACCCACCTGCGCCTCGTAGAACATGTTCGGTGCCGTCTGCCACAGGTCGAGCACGACCCCCTCGATCGGGTTGCCATTGGAATCCACGACCGAGCCGTGGATGAAGGCAGGCTCGCCCTCTTCGTCGTCCAGCGAGATGTCGAAGCCCATGTCGCGCGCGGGCGCTCCTTCGCGATAAAACGGCCCGAGCAGGCTCGATTCCGTCGCGCCGACGCGCACCCGGTCGCCGAGAATCTCGACCAATGCTGTCATGCCGAGCACGTCGCCCAGAAGCACGCCTTCTTCACGCTTGTCGTCAGAAATCTGGCCAACCTTCTGGATGAAGCGCGCGCCGTACAGCAGTTCGTCAGGCGTCAGGTTCACCTCACGGATGAAATCATGGGCGTGGCGGATCAGCGCCTCCATGATCTCGCGCAGGCGCGGATCGGTGTCGTCGGCGATCTTGTCGAGTACCGCACCGGTGACATTGGCTTCGGTCAAATCTCTCATCAGGTCTCTCCTCATGGCCGCCGCGCGACCGTATTTATTCTCGCCAGAATGCGCTGAAACACGCACGTTTCGCAACCGCGCCCCGCCCGCACTGCGCATATGCGAATACATCTCGAC
>Ga0181578_10001294_pt1 | contig 24186 bp, 26 predicted proteins | sample 071ome_21_FD_148659 | JGI IMG/M metagenome (GOLD analysis project Ga0181578, IMG submission 148659) | Coastal salt marsh microbial communities from the Groves Creek Marsh, Skidaway Island, Georgia - 071401CT metaG (spades assembly) | ecosystem: Environmental > Aquatic > Marine > Intertidal zone... | reverse complement strand
ATTATTTAAAGAAGTGCTGGCGCAGTACAGCGAGCCACCGATGGATCCCGCTGCCCGCGAGGAGCTGGTCGCTTTTGTCGACAGACGAAAAAAAGAAGGCGGCGCGCCAACGGATTTTTAGTCTGTCTTAAGGAGATGCCTTTAGGTTTCGCCTCTTCCATGAGTTTATGAACCCTGCATTACGGGCGATAATACGAGGGCGGCCGCTCGCCGCGCCTTATCATGGACCATCGAGACCCTCCCAGTTCCTCTGCATCGCCCGATTCAGTAGTGCTCGTCGATGGGCACGTCCACATCTATGACTGCTATGACCGGCGCGGGCTTCTTGATCGGATTTACGCGAATTTCGAGTCGGCGGCTGCTCGGTTAGGCGCGCCTAGATTCAGCGGCGTTCTCTTGCTGACGGAGAGTGCCGGTCATCATTTCTTCGATGCCCTTGTCGACTCTGATACCGATGGGCGTTCAGAAGATCTTGATGGCTGGCAGGCTTCGACCACCGAAGAGGCGGGTTCTGTCATTCTCCAGAAAGGCGAAACGCGCCGGCTTTTTTTGATTTCCGGCCGACAGATAGAAACTGAGGAGCGGATAGAAATATCCGCACTTTTCCTCAATTCAGAGGTGGACGATCGCTTGCCTCTTGAGGATACGGTCCAATGGATTGCCCAGGGTGGCGGCCTGCCCGTTTTCCCCTGGGGTGTGGGCAAGTGGATCGGGCGTCGGGGTCGCTTGATTTCGAAATGCCTCGAGCAGAGCAGTGTTGACGTGCGGCTAAGCGATAATGGCTCTCGGCCTTATGTGTGGCCGCGGCCCTCTCAATTCGGAGCGAGTGAGCGTTCAGGCCACGGCATATTGGCAGGCACTGATCCGCTGCCGTTTCCGGAAGACGATAAGCGCATCGGCAGTTTTGGTTTCTGGTTTGATGGGCTGATCAATCCCAGACAGCCCGCAGCCGATGTTCGTCGCGCGATCGAGTCCGCTGGCAACGACCTGAAACGATATGGGGAACTTCAGAATATCAGTCGATTCGTCAAAAATCGCCGCGCGATGAGCGCATTTCCGTATCGGTCATCTGGAGCCGCGTTTTTGGGTGAACGGGAGACGCCGGATATAGAGACATCAAGTGCGAACTACGCGAGTCGTTTTGCCGGACCGGTGGGCACCTACATGCTTCAAATGCAGGGTGCTTCGCTGGATGCGGTTTTGGCGGATGAGTCAGGCGCCACGATTTTGGACGTGGGCGGAGGTCATGCCCAGCTGACCCGCCAATTGCTGGATAAGGGTCTTCACGTCACCGTGTTTGGAAGCGACCCCGTTTGCAGGGAGCGTCTTACGGAGTACCAAGATAACGCTCGGTTTCGTTTTGCGTCCGGCAATCTTTTTGAGCTCCCGTTCGCGGATCGCTCTTTTGACTATGTGGTTGCGGTGCGTCTCATTTCTCATATCGAGGACCGGCGGCGCCTTTATCGCGAGTTCTGTCGGGTAGCGAGGCGCGCCGTGATCGTAGATTATCCGAGCTGGTATAGCCTGAATGCGTTTACTCCCCTGCTCTTTAGTCTTAAGAAACGAATCGAAAAAAATACGCGTACCTATCACACCTTTGCAGGCAATCGCCTGGCAAAGCAATTCGCAGCATATGGGTTTCGGGTTTCGGCGCAGTCGGCGCAGTTCTTCCTGCCGATGTTTCTGCACCGGGCCTTGGGTTCATCATCGATCCTCCAAACATTGGAGCGCTGGGCAAAGCGGGCAGGTTTCACTCGCTGGCTCGGCAGTCCGGTGATGTTAAGAGTGGATCGGGCAGCTGATTAGCCACGTGCGTATCTTGCTCCTCGCCCCGCAGCCGTTTTTCCAAGAACGTGGAACGCCTATTGCTATTCGTATGCTCGCTAAAGCGCTCGGCGAGAACGGCCATGAGGTGGATCTCATGGTGTATCACCTGGGTGAGGATGTGCAGATTCCCGGATGTCAGATTCTTCGCATTCCCAGGCTGTGGTTTATCCCTAAGGTCTCCATTGGTTTTTCGGGATCGAAGCTGGTGTGCGATGTTTTTTTATTTTTTTCTTTCTTACGGCGCGTGCTGAGCCATCGATATGATGTGGTTCACGCCGGAGAGGAATCCATCTTTTTTGCGCTGCTGATTCGCTTCGTCCATCGTGCCAAGGTGGTTTACGACATGGATTCATCCATGCCGGACCAACTCATCGAAAAGTGGCCCCGGCTTAAATCGATCGCTCGCCTGCTTTACGCGTTTGAGCGGCGGGCGATTCGCGGTTCGGATGCGGTTGTGCCGGTTTGCCAGGCGCTCGTCGAGCGAGCCATGGAGATCAAGGACGCGAGTTCGGTGACCCTGCTGGAAGACTTTGCGCTGTCGCTGCCGGGCGGAAACGATCAGCCCGTCGATGATCTTCGGACGCTTGTGGACGCAAGAGGCCCGATAGCCCTTTATGTCGGTAATCTTGAGCCGTATCAGGGCATTGATCTCGCGCTTGATGCGTTTTCTAGGTTGGGCGCTGAAAGTTCATTACAGCTCATTGTGATCGGCGGCTCAGACGAGACGGTCAAATATTATTCCGACCGGGCAAGAAACCTAGGCATTCATGAACAATGTCATTTTCTTGGATCCAGACCGGTTCACCAGTTGGCAGGCTATCTTGCTCAAGCTGATATGCTGCTGTCGCCGCGCCTTAAAGGCGTCAATACGCCGATGAAAATCTTTACCTATCTGGCTTCTGCTCGGCCGATTCTCGCAACCCGGATTCTCTCGCATACCCAGGTCCTGGATGAGTCAACGGCGGTACTCGTGGCGGCAGATGCCGACGCGTTTGCCGAAGGGCTGAGTCGTCTTCGCGACGACCCCGAGTTGCGGCAGAGAATCGGGGCGGCGGGGCAGCATCTTGCCGACAGCCGTTATTCGTATGAACGTTTTGCGGCCACGGTGGGTGAGCTCTATCGGTCCGATGGTCCACTCGCCACAACCGGAAAGTAATGCGCCGTCAGCCCGAAACACTTGCTGATCAAACGTTCGACGTACTGGTGATCGGCGGCGGTATTCAAGGCATTTCAATCTTTCATGAGTTGGCGCGCTCAGGATTTAATACCGCATTGATTGAGGCCGATGATTTCGCCGCGGGGACATCAGCCTACAGCCTAAAGGTTATTCATGGCGGTCTTCGGTACCTGCAATCGGCAGATCTTCCGCGGATGCGTCGATCCATTCGCGCCCGCCGTGGTTTTATGCAGCTTGCGCCGGATTACATTAAGCCCCAGGGATTTTTGATTCCCACGAGTGGTCTTGGACCGCAGCATCCATGGGCGATGCGAATCGCATTTTGGGTGAATGATCTGATAAGTGCGGATCGAAACAGCGGCTTGCCGCAGTCGTCATGGTTGCCAAGGAGCAAATTGATGACGGCAGAGGCGCTGAAGGGCGTGTTCCAGGGCAATGAGGCAGCCTTCGCAACAGGCGGCGCAGCCTGGTACGACGGATTTATTCATGACGTGGGCCGGGTCGCCATCGAGATGGTGAAGTCTGGATACGCATCGGGCGGGAGTCCGTGTAACTACGTCCGAGCGGATCGCTACCTGATCGAGGATGGCACGATTACGGGTGTGGTGGCGACTGATACCGAGTCGCAAAGCGAGCTGACGATTCGGGCAAGCTTAATCATTGAGGCAACCGGCACCGCCCGTCCAAACCTCAGGGCCTCGATGACAGCTGACCTGCGTGCAGCTGATCAAGGCTGGCTTAAGGCGGTAAATCTCGTCCTCAAGAGAGAGCTTTCCGTCGACTATGCAATCGGGCTTAAAGCCAAACAGCCCACCGAAGAAGAATCCCGTTACTTCTTTTTTGCCCCGTACCGAGGCCATACGCTTTTCGGTACGTTTTATTTCTCGCTTCCCGATCGCGAGGCACCGCCCGCAGCGACAGCTGAGGAGATACGCCTGATGCTGGCGCATGCCCAGTCCTTATGTCCCGATTTAGAGCTGTCTGCGGACGATGTCAGCATGGTCCACACTGGGGTCATACCGGCGACGTCATCAGGACCGAACCGGAGGCTCGTCATGAAAACGTCGCCCTCCATCCGCTCGGGAGCCGGCTCTGTTGGAGCGGAGAATTTAATTGAGGTGCAGAGCGTTAAGTACACCGAGTCGCTCGACGTCGCTTCGCGGGTCGCGCAACAGGCCGCAAAATATCTTAATCGTGAATACCAGAGCCGCAATCCAGAGCCGCTAGCGGCAAGCGAGTTAACGAGTGCTCTCACGCCTGAAGCTGTTGCCGAGCGCGCGGTGCATGATGAGATGGCCGTACACCTCACCGATTTAATTTTGAGGCGGACCTCACTTGGGGAGTTATATGTGCCGCAGGAACGAGAGTTTCGGCCTTATCTTGATGCCATGGCCGCGGCCGCATCGTGGGATGAGGCTCAAATTGAATGGGAATCGGAGCGTCTGATGCGCCACTACCAGGCCATGGGATGGAGCGCGTCAGCAACCCGGAACCGTTAGCTCGGATCGTCCTAGATCAGCTTACGGATTTTCTCCAAAAGCTCGCTGTTGATAGCCCTGCTCCCCGACTGCGCTCGGTTCCGATAACGTCGCTCCGCCGGTAGCCGCACGCCTTCCAACGAGGCGAGACGTGCTAAGAATGCTTCGCCCTCTTCTTTCCACTGCCCACCCGATAAAAGTTCAGGATTCATGGCCAGGATGAATTGACCTCCCTGGGGCGGGCCGCCATCGCCGGAGTCGCGCGCCTTGGAGTTAAAACTCACGGTTTCACCCACCAGCGGGCCGGCCAGAAGCTCAATCATCATGGCAATGTGGGAACCCTTGTAACCCCCAAAGGGCAGCAGCATTCCTTTGACAATCTCGGTCGGATCCGTCGTCTCTTTCCCCTCGGCATCAAGGCCCGTTCCGGGCGGCACCGATCCGCCGTCTCGGGCCTTGATCTGGACTTCGCCCATCGCCATCGCCGCCGTCGCCATATCAAAAACCAGAGGCTCGTAATCCGGCCGCGGCCAGGCGAAAGAAATCGGATTGGTGCCGTACAGTTTCTCGCGAGATCCAAACGGTGCCACGTTCGGCATGTACGAGACGCAGGTCATCGCGACAAGGCCCTGTCGCGCCAGCGTTTCGGTTTCCGGCCACAGCGCGGCAAAGTGGTGGGTGCGCGTGATCGACAGCGTGGCGATACCCTGAGCTTGCGCGGCATTTGCTAGCGTTTCGAGAGCGCGCTGGTGAGCGATCGGCGCATAACCAAGATCTCCGTCACAGTGAACCACCACAGCGGTGCGTTGATCTACTTTGGGGTCAGCCTGACCATTGACCTTGCCACTTTTTAAGGAGGCGACATAGCCTGGGATGCGAAAAAGCCCATGCGAGTGCGACCCATCGCGCTCGGCGCGGGTTACGGTCTGGGCTACGGCATCGGCATTTTCTTCGTTGGCGCCGGCTGAAAGAAGCGCCGTATTGGCAATGTCATAAATCTCGTCGAGGGATAGCGCAGTCGTCGTCATAGCAGGTTCTGATCTCAGCAGGCGGTAGGGTTTGCAGAAACAATACCCTACAATGCCATGATCGCGAAGGAGTCGAACACACTTGGCCAAGCTTTATTTTTATTACTCGGCGATGAACGCCGGCAAAACCACCACGCTGCTGCAGTCACGCCATAACTACGCGGAACGGGGCATGAACACGCTGGTGCTCAAACCCAGCATTGACAATCGTTCCGGTCAGGGCCGGGTACGTTCACGCATCGGTCTTGAGGCTGACGCAGCAGACGTCGATTCGTCTGATAACCTCTTTGCAATTGTGGGCGCGGCCCATACGAAGACGCCGGTTCATTGCGTGCTGGTCGATGAGGCACAGTTTCTTAGCGCCGAGCAGGTCGGCCAGCTATCCGAGGTGGTGGATCGGCTCGATATTCCGGTGCTGGCTTATGGACTGCGCACTGATTTTCTGGGACAGCTTTTTGACGGATCGCGCCAGCTGCTGGCGCTGGCGGACGAGCTTCGGGAGATCAAAACGGTCTGTCACTGCGGGCGCAAGGCGACCATGGTCGTGCGCTTTGATTCAGAAGGCAAACCCGTCTGTGCGGGCGATCAGATTCAGATTGGCGGTAATGAGACCTATGTCTCGATGTGTCGACGTCACTTTAAAGAGAGTCTCGGGAAAGCCTAAGCGTCACTCGCGCAGCCTTGCCTTAGGTCTTCAGTCTAGAAATTTCACCCAGTTGTCGAGCGGCTCGCGCTCCGTCACAAGGCTATTTTCGACAGCGTCGGGATCGGCGTAACCGAGGGACATGCCGCAGACCAGCGCCTGCGTCGGCGGTATCTCGAGATACTCGCCGATAATGCGGTGATACGGCGTAAAGGCCGCCTGCGGACAGGTGTCTAAACCTTTAGCGCGCGCCGCGATCATGATGTTCTGCAGGAACATCCCGTAGTCCAGCCAGCTGCCCTGTTCAAGCACTCGATCAATCGTGAACATCATGCCGACCGGCGCGTCGAAGAAAGTGTAGTTGCGCCCGTGCTGTTGATGCATCTTTGCCTTGTCGTCGCGGGTGATGCCGAGCAGGCCGTAAAGATCCCAGCCGATTTTCCGTCGTCGTTCAATATAGGGCGACACCCAGGTTCGTGGGTAATAGGGATACTCCTCGGTGTGCGCCTTAGCCGCCTCGCGATCGTTGTAAACAGCGAGGATCGCCTCACTCAGCCCGGCGAGACTTTTCCCTGTGAGCACATAGGTCTGCCAGGGCTGAATGTTGGTGCCTGACGGAGCCCGCGCAGCGGTTGTCAGAATCGCCTCGATAGTTTCTCTCGGTACTGGGGTCGACAAGAAAGCGCGAACAGAGCGCCGGGACTCGATAGCATCATCGACGGCGGTGCCGTTATTCATTTCAGGGGCGTTCATGTCTTGCCCTCAGTTATAGGTAGTAAAGAATCAGGCTGGTGCCCAGCAGAATGGCCACCCAGAGCACCATAGAGCCGGTCGGCCAGGCCCGGGCGAGCGTGCCTTCTGCTCCGTAGTGATGCAGGATCCAGCGCATCAGATACCTGCCGGTCTGTCGGCTGGCGCCGGTTCCGCCTTGGCTAATTTTCCGAAGAGTGCGAAGGATGCCTTGTACCCAGCGAGGCGCCAGCCGGCGGTAGAGCCAGTCGGTATCAAGCGTGATCGACGCTTTTTCAGGTGGATACAGACCGGTGCGTACAAGAACCGCAAAAGCGAGGGCGGCAAAGAGCAGCAGCTGGAGTTGCGTAATGGAATGTCCGAGGTCCGCGTAAGGCTCGTAGGCGGTAGGGTACGGTAACAACGCATAAAGCGGGCCCGGGACCCAGCCGATGGTTATACACAAGATGGCCGTCGCTCCCATCGCGAGACACATGTGCAAAGGCGCTTCCTTGCAGCGGATGCCTGAGTCCTGACCAAAGAACGCGAAGTAAGGAATCTTAATTCCCGAATGCTCCATCACGCCTGCCGATGCGATCAAAAGCCCCACAAAAGTCCATACGTAATAGCCCTCTACAACCGCTGACATGGTCAGTGACTTCGCCACAAACCCGCTGAACAGCGGGAACGCCGAAATCGACATCGCACCCACAATGCAGAACGCTGTCGTCCAAGGCATGGATCGATAGAGCCCGCCAAGATCTGAGGCGCGGATCGTCCCCGTTCGATAAAGCACCGCACCCATAGACATGAAGAGGAGGCCCTTGTAGAGGATATGCACAAAGGCATGCGCCACAGCGCCATTGAGAGCCATCTGGCTGCCGATGCCAATGCCCACCACCATAAAGCCCAGTTGGTTGTTGAGGCTGTAGCAGAGCACCTTGCGAAGATCGTTTTCGATGACGGCAAAAAAGATCGGGAACAGCGTCATGACAACACCAATGCCGATAAGCACATCTGTTCCCGGGAACCCACGAGCGAGCGCATAGATTGCGAGTTTCGTAGTAAACGCGCTTAAAAATACGGCTCCGGTAACAGTAGCCTGCGGGTACGCGTCTTGCAGCCAATTGTGAAGAAACGGAAACGCGCACTTGATACCAAAGGCCAAAAATATGAGCCAGACCCCGAGGCTTGCCTCGCTGAGACTGCCTGCTGCACCAATTAACTGGCCGAAGGCCAATGAGCCGACATCTTGGTAGTGCATGAGGATGCCCGAGAGCAGCAGCACCCCAGAGCCCACCTGAATGATCAGGTATCGAATGCCTGCTCGATAGGATCGCTCCGTGCGGCTCGCGAAGATCAAAAACACTGAGCTTAAGGCCGTGATTTCCCAATAGACGAACAGCGTTACAAGGTCGCCCGCAAATACGGCGCCGATAGCGCTGCCGACATAGAGCATGGCGGTAAGGTGCTCAACCGTGTTGCGCACGTGCAGCGCATATAAGGCCGCCAGTATCGCTGCGATATGGAAGATGTAGCCAAAGATAAGACTCAGTCGATCCACCCGCACCGGGATCAGGCTAAGCCCGGCGAATTCAACCTCCAAAGAAACAACGTCACTTAAAAAGATGAGATGGGCGAGGCTGATAATCGGTAATGCCAGTGCCCCGACAGCGCGTAGCGCGCGAGGCAGCAGCGGCAGCGCCAAAGCACCCACCAGGATGATGATGCCCGGAGGAAGGCTATTCATCATAGTAGTCCTCGTCGCGCTTGATGCCCCGACCCAGTCGCTTGCCTAAGACCACAATGGCAAACAAGGACACGAAACCCCAGAGTGCGTAAAAGCCCGGCCAGCTTTCCCAGGGAAAACTGGCGTGCCGATGAAAGATGATCTCGAGGATCACCAGAACAACGCAGGCTGAGACAAGGGCTTTGAATATCATCGAGGTCTTCTTGATTGATCCTTGTTGTGACGTGCTTTTGTCTACCGTAGAAGTGCTTCCGTGAACTGCAGAAGCGCGGATGGAAAAAAGAACACAATCACGCACAACGTCGCGGTTGTGATGATCGCCACCAGACAGGGTATGGGTGCTTCCTTGATAGGTTTTTTGGGTTCTGAACTGCCGCCGAAAAACGCCCTGATCGGGATGGGTATCAGATAGGCGATATTGAGTAATGTGCTCACCATCAAAACGCCAACAAGCATGGCGTAACCAGAATCCAGCGCTCCAATAGCAAGGTACCACTTGCCCCACATCCCCGCGAGGGGCGGTAGGCCCGCAATGCTGATGCTTGCGATCAAAAATGCGCCCATGGTGATGGGCATCTGACGGCCAAGCCCATCAAGCTCACTCACGCGGGTTTTGTGCGCGGCAACCAAAATCGCTCCTGCGCAGAAGAACAGCGTGATCTTGCCCACCGCATGGGTCGCGATATGGATCGCGGCGCCGGCGACACCGGCTGCGCTTGCGAGGACTGCTCCCAGAACGATATAGGAGAGCTGACTGATGGTTGAGTAGGCGAGCCGCCGCTTCAAATTGTCTTGATTCATCGCAATGATGGATGCGCCAAGAATGGTAATGGCAACCACCCAAAGCATCAGCTCGCGCACCCCGTTTTGCGCCAGCAGATCAATACCAAAGACGTAGATCACGATCTTAAGTAAAGAAAACACGCCGGCTTTCACTACTGCTACAGCATGCAATAAGGCGCTGACGGGCGTCGGCGCGACCATGGCGGCCGGCAGCCAGCGATGAAACGGCATGAGCGCTGCTTTTCCGATGCCGAAGGCAAAAAGCGCAAAAAGAATGCCGGTTGCCAGTGGCGATATTTTTCCTGCGAGGATGCCACCGGCCTCAAACGTCACGCTGCCGGTGAAATACCAGGTGGCAATGATTGCCGGTAACAAAAAGGCCATCGATGTACCGATCAGAATCCCAAGATAGACGCGCCCTCCCCGACGGGCCTCGGCAGTCCCGGCGTGGGTTACAAGCGGGTAGGTGGATAAGGTCAGCAGCTCATAGAAGAGAAACAGCGTGATCAGGTTTGCTGAGAGAGCAACACCCATGGTGGCGCTGATCGCGATGGCGAAGAAAGCAAAAAAGCGTGTCTGATCGCTCTCGCCGTGCCCACGCATGTAGCCGATTGCGTATACGGTGGTGACAATCCAAAGCGATGAAGCAATCAGCGCAAAAAGCAGTCCCAGGGGCTCCAGCGCGAGCGCAATGGGAAGTCCCGGTACCGGACTGGCGAGGAGTTGATGGGGAATTTCTCCAGCCAAAACCGCTGGCGTAATCGATATCACCTGCGCCAGCAGCACAAATCCCGTCAGGATGCTCATTGTTTCCCGCAGATTGGGGGATCTGCCGGTCAGCAGCACCAGCAAGGCCCCAACTAGAGGCGTCAATACGATCAGAAAAAGTGATGAGTCAGCCATCACAGGCCACCGAAGAGCGCTTTTGCCGCCTCACGGGCCACGCCTACGCTCAACTCGGTGTGAATACCAAAGTAAAGATTGGCGAGCGCCAAAAGCCAGGCCGGCAGGAGCATCGACAACGGCGCCTCCCCCGATGGTGCTTCTTCACGACGCTCACCCAGATACGCGATCTCCACCACGCGCCAGATGTATACGACGGCGAGAAGCGAACCGATTACGATGACGACGAGCACCGGCCACCAGCCTTTTTCAAGTGCCGCCAAAACCAGATACCACTTACTGATGAAGCCGGCTGTCGTGGGGATGCCGATGAGGCTGAGCCCGCCAATCAGGAAGACCCCCACTGTCCAGGGCATGCGATAGCCCAAGCCCTGAAAGTCACCGAGGCGAGCGCTACCGATCCGCCAGGCGATGCACCCCAGCGCTAAAAAGAGCGCTCCTTTCATTAGCGCGTGATTGAAAAGATGCAGGATGGTCGCACTCAGGCCGAGTTCGCTGACAAAGCTGATACCGAGCGTGAGGTAACCGATTTGGGCCACACTGGAATAGGCCAGCATGCGTTTTACGTTGTGCTGGAAAATTGCAACAAGTGAGGCAAAGAGAACAGCAACCGAGCCCAGTACGGCAAGCCCGTGGGCGAGCGGCATGGTTTCCAACGAGAAGCTTTCGCCAAAGACCGAAAACAAAAACCGCAGCAGCGCATAGACCGCAACCTTCGTGGCGGTAGCGGCCAAAAACGCACTGACAGCCGAGGGAGCGTAGGCATAGGCGTTGGGCAGCCACAGATGCAGCGGGAACAGGGCGATCTTGAGCGCAATGCCGACGGTTAAAAATGCAAACCCGGCTCGGGCTGTGCGCGTATCGGCAACGCCCGGCAGGCGCTCAGCGAGATCCGCCATATTCAAGGTGCCGGTCAGGGCGTACAGAAGACCGACGCCGATAAGAATAAACGTGGCACCAATGGTCCCCATGATGAGGTACTGGTAAGACGCCGTCAGAGCCCGGCGATCTTGTCCCATGGCGATGAGGACGTAACTCGATAGCGAGGAAATTTCAAGAAACACAAAGAGATTGAAAGCATCCCCGGTAATGGCGATGCCCAGCAGTCCAGTCAGGCACAAAAGCCAGGCCGTGTAAAAAATGCCCTGATTGGATGCTTCGATCTCTGCCGCGACACTCAGTCGGGCAAACACGGAGACGACTGTGCTAATGGCGGAAACGATCAGCAGCACATACGCGTTTACGAGGTCAATGCGATAGGCGATGCCAAAGGGCGCAGCCCAGCCCCCGAAGGTGTAATCGATCGGCCCATTGCCCAGCACGTGCGTCAGAAGCAGGGCCGAAATAACCAGTGTGGCGGCGCTCGTAAGAACGGTGAGCAGCCACGTCGCAAACGGTCGGTACAAGAGCAGGCACAACGGCGCTGCCAAAAGCGGGATGACGACCTGCAAAGCAGGCAGCTGGGCGCCGATCACAACGACTCGTCCTGATCGTGGATCTCGTCTTCTTCCACGGAGTCATAAGCCTCGCGAATGCGCACGACCAACGCGAGTCCAAGAGCGGTTGTGGCAACACCGACGACAATAGCCGTCAGGATCAGTACGTGTGGCAAGGGATTGGAGTACGGTTCATAGCCGTCCTGCAGGACGGGCGCGCTTCCTCCAGCGACCTTGCCGACACTGATATACAGAATAAAAACCGACGCCTGAAAAAGATTCAGACCAATAATTTTCTTGACAAGATTTCCGCTGGCGATGACCACGTAAAAGCCCGTCATCATCAGGAGAATCACAATCCAGTAGTTATAAAGCCCCCCAAAACTCACGGATCATTTCTCCCGGCAAATCCGATAAATACCGTGATCATCACAGCGCTTACCGTCACGCCGACCCCCAGCTCCACAAGAAAGATACCGAGGTGCTGTCCACCGGACGGAGTACTCCCCAGCGCGTTATAGGCAAGAAAGTCTGAACCCATCAACAACGTTGCCACCCCAACGCCCACATATAAAAGCAAACCTCCGGCGATCACGATCCGCAAGATGTGCGCAGGGATCGCACTGCGCAGGGCGTCGGTGCCAAACACAAGGCCATACAGAATAAAGCCCGCGGCGAAAATTACGCCGGCCTGAAAGCCGCCGCCCGGGCCGAAGTCGCCGTGGAACTGAACGTAGAGGCCAAAGATTAAGATCATCGGGATGATGATCTTGGCAACAATACGAAGAACAGGATTGTCGTTCATTCGCTCGCGCCCTCATGGCCGGGGCGTTTGCGCCGGCGCAATCCCAAGATGCCCAGCACGCCGATACCGGCGGTGAAGATGACCGCGAGTTCGCCCAGGGTGTCGTAGCCTCGGTAACTCGCCAAAATGCTCGTGACCACGTTCGGAATACCGATTTGCTCGGGCGACTCGTTCAAATAGTATGGCGCGACATGCTGGTGCACCGGCGCACCGGGATCCATAAAGAGCGGCATGTCCAGCGTCCCATAAACGAGAGCCGCGCCCGTAATGGCTACCACCAGCAGTGGCAGCAGCGGTCGGTGTGCAGGCTTTTTTTCATGACGGCCCACAAGGCCGATGGTGCCGAGCATCAGCACAGTGGAAATACCCACGCCAACCGCAGCCTCAGTAAATGCGACATCGATTGCATCCAGCACCACAAACATAACCGAGGCCAGCAGGCTATAAATGCCGAACATCATGGCCACCGCAAAAAGATCGTGCAGTCGAATCGCTGCAAGCGCCGTGACAGCAAGCAGCGCCAGGATCGCGACGTTAACGAATTCGATCAGCATTCAGTCGCTCTCCCGTTCCAGCCAGGGTTTTCGTAGGCCGTGAATGGCAGCGCGGGCGAGCGCGTGGGATGCCGACGGGTTGAGCAGCATTATCATCACCACGAGCGCCAGGATCTTTCCCATCAAAAGACTCCATCCCGCGGCGATGGCAAGGCCCAGAAGAATCGATGCCGCGCCTAGGGTGTCGGTGATGCTCGCCCCGTGAAGGCGTGAGAGAACGTCCGGCAGACGCAGGATGCCAACGCTGCCGACGAGCGTGAAGAAGATACCGATCAGCAGCAAAGCGCCACTGAGGAAATCAAGAGCGCTACTCATTTCGGAGGCTCTGAGTCCACGGGCTGGGTTTGGCCAAGGTCACCAAATTCCGAAACCTTCAGCACCGCGATGGTGCCGATGAACCCGATCAGCACGTACATCAGCGCGATATCGATATAGTTACCCGGATCCCCGACCAGAAAGCCCAATACCGCAATGATCAATACGGTCTTGGTGCCAAGAGCGTTCGAGGCCAGGATCCGATCGTAGACCGTTGGTCCTTTTATTGCCCGAATGAGGGCAAACGCCATAGCGATCAACAGCCCCACCGCGGTCAAGGCAAGAATCATTCGCCCTCCACTTTTTTATGAACCCGACGGGCCATTTCGCCGTCGGCGAGACTCGCAGCCGATTCGGCAGAGAGAGCATGGACCTCAATGGTGTCTTGGCCCACATCGAGTGAGATCGTGCCCGGCGTGAGCGTAATGGAGTTCGCGAGACTTACCCGCCCCATGTCGCTTTTTTGCCCCGCATCGATATGGACGATGGCTGGGCTGATCGGCATTTTCGGATTCAGGATGCGCTTGCTGACATCCAAACAGGACAGGATGATCTGCTGGATCAGCCACGGCGCATAGCGTACCAGCCCTGGGATAATCTCGATCGGCATACCCTCGTCATCGATCACCTCAAGGCGTCTCGCACAAAACACCACAAGCAGCACGGACGCAAGACCCAGCCCGAGCAACAGCATCGACCAATGGCCCGATAAAAGAAGCCACGTCCCGGCAAGCACAAAAAAAAGCGAAAGGGTTTTTCTCACGATCGGAGGCTCCGGGGACTTATGGCTACGATGGAAACGAAGGCTAAGCATAGATCAAGTGATCGCTTCCTTAAAAACCGTACGCGCATAAATATTAGGCCTACCCGATTCAGGGTTGATCGCTTCCGAGACCGGCGGTTCGCAGTTGCGCGCGTGCTTCGCGTCGTCGCCGAACATTCATTTCGCGAAGGGTTTTTTCAACATAATGAATGTGCATATCCGAAGCGGTTTTGGCGCCTTGTGGATCGCCGTCGATGATGGCATTCATTAGGTGATAGTGCTGATCGCGCAGATGCTTGAAGTTATCCGGGCGCTGATAAAGATTCTCAAGGTTGTAATGAATGCTTCGGCGCAGCAAAGAGAAGAGGCTTCGCATCACATGGACCAACACCACGTTATGCGAGGCTTCGCCAATCGCCAGATGAAAATCCGCATCGGCTTTTGCCTCCAGCACGGCATCGCCGGAGCCGTGCGAATTCACCATGCGCTTATAGGCCTCGCGCAGCGACACGATGTCGGTTTCCGTGCGCCGGGCAGCGGCATGATAAGCCGCCATAGACTCAATGGCGTGACGCAGTTCCATCACGTCTTCCTGCGCATCGGCCGATGCGCTGATGAGCTCGAGCAAAGGATTCTCAAGCGCGGGATTGAGGCTTTCCGCGACTTCGGTCGCACCGCCACGCCGCGTGTGCAGCAGGCCCCGCGCGGCGAGTATCTGCAGACCCTCCCGAAGGGACGGTCGAGATACACCCAACTGGGCGGCGAACTTGCGTTCCGCAGGAAGCCGATCGCCAGGCTTCAGGGCGCCCTCGAGGATGAGCTCCTCGATTTGACGCACTACGCTGTCGCTAACCCGCTCTCCCGCCATGCTCTCTGATATCGTGGTATGACCAACAGACCAAAATTTATCACCGATTGAAATCAGCGCGTGAGCAGACCGCAGGCCCTCAGAAATGGGGAGAATGTCGGACTATTGCGACGTTTCGCTGGCGCGCGAGCCAAACGCGAGCGCAAGAAACGACCGCATATCTTTGGGCCGCTCGTGCTGATCAATCGACAGCGCGTTCTCAATAGTCCTGAGCAGGGTGTACGGGTAGCGGTCGGCGCGCGTCACGGTAATCTTTTCGAGCGGCTCGCCTTCGCGGCGCTTAAGGGCCGCTGGCGGCGGATTGCCGGTCATGCAGTTGTACATGGTTGCGGCAAATCCATAGATATCCGTCCAGCTGCCGAGCTCACCGTCCAGGTATTGCTCGGGTGGTGCAAAGCCATGGGTTAGCGTCTGAAATGAACCAAAGGGTTTATCGTGATCAAGCGCCTGTGCCGCTCCAAAATCCAGCAACAGGGGCTGGCCGCTCGTGCGCAGCAGGATGTTGGCCGGCTTGATATCCAAATGCACAACGCCCCGCTCATGCATCTGCATCAGCCCGTCGCCGATGGGCGGGAACACGCGCTGAAGAAAATCCCAATCCAGCGTCCCGGCCATTTTGGAGATGAACCAGCGAAGATCGCGACCGGCCTCGTGGTTCATCACCATGTAAAGCGTATTGTTTGCCTCGAAGTACTCGTTCACACCAATCAGATTGGGATGGCGAATCTCACTCATGCGTTCGGCCTCAGCTTTAAAGCGCTCAAAGCCGTGCCGAAAAGCGGATTCCGCGAGCGGCGTATTGGGTTTTAAGGCGCCGTCCGGGTAGCGCGTCACGAGGTCTTGGGGGCAGAACTCCTTAATGACGACTTTCTGCCGACTGAGCTCGCTGCTGGCGAGATAAACCAGGCTGAATCCGCCGCCGCCAAGCACCTCACCGAGCGTGTAGCCCTTGATGATGTAGCCCGAGGGTAGCGGAAGTCGGCTTGCCATTTGCGGTAAGAAGCAGTGGGTGAAAGCAGAGCGAAACGAGTCGTAATCTTATCGCAGCTTACAGCGGGCAAAGCCCCTGATGGCGCGGGGCGTTGTTAAAAGCCGCGGCCTAAAGCCGGTAGCGCCGGTCCTGCTGGGGCGGTGAGATTAAAATAGCGCGTCGTTTCATCTGCACCGAGTCGCGGCGAGGGCGTAGCGCCCGCGCATCGGCTTTATGGGGAGACCGTTTTGGCTCACAGCATGACGGCGTTTGCACGCAGCGCGGCGCAAACGCCATTGGGTGATCTCACCTGGGAAGTTCGTTCCGTCAATCATCGCTATCGCGAGGTCTCCCTGCGCTTGCCGGAGGAGCTGCGATTTGCGGAGACTGCCTTTCGCGATCTGATTGCCGGTGCGCTGGCGCGCGGTCGTGTGGATGCCACCCTTCGTTTTCATTCGGCACTGGCAAGCGAGGCGGATCCGGCAATCGACAACGAATTGATTCAGCGGATCGCCGGCTGGTCTGATCAAGTGCGCGCGGTGATGCCGGATGCCCAGCCGCTTCGGGTAGGCGAGGTCTTGCGGTGGCCTGGGGTCATGGCCGCCCCCGCGATGGACGAGGAGGCCTTGGGCGCTGCCGCCACGGATCTTCTGAAAAAAGCGCTTGATGAGTTGACGGCAGCGAGATCACGCGAGGGCCAGGCCCTGGCCGCAATTCTGACCGAGCGTTTAGAGGCGGCACGGGAGATCCTTGCGGGTTTTGAAGCGCAGCTGCCCCACATCGCGAGCGCTCAGCGCGAGCGGATGGCGCAGCGGATGGCTGAACTGACCGCTCAAGTTGACGCAGAACGCCTCGAGCAGGAGGTCGCGATACTGCTCGCGCGCAGCGAGGTTTCCGAAGAGATCGACCGCCTCCAGCTGCACTTTAAGGACGTCGAGCGCACGCTCGCAAAAGTGGAGCCGATCGGTCGGCGTCTTGATTTTCTGATGCAGGAACTGAACCGCGAGGCCAATACGTTGGGATCAAAGTCCGGCCACCCGGAGCAAACCAACGCGTCGGTCAATCTTAAGGTCGTCATCGAGCAGATGCGCGAGCAGGTTCAGAACATCGAATAGAACGTGACAGCAGGCGCATCGCACCCAGCTCGGGTATTTATCTTTTCCGCTCCCTCTGGTGGTGGCAAGAGCTCGCTCGCCCGAGCGCTTGCGGATAGCGCAGACGATGTCGTCACATCCGTCTCGCACACGACGCGCGCCATCCGTCCGGGCGAAGTGGACGGGCGCGATTATTTTTTTGTGGACGATGAGATCTTTGAAGCGATGATCGCGGCGGATGAATTCGTTGAGCACGCGCACGTCTTTGGAAAGTTTTACGGTACCTCGCGCGGCGCTATTGCCGATAGCCTCGCCGCCGGAAAAAGCGTGGTGCTGGATATCGACTGGCAGGGCGCCCAGCAAGTGCGCGCGGCCTTTAACGATGCGGTCAGCGTTTATATCCTGCCTCCGTCTTTGGAGGAGCTGGCGGCGCGGCTTCGTGCCCGCGGCCGCGAGACCGAAGAGCAGGTACTGGCCCGTCTGGCCGAGGCCGCAAGCGAGATGGCGCACTATCGAGAGTACGACTATCTCATGGTGAACGTCGAGTTTGATCAGGCGCTCTCAGAGCTTAAAGAATTGGTTTTTAAGGGAAAACCGCCAAGCTCCGCCGCGGGCTTTGATGTTGAGGCTCTTGTGCAGAGCGCAAAAAACGTTAGACTAAAAACCTAAGACGCAGCAACGCTTTAGCGGGTCTTTCAAGAAGTCGTTCAAGGAAAGCACCCTAATCACCGCTTTACGTCAGGATTTGCCCTCGATCCGTGCCCGGATCGTCTCGGGCGCGGATTTTTCTGGAGAACTTCGGATGGCAAGAATTACCGTCGAGGATTGCCTCGACAACGTTGAGAATCGTTTTGAGCTGGTGCTCGTCGCCGCGCGACGCACGCGACAACTGCACCTCGGTCACGACCCGATGGTCCCGGAAGATCGCGACAAGAACACCGTGATTGCGCTGCGCGAAATCGCCGAAGGTCTTGTGACCCGCGACATTCTCAAAGAAGCGGAAGTCGATACCCGCCAGGAGCTTGAAGAGGTCTTTGCGCCTGCGGAAGAAGGCAGCCCCAAGACGCTTGAAGAAGAAATCGCCGCGGGCCTGACTTCCAAGAGCCTTGACGATGACGACGGTGAGATCTCAGCCGACGAGCTCGCCGAACTGGCAGCACTCGCTGATATGATCGAGGCGGCCCCAATGGACGATACACCGGACGCTGAGAACGCAGAGGAAGCCCAGGATGGCGACGACGCCAGCGACGACAACGGGGAGGAAGAAGACTCCACCCGCTGAACCACGGCAGGCGGCCCTCGCCGATGCCGAGGGCCCGCTGCTGATTGGTGACTTACTCGACGTCTTAAGGGAGTACCTGGACGACGAGGAACTCAACGCGGTTCAGGCCGCCTATGCCTTCGGCGCCGAGGCGCATGACGGCCAACTTCGCCGCAGCGGCGAAGCCTATATTTTTCACCCGCTATCGGTCGCCGCAATCCTTGCGGAGATACGTCTGGATAGCCGCAGCGTGATCGCGGCACTGCTGCACGACGTTATCGAAGACACCCCCACCGCTCAAGAAGATCTGCAGGCTCGATTCGGAGTCGATGTGGCCCGCCTGGTCGATGGGGTGAGCAAAATCGATCAGATCGAGTTCGATTCGCGCGAGCAGGCCGAGGCCGAGAACTTCCGTAAGATGCTTTTGGCGATGGCCAAAGACATCCGCGTGATTCTCATCAAACTCGCCGATCGTCTGCACAATATGCGCACCCTGGATGCGCTGAAACCCGACAAGCGAAAGCGCATCGCCGCCCAGACGCTCGATATTTATGCGCCGATCGCCAACCGCCTCGGCATGCGCAACTGGACCCAGGAGCTTGAGGATTTAAGTTTTCGCCACCTGTATCCCAAGCGCTATGACGCCATCCAAAAAGAGCTTGGCAAGCGCCGCGGCAATCACCGCGCCATCATTGAAAAAACCGTCTCCAAAATAAAAGCCGAACTCTCGGAGATCGGCATTGAGTGCTCCGTGGAGGGGCGCGAAAAAAACATCTACAGCGTGTACCGCAAGATGCGCTCGCGCCGCGTGCCGATGTCGGAGATGCGCGATATCTTTGCCATCCGAGTCATCGTGCGCTCGGTGGATGATTGCTATCGGGTGCTCGGTGTCATTCACAACACCTACAAACCGGTGCCCGGCAAGTTCAAGGATTACATCGCCATCCCAAAGGCCAACGGCTACCAATCGCTGCACACGCTTTTGTTCGGCACCTTCGGCCAAAGCATTGAGGTTCAGATCCGCACCACCGAAATGCACCGCACTGCAGAGACGGGCGTCGCCTCACACTGGCGCTACAAAACCGGCGAGAATAAAAACGGCGCCGCCGTGGCCTCACACCACTGGCTCATGGATCTTCTGGATACCCAGGAGCAAGCCGGCAATCCGGCGGAGTTTCTGGAGCACCTCAAGATCGATCTCTACCCCGATGAGGTGTATGTCTTTACGCCGCACGGCGATATCAAAAAACTGCCCAAAGGCGCGAGCGCGCTGGATTTTGCCTACGCCGTGCACTCGGACATCGGCAATCACTGCATCGGTGCCAAGGTAAACAACGAGCCGGTGCCGCTGCATCACAACGTTTCCAACGGCGATCACGTGGAGATTCTCACGGCCCGCTCGGCAAGCCCCACGCCGCTGTGGCTTAACTACGCGGTGACGGCCAAGGCGCGCGCGGCCATTCGCGACTTTCTCAAGCACCAGCAGGAAGACGACGCCAGCAAGCTTGGCAAGCAGCTTTTGGAGCGCGCGCTGACCTCCGTGGGATTAAAGACTCGGCTTCGTACCGATCAGAAGATTCAGCTGCTGCGGCATATTGGGCGCGAGGATTGGAACGAGCTGTTAACGGACATCGGCATGGGCCGACGCCTGCCCATGGTGGTGGCGCGTCAACTGTTGCCCGATGCCGCCGGCGAGGCGGTGGAGACCAGCGCGCCACTCCCCATCCGCGGCGTGGAGGGCATGAGCGTTTCGTATGCCCGCTGCTGTCGGCCGATTCCGGGCGACGGCATCATCGGCATCTTCTCGCGCGGGCGCGGCATCGTGATTCATCGCCCCACCTGTCCCAATGCGCGTGAGCACAGCAAAAAACCCGACGCCTGGATTGATGTGGAATGGTCAGATGACATCAAGAGCACCTTCGAGGCGGACATCCGCCTTGAGGTCGTGAACCGCCGCGGCGTGTTTGCAACGCTTGCCGCGGTCATTGCCGAAGAGAACTCCAACATCAACCATGTCTTGGTCACCGCGCGCGATGACCGTAATTCGGCGATTCGTTTTACGATTGAAGTCACCGACCGAAAGCACCTGGCGTCGATCATTCGACGGCTGCGCGCCCGACGGTCGGTGATTCGCGTGTCGAGAACGCGCGGTTAACCCATAGCGACTCACAGCCTAAGGAGCCTTCATGAGCAGCAAGCAAGCCATTCAGAGCGATAACGCCCCGGCGCCCATCGGCCCGTATTCGCAGGCCGTTAAGGTCGGCGACACGATGTATCTGTCCGGCCAGGTCCCGCTTGATCCGGCAACAGGCGAGCTTATTGATGGCGATATTGACGCAATGGCCCGGCGTATTTTCGACAATCTCGCCGCGGTGATGGCGGCAGCGGGCGGCTCGCTTGCCGATATCGTGAAGCTCACGATCTATCTTGTGGACCTTAATGATTTTGCAAAGGTCAACGCGGTGATGGCCGAATACTTTCAGGAGCCGTACCCTTCGCGCGCAACCGTCGCTATCGCCGGACTGCCCAAGGGCGCGCCGGTTGAGGTGGAGGCGATCGCGCATCTTTAGTCGCTCCGCCACGCGCTAACCGATCACGGAATACGGGATGACCGATCCCGCACAGGCTCGCGCCAGCACCCTAAAAGGCGTTGGCCCCCAGCTGGAGGCCAAGCTCGAAGCGCTTGGCATCTGCTCGGTGGCGGATCTTCTGTTTCATTTGCCGCTTCGGTATCAGGATCGCACGCAGCTTAAAGCCATCGGCGAGCTGCAGCCCGGCGGCGAGGCGCTGGTGCACGGGCGCATTGAGGCGAGCGGCGTGCGCTTTGGTCGCAGGCGCAGCCTCATCACCGTGCTCTCGGACGATACCGCGCGCCTGACCATGCGCCAGTTTTATTTCAACGCCTCACAGCAGCGCGCCCTCAAGCGCGGCGCGTATCTTCAGTGCTACGGCGAGGTGCGCTCGGGGCCGGCTGGCCTTGAGATGGTGCACCCGGAATACCGCGTCGTCGATTCGCCCGATGCCGTCACGGTAGAGGCCTCACTGACGCCGGTGTATCCCACGACCGAGGGCATTGGCCAGAGCCGCTGGCGCGATCTCACGGGTCAGGCGCTGGATCGCTGCGCGGACGCCATCCCGGAGCTTCTGGGTGACTGGGCCGGCTTTGAATTCAGCGATTTGTCGCTGGCTGAAGCGCTGCGGCTGCTGCATCGGCCGCCGGCGGGCGTGGATCTTGATGCGCTTAAATCCGGCACCCATCCTGCGCAGCAGCGTCTGGCCTTTGAAGAGCTGCTGGCGAATCATCTGGCGCTTCGCCGCCGCCGCGAACGTCGCGATGCGCTTTCGGCCCGCGCGATCCTGCCCTCTACCGAGCTTTGGCCGCGCCTTCGTGAGAGCCTTGGGTTTTTGCTTACAGAGGCTCAGACGCGCAGTATTCAAGAGGTGATGCAGGATCTCGCCAAAACGCAGCCCGCGCTTCGGCTGGTGCAGGGCGATGTCGGCTGCGGCAAGACCATTGTTGCCGCCGCCGCGGTGCTGGCCGCCATTGAGGCCGGTGAGCAGGCGGTGGTGATGGCGCCCACGGAGCTTCTTGCCGAGCAGCATCTGCGCACCTTCAGCCAGTGGTTTGAGCCGCTCGGTATTCGGCCGGTGTGGCTGAGCGGTCGCATCGGCGCTGCCGAACGACGCCAAGCCTGCGAGCAGCTCGCAAGCGGCAGCGCGCGTATTGCCATCGGCACGCATGCGCTTTTTCAGGACGAGGTTGCCTATCACCGGCTGGGGTTGGTGGTGGTGGACGAGCAGCATCGCTTTGGCGTGGCGCAGCGGCTTGCGCTGCGCGACAAAGGCCACAGCGAAGACGGCGCCGCGCATCAGATCATCATGAGCGCAACCCCTATCCCGCGCTCGCTCACCATGGTGATGTACGCCGACATGGATATCTCTGTCATTGATGAGATGCCCCCGGGCCGTCAGCCGGTGGAGACGGTGGTGTTGCCCAACACCCGCCGTGAGGATGTGCAGGCGCGCATCCGCGAGGCCTGCGCGCGCGGCCGACGCGCCTACTGGGTGTGCCCGCTCATTGAAGATTCCGACGCGCTCGCGGTGCAGGCCGCCACCAGCCGCGCCGAGGCATTAACCGCCGAGCTGCCTGAGCTTCGCATCGCGCTCTTGCACGGCAAGATCGCCCCGGCCGAGAAAGACGCCATCATGGAAGATTTTCGTCAGGGCCGTCTGGATGTGCTGGTGGCCACCACCGTAATTGAGGTGGGCGTGGATGTGCCCGAGGCCTCGCTCATGATTATCGAAAACGCCGAGCGCCTCGGTCTTTCGCAGCTGCATCAGCTGCGCGGGCGAGTGGGGCGCGGCGACCGAAAGTCCGTGTGCGTGCTCATGTATCAGGCGCCGCTTGGCAACACCGCCAAAGAGCGTCTTGCCACGTTGCGTCAAAGCACGGACGGCTTTGTGATTGCACAAAAAGATCTTGAACTTCGCGGCCCCGGCGAGCTTTTGGGCACCCGCCAGAGCGGTGCGCCGCAGTTTCGTATTGCGGATCTTGCGCGCGATCGCGCGCTTTTGCCGGCGGTGCAGCACGGCGCGCAGCAGCTGTTGCGCGATCATCCGGAAAAAGCCGCGCCGCTGATGGCGCGCTGGGTACGCGAGGGCCTGGCTTTTTCTCATGCCTGAAAAACTTCGTCTTTACTGGCGCCTGGCGCGCCTCGATAAACCGGTGGGCTGGCTGCTGCTTTTGTGGCCAACGCTTTGGGCGGTGTGGATTGCCGCCGACGGGCACCCGCCCGCGCACATCGTGGTGGTGTTTGTGCTGGGCGTTATTGCCATGCGCGCGGCAGGCTGCGTCATTAACGATTATCTGGATCGCGATTTTGATCCACAGGTGGCGCGCACGCGCGATCGCCCTCTGGCAAGCGGCGCCGTTACGCCCAAAGAAGCCCTCGGCGTTTTTGCCGTACTGATGCTTGCGGCGTTTTTGCTGGTGCTGACGCTTAACCGCCAAACCATTTTGCTCTCGTTTGCCGGCGCATTTATTGCCATGACCTATCCGCTCGCCAAGCGCTTCACCAATCTGCCGCAGGTGTATCTCGGGGTGGCGTTCTCCTGGGGCATCCCCATGGCCTTCAGCGCGCAACATGCCGATCTCATGCCGCTCGCCTGGTGGCTCTTGGCCACCAATCTTTCATGGACGGTCGCATACGACACGATGTATGCCATGGCGGACCGGCCCGATGACATGAAGGCCGGCATCAAGTCGACCGCAATTCTTTTCGGCCGTTTTGATCTTGCGATAAACGCTTCGTTGCAGGCGCTGGCACTTGGGAGCCTCGCCCTGATTGGGCTCTTTCTGCATCTGGACCCCATTTTTTATCTCGGCCTTGGCGCCGCCGCCGCAACGGCTGTCTATCAGTTTTATCTTTGCAAGGACCGTGATCGGCAGCGATGCTTTAAGGCGTTTTTGAACAACATCTGGTTCGGCGGCTTTGTCTTCGTCGGCCTCTGGTTGGCGTATTTGTAAGGCTGGATGATGAAGTCAGGAAGCGAGGATGAGCGGGGCTAACAAAATACCCTTTGAAGCGCGTCTTAGCGGAGGACACCCGAATTCGCTTGGCGATACCGTCAAGGTGGTCGAGGAGGTGCTCAAGCAGCCAAAGCGTTTTAAGGAGCTTTTTGATTGTTATTTGAGCGACGACGAGGTGGTGCGTCTTCGGACCTCCAATGCCATGAAGCGTGTCGCGAGGGAGAACAAAGCACTGCTTGTGCCCTATCTGGACGCGATGCTGGATGACATCT
>Ga0181578_10001280_pt1 | contig 24294 bp, 16 predicted proteins | sample 071ome_21_FD_148659 | JGI IMG/M metagenome (GOLD analysis project Ga0181578, IMG submission 148659) | Coastal salt marsh microbial communities from the Groves Creek Marsh, Skidaway Island, Georgia - 071401CT metaG (spades assembly) | ecosystem: Environmental > Aquatic > Marine > Intertidal zone... | reverse complement strand
CTTGGCAACCGATAGTGAACTAGTACCGTGAGGGAAAGGTGAAAAGTACCCCTGCTAGGGGAGTGAAATAGTACCTGAAACCCGTTGCATACAAAGTTTCGAAGCCCCCTTGTGGGGTGACGGAGTGCCTTTTGCATAATGAGTCTGCGAGTTGTTGTCTGTGGCAAGCCTAAGTCCTTATGGGATGGAGGCGAAGGGAAACCGAGTGTGAAATGCGCGATTTAGTCGCAGGCAATAGACCCGAAGCGGAGGTGATCTACTCATGAGCAGGTTGAAGCAGCGGTAATACGCTGTGAAGGACCGAACCGGTGTACGTTGAAAAGTGCTCGGATGACTTGTGAGTAGGAGCGAAAGACTAATCAAACCCCGTGATAGCTGGTTCTCTCCGAAATAGATTGAGGTCTAGCGTCAGATGCTGACTTACGGAGGTAGAGCACTGGATGGCTTAGGGCCCACACCAGGGTACCAAAACCAATCAAACTCCGAATGCCGTAAGGTGAAATCTGGCAGTGAGTCTATGGGGGATAAGCTTCATAGGCGAGAGGGAAATATCCCAGACCGTCGGCTAAGGTGCCGAAATATGGTTAAGTGGAAAGGATGTGGCGTTACTTAGACAGTGAGGATGTTGGCTTAGAGGCAGCCACCATTTAAACAGTGCGTAATAGCTGACTCATCGAGTGATGCCGCGCCGAAAATGATTGGCGATTAAACCATATACCGAAGCCACGGGTCCCGCTTTGCGGGATGGTAGGAGAGCATAATCAGTGCTGCGAAGCTGGACTGTAAAGGAAAGTGGAGCGCTGATTAGAGAGAATGCAGACATGAGTAGCGATAAGCCAGATGAGAATTCTGGCCACCGTAAACCCAAGGATTCCTGGGCCAGGTTCGTCCTCCCAGGGTTAGTCGGGAGCTAAGGCGAGGCCGTAAGGCGTAGTCGATGCACAGCAGTTTAATATTCCTGCACCGGCAAAGGTTAAGGTAATGATGACGTGAATGGAAAGGTAACAGGGTAATCGAATTCCTAGCCTAGTCCTCGTGACGAAGCGGGTTACCGGACCATTGACCAAGAAAAGCTCATTACTGTTCCCTTGGCCGCCCGTACCGTAAACCGACACAGGTGGGTGGGTGTAATTACACCAAGGTGCGCGAGATAAACCACTCTAAGGAACTCGGCAAAATAGCCCCGTAACTTCGGGAGAAGGGGTGCCTGCTTCGGCAGGCCACAGTAAATGGGATCTGGCGACTGTTTAACAAAAACACAGCACTCTGCCAAGTCGTGAAGACGACGTATAGGGTGTGACACGTGACCAATGCGACAAGATTAAGGTAACTTGTTAGCCTTCGGGCGAAGCTCGGAACCGAAGTCCTCGTGAATGTCGGCCGTAACTATAACGGTCCTAAGGTAGCGAAATTCCTTGTCGGGTAAGTTCCGACCTGCACGAATCGTGTAACGACCGGATCGCTGTCTCGGAGTGGTTCTCGGCGAAATTGTAGTGGCGGTGAAGATGCCGCCTACCCGCGGTAGGACGGAAAGACCCTATGCACCTTTACTATAAGCTGGTATTGGGTTCTGGTTCTTAATGCGTAGCATAGGTGGGAGACTTTGAAACGATGGCTTCGGTTGTCGTGGAGTCGTCAGTGAAATACCACTCTTTATTAATTAGGATTCTAACCCCGATCCTGTGAAGCCAGGCGGGGAACAGTGCCTGCGGGTTAGTTTGACTGGGGCGGTTTCCTCCCAAAGAGTAACGGAGGAGCGCGAAGGTACTCTCAGCACGGTTGGCAATCGTGCGTCGAGCGCATGGGTAGAAGAGTGCTTAACTGTGAGACACACACGTCGAGCAGATGCGAAAGCAGGCCCAAGTGATCCGATAGTTTAATGTGGAATTGCTATCGCTCAACGGACAAAAGGTACGCTAGGGATAACAGGCTGATCGCGCCCAAGAGTTCATATCGACGGCGCGGTTTGGCACCTCGATGTCGGCTCGTCACATCCTGGGGCTGGAGAAGGTCCCAAGGGTTCGGCTGTTCGCCGATTAAAGTGGCACGCGAGCTGGGTTCAGAACGTCGTGAGACAGTTCGGTCCTTATCCACCGTGGGCGTAGGAAACTTGAGGGGTTCAATCCTTAGTACGAGAGGACCGGGATTGACGCACTTCTGGTGTGGCAGTTGTTCCGTCAGGGGCAGCGCTGCGTAGCCATGTGCGGACGAGATAAGCGCTGAAAGCATCTAAGTGCCAAGCTCTTCCCAAGATAAGGTTTCCCTGAAGACCCCAGGTAGACTACCTGGTTGATAGGTCAGGCGTGTAAGTGTGGTAACATATTTAGCGGACTGATACTAATCGGTCGTTCGGCTTGATCGCTTTTTTTCACTTCGGTGGAATAGCGATTTTCAAAAAGCGAATGTAGGTCTTGGAATAGCCTGTATGTAGTTTTCAGAGAACACGGTTCTCAACGGTTTTTTTGGTGGCCATAAAGCTGTGGCTCGACCCGATCCCATCCCGAACTCGGACGTCAAACGCAGCATTGCCGATGGTAGTGCAGGTATAGCTTGTGCGAGAGTAGGTTGCCGCCAAATTTATTTCCAAGCCGAACTCCAGGGTTCGGCTTTTTTTAATCCAAAAGAGTGTTTGAATTATGTCACAACATCGTAGTTTACGAGCATCCGGAGGCATGTCCTCAAAACGCAGTGTCTTGAAGCGATTTGAGCGCGTTGAACTGTTGAAAAAACGCGGGCTGTGGAAAGAAGGCGATCGAGTGATTGGTCTGCGTAAGACCAAACCCGAAGCCTGATTTTCTTCAACACATGCGACTGCGACTGCAAAAATACATTGCGCAGTCGGGTATTTGCTCCAGGCGAGCCGCCGAGTCCCTGATCAAGGAAGGCAAGGTGGTTCTAAATGGAAACCAAATTGCCCAGATAGGTGAGTCTGTCGACCCGGGATTGGATACCGTCTCGGTGGATGGACGCACTCTAAAACCTCTCACTAAACAATATTTTCTCTTTCATAAGCCGGCCAAGGTTCTTTGTTCCAGAAAGGACCCCGCCGGCCGTTCTTGTTTTTATGACCTGCTCCCTGTTACAATGACTCACTTGGAGAAATTAATTACTTAAATCAATTTTTACTTAATCTATAACCCATCACAGTATGCCACACTTGAAATTGCATATCCCAGGACCCGTTGAAGTCAGTGAAAAGACTTTTAATGCTTTCTCAACTCCGATGATTGGGCATCGCAGTCAGGAATTTAAGGATCTGTACGGAAGTATTCAGCCTCAACTACAGGAATTGTTTCAAACCAAACGACTTGTTTATTTGAGCACAAGTAGCGCTTGGGGCGTCATGGAAGGTTCCATCAGAAATTTGGTACAAAAAAAAGTTCTTAACTGCATGTGTGGTGCATTTTCTGATAAATGGTTGGATGTTTCCAAGCGATGTGGAAAAGAGGCTGAAGGTTTGGCTGTGGATTGGGGGTCGCCTGTATTGCCCGAACTCATAGATCAGAAACTTGTTACTGGAGAATTTGATACCTTGACCCTGGTACACAATGAAACATCCACGGGAGTTATGAATCCATTGGCTGAGATTGCTTCCCTTAAAACGAAGTATCCAGACGTCATGTTCATCGTCGACACGGTGAGTAGTTTTTCCGTGGTGGATATCCCATTTGATCAGTTGGGAATTGATGTTTTGTTGACCGGAACACAAAAAGCATTCGCCTTACCTCCCGGTCTGGGACTGTTCACTGTTTCTCAGGCTGCCTTGGATCGATCTGCTAAAGTTGAAGATCGTGGCTATTACTTCGATTTTCATGAATTTCAGAAAAATGCTGAAAAGGACATGACTCCAAGCACACCTTCCATCGGACATATTTACGCTTTGAAATCCAAACTCGAGGATATTTTTGAAGAAGGCATGCAAAACCGTTTTGATCGACATGCTCGTCTGGCACAAATGACCCGTGACTGGGCTGCCAAGCATGAATTTACTTTGTTTCCTGAGAAAGGTTATGAAGCCCAATCCTTAACATGCATTAACAATGGTGCCAAGCCTGGGGGTAGAATCGTTGATGTAGCCAAACTTCAAAAATTGGCGCGCGATCAGGGGATCGTCATAGACGGCGGTTATGGAAAGATCAAGGGAACGACTTTTCGTCTGTCCAACATGGGGGATGAAACCGAAGAGACCATGAAACAGCTTTATTCGGTGTTGGATGACTGTTTGGCAAAACTCTGAAAACCTTGTTGGCCTCCGTTGAATTTAAATTTCACTTCAACTTTTTGATTCAACCTAAACCAAGCAATTGGAAGGCGATGATTCGGTTTGATTCGGAAGTTTTTTGAACCTGGTTGGTATTTAAGAATCACTTTGTTTTGGGACGATTTCAAAAGGTCAAATTTTTGAAGGCCATCGCCTGCCTGGAATTCAGCATTTTCCCAACTGATTATTAATTCCGGTGGAGTAAAAGCCATCGCATCACCTTGATTATTCAAGAAAACTTCCATTAATCCATCTGAGGTTTCATCCACTTCAATGAGCAGGTTGGGTTCCGGAATGTTTCCTTTCCTAACCGTGTTGAACGTTTGCCAAGGCCAGTTCATACGTTCTCCCTCGATTGGCATTCTGAACCAAATCAAACCTTGCATGCTACATGGACGTTGCTGTTTCCATCCGCTGACCAAACCTGCAATTGATTTGGGATCAGACCATGCTTCTTCAACGGAAGAATCCATCGGCCAATCCGAAGGTAACGTTTCCGCTGAAAGTCCCACATAATTTCCATTGGAATCAAACGCGACAAGGTACCCATAGGTCGGCAGGGCAACACGAAAAGGCACATCAAATGACCCGGCTATGTCAACAGCTCGCCTGGCTGCATCTGTTGGGCACAGATCGATCTTGTGGTCTGTTGATTTTGGAGGCGTCACGGAATGGACCTGCAAGACATAAGCGTCGACGTTTTTAATCAATGTTTCAAATTCCTTCTGATTCATCCAACTCGGTAATGCTGTAATGGTCAGAGGGGTAGGTGCGATGGCTCTTCGGATGGCTTGAAGCCATATCAAATATCCTGAAAGTTTTGATTCCGCGCAATCGAAATCGATTTGCAGTTCGGACACTTTCATTTGGTTTGCCTGCGCTTCTGCAATCATGGATCTCCCCATATTGATAAGCCACTCTACAGTCGAATCGTTTTCTTGATATCTACCTTTGTATGGACCCAAACGTAAAACCAAACCAATACCCGAAGAAACATGACGCAATGAATCGAAATCCAAAGGAACGTGACTGACGGGTTTGTTTTTATCCGACCAACTGACTTCCGTATGTAATGCCAGGATACGATGAAATGTATGACCATGGTCCTTTAAGGATTGCTGGACTTTTCCGTCCCATTGTCGTTGCCAGACGTAAATGTCTTCAAGCATGGGACCGCTCGAATGACAGGAGGGAGCAGGTTTGGAAACAAAGACAATTACAGTGATCAACGCTAGCCCGCCCAGGCACAAAACAGACTGTTTCCATCGTTTTAAGTAAGGCATCGAGGTGTCAAAAAGTGATTCTTTAATGAGATCTATAGGGAGTGAAAAGTACCTTGTTCAGGAAGCTCTTCATCAAGTTGTTTTTCCTTTTTCTGAATGTTTCCATTCTCATCAAGAGGGGGAAACCACCGAGTGTTATCTGCTGCCTTGCCAATGTCTGTCTCAGGACAACGTTTGACCAATGCTTTGTAAAAACGATCGGCAGCTTTAGGATCTCGGCCTTTGAGCCATCCACCTGCTTCACAAAATTGTCGTGCGGTTTCCTTGTTGTTGTCCGGCATCAAGTTCAAAGCGTCCCAGGCAATGTCTGCGGCGAGGTATCGATAGTGGAATCGTTCATATGGTTTGAGATGGCTATCGTCGACTCGTTTCAATTCCAACGGAGTCGGGGAGAGGGTAGCATTGTCAGGAGATAGACGTGCTTCCTTCGTGACCCCGACTTCAAAATTGCCTTCATGAATGGCCCAGTCGGGATCCAGTTCGGTTCCAATGAGTTCAAGTCCTGAATATCGCGTGATTTTGGCTGCTTCCCATAATGCTTGAGCACGGGTATCTCTTGCTTGAGTGGCATCATAACCCGTTTTCAAAAGTTGGATGCGTCGATTGAATTGTTTTCCCCAGTAGTCTGGATAATACGGAGAAGCTTCCTCGTTTCGTTTCTCCCGTGCCAGGCGGCGGGCCAGCAAGTATCGGATCTGTAAATACGACGCATTTTCCCATGCCCATTCACTCCAAGCGGATGGAGAGAAATCCGGATTAAATTCTTCGTCAAGCTTGGGTTCCTCTATTGCTGGCCAATGCTGGTCGACATATTCCTTGAGCTCATCGATGGTCAATACTCGTTCGGCGACATAAGCGGCATCCATCCAATAACCAGCATTCAACAACGTATCCAGGGATTGGATGAATTCGCCCCGATGAAGGAGAAGGATGCCCCATTCTCCGTTGGGTTTTCGGGATGACTCTGCCAGTGCCGTTCGATAGACGAAATCGCTTTGCGACGATTCATCCTGGAGAATCGTTTGGCCTTTGGCTAAGCGTGCTTCGAGTTCTTCCCATGAAGGAAAATGCGTTGAAGCTGTCGCCAGCCACTGGATGGCGTCTTCGATGTTTCCTTTTCGAAACAGCAACTTGGATTTTAACCAGGCTTTCAATATGCCGTCATCGGGAGCTCGCTCAAGTAACTGTTCACTCAGATTGTAGAGCCCGCGCTGGTAAACCGCCAAAGCCAGTGGTTCAAAGAGGGAGTCTTCTGGAGCGTTGCTCTCTTCCACCGCTTCCACCCATGCTTCCAAAACGGTCACATCTTCCTGATCATTCCAATCCCAGGGAACAAAATGATTGGACGCCAGATAGGCCGTGACAATTCTCCTAAGAGTCGGTGTCGCCGTCAAATCTTTGAAGCTCCCGGGGCTTTCCCGAAAAGCCTGATCCAACACCCGGCGAATGGACGTGTAGGCTGAATGGGGTTCTCCGCTTGCGATTTGTTCCAAATACAGCTCAATGGCTTTGCTGTATCGTTTTTGTCGAAGCCACGCACGTGCCTCCCAACCCAGACTCGCCGCCCCCAACCCCAGGCTGTCCCTGAACCCTTGGTCCACCAATGATCTTACTTCCTGAAATCGGGGGATGGCCTGTTCGGGATGCAGATCCACATCCAAACGCCCCAACATAAAAGCCGCCCACGTGGATCGGTAACTGCGTTGTTCCTCGGGCAGGGACAACACTTCCTCCCATGATTTTCTGGCCTGATGCTGCAACTTCTGATGATAAGCGACTGCCCCCCGAAAATATGTGGCGAATTCCAAAGGCAATCCCTCGGTAATCGACGGAGGAGAAAAGGACGGAGCTTTCATATCCTCCAATAGCCACGGGTAATTTCGGACTGCATCATAGCGTTCAAAATCCTCACGATACGATTGAATGGTTTTTCTGCTGGTTTGATGTTGTTGAAGGATGGTTTCGATTTCTGATGGTGGTAAGGAACGTTCGATGAGAGCGGAGCGGAGGTCTTCAATGGCTTTGCTCAACGTTTGTTCCGTTTTGGTTGTTTCGGGGGGGATTGTTTTGTAGGAAGATGGAACTGCGTGAGCTTGGTGCTTCACTTCATTCTGAAAATGAGTGGTTGGTGGTTTGATCAATTCCAAATCCCCCTGGGTCAGCAACCAGTCTGGAAACCATGGTCCGCACGCCCACATGACGGAGATGGCGATCCCGGACAGAAGGGGGATCCAAAGTAGTGTTCTTGAGTTCAAATGTGTCGGCAATTGCATGGTTCGGAAGAATGAAAGTTTAAATCAAAACATCATCGCTCGAATCGAGAATGATATCAATCATCGGATGCTTTAAAACCGATGTTTTTCTCCGAATCCGGAATTGTACGACTCACATCCGTTCGAATCCTTCGGAAAGATCGGCAATAAGGTCACTGGCATCTTCCAACCCAACCGAGATGCGCATATCTCCCAATGAAATACCCAGATCCTTGAAGCGCTCCGGGGGCAGTTCCTTTAGATAGCTGATGGCCGGTGCGTAAATCAGGCTTTCATGTCCTCCCCAGCTTACTCCGATTTGAAAGAGGGACATGCCGTTGAAAAAGCGTTTGATGGCACCCAAATCCTGCGTGTTCAGTTCGAACCCCATCAACCCGGTGAAACCGTTCATCTGCTGGTTGGCCAGTGCATGCTGTGGATGACTCTTCAGGCCGGGATAACGCACTTGTCTCACCTTGGGGTGTTGATCCAGAAAGCTCGCGACTGCCATGCCATTTTTCTGATGTCGTTCCAAACGCATGGACAAGGTGCGCAATGAACGCGTGATCAACCAGGCATTCCATGGCGCGATGGTTCCGCCCAGAAGTTCGCCTTCATCGGTTGCTATCTTTTGGATTCGATCCTTTGCCCCTATGATCACACCAGCCAGCACATCGGAATGTCCTCCCAAGTATTTGGTGACGGAATGCACTTCGAGATCAACGCCCATGTCCATCGGTTTCTGAAACACCGGCGTGGCCCAGGTGTTGTCCATGACAGTGGTGATGCCCCTGGAACGTGCCAAGGCCGTGACTTCCCTGATATTCTGAAGCGTGAATACTGCCGATGAAGGGCTTTCCAGCATGATCAGCTTTGTTTGATCCGTAAGGGCTTGCTGGAAGTCCGATACCTGGGATCCGTCCACAAAGGTGGTTTCGATCCCCATTTTCTCACGCAGGTAACGATTCAATAAATTGTTGGTGGGACCGTAGACATTCTTAACTGCCACCACATGATCCCCCGGGGATAGGACGTGAAAGAGTGCTGCCGAGATCGCCGCCATTCCCGAGGCTGTCAGTTTGGCATCGATATCGGTGCGTGACTCCGTTGCCAGAGCGGCAATTTTCTGTTCGGCAATGCGGGCGGTTGGATTGATCTGACGCGTGTAGATGGGGCGTTGGGTGCGGTCGGCAAAGGCTGCATCGATGTCATCCCAATCCTGAAACGTAAATAGGGAGTTCTGAAAAACAGGTGGCACAACGGCGCCCTCAAGACTCGTCCGGTCCTCGCCGTGGTGCGTCATCAGCGTGTCAATGGATTTGGATTTCTTCATTTGGGATCAACTTCGTGATAAAAACATCCTTTGCCCGTCAGAGCGAACATAGGGGCGATAAAAAGGTTGATCAAGGAGAGCAGTTGCCAGTTCCAATACTCCGCCCAGGGCACTCCCAATGTGGCCACCATGAAAACAGCCGTGGAGGTCCAGGGAACAATGCTTTCTATCATGGTTCCGTAATCTTCCAGCGATCGGGACAGAACTTTACGCGGTACCCTCAATTGATCGAATCTACTTTTGAAGGCGTCTCCTACAATGAAGCTGGTCGCATATTGATTGGACGTCAGCGCATTGGTCAGCCCCGTTGCCGCCAGCGCTGAAACAATGGTCGCCGCCCGCGTTTTTGCAAAGGAGCACACACGCGAAACCACGGTCGGCATGGCGTCGATTGTGTCGATGGATCCGATAAAGACAAACACCAGGAACGCCACAAAGATCGCCTGACTCATCGAGTAGAGTCCACCCCGGTTGACCAGGGCGATGGTTTGTTCCGGTAGATCGGTGGCCCAGGGCGCCATGGCGGTGTCAAAACCGTTGGACAGTGCGTTCGACACATCCGCGAGAGTGAAACGCTGGAAGATCAAAGCCAGGACAAACGCAGACAGAACCGATGTCAACAGTGTTGGAATGGTTGCTTTTTTCCTGATGGAACCAATGAGAACAATGGCCGGAGGAATCAATAATAGCAGGTTGAATTGGAAGATGGACGTGAGCGAATCACGAAAAGGGGTGAGCGTGTCCAATTCGGTGCTTTGCAAGGCCGGTGGATGCGTGAAGCCTAGAATCAGGTAACCCACAGACGCCAGTATGGCCGAGGGAATGGTCGTGACTGTCATGGATCGGATGTGGTCAAACAAATCCACATTGGCCGCCAGCGCCGCCAGGTTTGTGGTATCCGACAGGGGGGAAAGTTTGTCTCCGAAATAAGCTCCTCCAATAATGGCGCCGGCTGTGATTCCAAGATTGGCTTCCAGAGCCGAGGCCATGCCAATGAGCACCACGCCGACCGTCCCGACCGATCCCCAACTCGTTCCAGTAAGTGAGGAAAAGACAACCGGAATCAGAAATGCCACAAAATACAAATATCGTGGATCAACCAGTTCGAGGCCGTAATACACCAGCATGGGAATGGTTCCGCAGATCATCCAACTTGAAATAATGATCCCGATGGCAAACAAAATGAAAAAAGCGGGCAGGGCGGAGGAGATTTTACGGACAATCGAATCCTGTATCGTTTCCCATGGCAACCCGAGGTAAAAGAGATGGGAAACAGAAAAAAACGAAGCCAACACAAAAACCATTTCCAACGACAAGGCCTCCTGATTCAGAAACAAGGGACGAGCAATCAAACCATAAAGAATAACCACGCTTAAAAACGCGATTGGAAGCAGCGCATGGATGAACTGAACAGGTTTGCGTGCCTGAATGCGATCAGAAGGGTTCACGGAGGGAAATTACCGAAGTAAGGGAGTGTCCTCAAGTCATGATTTCCAGATTCGCTCCGAGACTGAAATCAATTGCTGAAGGTTCCATTTTCATTTACAGATAAAACCTTGCACGCCACTCAACTCCATTGGATGCGCTTTTTGGCCATGGTCTGCTTGGGAACATTTGTTCTTCCTTTATCCGGATCTGCGCAAACCGAAAACAGCGATCTTTTTCCACCCGAACTCGTCCGGTTCCAAGCCGCAGATATCAATCCCCTTTTTCAGGGCCGCGGCAAGGGACACTGGGATGAGCACATTCGTGAGCGCGGGTGGATCATGCGGGAAGGTGGGAAGTGGCACATGTGGTACACCGGATTCGAAGGTGGCGGCGGAAACAATGGGCCGAATTTGAAACTGGGCTACGCGACCTCTTCCGACGGTCTGGAATGGGAACGATATGCGGACAACCCGATCTACGACGCCTCCTGGGTGGAAGACATGATGATCATCAAGGACAAGGGAACCTATTACATGTTCGCCGAAGGAAAATTCGACATCGCACAATTGCTGACGTCTCCTGACGGTATTCATTGGACGCTCAAGGGGCCAATGGATATCCGGCTAACCAGCGGGGATCCGATTTCAGCGGGACCTCGGGGAACACCAGCGGCCTGGCTGGAGGATGGTGTCTGGTACTTATTTTACGAACGACGCGATCTGGGTATTTGGTTGGCCACATCGACGGATTTGAAGATATGGAAAAATGTCAGCGACGATCCTGTTATCGAACTCGGTCCCGAACCCTATGACGATCGACAAGTCGCCCTGAACCAGATCGTCAAATACAAAAGCCGTTACTACGCCTATTACCACGGCAGCGGCAAAGAGAAGACAAGACTCTGGTGTAGCAACGTGGCTGTTTCAGACGACCTTATCCATTGGACCAAATACGAGGGAAACCCGATCTTTCCACTGGAAGAAAACAAATCCAGCGGCATACTGGTGCACGATGGAAAGCAGTTTCGCATGTACACCATGCATGATCAGGTGCATGTGCATTTTCCAAAATGAGTATAGTCGTCTTTGAACGACAGCGATTCGGAAGTGATATGCGGGATTTTTTGGCAGCCATTAAAAGTTGTGTGGGCTACGGGAGTTAAAGGATGGGGTGATTGTTCAAGGCTCTTCAATGGTAAGTCGGTAGAATCTGAAGGTGCGGTCCACTGTCACACGATCACGATAGATCGCTTTGCCATCGTTTACTTGAACGGGTTTTCCACTCTTAATCCAAGAATCACTGGTGATTCCGTCACGGTATTCGACAGCATACACTTTGTGCTGCATGGCTGGCCATTGAAGCCGAACAGTGTCTCCGTTCACTTCATCAATGGTCTCGATTCTGAAAACGGACAATGGATCCATTGGGTCGGTTCCTGCGAGGAATTCAAGATGGTTGGTAGTCCCGTCTCCATCGCTGTCTGCTTCCGGGATGGCGTTTCCTTCCGTGAAATAAGCTGCCTCCCAGTCATCGGGGAGACCATCGCTGTCGTGATCGGGAGACGTGTTCGTTGTTCGTGTGATCAGGAAAAACTCTGGCGTCGAGTGAGTGAGGGAGCCGGTCAAGGCCTTTAGTACGCCAACGCTTGCTTCGGCATTCCAAGTGGGAAAACCCACAAACCGGACTCCAGGAATTTCCATGCGGGACAATGTTCCATCCCGCAGGTTTCTAAACCAGACAAGTTCCTGGTTAGTGTCCCCATCCCCGTCGTCTGATTTGGTTTTAAATTGTGCCCATTTCCCTGTTAAACCTATTTGATAGGAAAGCAGTTGTCCGTAATGCGGTGTCAGTTCAGGGTTCTTTTTTACTTCTTCTCCGCTGACCTTCACGGATAGTTGGGGTTTATTAAACGCTTACACTGGAATAAGCGGATTGGGGGCGTTGTTTCTGACTGTACACCCTCGGTAGGAAGCCATGGAACAAGTAAGTTTCAAAGGAGTCAAAAGTCATCCCGTTGCCAGCCAGTTCTGCGATCGAAAGTGGCAGCAGGTGGAGCATTCCCGTTCTGCCTGCCAGCGATTGTGAAATGGCTTGATGCAACTCCAATTGATGCGAGCCGGTCAGCACAAACTGACCATTGGTTTGGGATGCATCCACAATGGTCTGGAGGTAGCTCAGTAGGTGTGGACAACGTTGTATTTCGTCGAAAATGGTTTTTGTCGGATATCGTTTGAGCAGAGCTTTCGGATCTTCATGGGCGATGGTGCGGGTTTCGGGGTCTTCGAGAGTGACATAGTTGAAATCCGGCAGCACCATTTTGGTCAGAGTCGTTTTGCCGGCCTGACGTGGTCCCAGTAAGGTGACGATGGGGAATTCCTTGAGTTGCCTCTCAAGTTCTTTTCCGAGTATTCGCGTTATCACCAGTCTTACTGGTATATCCGTGTAAATCAGGAATACAAGTCCTGATTTACACGGATGCTTAGTGCATTAAAATTTACATGAGATTGTCTGGTTATGCTATTTGCTGTGGTGTGGGTTGTTAGGTGGATTAGCCGCATGGGGAAGGGGGGCAATGATCAGACCGATCCGGCTGATCTGACCGATCGGTCTGATTATCCTACGGTTTGCCGAGCAAACTTTTCATCGCGGGCAGCAGCACATCCTCGACCTCCGGGGCGACTTTGGAGGCTCGGGGGCTGTCTTCGTAGCCGCCTTGACCATATTGTTCCTTGGTGCAGATGTAGCCCATGGCGTATTCTCCATACGCGGCCATGGCTACGAAACGATCCGGTTGCATGGCTTGGGCTTTGAGCTGGTATTCCACGGCTAGTTCTCCGGGCATGAAGAGCACGCTGGCGTTGTTCAGAGTCAGGCAATGCATGTCCAATTTTTCTCCCGCCTGGCAGCGTCGCAGCCAGGTCAGATCTTTCGCGACATAGGTCAGTTTTTGTGGATCGGCGGTCGGGTCTTTCAATTGTTTCACCAGTTCGGCTTCGTTCAGATGCTTCGCCACGGGGAGTGCGACTTGTTGCGTGTTCCATTGCAGGTCGCTTGCTTTGATCGGAGTTTTCACGGTTTCGGTCAAGGCCTTGGACATGCCAGCTGCGAGGCGGACTGCCAGCACTTGGCGGTTCTCCGGTGAACCGTCATTATATTTACCGGCTCCGACATTCCCGCCGGCTCCTGTGAAATGCACGTGAGGGATACCATTGAGCGTCGTTTCCCGCAAGTAACGGGCCATGCCGGGGAAGTCCGGATGCGCGATGCCGGTGAGGTAATAGCTCTGGGGGTGGGTGGCATACCAGGTGAGGACGACCACGGGTTTGTCTTCGTTCCAGAAGCTCATGCTTTTCACCTTCGGATCGATGGTTCCTTCGGGTTCCGCTCGTAAAGCCGGGTCTTTGCACGCTGTGTATCGGACCGCCTTGACTTTTCCATCTGGCCCCATGATGCGGCGTGTGGAGGCGACTTTTTCCACGCGTGCCTGACCCAGCCCGAGGTGGGTGATTTCTTGGGCGTTTGCGGCGGCTTCCTTTGCCGCTTTTGCGGTTCGTTGGATGGTTTGGCGTGCAAAGTTGGCATTGAACATGATGCCACCCAGATCTTGCTCTTCCATCATGCTTTCCACACTGAAATCACATCGGGGAGCATCGTGTTGGTGGAGGGTGTGGACAGTGACCCGGTCCGGGGTGGTGTCGACCGCTTCAGCCAGCGCTTCGCGCCATTCTTTCTGGCCATCGTTGCTGATACCGATCCAGTCCACCGCGCATAAGACGACGGGTGCGTCTTTTCCCTGCAGCACGATGCCTCGAGCCGTTAACGGCATGCCGATGGCGTCACAATTGGTGTAAGCGAGCGGGGTGTCAAGGGGGGGAGTCGCATCCACTACGAATACGCCGACGCGCAGTGGGGTGTCTTGAGACTGGATCTGGACAAATCCAATGCATCCGAAGATTAGACCTAATAATAGCCGAAACATGCTGCAATGTGGGGTCATGGGCGACATCATGAATGAAATGGATTGCGTCCGCAAACATTTCGTTGAAGAGAACTCATCGGATATTCCTGGTCCGCCACGCTTTGGTAAGTGGGGCTACTTCGTCTAAGATGCCATTCTGTAAATCCAGTTCATCCTGTCTAAAAAACATGCTTCCAGACTCGACCAAAGCCATTTGTTCGCTCTAATCTTCCTTTTTTGGATCTTATTTGAATTATGACCGATCCCAGATATCAGAAATTGGCTAAGTTGTTGGTAGGGTATTCAACCGAAATCAAGAAGGGCGAAGCCGCGCTTCTGGACATGATTGACGTGCCCGATGAGTTCACTGTGGAATTGGCGCGTGAAGTGCGGAACGCCGGGGCGGTTCCATTGATCGAAACCCGTCATACCCGGGTGACACGTGAGCTTCTTAAGGGGATGACAGAGCGTCAGGCCAAGATGGTGCGTGATTTGGAGATGGCCCGTATGCGCAAGGTGCAGAGCTACATCGCCATCCGGGGCGCCGCCAATACGAGTGAGAACTCTGATGTGCCCAGTGACAAGATGTCCTTGTATTCCCGGACCATGCGGCCTGTCTTGAACTATCGTGTGAACAAAACCCGCTGGTGTGTCTTGCGTTGGCCGACACCGAGCATGGCGCAGGCCGCCAACATGAGCACGGAGGCATTCGAGGATTTTTACTTTGATGTGTGTACCTTGGATTACCGCAAGATGGGTAAAGCCATGCAGCCACTCGAGAAATTAATGGCTAAGGCGGACAAGGTGCATTTGAAGGGGCCTGGCACTGACCTGACCTTCAGCATCAAGGGGATTGGAGCGAAGGCCTGCAAAGGTGATCGCAATATCCCCGATGGCGAAGTGTTTTCCTGTCCCGTCAAGAATTCGGTCAATGGGGTGATTCAGTATAACACTCCGACTGTTTATGCGGGGTCCCGATTTGAGAACGTTCGTTTGGAACTTAAAAACGGGAAGATTGTGGATGCAACCTGCAATGACACGAAACGTATCAATCAAATTTTCGACACAGACCCCGGTGCCCGCTACATCGGTGAATTCAGCCTGGGCTTGAATCCCAAGATTCTGAACCCAATGAACGACATCCTGTTTGATGAAAAGATCGCCGGTTCTCTTCACTTTACTCCCGGGCAAGCCTATGAGGACTGTGGAAATGGCAACAAATCGGCCGTCCACTGGGACATGGTCTTGATTCAACGCCCGGAATGGGGTGGTGGTGAAGTGTGGTTTGACGGTAAACTGATCCGCAAAGACGGATTGTTTGTGCCGAAGAGCCTCCAGAAGTTGAACCCCAAAAACCTTGCTTAGTTGATATGTCTCAGAACTTGGTGACCTTGGATTTGGAAGGCGTGCTGGTGCCTGAAGTGTGGATTGCTTTTGCTGAGAAGACCGGCATCGAAGGGCTCAAGAAAACCACCCGTGATATTCCGGATTATGATGAGTTGATGACCGGGCGTTTGAAATTGCTTGAGGAAAACGGCCTGACCCTGTCCATGATCCAGGATGTGATCGGCACTCTGGAGCCACTCCCCGGCGCGCGCGAATTTTTGGACGCTCTGCGTGAGAAGACGCAGGTGATCATTCTCTCCGATACCTTTGAGGAATTTGCTCAGCCGTTGATGCGACAACTCGGATGGCCGACGATCTTCTGTCATCGCCTGGAAGTGCTTGATGATCGTATTACGAATTACTGCCTGCGCCAGCCGGATCAAAAACGCAAGTCTGTGGCGGCTTTCAAGAACCTGAACTACCATGTGATTGCATCCGGTGACTCTTACAATGACACCACCATGTTGTCTGAAGCGCATCACGGCATCCTGTTCTGCGCACCCGACAATGTGAAAGAAGAGTTTCCTCAGTTCCCTGCTGTGGAAACTTATGACGATCTGATGAGCAAGATCACGGAGCGATTGCAATAAAAACCAAGAAAAGCGAACCCTCTTGGACAAACCATCGATTGGGTTCCGAGCACAACGACACAATTTACACGAACATGGAAGACGCGAAAAAGCCTATCCAACGCAAAACCCTGGACGAACGCAATCAGATGACCGATCTCGAACGGTTGCGTCACTCCTGCGCACACATCATGGCCACCGCCGTGTTGCGCCTTTGGCCTGAAGCCAAACTCGATATCGGACCTCCTACGGACGAAGGATTTTACTATGATTTCGATCTGGACGGACATCGCTTCAGTCCGGATGACTTCGAGAACATCGAGGCTGAGATGAAGAAAGTGGTCAAGGAGAACCAGGTGTTTGAGCGTCAGACCAAAACCCGTGACGAAGCGCGCGCGTTTTTTCAGGAACGCGGACAAAACTTCAAGGTGGAACGTTTGGCGGATATTCCGGAGGGAGAGGAGATCTCGTTTTATCAAAACGGAGAGTTTATCGATCTCTGTGCCGGGCCGCATGTCATGCGCACCGGCAATGTCAAAGCCTACAAATTGCTTCGCGTGGCCGCCACCTACTATCGGGGCAACGAAAAGAATCCGCAGCTCCAGCGGATTTACGGCACAGCCTTCCCCAACAAGACCCAGTTGCAGGAATGGTTGACCGCACAGGAAGAAGCCCGCAAACGCGACCACCGGCGTATCGGAAAGGCGATGCAGTTGTTTACCTTTGATGATGATGTGGGGCCTGGTCTTCCGTTGTGGATGCCCAAAGGTTCCATTCTGATTGAAGAGTTGGAGAAGTTGGCTAAGGAGACCGAATTCGAAGCCGGGTACCAACGGGTGCGCACGCCGCATCTGGCCAAAGAATCCATGTATCTGACCTCCGGGCATCTGCCATATTACGCGGAAAGCATGTTCCCGCCGATGGAGCTTTCTGAAGACGGGAACGAGGACGGTGAAAAAGGGCAGGTGAAGGAACGTTATTACCTGAAGGCGATGAACTGCCCTCACCATCATAAGATATTCTCCGCCTCACCACGCAGTTACAAGGAGTTGCCTTTGCGTTTGGCTGAGTATGGCACTTGCTATCGTTATGAGCAGTCCGGTGAATTGATGGGATTGATGCGTGTGCGGTCCATGCAGATGAACGATGCGCATATTTACTGCATGCCTGATCAATTTGCCGATGAGTTCAAGGCGGTGAATGAGATGTACCTGAAGTATTTCAAGATCTTTGGATTTGAGAAATACCAGATGCGATTCAGCACGCATGATCCCGCGCGGCTTGGTGAGAAATTTGTGGATGAACCCGAGTTGTGGAAGAAGACCGAAGACATGGTGCGTCAGGTGCTGATCGATTCGGGGATCGATTATGTGGAGATACCCAATGAGGCGGCATTTTATGGCCCCAAGATCGATGTGCAGGTTTACTCCATTTCCGGGCGTGAGTTCACGATTGCAACGAACCAGGTGGACTTTGCTGTGCCTTCAAAGTTTGGGTTGAAATACCGTACCGCCGACAATCAATTCGAAACACCGTTGTGCATTCATCGGGCGCCACTTGGAACACATGAACGCTTTCTCGCGTTTCTGATCGAGCACTATGCAGGTAACTTCCCGCTTTGGTTGGCTCCGGAGCAGATCCGGATTCTTCCACTGACCGATGAGCAAATGGATTACGCCAAAGGGATCGAAGCAGAATTACGCCAACACGGTGTGCGTGCGGAACTGGAATTCAGTCACGACAAACTACCCGGTCGTATCCTTCGCGCGGAAGAAGCCAAAGTGCATACGATGCTGGTCGTCGGCGGACGCGAACAGGAAGCGAATTCGGTGGCGGTTCGATTGCACGGCAAGGGCAGGGGCGAGGTTCGTCCGCGCGATGAAGCGATTGCCGACATCCTCGAGCGCATCCGAACGCGTTCCGGAGATTGATGCGGGGATTCTCCCTCTATTTTTGCAACGGCCACTTCAGATTTCCGGAGTGGCCGTTTTGCAAGGTAGATCGGATCATCCTGATCCGCCACCGCTAGCGACAGCTACGCGGACTGAGGGGTGACGTGAATTGCTGGGGGTTCCTTCGGGTGGCAGTTGTGGGTATGGGAGCCATAAGGATTGCGTGTCGAGACGACCCGCAGCTACCGAGGGACACGCAAGGTAGATCTATTGCCATTGATGGGATTGCGAGTAGCATGTGATTCAATAATATTATGAAAACGATACTATGGGAACATGGGGAACAAACGTAACTGAGGATGATTTGTCGTCGGATGTTATCCATGATTTTATGAATGCATTCAACGAAGTGAAACATCCGGGGGAAATTCGAAAAACATTGGAACATGCTTATGCAAGTAGTCTTTGGAACCCGGATGAAGAACATGTGTTTTGGCTGGCCTTGGCAAAGGTTCAATGGGATGTGGAAGCTTTAGATGAGGATGTGTTTCAGAAAGTCAAAACAATCGTGGAAAGCGATGTCGATTTGATTTCATGGAGGGAACGAGGAGCTTCAGATAAAAATTTAGAACTGCGAAGAGTGGCTCTCCAAAGCTTTTTAGACAAAATAGCGGTACCAAGGAAAAACCCGAAAAAGATCAAAAAGAAGATACTACGTTCCTCACATTATGAAAAAGGGGATGTGTTTGCTTTTCAACTTTCTGATGGACGCTACAGCGCAGCGGTCGTCATAGATGCAGAAAAGCAAACCGAATACGGTAATAATGTGGTAGTGATGTTAGACCTTATACAAGATCAAGAACCTACCATGGGTGATGTTGTTGCATCGAACGTCTTGATTGCCACCTATCAATCTATCCGCAAGGACAGAAGTTTGGATGACCGCATTAAAGTAGCCCATTATTCCATTTGCAAACCTAGGAAAGACATCAAACCAGGTGAGGTAATAGGGAGAATAAAAGTGAAAAAAGTGAATGAGAAAATTCGCTTTTATTCATTTTGGGAGCAGTTTGCCTCCTCTTTTGAGGGGGCGGTTAAAAGAAAATCCAAGGTGCGAATGTCGCTTAAAAAATTTCTGGGATACTATTTCTTTCAGAGAATAAAGATTGAGTGAAGAGTTTTCGCAGATGATGGAAATGTTTCCCGCATGTGGAACGATTGACTCTTTCTTCATTCAGATGTAAGGCGACGCTTGTTGCTTGCAAGAATGCCTAAGGCTTCCCCTTTTGGGTGGATGGTGGTTTGAATGTCACAAGGTTGCGCTTCACCTCCAATTCACCATTTTATTGCGGCCACATTCTGGCGAATGCGGCTACGATTGTGGGAATGTGGCTACTGTTCTGCTTCTATTTCGATTCCTGACAGGATGGTGCCGTGTTGGTGTTTATCTGGGCTGAAGAGATGGATCTCCAGTGTGTCGGAGATTTGGATTCCTTTGAATTCTTTTACGAGTGCTCGTTGGTGGCCTCTTGTTTCTCTTGCTATATCCAGCATTTCCAAAGCCAGTTGATTCTGAAGGTATACGTCGAAGATACGGGTTCCTTCGGAAAGTTTTTCAGGTTCCAGGAAGTGAAGTCGGACGGTGTAGCTCTTGATTGTTTTTGAGTCTTTGTTTTCTTCTTTGGCTGGATTACTGATATGGGGCCGAATGGTTATTTTCTCCGCATGTTCCACGCCGGAAGCACTCACCCAGTTCAATTCATTTCCTTTGAATCTCGATGAGTGGTGGGCGTAATACCGGGCATTTTCACCTGTTATGTAGATCGGGATTTCCGGAGAATCGCCTCCTACTACAGGAAACTCCAGCCAGAGCGTTCCATTCTTTGCTCGACGATCTCCTGGGGCGCCGAGGTTGATCCCTACCTGCCGAACGATCTCGCCGTCTTTGGCGTTGGTACCCAGTTTGGTATGTGTCCACATATCGATTTCGGGCATGTGGATCAGGGCCAGGGAGGTTTGGTTTTGGTAGCCGCAGGTACAGGTGCGGGTGTAATCCGGAGCATTGAGCACGCCATTGGCGATGACCAGGTTGGAGGTACAACTGGATCGAAAACCACCCAGGTTTCCGGTCCCGCTGTTGCCTTCCAGATCGTAATAGCCGGCGGCGCCTGAGCGGAAGGTGATCATGTGTTCCCCGGCGATGGGAGTGTTGCATCCGTAGGCGCGGGAGAAAGCCAGGGGTTCTTCTTTCTGGGTAAGTGGGTTCAGGATGAAGTGCGGTTTTCCATCCAGCAATCGAAAGGCTCCTGCCGAGGTTTTATATGAATTGGGTGTGGTCAGGATCAGGTCGTTGTGGATGATGCAGGGGCCGGTGTAATTGCGTTCGAGGTTTTTCCAGATCACTTCGCCCGTTTTGCCTGAATAAGCAACCATGCCAGTGCCTACCTCATCCCATTTACGGTCGTTTGCAAATGATCCTGCCTGGAGCAGAATGTCGTGTTCTTCCGAGTAACTCAACCATGTGCCAAAGATGTCTCCGGTGGTTTCCCATAATTGTTCGCCGGTTTTAGCATCGTAGGCGGCGATCCGGTAGGTGTCCGGTTTAATTTTTCCGCGTCGTCTCATTTTACCTTCCGCGCTTTCGGGAAGTTTGTCCAGGCAGTAAATGCGTCCATTGCCTGCAACGATGCCATTGTGGATAAATCCGTGACGTGGTTTGATTTTCCACAATTCCTCACCGGTGTGACGGTTGAAAGCTACCAGACCGTCACTGGATGACAGGTCTTCGACGGGGGGGTAGTTTTCCTCCCAGGTCAGCAGGGTTCTATCGGAAAAGTGGGCGAAGTCGTGCCCCCCTAGCAGCAAATCTTCGTAGATGCCGATAAATCCCCATCTTGGACGCATGATTCCATTGTTCTTGGGAGGCAAATTGATTTTGCGAAGAGTGGTTCCTGTTTCGGCATCGAGCACTTCACAGTAGTTTTCCAAAGCAATGTAAACCGAGTCTTCGGTTGCCACGTAATTGGAGCCACGCAGGTTGGCTCCGGCGATATGGACCTGGTTGTAGCTGGTGCTGAGCGGCATGTCTTTGTAGGTTTCGTCGTAATATATTCCATAGGTGTCCAGGTTTTGGATCTTCCGTTTCCAGATGACTCTGCCGGTGTAAACATCGCGCGCACTGAGGGTGTCCATGCCTTCGATGATGGATCGTCCTCCGATGACCTGTTCGGGCGGTCCGTGTCCATGACGCGGCAGGACATCCATGTTGGAACTACCCCCAAACCACAGCAGACCGAGTGGTAGTTTTACGCGCTGGTCGTCTGATTTGACGGTGTTGGCGATGTCTCCGTATTGATGCGTCCAGTCCGCCGCTCCCGGTAACGCTCCTTCGCGTTTCACTTGGGTGAATGTTTCTGGGCTATTGGTCGGGGCATCAGTCCCGGACTTGCGAATGCCTGTTGTGCTTACCTGTCCTTTTTCCAGATCCAGAGATTCGATGGCAATCTTGAGTTCATTGACCTGATTGCCCGTGTGAGTGATCCAAAGCTGTCCTCCATAGGGCCGAACGGATTGGTAGGCCGCTTTGATCCGTTCTTCGTCGTGGGCCATCTTTTGATCCGTGCTATTGATCAGGACCAGCGATGCAAAGTATGGCGAGGCCTGGAACGAAAGCGGGTCTCCCTGATGCAATACGACGCGTTTTCCGTAAATGGAATCGGAGGTATCATATGAGCGACGCAAGGCATCTACCCGGTTAGCATCAGGATCTACTCCGATGATATGAAAATCGGTTTGATGAAGTAACAGATCCAAGGCTCGTCTGTCTTCCAGTCCATAGCAAAGGGCGTAACCCGCCTTGGATTTCAGCTTGTCCAGCTGACTATGAAGCAACGGCCATTCAGCATTGGTTTGGACCTTTTTATCCGAAGTGGTGGTGACATTTGGTTCGGGTGAAAAGTCTCCGAACGCCAGGATATGTCCATCCAGCGTCACAGCAAAAAGCATCTCGTTCGCAGCCAGCAAGCGCTGGATGTTTCCTTCGATCTTCTGTGCCCAGATTGGTGTAGGAGGAGTTTTAGGATCTTCGGAGAGTTGAAACGATGAAATGGTGTTCTTGCCTGCGGCGTAAAGTCGATTTCCTGCCTTGATCAAATCACCCGAAGCATCGCCTTTGACTTCCCATTGCTTCTTATGTTTGCCGTTGAAAGATTCAATCATATTGCCAGCCCATCCATTGACATGGGGTGCTTTCATGGCTTCCAGTTCGGGTGCCAGTTGCGTGATTTGTTTTTCCGCATTTGCAATTTTGGTTTCCGCTTTCTTGACGGCTTCTTCGGTTTTGGCCTTAGCCAGGTCAATTCTTCCAGCGGTTTTGTTTTTTCTGGCCGAGTTTAGTTTTGATGCCAATTGAGCCACTCTGGTCGCGAATATGGTTTCATCGAGCGAAGCATATAGAGCCGCTTCATCCAAAACCGGTTCATTGAGTTCAAAGCCGGACTTGTTTCCATTTTTGATATCGTAAGCGCGCACACCGCGAACCCGGGTGTGGGCAAAGAAATGCTCCTCGTTGGCCATGACGAAGGAGCCTCCGTTTCCTTTTCCGCCTTCAGCAATGCGGAAGTATTTGAAATCCCCGTTGTGCCGATCGAACACAGCAGGAACGGATCGACCTCCCGGAATAATCAGGTGATCTTTCGTGGCGACCAGTGATCCCTGTGGTGCGACACCCGCAAAAGATGGGGCATTGTGTGGTTGTTTGATGTATTGGGCGCTGGTGCTGTCGTTGACCCATTGCACGTGGCCGGTTTGGGCATCCAATGCGTAAATAAATGTTCCCATGAATGGCCAGATGCTGGCAGCGAAATAGAGGGTGCCGTCACGTATCACAGGACCTCCTCGTGCCGGCCATGCCGAAATAACTCGTTCATTGCCGATGATTTTGAGATCTCCCGGAGCACCTCGAAAAGACCAGGCAAGTTCGCCGGTTTGGGTGTTCAGGCAGTAGAGAGATCCATCGTCACTGACAAAATAGACATGATCCCCATTCGCAACGGCAGGAAAGCGGACCGGACCGTCGGTGTAAAATCGCCATGTTTCCTTTCCGGTGCGTATGTTCAAGGCAAGGACCTTGTCGCTGTCATTGAAATTGAGAATCATCAAATCGCCGGAAACGATGGGCTCAAAGATCCGGTCGTAGGTCATCAAATCATGGTTGAGCGGATCGTCCCAGACTTGTTCGCGCTTGGTAAAGGAGCGTTTCCACACCAATTGCAGGTTGTCGGGAAGCACCTCAGGTGTGTTGGCGGAACGATTGGCGTCGTATCTCCATTGAGGCCAGTCGGCGGCCGTCGCGGTTATGAAGAACGTCAGGCATCCGAGCAGGGAAATGGTTTTGATCGTTTTTATCATCAATCAGCTTGGTTTTGGTCTCTCCGGTGTTAGCGGGGTTTTATATCAGGTTGCTCTGGTTCAGGCAACGGAGACAAAGCAACAATTTTGTGTCCTTGTTGACTTGAGACACCTCGGGACTATGGCTGCTTGCGTCTTAAAAAGTAAAATCCGCTCAGCAAAACCGTGACACCAATGATGGCGCAGGCAATGGCGGTGGTGAGCAATACGGATGGTCTGTCTTGTGATGGATCGAGAGATGTGTCCTCGTCAGGATTGGCTTCTTCTGATGCAGGGACTTGGGGGGATTCCGGTTGAAGGTTGGTTTTTGCAGGTTCTTCCAGCGTGACGAAGCCTGTCAGGGGAGGCAGCTCACGGTCGATTTCAAATTGCCGGTTGACCAGATGATCCCAATCCACGGACATCAGCAAGTCGACTCCGGGGTTCTGTTCTTTCACCTCGCAAGAACAGGCCCCGGTGAGAAAGATGCAGGCCTCGTCAATGACATCCGGCGCGATGCCTTCTCCAATGAGCGCATAGAGCG